>Ga0070681_10002266_pt1 | contig 17575 bp, 23 predicted proteins | sample KBSC83BmetaG_FD_65650 | JGI IMG/M metagenome (GOLD analysis project Ga0070681, IMG submission 65650) | Corn rhizosphere microbial communities from Kellogg Biological Station, Michigan, USA - KBS C8-3B metaG | ecosystem: Host-associated > Plants > Roots > Rhizosphere | place: USA: Michigan...
CGGCCTGCCCAAGCTGATGGCGCTCGAGCTGTTCAAGCCGTTCATCATGGCCCGGCTCGTCGAGCGCAAGGCCGTCCAGAACATCAAGGCGGCCAAGAAGATGGTCGACTCGATGATCCCCGAGGTCTGGGACGTGCTCGAGGAGGTCATTCAGGAGCACCCGGTGCTGCTCAACCGCGCACCGACGCTTCACCGCCTGGGGCTCCAGGCGTTCGAGCCGGTGCTCGTGGAGGGCAAGGCGATCCAGGTGCACCCGCTGGTGTGCCACGCCTTCAACGCGGACTTCGACGGCGACCAGATGGCTGTCCATCTGCCGCTGTCGGCCGAGGCTCAGGCCGAGGCCCGCATCCTCATGCTGTCGGCGAACAACATCCTGTCGCCGGCGCACGGCTCACCGCTCGCCACGCCCACCCAGGACATGGTGCTGGGCGCCTACTACCTCACCTACGGCCCCGGTCCGGAGGAGCTCGAGGAGCTCGAGGCAAAGGTCCGGGCTGGCAAGTGGGACGAGAAGAAGGACGGTCAGCGGCCGCACGTGTTCCGGTCCGCGCAGGAGGCCGAGCTCTCGTACGAGCATGGCATGGTCAAGTTGCACGATCTCGCCGAATACCGCCGCCGGGGCGTGGAGCACCACGTCCTCACGACGGTCGGCCGGATCATCTTCAACGACCGGGTGGAGCGCGCGCTCGCGGAGGTGCTCGAGGACGAGTACGACCCCACGGCGTACGACTTCGTCAACTCGCCGCTCAAGAAGCGGGACATGAACAACGTCATCGAGGCGCTCGTGAGCCGCTACGGCCCGTATGCGATCGCCCTCGTGCTTGACGCGTTCAAGGAGCTCGGCTTCCACTTCGCCACGCAGGCCGGCATCACGATCTCGAAGAACGACGTCGTGATCCCGCCGCAGAAGGAGGAGATCCTCGGCCGCTACGAGACCGAGGTCGCGGAGATCCAGGACCAGTACGACATGGGCCTGATCTCGGGCGAGGAGCGCCACGAGGCGGTCGTCGAGAAGTGGAACGCCGCAACGGATGAGGTCGGCCAGGCGATGCAGAACAACCTGGACCAGCTCAACCCGGTGTTCATGATGGCCAACTCCGGCGCGCGAGGATCGTTCAAGCAGATCCGCCAGCTGGCGGGCATGCGAGGCCTGATGGCCAATCCGAAGGGCGAGATCATCGAGCGTCCGATCAAGGCCAACTTCATGGAAGGCCTGTCGGTGCTCGAGTACTTCATCTCGACCCACGGTGCCCGTAAGGGCCTGGCCGACACGGCTCTCCGTACCGCCGACTCGGGCTACCTCACCCGGCGCCTCGTGGACGTGGCGCAGGACGTGATCGTGCGCGCCGAGGACTGCGGCACCAAGGAGTCGATCAGCCTGCCGGCGGTCACCGTCACGGGCGAGCCCAATGGCCAGATCGTGGGGCGCTTCCCCGCCGAGCAGATCAAGACCAAGCGCGGACGCGTGCTCGCCGAGAAGGACGAGATCATCACGCGCGAGACGCTGGACGGGATCGTCGAGGCATTCGGCGAGGAGCCGTTCGACGTGCCGGTGCGCTCGGTCCTCAAGTGCGAGGCCGAGTCCGGCATCTGCCAGCGCTGCTACGGCATCGCTCCGGCCACCGGCAAGCTGGTGGCGATTGGCGACGCGGTGGGCATCATCGCGGCCCAGTCGATCGGCGAGCCGGGCACGCAGCTCACCCTGCGGACGTTCCACACCGGCGGTGTCGCCGGCGCGGACATCACGCACGGTCTGCCGCGTGTCGTCGAGCTGTTCGAGGCTCGTAAGCCGAAGGGTCTCGCCAAGCTGGCGGAGGTCGACGGCACCGTCTCGGTGGAGGACACCGAGAAGGCGCTCAAGGTGATCATCACCGACGCCTCAGGCGAGGAGCACGCCTACAGCTTCCCGCGCCGCACGCGCCTGTTCGTGCAGCCCGGGGACAAGATCAAGGCGGGAACGCAGCTCAACGAGGGGTCGATCTACCCGCACGAGCTGCTTGAGATCCGCGGCCGCACCGACACGGAGCAGTACCTCGTCGCAGAGGTGCAGAAGGTCTACCAGTCGCAGGGCGTGGACATCAACGACAAGCACATCGAGATCATCGTCCGCCAGATGATGAAGAAGATCCGCGTCGAGCAGAAGGGCGACACGCTCTACCTGCCCGGCCAGCTTGTCGACCGCCACGAGTTCCTCAAGGTCAACGCCGACATGAAGAAGTCGAAGGGCGAGCAGGCGCTGCACGAGGAGGTCATCCTCGGCATCACCAAGGCCTCGCTGGCCACCGACTCGTTCCTATCGGCCGCCTCGTTCCAGGAGACCACCAAGGTCCTCACGGACGCGGCGCTCGAGGGCAAGACCGACCGTCTGCTCGGCCTGAAGGAGAACGTGATCATCGGCAAGCTGATCCCGGCCGCCACCGGCCTGCGCCGGTACCGGCGGCTCGAGATCGAGCCCACCGAGCCGATCCCGCGTCCCACGCCGGACGAGATGGGTCTGCTCGACGAGGGCGAGCTCGCCGCTGAGCTCGGTCTCACCGGCGACGGCGACCTCGAGGGCTTCAGCTTCGGCGACGGAGGCAACGGCGAAGCCTTCGGCGAGGAGCTGGCAGACCTCGCGCTGCCACCGGCAGACGACGACAAGGACTAGTAGGTAGTCCACCGTCCACGGTCCACAGTCGGCAGAGCGCTAGTTCTGCGGACTGCGGGCTGTGGGCTGTGGGCTGTCGACCATGAGTGCCGGCCCGAGGGGAGCACGCTCTTCACCTTCTTCACGAATAGCGTGAATAGCGTGAAGAGCGTGGCTTAGAGTCCGAGCCACATGAGGATCGAGCAGACCTTCACCGTCGCGGCCCCGCCAGAGTCCGTCTTCGACTATGTGACCGACGCCTCGAAGCTCGCGAGCTGGCAGACGACCAAGACCTACGTCGAGAAGCTCACCGACGGTCCGCCTGCCTTAGGTACACGCGTGCGCGAGAGGACCAAGCCGCCCGGCGGGAAGGAGTTCGAGCAGGTGGTGGAGTTCACCGAGTTCGAGCGCCCGAGCCGGCTCCACGTGCACATTGTGGAGGGCCCGTATCCCGTAGACGCGACCTATCGCTTCGAGCCTGACGGGAACGGCACGAAGGTCACCTTCGTGGCCGAGGGCCCACTCGGCGGCGCGATGCGCCTGCTCGAGCCGCTCACGAAGCGCATGATGGCCCGCCAGTTCGCCGGTTACCACGAGAAGCTGCGCCAGAACGTCGAAGCGGGCCGCTAGAGCGACTCGGCCCAGCCGAGCAGCACGTCCACCAGCTCGTCCGTGAGGCCCGTATGCGACTCGGTGCGCACGAGCAGCGTCGGCTCCGCGCGCCCGTCCGCCCAGCGCTCGCACTCCTCGTCCAGGAAGTCGTCCACCCAGGCGGCCGGACGGCCGCGCGCGTACTCGTCCAGCGCTGCCAGCTTCCAGTGCGCCGACCCGAACACCGCGCCCCCGTCGAAGGTGACGAGCGGCAACTCCCGCACCTCCAGATCCAGCAGGTGCGGCAGGTATTCGTTGGCCTTCTCCTCCCAGCCGGTGGCCCACACCAGCTCATAGGCCTCGCTCAGACGCGTCAGTCGCGGCCCGCAGGCTTGGTTGATGCAGTGGATCACCCCGTCCACCCAATGAAAGGTGCCGGGAGGGGGATCGCCATGAGAAAAGCCGAAAAGACTTATGACGCCATCAACATCGACGAACAGAATTGGCCGTTTGCTGGACATTTGGTTCATCTGTTTCGCAATCACTTAACGCTGGGTACAACGAAGGGACGCCAAGAACGGCTAAGGTGACTGCACCCGAAGGGTGATTCGGGCTCAAGCTGGGAGGCGGTCGAGCCGATAGCTCGAATAGCGGCAGGGAGCTGCCGCCTCTCTATCTCTATGACAGTAGAACTGGGCATTCTGCTGGCGCTCTTTTGCGCGCTGGCCACAAATCTTGGCTTCCTCTGGAAGCACCGCGGCGCATGCGCCGCCCCGGATGTGGATTGGAAGCATCCGATCCGCACCGCCGTCGCGCTCTACAGCTGCAAGTGGTTCGCGCTGGGCATGCTGGTCGCCACCGGCGCCTGGGGCTTCCACGTCGCCGCCATGGCGCTCGCCCCGCTCTCGGTCGTGCAGACCGTCATCTCTGGCGGGCTCGTCTTCCTAACCGTCCTGGCCGAGCGCTTCTTCGGCTTCGAGGTGGGTAAGCGCCAGCTCCTGGGCGTTGGCCTGATGGCCGGCGGCCTCGTGCTCCTCACGGTCACGCTGCCGCACACGGGCGGCGCGCACTCCAGCTACTCGCTCGTGGCGATGGCCACGTTTGAGTCGGTGCTCCTCTTCGTCGGCACGATGATGGTGCTCTCGCCCAAGTTCGGCGTGCCGCACGAGCACCACGGCCTCTTTCTCGGTGCCGCCTCAGGCGTGCTGTTCGGCGTCTCCGACGTCGCGATCAAAGCGCTAACCGGCGCGATCGGACACTCGGGCGCCATGGGCCTCGTGTCGCCCTGGCTGTTCGTGACCATCGCCGCCTCTGTGATCGCCTTCTACGCCTCCGCTCGCGGCCTCCAGGTCGGCGAGGCGGTCCCCGTGATCACGCTCACCAGCGCCGGTGCCAACGTGTCGGCGATCGCCGGCGGCATCATCGTCTTCGGCGACCCGATGTCCACCCACCCGGTCGGCATCGTGCTGCAGAGCCTCGCGTTCGTGCTCGTCATCGCCGCCGCCGCCGTCATGCCGGCGCCGATGCGCGCCGCGGAAGCCGCGGCCGCCGCCACGGCCTAGCGCCGCCAACGGCGAACCAATCCCGCTGCTAGCATCCGCGCCCGCGATGCCCTCGATTAACCAGCTCGTCCGCAAGGGACGCAAGAAGCCGAAGAAAAAGGTGGCCACGCCGGGCCTCAAGTCCGGGCAGGGCCGCAAGAAGCGCCTCGCCGCGCCCCAGCGCCGCGGCGTCTGCACGCGCGTCTACACCACCACCCCGAAGAAGCCGAACTCGGCGCTGCGCAAGGTCGCGCGCGTGCGGCTCACCAACGGGATGGAGGTCACGTCCTACATCCCGGGCGAGGGGCACAACCTCCAGGAGCACTCGGTCGTCCTCGTGCGAGGCGGCCGCGTGAAGGATCTTCCGGGCGTCCGCTACAAGGTCGTCCGCGGCACCCTCGACGCCGCGGGCGTGAGCGACCGCAAGAAGGCTCGCTCTCAGTACGGCGTCAAGGCCAAGTAACTCAGATGCCTCGTCGCGCAGCAGCAACAATCCGCCCGATTGAAGCCGACCCGGTGTACAACTCGCGGCTCGTCCAGCAGATCATCAACAAGGTGATGGTCGCGGGCAAGAAGTCGCTGTCTGAGCAGATCGTCTACGACGCGCTCGACATCCTCTCCCGGCGCTCGAACAAGGAGCCGGTCGAGTCGCTCGAGCAGTCGGTCGCCGCGCTCACTCCCAACCTCGAGGTGCGCTCCCGCCGAGTCGGCGGCGCCACCTACCAGGTGCCGGTGGAGGTACCGGCACGCCGCGCCCGCACGCTCGCCGTGCGCTGGCTCGTCGAGTTCTCGCGTGCACGTCGCGAGAAGACGATGGCGGAGCGCCTCGCCGGCGAGCTTCTCGACGCCCAGTCCGAGCAGGGCGGCGCCTACAAGCGCAAAGAGGACATCTACCGCATGGCGCAAGCGAACAAAGCGTTCGCGCATTACCGCTGGTAGCTCTCGTCCGTACCGCATCCGTGTAGCTGCTCTACCCCGTCTCACGGGTCCGGGTTGACGCCCCTCCGGGGTAGGAGTTAACTCCCTGGCGGGAGGGAGCATTGACGCAGCAGACCCCGGTGGTTCTCACGGCTCCGCCCGCCGTCGGCGGGCAGTGCCTCTGCTACGTCTCCGGCGAGACCTAATGGAGCGGGACGGGCACAACCTCCACGCCGTCCAGCGGGTCATCGAGACCGGCCTGGGCTGCATACGAGGGGAGCGGGGCCCGTTCGAGGACGCGCTCGCGGAGTTCTGCTCGAGCGACGTAGTCGTGGTGCCGTCGTCGGCGCTCGCGTCGGGCGACGTCGGTCCATATCGCGGGCGCGAGAGGCTGCTCGAACACAACCAGGCGGTTGGCCGTCGCTGGGAGGTGTTCCGGATCGAGGTCGAGGAGTACGTCGACGTGCCGCCGAACACCGTCGTGGTGCTCGGCAAGGTGGCGGCCCGGCGCGAGGATGGCTCTGGTTACGCGATGGAGGTCGGGATCGTGAACCGGCTTCGGGACGGCAGGATCGTCTCGATGCAGTCGTACCAGAGCAAGCGGCGCGCGCTGGAGCAGGCCGGCGGGGCGGAGCTAGTCGCCCGCGTTGCGTCTTAGTAAGCGCAGGGCACCCGCGGCTATCACGAGGGCGGCGCCCACGATCTCGAGCAGGTAGCCCGCGCCCGGCTTCGCTTCCGCGTTCTCGAACGCGGCTCCCACGATGCCCGTCTTGTGGATGTCCGGCCGGTCCACGAGCAGGGCGATGCCGAGCGCGGCGATGCCGAGCACAAGCAGCGCGATGCCGGCCGGACGGCTCGTCCCGACCGCCGCGCCCCATGCCATGACCAACGCGATCACGCCGAGGATCACGAGCGCGTATCCGTGGTGCCCGCCGCCCGTCGTGGAGCACGCGTCGCGCAGCTTCGGGCTCGCCAGATCGCTGCAGCTCGCGGTCACCACGTCCACGTGGTAGAGGGTCAGAAAGTCGCTCACGATGAGCAGCACCCCACCGGCTCCGCCGAGCACGAGAATCGCCAGGCGGAGAGCGCCCAAACGCCCCAAAGCAGCCGAAATCCCTCTGCTAGAGTTCTCACGCGCTCGCGGCACGACCGTCCGGTTGCCGTGAGGCTCAGTCACGGGAGGAGGCTGAGATTAGGTTCATGCACATGGAGACCCTTGCCACATAGACGACTGCCCCGGGCAACACGCACGTAGCGAAAGGGCCCGGAGGGGCCTTTTTTCTGCCCTAGATCCCAACTCACACCAAGCCAAGAAGCCACTCACATGCCACGCGACATCACACTCGATCACACCCGCAACATCGGGATCATGGCGCACATCGACGCCGGTAAGACCACCACCACCGAGCGCATCCTCTTTTACACGGGCCGCACGCACAAGATGGGCGAGGTCCACGAGGGCGCCGCGGTGATGGACTGGATGGAGCAGGAGCAGGAGCGCGGCATCACCATCACGTCCGCCGCGACCACCGCCCACTGGCGCGACTACCGCATCAACATCATCGACACGCCCGGCCACGTCGACTTCACCGTCGAGGTCGAGCGTTCGCTGCGCGTGCTCGACGGCGCGATCGCACTCTTCGACTCGGTCGCGGGCGTAGAGCCCCAGTCCGAGACCGTATGGCGGCAGGCGGACAAGTACCGAGTACCGCGCATCGCCTACATCAACAAGATGGACCGCATCGGCGCGAACTTCGACGCCGGCGTCCAGACGATGATCGACCGCCTCGGCGCCCACCCGGTGCCGATCCAGCTCCCCATCGGAGCCGAAGGTGACTTCCGCGGGATCGTCGACCTCGTCCGCGAGAAGGCCGTCATCTACAAGGACGACCTCGGCCAGGAGGTCGAGGAGACCGACATCCCGGACGACCACAGGGACATCGCCCACGAGGCGCGCACGCACCTCATCGAGGCGATCGCCGACTACGACGACGAGCTCATGGAGGCGTACCTCTCCGACGAGCCGATCGACGTCGACCGTCTCAAGGCCGCCATCCGCAAGGCCACGCTCGACATCTCGATGACGCCGGTGCTGTGCGGCTCGTCCTTCAAGAACAAGGGCGTGCAGCCGCTGCTCGACGCCGTTATCGACTACCTGCCGAGCCCGCTCGACGTTCCTCCGGTCGAGGGCATCGAGCCCGGCAAGGACGAGGAGAACGGTCACCCGATCCCGCGCCCGGCCGCCGACGACGAGCCCTTCGCGGCGCTCGCCTTCAAGGTCATGTCCGACCCGTTCGTCGGCAAGCTCACCTACTTCCGCGTCTACTCCGGCAAGCTCTCCTCCGGTTCCCGCGTGCTGAACGCGAACACCGGGCGCAGCGAGCGCGTCGGCCGGATCCTGATGATGCACGCGAACCACCGCGAGGATCAGGATGAGGTCTACGCGGGCGACATCGCCGCCGCCGTCGGCCTCAAGCAGACCTCGACGGGCGACACTCTGTGCGCGCCCGACGCCGCCGTGCGTCTCGAGACCATGACCTTCCCGGAGCCGGTGGTGCATCTGTCCATCGAGCCGAAGACCAAGGTCGACCAGGAGAAGATGGCCACCGCCCTCGCGCGTCTCGCCGAGGAGGACCCGACGTTCAACGTGCGCACCGATGAGGAGACCGGCCAGACCGTGATCTCCGGCATGGGCGAGCTGCACCTCGAGGTCCTGGTGGACCGTATGAAGCGTGAGTTCAAGGTCGAGGCCGCAGTCGGCCGTCCGCAGGTTGCCTACCGCGAGACGGTCCGCGGCACCGCCGAGAAGGTGGAGGGCAAGTTCGTCCGCCAGACCGGTGGCTCGGGCCAGTTCGGCGTGGTCTACATCAACCTCGAGCCGGCGCCCGGCGAGGGCTTCGACTTCATCAACAAGATCAAGGGCGGCGCGATCCCGTCGGAGTTCATTCCGGCAGTGGAGAAGGGCATCGAGGAGGCCCTCGAGACCGGCGTCAAGGCCGGCTTCCCGATGGTCGACGTCCGCGCGACGCTCACCGACGGCAAGTACCACGACACCGACTCTTCGGAGATCGCCTTCAAGATCGCCGGTTCGCTGGCGCTCAAGGAGGCGGCCAAGCGGGCCAAGCCCGTGCTGCTCGAGCCCGTGATGGCGGTCGAGGTGGTCACGCCGCAGGAGTTCCTCGGCGACGTGATCGGCGATCTCTCACGCCGGCGCGGGCGCGTGGAGGGCCAGGAGCCGCGGGGCAACGCCCTCGCTGTGAAGGCCAGCGTGCCGCTCGCCGAGATGTTCGGCTATGCCACGGACCTGCGTTCCAACACGCAGGGCCGGGCGAACTACACGATGCAGTTCGATCGCTACGAGGAAGTGCCCAACAACCTCGCTGAAGGCATCGTCGAACACCGCACCGGCGAGCCGGTGGGAGCCAACGCATAAAGAGTATGTTTCCTGGGTTCGCCAATGGCGGGCCCACTAGAGCTTTCTGAAAGGAGCGACATCCAGTGGCGAAGGAGAAGTTCGAGCGCGACAAGCCGCACGTCAACGTAGGAACGATTGGTCACATCGACCATGGCAAGACCACGCTGACAGCGGCCATCACCCAGGTGCTCGCCGAGAAGATGGGCGGCGAGGCGATGTCGTTCGACCAGATCGACAACGCGCCCGAGGAGAAGCAGCGCGGCATCACCATCGCCACCTCGCACGTCGAGTACCAGACGGAGAACCGCCACTACGCCCACGTGGACTGTCCCGGCCACGCGGACTACGTCAAGAACATGATCACGGGCGCCGCGCAGATGGACGGCGCGATCCTCGTGGTCTCGGCGGCTGACGGTCCGATGCCCCAGACGCGCGAGCACATCCTGCTCGCCCGCCAGGTCGGCGTGCCGTACATCGTCGTGTTCCTCAACAAGGCGGACATGGTGGACGACCCCGAGCTCCTCGAGCTCGTCGAGGTCGAGGTACGCGACCTGCTCTCCGAGTACGACTTCCCGGGCGACGACATCCCGTTCATCACGGGCTCGGCGCTCAAGGCCCTCGAGGGCGATGAGGAGGCCAAGGGCAAGATCATCGAGCTCGCGGCCGCTCTGGACGAGTACATCCCGGAGCCGGAGCGCGACCTCGACAAGCCGTTCCTGATGCCGGTCGAGGACGTCTTCTCGATCACCGGTCGCGGCACCGTCGCCACCGGCCGTATCGAGCAGGGCATCGTCAAGACCGGCGACACCGTCGAGATCGTCGGCATCCACCCGGAGACTTCCAGCACGGTCGTCACCGGGGTCGAGATGTTCCGCAAGATCCTCGACGAGGGCCGCGCAGGCGACAACGTGGGCTGCCTGCTCCGCGGTACCAAGCGTGAGGAGATCGAGCGTGGCCAGGTGCTCTGCATCCCGGGCTCGATCACCCCGCACACCAAGTTCAAGGCGGAGGTCTACTGCCTGAAGAAGGAGGAGGGCGGCCGTCACACGCCGTTCTTCTCGGGCTACCGCCCGCAGTTCTACTTCCGCACCACGGACGTGACCGGCGTCGCCAACCTGCCCGAGGGCACGGAGATGGTCATGCCGGGCGACAACGTTCAGATGTCGATCGAGCTGATCCAGCCGATCGCCATGGACCAGGGCCTCCGCTTCGCGATCCGCGAGGGCGGGCGTACGGTCGGGTCCGGGGTGGTGACCGAGATCGTCGAGTAGCACTCGCTCGTTAGAGACACGAGCTTTGCGGGGGCGGGCCCCTCTAGTACATGGGCCCGCCCTCGGTGCGTCCTAAGGAACCAAGTTGGCAGCGATTACACAAAACAAAATCCGGATCAGGCTGAAGGCCTACGACCACTCGGCGATCGAAGCGGCCGCCAAGGAGATCGTGGAAACGGCCGAGCGCACCGGCGCCACCGTGTCCGGTCCTGTACCGCTGCCCACGGAGAAGAACGTGTACTGCGTGATCCGCAGTCCCTTCAAGGACAAGGACTCGCGCGAGCACTTCGAGATCCGGACGCATAAGCGGCTGATCGACATTCACCAGCCCACGCCGAAGACGGTCGACTCGCTCCAGCGGCTCGACCATCTTCCCGCCGGAGTCGACATCCAGATCCAGCTGGTCTGATCCCGATGGCTGCACTACTCGGGAAAAAGATCGGGATGACACAGCTCTTCGGAGAGGACGGCCGCGTAGAGCGCGTGACCGTGATCCAGGCCGGCCCGTGTCACGTCACGGCGATCCGCACACTCGATCGCGACGGCTACGAGGCCGTGCAGCTCGCGTTCGGCGAGGTCAAGGAGAAGCGCCTGACCAAGGCCGAGCTCGGCCACCTGAAGAAGGCCGACGCTCCGGCGCTCCGTCACGTGAGCGAGTTTCGCGACGAGGCCGGCGAGCTCACGGTCGGCGAGACCGTGACCGTCGAGGCGTTCGAGAAGGGCCAGACCGTCAAGGTCTCCGGCGTCTCGAAGGGCAAGGGCTTCCAGGGCACGGTCAAGCGCCACAACTTCAGCCGCGGCCCGGTCACCCACGGCTCGCACAACGTGCGCGCCCCGGGCTCGATCGGCGCCTCCGCCACGCCCTCGCGCGTGTTCAAGGGCATTCGCGGCCCGGGCCAGATGGGCAACAAGCGCGTGACCCAGCGCGGCCTCGAGGTGGTCGACGTGATTGCGGACCAGAACCTGCTGCTCGTCCGGGGCTCCGTGCCAGGGCCGAAGGGCGGCACCGTCGAGATAAGGACCGACTCCTGATGGCCGCGCCCAAGGCAGCCATCCTCGGCCAGAAGACCGGCAAGGCGGACCTCGACGCCGCCGTGTTCGGCGAGACCTTCCACATGTCGCTCGTGCACGAGACCGTTCGCGCGGAGCTGAACGCGCGCCGACGCGGCACGTCCTCGACCAAGACCCGCGGCGAGGTGGCCATGACGGGCGCCAAGGCGTTCCGCCAGAAGGGCACGGGCCGCGCCCGCGCCGGCGCGCTGTCCACGCCGTCGCGCATCGGCGGCGGCATCGCCTTCGGTCCCAAGCCGCGCGGCTACACGGTCAAGGTCAACCGCAAGGCGCGCCGTCGCGCGCTGCGCGCCGCCCTCTCGCTCCACGCCGAGCGCGGCACCGTTGCCGTGCTCGACCCGTCCAAGTTCGACACCCCGTCAACGAAGAGCGCCGCCGAGGCGCTCGATTCGTTTGGCGAGGGCCGCGCGCTCATCGTGCTCGCGCGCGAGGGCGAGGACAACTGCGCCAAGTCGTTCCGCAACATCCGCGGGATCAGCGTGCTGCCGGCGGACGAGGTCGGCGTGGCCGACATCATCGGCGCCGCCCGGCTCGTGCTCTCGCAGGCGGCGCTCGACGCGCTCACCGCCCGCGCCTCCAAGGAGACGAAGGAGGCCGCGGCATGAACCCGCGCTCGGTGATCATCCGCCCGATCGTGTCGGAGAAGAGCTACGCGCTCCTCACGGCCAACAAGTACACGTTCCGCGTCCATCCGGACGCCCACAAGACCCAGATCCGGCAGGCGGTGGAGGAGGTCTTCGGCGTGCGCGTGCAGGACGTGCGCACGATGAGCGTCAAGTCCAAGCCCAAGCGCCGTGGCTACACGTTCGGCCGCACGCGGGAGTGGAAGAAGGCGATCGTGCAGCTGCATCCGGATGACTCGATCGAGCTATTCGAGGGTCAGGAGTTGGGCGGATGACGCTGCAAACCTTCGCCCGGCTGCGTCATCGCTCGCTCGCGTACGAAGCACGCGACGCTCACTGCTTCCTTGCCGGACTCGGTTTTCGCGTCCCCGACCCAACTCCTACGGAGCTCGGCTGATGGCCATCAAGAAACACAAGCCCACGAGCCCCGGCCGGCGTTTCGCCACCTGGTCCGACCGCGCGGAGGTCACGCGCTCGGAGCCGGAGAAGGCGCTCGTCCGCGGCATCACCAAGAGCGGCGGCCGCAACGCGTACGGCCGCATCACCTCCCGCCACCGCGGCGGCGGGGCCAAGCGCAAGTACCGCATCATCGACTTCAAGCGCACGAAGGACGGGATCCCGGCCAAGGTCGCCACGATCGAGTACGACCCCAACCGCACCGCCTACATCGCGCTGCTCCACTACGCCGACGGCGAGAAGCGCTACATCCTCGCGCCGTCCCGGCTGAGGGTGGGGGCCACGGTGGTCTCAGGCCCGGACGCCGACATCGTGGTCGGCAACGCGCTCCCGCTCCGCAACATCCCGACCGGCACGGTCGTACACAACGTGGAGCTCACGCCGGGTCGCGGCGGCCAGATGGGCCGTTCGGCCGGTACCTCCATCCAGCTGATGGCGAAGGAGGGCGAGCGCGCGACGCTGCGCCTGCCCTCGGGCGAAATGCGCATGGTCAGCGTCGACTGCCGTGCAACCGTCGGCACCATCGGCAACGTGGAGCACCAGAACATCGACATCGGGAAGGCCGGGCGCAGCCGCCACAAGGGCAAGCGCCCGCAGACCCGCGGCACCGCGATGAACCCCGTCGACCACCCGCACGGCGGCGGCGAGGGCTCGACCACTCCGGGCCGCCACCCGGTCACGCCCTGGGGCGTGCCGACGCTCGGCTATCCCACCCGCAAGAAGAACAAGCCGTCCGACCGCATGATCGTGCGCCGGCGCAGGAAGAAGAGGTAGCCGACTTGTCTCGCTCATCCAAGAAGGGCCCGTTCATTGAGGATCGCCTGCTCGACCGCATCGAGGCGATGAACTCCTCGGGTCAGAAGCAGATGATCAAGACCTGGTCGCGCACATCCACCATCTTCCCGGAGATGGTGGGCCACACCATCGCCGTCCACGACGGCCGCAAGCACGTGCCGGTGTTCGTGTCGGAGTCGATGGTCGGGCACAAGCTCGGCGAGTTCGCGCCCACGCGGCTGTTCCGCGGGCACGCAGGCGGCGACAAGGCGAGGATGCGATGACTGAAGAGCAGAAGCGCATAGCCGAGGGCGGCGCAGCCGAGCCGTCGGACACCGCCGACGATGCCGCCGATGCCAAGCAGGCGGTTGGCAAGGAGGCTGCCGAGGAGAAGGCCGAGGCGCCCAAGCCCAAGCGCTCGCGCCGTAAGAAGGCCGACGCAGAGGAGACCGCGGCCGACGCGCCAGAGGCCACAGACGAGGAGGCTCCTGAGGCCGAGGCTGAAGAGGCCGAGGAGTCCGAGGGTGAGGAGAAGCCCAAGCGCGGGCGGCGGCGCTCTTCCGAAACCGCCGCCGCGGCCAAGTCCGAGCCCGTCCACAAGAAGTCGCCGGCGCCGCGAGCTGCCGACGGCACCGTCGTCGTGCGCGCGCAGGCCAAGTACGTGCGCCACGCGCCGCGCAAGGCCCGGCTCGTGGTCGACCACATCCGCGGCAAGTCGATCGGCGAGGCGCGTGCCATCCTTCAGCACACGCCACGAGCGGCGGCGGTTGATGTGCTCAAGCTTCTCGAGTCGGCCGTGGCCAACGCGGAGAACAACCATGAGCTCGTCGCCGATGAGCTCGTCATCCGCAAGGCCTACGTCGACGAGGGCCCGACGCTCAAGCGCTACCGTCCACGCGCTCTCGGCCGCGCCACGCGGATCCGCAAGCGCACCAGCCACATGACCATCCAGCTTTCACCGAAGGAGTAGCCGACACAGCATGGGTCAGAAAGTTCATCCGGAGGGCCTGCGGGTCGGCTACATCCATGACTGGAAGTCGCAGTGGTACAACGACCGCGAGTTCTCGAACTACCTGCTCGAGGACATCCACATCCGCGACCACATCGAGGGCAAGCTCGCCCACGCCGGTCTCTCGGACATCACGATCAAGAAGAACAAGAGCGAGGTGGAGGTCAACATCCACACCGCTCGCCCGGGCATCGTGATCGGCAAGTCGGGCAGTGAGGTCGACGCGCTCAGGCGCGAGCTTCACCGCATGACCGGCAAGTCGGTGAAGGTCAACATCCTCGAGATCAAGCGGCCCGAGCTCGACGCCAAGCTGGTCGCGCAGTCGGTGGCCGAGCAGCTGCAGAACCGCGTGGCCTTCCGCCGCGCGATGAAGCGAGCGCTCACCTCGGCGATGCGCTCGGGCGCGAAGGGCGTCCGCATCCAGGTTTCCGGCCGGCTCGGCGGCGCTGAGATGGCGCGCACCGAGGGCTACTCGGACGGCCGCGTGCCGCTGCACACGCTGCGTGCGGACATCGACTACGGCTTCTACGAGGCCCGCACCACCTTCGGCCGCATCGGCGTGAAGGTGTGGATCAACAAGGGCGAGATCATGCCCTCGGGCTTCGCGCAGGACCTGACCCAGATCGAGGCCCCGCAGCAGGCGTCGCCGGGCGGCGGCGGGCCTGGCGGTGGGCGCGACGGACGTGGTCGCGGTGGCCGCGACGGCGGACGTGGCGGTCGCGGTCCCGGCGGACCGGGCCGGGGCGGTCGCGGCGGCGGACCGGGTGGTCCCGGCCGTGGTGGACGCGGCGGCGGTGGCGGCGGCGGACGTGGCCCGCGCGGCGGCGGCGGCGGTGGCGGCGGAGGAGGTCGCTAACCGATGCTTCAGCCCAAGCGAGTCAAGCACCGCAAACAGCACCGCGGCCGCATGCCAGGCAACGCCAAGGGCGGCTCTCGCGTGGAGTTCGGCGAGTACGGACTGAAGACGCTCGAGCGCGGCTGGATCACCAACCGCCAGATCGAGGCCGCCCGAATCGCGATGACGCGCAAGATCAAGCGTGGCGGCAAGGTCTGGATCAACATCTTCCCGGACAAGCCCGTCACCGCCAAGCCCGCCGAGACCCGCATGGGCTCCGGCAAGGGCTCACCCGAGGGCTGGGTGGCGGTCGTCAAGCCCGGTCGCGTGATGTTCGAGCTGGCGGGCGTGCCCGAGCCGCTCGCTCGCGAGGCCATGCGCCTGGCCGGCCACAAGCTTCCGGTCAAGACCAAGTTCGTCGTGCGGGAGGGCCAGGAGCAGTGAAGCGCACGAACACGAACGAAATGCAGGACCCGGAGCTCGTGGAGTTCATCGGGGAGAGGCGCCAGGAGCTGTTCAACCTGCGCTTCCAGCACGCCACGGGCCAGCTTGAGAACACCGCCCGGCTGCGCGACGCAAAGCGCGAGCTCGCCCGCGGGCTCACGGTTGCCCACGCGCGCCAGATCGACGTCGATAGAGAGCTGAAGAGACAGAAGTCATGATCGAGAACGAAGAACAGCAGCCGGTAGACGAGACGCCGGCTCAGGACGAGCCCACAGAGGACAGTCCGCAGTCCGCAGAGCCGGAGGCGCCCGCGGAGGAGGCACCCGCCCAGGAGCCGGTGGCCCAGGAGCCGGTGGCCGAGGAGCCGGTAGCCGAGGAGCCGGTAGCCGAGGAGCCGGTAGCCGAGGAGCCGGTGGCCGAGGAGCCGGTAGCCGAGGAGGCCCCCGCTGAGGAGGCCCCCGCTGAGGAGGCCCCCGCTGACGATGCCCCCGCTGCGGCCGCTCCGGCCGAGCCCGCCGAGCCCGAGGAGGTTCTGCATCCCAAGCAGGCCCGCAAGCGCGCCCGCTCCCAGCACACCGGCGAGACGCGCCCGCAGCGCTCCCCTGAGGAGCGCGCAGCCGAGCGCTCCGACCGCCGTGCGCGGCTGTCCGCGTCGCGCCGTGCCTACCGCCAGAAGCAGCGCGCCCAGCGTGCCGCCAGCCCGCGCCCGGAAGTGCCTCAGCAGGAGGGCCGCGAGCACGGGCCGGGCGCTCCGCGCGTGCGTCAGGGCATCGTCGTGTCGGCCAAGCCGGACAAGACGATCACCGTGCGCATCGACATCGCCCGCCGTCACCGCACCTACAAGAAGATCGTTCGCTCGTCTTCGACGCTGCACGCGCATGACGAGCGCAACGAGGCGCACGAGGGCGACACCGTGCGCGTGATCGAGACCCGCCCGCTCAGCCGTACCAAGCGCTGGCGCCTGGTTGAGATTCTGGAGCGTGCTCGATGATCCAGGCCGAGACGCGGCTCAAGGTCGCGGACAACACGGGCGCGCGCGAGATCCTCTGCATCCGGGTGAGCGGTGGTTCGCGCCGCCGCTACGCTGGAGTGGGCGACATCATCGTCGGCACCGTCAAGCAGGCCATCCCGCAGGGGTCGGTCAAGAAGGGCGAGGTGGTGCAGGCGGTGGTCGTGCGGACGAAGAAGGAGTTCGGCCGCGAGGATGGCACCTACATCGCGTTCGACGAGAACGCGGCCGTCCTGATCGACCCGCAGAACAATCCGCGCGGCACGCGCATCTTCGGTCCCGTAGCTCGCGAGCTGCGCGAACGCAACTTCATGAAGATCGTGTCGCTGGCCCCCGAAGTCCTCTGACACCCAGCACCCAAGACCCGACACCCCGCATGGCACTGAAGATCCGCAAAGACGACATGGTGAAGGTCATATCCGGCAAGTCCAAGGGCCGGACCGGCCGCGTGCTGCGCGTGGACGTGAAGAACCAGCGCGTGTACGTGGAGGGCGCCAACATCATCAAGCGCCACCAGCGCCCGACCACTCTGCGCGACACACAGCGCGGAAGCTCGGTCGGCGGCGGCGTGATCGAGAAGGAAGGGCCGATCCACATCAGCAACGTCATGCTGCTCGATCCGAAGTCGGGCGACCCGACTCGCGTGAGGATCAGCCGCGAGGGCGGGCAGCGCAAGCGCGTGGCCGCGAGGTCCGGGGAGGCGATCGACTGATGCCGGTAGCCGAGCCCAAGATCAATCCGCGCCTCAAGCAGCGCTACCACGAGGAGATCCGCCCACAGCTCGTTGACCGCTTCAAGTATTCGAGCGTGATGGAGGCCCCGCGCATCCAGAAGATCACGCTCAACATGGGCGTGGGCGAGGCCAAGACCGACACGAAGTTGCTCGACAACGCGCAGGAGCAGCTCGCCACCATCGCCGGCCAGAAGCCGAACGTGCGCGTTGCCCGTAAGTCGATCGCCGCCTTCAAGATCCGCGACGGCATGCCCATCGG
>Ga0070681_10002269_pt1 | contig 17565 bp, 18 predicted proteins | sample KBSC83BmetaG_FD_65650 | JGI IMG/M metagenome (GOLD analysis project Ga0070681, IMG submission 65650) | Corn rhizosphere microbial communities from Kellogg Biological Station, Michigan, USA - KBS C8-3B metaG | ecosystem: Host-associated > Plants > Roots > Rhizosphere | place: USA: Michigan...
AGCTTCAACGCCAGATTGCCGCCGAGCGAGTAACCGGCGACGGCGACGGCCGGAGTCTTGTCCGCTTCGAGCAGTTCGCGTATGACGAACTGCACATCATGCGTCAGCCCCGAATGATAAAGGCCGCGCGATAACCGTTCGGTACCGCCGCAGTTGCGCTGATTGAGCCGTACGACGTTCCATCCCGCGGTCCACGCTTTGTCGGCGATCCCGCGCATGTAATGCGCCATGCTGGAACCCTCGAGGCCATGAAGCAGCACCAGCGTCGGAGCGGTTTCGCCGGTGGTGCCGGGCTCGCCAGTCTTGCTCCTGAAGTGGCAATGGGCGAGCACACGCGCGTCGGGTGCGACATCGAAGAGCCGCTCAGTGGGCGGCGGCAGTCCGGGAAAGTGTCGGCGGCGTGCCCAGGCGTACAGCGTCTGTTTGTGGCCGCCGGTAAACCGCGGCCGGTATGTAGAAGGCTCGAACAACCATTACCATTATCGCCGATGGCCGATCGCACATTGGAGTCCACGCTGCTGCATCTCGTTCGTTCGCGCATGGTGGACGATTACCCGTTGCAAATCGGACAGTGCCTGCAGGTCCTCGCTGACGAAGACGTCTGGTGGCGTCCCGACGAGAAGAGCAATGCGCTTGGGAACATCCTCCTGCATTTGGTCGGCTCGAATCGGTTCTACATCGGCTACGGCGTCGGCGGCCGCTCCATCGAGCGGGACCGCGCGGCGGAGTTCACCGCGCGCGGCGGCTACGACCGCGCAGCCATCGTCGGCGCGTGGAACGAGACCGTGGACATCATGCGGGAGGTGCTGGGCGTGCTCGAACCGGCGCAGTTGCTGGAGCAAACCGATCGCACTGGCAAGATGACGACGATCGCGTCGATCCTGGTGCACGCCAGCCACCACACGGCGGCGCACATGGGGCAGGTGGTCTGGATCACCAAGATGCGCCATCCAGGCGCGCTGGACGAGCTCTGGATTACGACGCGGGACCGGCTGGCTGCAGCGCGTAAATCCTGAACCGCTCGTTCCGGTAGGCCTCGGGCAACGGCAGCGTCGATTCGGTCACGAGATAGGTCAGGTTGTACCGGCGCGCCAGATCGCGGACGCGATCGACGGTCAGGCTCGAAAAATCACCCAGCGCACGCCGCCGATCGACCACGCGGGCGGCGATGGGGCGCGAATACATCGCGACTGCGGAATCCTTGTCGTCCTCGAGCAGGACATCGCGGCCGGCGGCCACGCGAACGCTCGCGCCGTACTTGTAAGCGTGGCCCGGATCCGCCAGCACGTGCACGTCGATTGGCTGCCGTCCGATCCAGTGCATCGCATCGAGCCATGGCGAGTCGGGCAGCGAAACCTCGAACAGTCGCCGCTCGGCATGCTCGCGCAGCATCACGTAACCCCCGCGTGCCACTGACGCAGCGATCAGGACCAGCGCAACCGCTGTCATCTGCCGGGGTCGAAGCGACTCGCCGAGCGCCGCGATTCCGTACATCGCGGCCAGCAGATCGATGATCCAGAACACCCGGGAAAACTGGATTTGGACCGCCAGGGCCCGTTGCGCAGCCACGGCGGGCAGCGTCACCAGGAACAGCACGGCCAACGCAGTGGCACCGCATGCGAGCGCGGTGTCGCGCGGAGTCGCGGTACCGCGGCGTGTGCGTACCGTGTGCGCGATCCACAGCAGCGCGAGCAGTCCGAAGTTTGCGGCCCACGCCCAGAATGGCCACTCGTTGACGAAGATGAAATCCCGCCCGCCGAGCGCCTCGACCCACAGCGCGTCCATCGTCGGCGCGGCTGCAATGGCGATGGCCAACACGGTGGCGGCCGTGAGAGCACCGATCGCGCCCGGAACCCGCCATCGGCGATCGCTGACGACCAACGCGGTGCCGAGTAGCACCGCAAACCAGAGCGCGGTCGTGAGGTGGCACAACGCGGCCATCGCCACCAGCGCTACCGTGGTGACCTGACGTCCCCGAAGGAACATCGCCAACGCAATGATGCCGAGTCCGAACGCAAGGATGCGCGCCTGGAAGTACGGTTCGAGCGAGTTCACGCTGGTGCGCGGGATGTGGTGACGCAGCGTGACGACCGCACCGAAGGCGAGCACGAGCCACACTGACGGGTACACTTCCGCGCCGACCAGAAGAATGCCAATCCAGACCAACGCGATCGCCAGCAGATAGGCGCACAGAAAGAGCGATTCGACAGACGCGCCCGTCGCGCGGGCGACGGCACCCATCGCATCATCGAAGAGAAAGAACTGTCCTTGCGTGCGCAGAAGCGCCGCGTCGCGGGGAAACGAGGCGGGTTGCTCCGCGAGCATCACCGCGGGCACATAAATGGCGCCGTCGGAGACGCCGAATCGATATCCGGCGCCATTGGCGGTGGCGAGGATGAGAAAGACGACGAAGCCGGCGAGAGCGGCGGCGAGTCTCAAAAATTCGGCGCTTCGTCCGCGCTTGGTCCGTACATCGCGGGTACGGGCACCTCGTTCAGGCGCAGATACACGCTCAACTGACCGCGGTGATGGACCATGTGGTTCAGCACGAAACCGCGCCAGACGGCGGCGCGCGGCATGGTGAACACGGTCTGGCCGTTGTTCTTCAACGACCAGACGACCATCATCTCCGCGTCGGTCTTGCCGACGAGCGCGGCACGAGTATCGGCCACGTTCTTGTCGAAGCGCGATACCAAGTCGGCGCGCGACGCGGCGGCGGTGTTCTGGTTCGGGCCTCCCAGGTCCAGTTCTGTCTGTGTCAGCGTTGGGGCGCCCCACGAGGGAATCGTCGCCACGTGCGTCGCCAACTCGATCATCGAGTACGACTTGGGATGCGGCCGCCAGTCGAATTTGTCTTCGGGAACGCGTTCGAGCAGCCGTCGCGTGACACCCGTCTCATGATCGAACTCGGGAAGCAGGGCATCCGCAATCGCCATCAGTTCGTTCCCTTGCCGAAGTTCACCTTTGGTACCTGCTCGGCAGCTGGCGGCGCGTTGAACAATGGATACTCTTTGAATCCAAAGACACTGGCGGTGATGTTCGACGGAAATTGCCGTCGCGCCACGTTGTACTCCTGCACGCGCTCGTTGTAGCGCATGCGTTCGACAGCGATGCGGTTTTCCGTGCCGGAGAGCTCGTCCATCAATCGATTGAAGCTTTCGCTCGAGCGCAGCTGAGGATAGTTCTCGACGACCACCAGCAGGCGCGCCAGCGCGGCGCCCTGTTCGTTGGCGGCCTGGATGGTTTGCTCGGGTGTCTTCGCGCCCGCCATCTTGGCTCGCGAATCCGCAATCTGCCCGAAGACATCCTTCTCCTGCTGCGCAATCCCTTTCGTCGTCTCGACGAGGTTGGGAATGAGGTCGTTGCGTCGCTGCAGCTGGTTTTCAACCTGCGACCACTGGGTCTTGATGGCCTCTTCCTGACTGACAAAACGGTTGTACGAGCATCCGGACGAGGCACCGGCGCACGTGATGACGAGCAGCAACGGAAGGAGCTTCCACATCTTGGCGCGTGTCAGCATGCGCACAGATTACCACCCCGCACCGCCGCCTCCGCCTCCGCTGCGGCCGCCGCCGAAGCCGCCGAAGCCGCCGCCGAATCCCCCGCCCCTGCCACCGCCACCCCAACCTCCGCCGCCGAAGGGGCCGACTCCGCTGTTCCAGCCGCTCCAACCGCCGGGTCCCCATCCGCCATAGAACCTCCGACGCCGCGTCCGGCCGATCGCGTTCAGGACGATGAACAGGATGAACAGCGCGAGGATGACATTCCCGCCCGAGCCGACATTCGGCGCCTGATCCGGTTCCTGCCGAACACCTTGAAGCGTGACGTTTCTGCCCTGCGCGATGCGGGCGACGATGCGCGACAGACCCGCCTGAAGTCCTGCGCCGTAGTTGCCACGGCGGAAGTCCGGAGCCATGTACTGGCGGCTCGTCTCTCCGGCGAAGCCGTCGGTGATGAACTGCTCGAGGTCGTAGCCAACTTCGACGCGCACCTGCCGATCGTTGACGGCGAGCAGGATGAGAACACCGTTGTCCTTGCCGCGCTGTCCGATGCCGCGCCCGTGGTTCTCGAACATTTTGACGGCGTATTCGCGGATGTCGCCGTAGGGCTGGAACGTCGGAACGGTCGCGACGACGACGACATCGCCGCTGGCCTGTTGCAGCGAGCGGATCAATTCGTCCATCGTTTGCGCGTGCTGCTGGTCGATGACCTTCGCGAAGTCATTGACGGGCTGCGTCAGTTCCGGCGGAAGCTCCTGGGCGCCTGCGGTCAGGGGGATGAGCAGCACAAAAGCGGCGACAAGAAGACAGCGCGGCGCTGAAAGCACTCTTGAACCGCGAAGGACGCGAAGGACGCGAAGAAAACGAACGACGAGTGGACCCATTGCTATCTCTTCGTGTTCTTCGTGCCCTTCGTGGTTGGTATCGAGCATCGTCACTACACGTTCCATTGATCGACATACCCCGCCAGCTGCTCGACGGCTGCGAGGTAGGCGGGAAACAGACGCGCCGCGTCGGTGGTTTTGAGAGCTGACGGCTGCTCGAGCGCGAGGATGTCGCGGACGATGCTGTCGGACAGGCCGGCGGTGCGGGCGCCGTCGCGTGTGGCGGCGGCGCGATCGGTCGCTGTCGAGCCATTCAGGCGCGCGACGTTGCGCAGTAACGCTCCGAACGCGGGTGCGGACGCCGTCACCAGGTCTGCGATGGCACGCGGAATCCCGCCCGCCTCGATGAAGGCCTCCCGCAGGTGCACGAGATGGCTTTTGATCCGCGTTTCCGATGCGCGCCGCGCGTCGAACCGATCGATTGGCACCTCGTCGAATGGATTGGCGCCGAAGAGCAGCTCGTGCGCGCGCGCGATTTCGATGTACTCCAGCGGGAACGCATCGAGCGATCGGCGGAACTCGTCGTCGGGCAGGACCAGCGGCGTGGCGATGTGGTCACGCTGCCATCCGTGCGATCTGGCGGCGCATGCCTCCAAATCGGCGAGCGTCAGGCTGGTGACGAGCACCAGTGACGAGAGCGCCTCTGAACGGTCTACGTTATAAGCGACGACGGAGCGAAGGCGATTGCCGAAGATGCCGCGCAGCGTTCGCACGAGGTCGTCCGCGTGCCGATGCGATCGCGCGGAGGCAGGAGCAGTCATCATTCGATTCTAGGGTATGCTGCGCGGCGACGAGATGCTCATTGTTGATGCGCAGGTGCACATCTGGGGTGCCGACCGGCCCGATCGGCCGTGGCCCGCGGGGCGGGCGGCGCAGGCGCAGAAGCCGTATCCGGTCACCAAAGAGCTGGTGCTGGCGGCGATGGACGAAGCCGGCGTCAATCGTGCGGTGCTGATCCCACCATCATGGGAGGGCGATTACAACGACCTGGTGCTCGATGCGGCGCGCACGCACCCCGATCGCTTTGCGGCGATGGGCCGGCTCGCGGTGCAGAAGCCCGAGAGTCGCGCGCAGGTGGCAGGCTGGAAACAGCAGCGCGGCATGCTGGGCATCCGACTGACCTTCCATATCCCCGAGCACCGACGCATGCTCGTCGATGGCACCGCGGACTGGCTGTGGCCGGCGGCGGAGCGCGCGAGCATTCCCGTGATGGTGTATGCGCCGGGTTCGGTCCGCACACTCGAGGAAGTTGCAGGGCGCCATCCTGGACTCCGGCTGGTCATCGATCACCTGGCGCTTGGGGTCCACGCGCGCGGCAATCTGGCGTTCGTGGAGCTGGCCGACGTCGTGCGGCTGTCGCGGCTGCCGAACGTCGCGGTGAAGGCGTCGGCGCTGCCGTGCCATTCGACGCTGCCCTATCCGTTTCGCGATCTCCATCCGCATATCCGGCGCGTCTACGACGCGTTCGGTCCCCGGCGCATGTTCTGGGGCACCGACTGGACGCGACTGCCGTGCACATGGCGGGAGGCCGTTACGCTCTTCACCGAGGAGCTGGACTGGCTCAGCCCAGAGGACAAGACCTGGGTCATGGGCCGGGGCCTCTGCGAATGGATAGGCTGGAAGCTGTAAGAAGCTCCACGATCCACGCTCCACGATCCAAGCTCCAAGCTACAAACCAAAACTGACGGTAGTTGACAGCGGCGGGTGAGTGATGTTATTTATCTCGCACGTGCTATAAAAATAACACAATGGTGAAAACACTCCACGCCGTGTTGAGCCGCCGCGAGCGGCAGATCATCGACATCCTCTACCGCCGCGGCAAGGCGACCGCTGCCGAAGTGATGGAGGACCTTCCGGGCCGTCCGAGCTACTCGACGGTCCGGACGCAGCTTCGCGTGCTGGAAGAGAAGGGGCACGTCCGTCATGAGGACGATGGCCAGCGCTATGTCTACAGTCCTGCGGCGCCGCGGGGCACGGTGCGTCGCTCGGCCCTCAAGCACCTTGTCGAGACTTTCTACGAGGGATCGGTGGAGCAGGCGGTCGCCGCACTGCTCGGAGGTGAGGGGGCGCGGCTCACGGATGACCAACTCGATCACATCGAGGATCTCATCAGGAAAGCCAGGAAGGAAGGCGTGCGATGACGGTGATCGCGTTGACGCTGAGAACGTCGCTGATCCTCGCGCTCGGGATGTTTGCGGCGCTGCTCCTCCGGCGGCGGTCCGCGGCCATGCGTCACTGGATTCTCGCCTCGGCCATCCTGTGCGCTGCGGCGGTGCCGCTCATCGGACGGGTAGCGCCAACCTGGATGATGCCGCCACTGGCATCAACGGAGGCCACGCCGGGAGCCGTTGTTGATGTGTCCTTCAACCCTGTGACGACTGCGGCTTCGCCGAGCGACGGACCAGAGACGCCGGCCTCGCTGACCGTGCGGGAAGCAATCGGCACGTTCGTCATCCCATTGTGGGCGCTGGGTGTTGCCGTGAATCTGCTGATGCTGCTGATTGGCATGCTTCGCGTGCACCGGCTGGTGCCGTCCGGTGCGGTGCGGCGTGATGCGCGTTTCGCGGACTCGCTCGGGCGCGTGTCGGCGATATTCGCCTTGCGACGTGACGTCGCGTTGATCTGCAGCACCGATCCTGTGCCCATCGTCACCTGGGGCGCGTTGAGGCCTCGCATTCTGCTGCCGCCGGAGGCGGTCGCGTGGCGCACAGACCGGCTGGATATGGTGCTCGCTCACGAGATGGCCCATATCGCGCGAGGCGACTGGCTGGTACAGATAGGTGCCGAGGTCTGCAAGGCCGTTTATTGGTTCAACCCGTTGTTCTGGGTCGCGTGCGCGCGCCTGCGCTACGAGAGCGAGCGTGCGTGTGACGACGCGGTGATGAACACGGGGGTTGCGAGCGACATCTATGCGACCGAGCTGCTGCAACTTGCGCGAAACGCAGGACAGCACCAGCTACGGCGGCTGCCCGTCCCCGCAATGGCTGTCCGTCCCTCCAACCTCGAAAGGAGAATCCGCGCCATGCTGAATGCCGGTGTCGACCGGGGCCCTCTCACGCGACGCATCCAGTGGGGGGCGACCCTCGCGCTGCTCGCCATCACCGTGCCAGTCGCGACCTTCGCCCAGGGCGGGTTCGCGACGTTTTCCGGAACCGTCATTGACCCGCAGGATCGCGTCCTGCCTGCTGCGACCGTAACGGTGACCGATGCGCGCCGGGATGTGAAGCACGAGACCAGAACCGACAGCAATGGCCGTTTCGAACTGGTCGGTCTTCCTGCAGGTGACTACACGGTGGACGCGAAGCTACCGGGGTTCCAGAATCTGACCGGCAAGTTTTCTGTCAACGGCGACTCACTCGATCGAACGCTGAAGATGCAGGTCGGCGAACTGCAGGAAACCGTCACCGTCGTCAGCGAAGATGGCAGCGTGACAAGTGCACATCAGAGCGGCACGGTGGCGCCCAAGCGACCCGTCGGCGCATGCCCGCCGACGAGTGGAATCGGCGGCAACATCCGGCCGCCGCACAAGGTGAAGGATGTCAGGCCCGGCTACCCCGGAGTCGACGGCAACATCGAGCTCGCAGCAACTATCGGTACTGACGGTTCGGTCGTTGACGTGCAAGTCGTCAAGACGGATCGCCCCGAACTGGCACCGGCGGCGATCGACGCGGTGAGGCAGTGGGAGTTCGACTCCACGCTGCTCAACTGCGTCCCGATCGAAGTGCACATGAACGTCAGCGTGACGTTCAAAGACGGTAAGTAACAACCCGCGATTCAAACCTGGCATTCGGGATCCGGTTCGGATCCCGGATCCCGGACCCCGCATTTGGCTTTTCGCCGTGCGATACCATAGCCGGGCATGCAGCTTCGCGACCTGAACATCGGCTGCTTCGGCGGCGGCACCGGTTTGCCCAGCCTCCTCGGCGGACTCAAGACGAATCCGTGGCTCCAGCTCAATGCCGTCGTCACCATGTTCGACAGCGGCGGAAGCTCGGGTCAGCTTCGGGACGAACTCGGGGTCCTTCCCCCAGGCGACGTGCTGAAGTGCGCGCTCGCGCTGGCGAGAAACGAGGGCGAGGCGCGCCGTGTGCTGCTCTCGCGGCTGCCGGCACTCGAGCACCACGCGCGCCTGGGGGGGCATACCGGCGGCAACCTGTTGCTTTCGATGATGGAGCAGTACAGCGGTGATTTCCTTGCGGCCGTCGATGGCTTGCGTGTGCTGCTCGGCTGCAGGGGCAAGGTGTGGCCGATCAGCGTGGAGCCGGCGTCCGTCTGCGCGGAATACGGCGACGGCACCGTGACACGAGGTGAAGTGGAAGTGGACGCGGGGCAGAGCCGCGGCCACCAGGTGAGGCGGCTCTGGCTCGAGCCGGAGGCGTCGATTCACCCGGCGGTTGCCGATGCGGTCGGGCGTTTTGACGCCGTGATCATCGGACCGGGCAGTTTCTTCACGAGTATCCTGCCGCCGCTGCTCGTGCGCGGCGTGCGCGAGGCGCTCGCGTCGATGCAGGGCCCAATCATTCTCATCGCGAACCTGTTGACCGAAGGACGCGGCATGGCGGGGTTCACGGCGGCCGAATCGGCACGGTGGGTATCAGACGCGATCGGCCGTCCGGTCGATGTCGTGATTGCCAACACCGGCCGGCCATCCGCGGATGGCCTGGCGAAATACATGGCGGAGCACAAGGAGCCGCTCGAACTCGGCCACTTCGACGATCGCATCGAACTCGTGGAGGGCCGGTTCTGGTGCACCGAAATCGCGCGCCACGATCGGCGGCGGCTGTCGTTCGCCGTCTGGAGCGTGCTCAGCGAGCGGCTGCTACAACACGCATCCGAGGTTCAGAGGGTTCAGGAGGTTCAATAGGTTCAGGGGGTCCGGGTTCTCTTGGTTCGTTGACTCTTCTCCGCGGCGACGCGTTTCTTCGAACCAGCCTTACCCGCCAAACCACGCGAAGCAGAACCCTTTGCGCCCTTTGAACTTTTTGAACCCCTTGAACCTTTCGTCTCTGAACCCTCTGAACCTCCTGAACGTTCTGAACCTTCTGAACCCCGCATTTCAAGCGCGCGCGCGATGATGCGCTGAAACATCGCTCCCGCTTCGCCACCCGATGCGGGTCGATGCGAGATCCAGATGTCTGGATTGCCTTCGGCGAGAATGTCGGCGAAGTCCCCCTTGCTCTTCACGCTTCGTGGCGCAAACTCCGCGATGTCCACATCGCCGGCCCAGTCGTCGCGATGCTTGATCAGCAGCCACGAACGATCGCCACCGCCCGCCCATTTGCCTTTCGTCCGGACCAGCACCCACGACCCTTTCAGCTTGTAGCCGTCGAGCGTGAACTTCAGGTCGCCCTTCTTCAGCGCGGCCTCCACATCCTCGACCTCCGGTGTCCATGTGCCCTGATCCCAGAGCAGCACGATGCCGGCGCCGTAGCCGGACGGAATGACGCCTTCGAAGGTGCCGTACTCGACGGGGTGATCTTCGACCATCATGGCGAGGCGCTTCGTGGCGGGATCGAGCGACGGTCCCTTGGGCACCGCCCACGACAACAGCACCCCCTCATGCTCGAGGCGGAAGTCGTAGTGCAGATGGCTGGCGAGGTGTTTCTGCACGCAGAAGAAACGTGGCTTCACGCCCTTCGTCTTTTTCGCACGCTCCGCGACGGTCGCGGCGTCGCCGGCAGGCTCGGGGCTTTCCTTGAAGTTGCGCTTGGCGCGGTACTTTTCGAGGGCCACGCTACTTGACGCCTCCCATCAGCCGCTTGATTGGCCGCACGAGTGCAAAGACGATGGCGGCAGTGACGAACAGAATGATGGCCACCTCGGCGAAGTACTGCCGAAGCGGCATGCTGACAAAGAATCGGGCGGACGTGCCCGCGAGCATGTTGCCGAAGGCGTTCGAGAGCAGCCACACGCCCATCATCAGACCAAGAATACGCGCGGGAGACAGCTTGGTGACTGCGCTCAGCCCGACAGGGTAGAGACAGAGCTCACCCAGTTCGGAGATTCCATAGGACACAACCAACCACCACGGACTGACGCGGACGCCCCCCTGCTGCGCCATCGCGCCCGCGGGAACGAGGACCAGGAATGCGAGACCCATGAAGAGCACGCCGAACGCCAGCTTGGCGGGCACGGAGGGATCCCGCGGCCCGAGACGGATCCAGATCCACGCGAAGATAGGCGCGAGGAGGATGACGAAGATCGGCTGCACGGACTGGAACCACGAAGACGGGAACGAGAAGCCGAACATCTCGAGCTGCGTGTAACGATCCGCGAACAACGCCAGCGTTGATCCCGCTTGTTCGTATGCGCCCCAGAAGAGAATCGCGACCACAAAGAAGACAACGATCGCGGCCATGCGCTTCCATTCCGTGGTTGTGAACGCCGGCGCCGAAGCCGGCGAGCTCCCATCTTCTGCACCAGGATGCTCGACGACAGGCGCGCGCAGCCGATGTCGGCCGACCACGTACTGAATGAGGCCGAACGTCATGCCGACACCCGCGCAGGCGAATCCAATGTGCCAGTCGACCTTCTGTGCGAGGTAGCCGGCCACAAGCGGTCCGAACAGCGCCCCGAGGTTGATTCCCATATAGAACAACGAGAATCCGGCGTCGCGACGCGAATCGCCGGGCGCGTAGAGGGCGCCGACAAGCGTGCTGACGTTCGGTTTCAGCAGCCCGGTGCCGAGCACGATGAACACGAGACCCGTATAGAAGAAGGGAAGCGCTCTGAACGCGAGCGTGAAGTGGCCGAGCGCGATGACGATGCCGCCGATGAGCACGCTGCGGTACTGACCGAGCCACCGATCCGCGACGATGCCGCCGAGAATCGAGGCGCCCCACGCCGAGCCGGTGTAGAGACCGTAGATGTTTCCGGCGTTCGTGTCGGTAAATCCGAGTCCTCCGGCGGCCACCGCCGTCGTCATGTAATAGACGAGGAACGCCCGCATGCCGTAGTAACTGAAGCGCTCCCACATCTCGGTGAAAAAGAGCGTGGAAAGCCCGCGCGGGTGTCCGAAGAACCCGCGGTCGAGCGCCGCCTCCGTCGTCACGCCCGTGCGGGGCATGGCACGCGTTGCCATGGGGGCAAGCATAAACTCCCAATTGCCAACTACCAACTACCAAACCCACCAACTACCAACTACCAAACCCACCAACCACCAACTACCAACCTGGTTGGAAGTTGACCGTTAGAATGGTTCTGTGCGCGTCCTTCTGATCTCCACCTACGACCTCGGGCGGCAGCCGCTCGGACTGGCATCGCCCGCTGCGTGGCTCCACCGTGCTGGTGCCGAAGTGGATTGCGTGGACGCCTCACGTGAACGGCTGCTGGATGCGCGGATTGCCGCCGCCGAGCTCGTGGCGTTTTATCTGCCGATGCACACCGCCACGCGACTGGCCGGTCCGCTCATCGATCGTGTCAGGCGTGCGAATCCGCTCGCGCGTATCGCCGCGTACGGACTGTATGCGCCGATCAACGAGGGATGGCTGCGTGAAAAGGGAGTCACGCATGTTCTCGGCGCCGAAGGCGAGCAGGAGCTGGTGCGTCTCGCGAACGGGTCGGGACAGGAGTCGGGGACGGCGATGCCAGTTAACCAGCCGGCTCGCGAGACGACACTGCTCCCGCAGCGGAACGGGTTGCTGCCGCTCGCCAGTTACGCCGCCTTACGGCTTCCCGACGGCTCGACCCGCGTTGCTGGCAGCACCGACGCGACGCGCGGCTGCAAACATATGTGCCGTCATTGTCCGATCGTTCCCGTTTACAACGGCCGCTTTCATGCGGTCCCCGTGGACGCCGTGCTCGACGACATCCGGCAGCAGGTTATGGCCGGGGCACAACACATCTCCTTCGGCGATCCCGACTTCTTCAACGGTCCCACCCACGCCCGTCGCATCGTCGAACGTGTAGCGTCGGAGTTTCCTGATCTCACGTACGACGTGACGATCAAGATCGAGCACATCCTGAAGCACGCGTCGATGCTGTCGCTGCTCACAGGGACGGGATGCCTGTTCATCACGAGCGCTGTGGAATCGATCGATGACGCCGTGCTCCAGCACCTGCGCAAAGGGCATACGCGGGCGGACTTCATTGCGGCGGTCGATCTGTGCCGCCAGGCCGGTGTGGCGCTGTCGCCGACGTTCGTGCCGTTCACGCCATGGACCACGCTCGACGGCTATGATGAACTGCTGCAGACGCTGGACGGGTTGCAACTGCTGCATCAGGTTGCGCCGATTCAGCTTGCCATCAGGCTGCTGATCACGAACGGATCCCCGTTACTGGAGTTGCCCGACATCCAGGCCGTGATCACCGAGTTCGACGCTGCGTCGCTCACATGGCCATGGCGCCACCGTGATCCGCGCGTCGATGCGTTGCAGGAATCGGTGATGCGCAGCATCGCCGCGAAGCCGGCAGACGTCCGCACCATTCCGCACATGACCGAGGCCTGGTACTGCTGCGCCGAGCCCGTGTCCGAAGAACTCCGCGTGGTATGAAGCGGGTCCTCGTGCTCGCGACGACGACCGGATACCAGATCCGATCGTTTGGCGAGGCGGCGGGAAAGCTCGGGGTGCGCCTGGCGTTTGCAAGCGACCGGTGCGATCGCCTCGAAGATCCCTGGTGGGACAACGCGATCCCGATCCGCTTCTACGACGAACCTGGCGCACGCGATGCGATCGTCGATGCGCTGCGCACCACTCCGCCGGACGGCATTATCGTCGTCGGCGATCGTCCGGTGACCATCGCCGCACGCGTCGCCGAGGCGTTCGGCCTGCCGGGCAATCCAGTCGCGGCGGCGATGGCATCGCGCAACAAGCTGGCGAGTCGTGAGGCGTTGCGCGCGGCAGGGTTGACCGTGCCCGCGTTCCGGGCCGTTTCACTCGCCGACGATGCGGAAGCGCTCGCGCGCACGCTGAAATATCCAGTCGTCGTGAAGCCGCTCGCGATGTCGGGCAGCCGCGGCGTGATCAAGGCTGACGATCCGCGGCAGTTCGTGGACGCGTTCGACCGGCTGCGCGCCCTGCTGGCACAACCGGACGTGCGTGTCGAACGAGATCCGGCGCACGGGCAGCTGTTGGTCGAATCATTTGTCTGCGGCCGCGAGTTCGCCGTCGAAGGCGTGCTCACCGACGGCACCCTGCAGGTCCTCGCCATTTTCGACAAGCCTGATCCGTTGGATGGGCCCTTCTTCGAAGAGACCATCTACGTGACGCCGTCGCGCCAGGCGCAGACGACTCAGGACGCGATTGCGGCAGCCGTCAGCGCTGGCGCAGAGGCGATCGGGTTGCGGCACGGTCCGGTGCACGCCGAATGTCGGGTGAATGACGGCGGTGTCGTGCTGCTGGAAGTTGCCGGCAGGCCGATTGGCGGGCTCTGCTCGAAGGCGCTCAGGTTCGCAGGCGTCGGTGGCGAGGCGTCGCTCGAAGAGTTGCTGATGCGCCACGCGCTCGGCGAAGACGTGCGCGGCTTCGCGCGCGAGCGGCAGGCGTCCGCGGTCATGATGATCCCCATTCCGGAACGCGGCGTATACAGATCGGTTGAGGGAGTGGACGAGGCGGCGCAGGTTCGCTGTGTGACGGATGTCCGGATTACTGCGAAGCCGGACGCGCTGCTGGTGCCGCTGCCCGAGGGCAGGAGCTATCTCGGATTCATTTTCGCGCGCGCGGAGACGCCAGACGCCGCCGAGCGCGCGGTCCGCGCGGCGCATGCGCAATTGCGGTTCAGGATCGACCGACCGATAAGGGTCGTTTAGTCGGATCCGCTTTTACTTCGTTTGCTGCGGAACGTAACCCGGCGGCAGCGCGGCGCCCTCTCCGAAGAAGAAGTCCTCCATGTGACGCCCAATCAGCTCCTGCGCTTCCTTCTGCCAGGGCATCAGGCGGTACTCGTTGAGGAGCATCTTCATGCGGTCCTCCCACAGCTTCCATGCCTGGGCGGACACATTGTCATAGATGCGCTGGCCGAGTTCCCCGGGCCACGGTGGCGCATCGAGCCCTGGCAGCTCCTTCTGGAACTTGACGCAGTGGACCATCCGGCCACTCTTGTTCGTGACAGGCGCCTGGGTAACGGGAACGGGATCGCATTCGGCCATGACGGCATCGTACAACTCCACCCTGTATCTCCCAAATTGACACGGTCGCATTGTTTGACGGCAGTGCACGGGAGCACGACATCCTGGACGAACGTTCCGTATCGAAACATCACGCGCCGCAACCTCGACTGTAGGGATCCGCGTCAGTAGGCCTGATCCAGCGATTCAGCGCCTCGTGATAACTAACGGTCTTTCAGCGATTTAGTCATCCGCCCTTTTCTGCTCTGCTGGCATCCGCCTTGTAGCCGGCCGCGTCGCAATGGTCGCGGGCGCTATGCCGTCAAGCGATCGCATCGAGGGGCAGTAACCAGGAGGATGGCTGTGGACGGAGTTCGCAAAGAACGACGCGGTTTTGCTTCGATGTCTCCGGAAAAACAGCGCGAGATCGCCAGCAAGGGCGGCCGTGCCGCACATGAAAAGGGCACCGCGCACGAATGGACACCAGATGAAGCGCGCAACGCCGGTCGCAAGGGTGGCCAGATTAGCCGCGGGGGCCGCGGCCGTCTGATTCCCGTCGCGGCAGCGGATGTGAATACCATTGGGAGCGGGGCTCCTGCATCCGGCGCGGAGACCCGCCGCGCGGACTAGCGAGAGCTCGCGCCGGCACGCGACATCGGACGAGCCGGTTTGAGGTATCCACGTGCGCATTGTCTGTTGCGGCCTGCTCCTCGCCGCGGTAGCAGTGACTCCGGCGGCGGCGCAATCGCCTTCGGCGAATCAGCCCGCCACCAGTTCTGAGAACACCAGCGTTGAAACCAGGCCTGGGTTGCCGACGTTCTTCGGCGACACGGGCCTGTGGTTCGTCCCCACGGCGGACACCCTGGCGCCACACAAGGCCTCGGTGCAGTTGTTCCGCGCCAACTGGGACGAGCGGCAAGGACTGACCGACGTCAACAACTTCGGCCTGACCGCGGCGTTCGGCATCACCGATCGCATTGAAGTCTTCGGTTCCTGGAAAGTCGTCCGGCTGCGCCGCGGCGTGCGCGATCCGGTCTTCGCTCCCGCCGAATCGATCTTTGGCGGCGTCGATCAGAATTTCCCGTACATCCGGCGAGGATTTTCAAAGACGCTCGGCGGAACGCCGGTCGTGGGCGCGAAGTGGAGCATCATCTCTGAATCGCGCAACTCGGGGATGAGCCTGGCTCTGCGCCCGGTCCTCGAATTTCCGAGCGGCACCCAATGGGGCGGAACGAGCGACTTCGCCGGTCATCTCGACGCGGTTGCCAGTAAGGAAATCGCCCGCAAGGTGGAACTGACCGCCATGGTCGGCGGCATTTTCCGCTCCAATCCGGACCCATTCGGCCTGTCGAATGGATTTGAGTGGGGAGCCGGTGGAATCATCGGCAGCCGCTCGCGCATCCGCGGTCTCGTCGAGTATGTCGGCGAGCTGTCGTCCGACGACAACGTGACTCTCCTGACGCCGCCGTACCGCGGTGACGACGGCAGCATCGCCCCGCTGGACAGCAAGATTCCGGATTACCAGCACGTCAAGTTCGGAGCCGTCTTCCAGGCGAAGAACGGGATGTTCGTGTACGGCGGCGCGAACTTCAGCGGCGATGCCGGCTCGCACGTCATTGCGGGCCGCGAGATGACCAATCAGCCATGGGGATTCGACGTCCGCATCGGATGGCATCCCGGCGTGAAGGTCTACGTGCCGCCACCGCCGCCGCCGGCACCCGTTGTCGAAGCACCGGCCCCGCCGCCACCGCCGCCAGCCCCGGCGCCGCCACCGAATCGTCCACCGGTGTTCAACGGTCCGATTCAGGCGAATCCGCCGGCGCTCGAGCCTGGACAAACGACGAACCTGAGCTCGCCGGCGACGGATCCGGATGGCGACACGATCACGTATACGTGGAGCGCGCCGGCTGGGACGTTCAACTCACAGAACGGGATGAACACGCAGTGGACTGCGCCGAACCAGGAAGGTAGCTATCCGCTGACCGTCACCGCGGATGACGGACGAGGCGGCACCGCGCAGAACATGATCACCATTCCGGTGATGCGGCGGGCGCCGATTACGTTCGAGGACGTGCACTTCGACTTCGATCGATCGACGCTGCGTCCGGAGGCGATCATGATCCTCGATCGCGCCGTGATGACGCTGCAGGCCAACCCGATGCTGAACATCACCATCGAGGGGCATACCGACAGCGTCGGCACCGCGGAGTACAACCTCTCGCTCGGCGAGCGCCGCGCGAATGCGGTCCGGGATTACCTGCTCAATCGCGGCATCGCAGCCGGGCGCATGCGCACGGTCAGCTACGGTGAGGAGCGTCCGATCACGGACAACAACACGGACCAGGGCCGGGCGATGAATCGCCGTGCCCACATCGTGGAGATGACTATTCAGTAGCGCCGGAGAGCAATAGCGCCGGAGAGGTATCGGGTTTCAGGTTTTACCTGTTACCTGATACCTCCCGGCTTTCCACCACCGCCAGGTGCCGTCTATGAGATTCCTCACCGTCTATCTCATCGGTTATTTCATTCTTCTCGTCGGCGCCGGACTGGCACTCTGGCAGTCCGGCATCCTCCGGCACATTCCGGGGGTGTGGCTCGCGATTGCCGCGCTGATCGCGATCGGTCTGGGTATCATGCTCGCCGTTGTGTCGGGACGTCCTTCAATCAGTGCGCGGGAATAAGTTTCACTAAGCTCCAAGATCCAAGAACCAAGCTCCAAATTCCAAACGAGACTTCGCACGTTGGAGATGGATCTTGGAACTTGGAAGTTGGAGCTTCCAACTAACTCGTCCGTACACCTCTATTCGTACGTAAATCTGGCATGGCATGTGGAATGGCCACGTCGCCATGCCTCGACGATGTTCTCCAGTTCCGCTTTTGCTGCTGTCGGTTGCCCTCTTGCTCGGCGGCTGCCGCGAGGAAGGGGACATCAAAATTCACAGTCTCGACTTTCAGGGCGTCAAACAGGTCGATAAGAAGGCACTGGCCGGCTCGCTCCAGACGCAGCGCGGATCGAAGCTGCCGTGGGGACGGAAGACGTATTTCGATCGGCGGATGTTCGACGCCGATCTCCAGCGCATCCAGGCCTTCTATCGCGACCGGGGATTTCCGGACGCGCGCGTCAGCTCGTTCGACG
>Ga0070681_10002270_pt1 | contig 17565 bp, 12 predicted proteins | sample KBSC83BmetaG_FD_65650 | JGI IMG/M metagenome (GOLD analysis project Ga0070681, IMG submission 65650) | Corn rhizosphere microbial communities from Kellogg Biological Station, Michigan, USA - KBS C8-3B metaG | ecosystem: Host-associated > Plants > Roots > Rhizosphere | place: USA: Michigan...
ATAGGTACTACTCCGGCCCAATCGACCATGGTAATTTCCTCTTGCAGTGCATACAAACTCGTGTAGAATGCGCTCCATTCCACGGATGCACTGGAGTTACGATCATGACCGACCGCACTTTCGATCCCAATGCCGTGCTGGCCGCCACCCGCGAGGCGTTCGCGCCCGTGCTGAAGGCGCAGCAGGACGGCTTCAAGGCCTTCGAGCGCCTGGCGCGTCTGCAGTACGCAGTTGCCGGCGACGTCCTCGAGTCGGGCCTGGCCCGCGTGAACGCCACGTTCACGGTCACCACGGCCACCGAGCTGCTCAGCAAGCACACGGAGCTGAACACACAGTTCGTCGACAAGCTGCGTGCGCGGGCCGAGGAGTTCGCGACGGTGACGTCCGAGATCCAGTCCAAGCTCAGCCAGCTCGGCAGCGAGATGGCGGCGAAGGCAGTGCCGACCCGCAAGGCAGCCTGATATCTTGGCGGTATCGCACGCCCGGGGGCGCATGCCCCCGGGCGTGATCCCTTACGGAGACCGCCTTGACCCCCGCCCCGAATAACAAAGCCGGCGCGCCGCACGGCCCGCCCGACCCGAGCCCCTCTCCCGGCGCCGCGCCGCAGGCAGAGGTCGAGCGCCAACTCCGCGCCCAGCTTGCCGCCCTCACTGGCGGCCTGGCACCCGATGACTATCTCGAGGCCTGGTGGCAGTGGTACCTGAACGTGGCCACACAGCCGCCGCGCCAGGCACAGCTGGCGCAAAGTGCCTACGAAAAGCTCCTCGATACGTGGCAGTTTGCCGCGCAGGCCGCGAGCGGCAGCCCGCTGGCGCCGGAGCGCGAGACGCAGGGCTTCAGCGATGCCGCCTGGAACGCGTGGCCCTTCAACGTCTACGCCCGCACCTACGCCAACTGGGCCTCGTGGTGGCAGCAGGCGCTGGCGCCGTCCGCCGCCGATCCGAAGCTCGCGCGCGCCGGCTTTGCCGGGCGGCTGCTGCTGGAAGCGGCCTCGCCGGCCAATTTCCTGCACACCAACCCTGAGCTCCTCAACAAGACCGCCGCGGAATCCGGCCAGAACCTGATCCGCGGCCTGAAGAACTGGCTCGAGGATGCGCAGCGACTCGGCAGCCACGGACGCGCCCCGGGCACCGAACAGTTCGAGGTGGGCAAGGACGTCGCCATCACCCCCGGCAAGGTCGTGTTCCGCAACCGCCTCGTCGAGCTGCTGCAGTACTCACCGCAGACGCCCGAGGTGTACGCCGAGCCGGTGCTGATCACCCCGGCATGGATCATGAAGTACTACATTCTCGACCTGTCACCGCGCAACTCGCTGGTGCGCTTCCTGGTCGAGAAGGGCCACACGGTGTTCATGATCTCGTGGAAGAACCCGAGCGCCGCGGACCGCGATCTGGGACTCGATGACTACGTGCAGCTCGGCTTCCTCGATGCGCTCGCCGAGGTGCGCCGCCGGGTGCCGCGGCAGCCGGTCCACGCGGTCGGCTACTGCATTGGCGGCACGCTGCTCGCCATCGCCGCGGCGCGCCTCGCGGCCGCCGGCGACACCGCGCTCGCCTCGCTGAGCTTGCTCGCCGCGCAGACCGACTTCAGCGAGCCGGGCGAGCTGTCGGTGTTCATCACGCCGAGCCAGATCGCCATGCTGGAGGCGATGATGAGCAAGTCCGGCGTGCTCGAGAGCGAGCGCATGGGCGGTGCTTTCGCCCTGCTGCGCTCGCGCGACTTGATGTGGGCGCCGGCCGTCAACCAGTACGTGCGTGGCGAGCGTCCGCAGCTCAACGACCTCATGGCCTGGAACGCCGACGGCACGCGCATGCCGTGGCGCATGCACAGCGAGTACCTCGAGCGGCTGTACCTGAAGAACGAGCTGGCGCGCGGCGTCTTCAGCAGCGCCGGCCAGCCGGTGGACCTCGGCGCGGTGCGCGTGCCGATGTTCGTGGTCGGCACCGAGACCGATCACGTGGCGCCGTGGCGCTCGGTCTACAAGACCCGCGGCCTGACGCACAGCACCGACTATACCTTCCTGCTGACCAGTGGCGGCCACAATGCCGGCATCGTCAGCGGTCCGGTGCACCCCAAGCGCCGCCATCGGCTGCTGACCTGGCGCGACGCCACCGACACGCCGACGCCGGACGACTGGCTCGAGCGCGCCCCGCCGCTCGAGGGCTCGTGGTGGCCGGCGTGGCAGCGCTGGCTTGGCGAGCACTCGGCCGCGCGGCGCGAGCCGGCGCGCGCCGTGGGCGGCAGCGCGAGTGCCGCCGCCGCGCTCGAGGATGCGCCGGGGCGCTACGTGCGCGAGTAGCTTCGCCGCCGGCCGGCCCACGTGGACGCCCGGCGTGAATGGGCGTAGTAATATCAAGAAAAACTGCGGGGGACCGCCATGGAATCGCAAGTCAAGCGCGTCGCGTACATCACCGGGGGCATGGGTGGGATCGGCACGGCCATCAGCCGCCGCCTGTGCAAGGAAGGCTACTCCGTCATCGCCGGCTGCGGCCCGGGCTCGACGCGCAAGGACCGCTGGCTCGCGGATATGCGCGCCGAGGGCTTCGACGTGCACGCCTCCGAGGGCAACGTCTCCGACTGGGACTCGACCAAGCGCGCCTTCGATGCGGCACGCGCCGAGGTCGGCCCCATCGACATTCTGGTCAACAACGCCGGCATCACCCGCGATGGCACGTTCCAGAAGATGACCAACGAGGCCTGGCACGCGGTCATCGAGACCAATCTCAACTCACTGTTCCACGTCACCAAGCAGGTCATCGACGGCATGATCGAGCGCGGCTGGGGCCGCATCGTCAACATTTCCTCGGTCAACGGCCAGCGCGGCCAGTTCGGCCAGACCAACTACTCGACCGCCAAGGCCGGCATCCATGGCTTCACGATGGCGCTGGCGCAGGAAGTGGCGGCGCGCGGCATCACCGTCAATACCGTCTCGCCGGGCTACATCGGCACCGACATGGTGCGCGCGGTAAAGCCGGAGCGACTGGAGAAGATCGTCAGCACCATCCCGCTCAAGCGGCTCGGCGAGCCGGACGAGATCGCCTCGATCGTCGCGTGGCTGGTGAGCGATGAAGCCGCCTTTGCCACGGGCGCCGACTTCTCGCTCAACGGCGGCCTGCACATGGGCTGAGCGCCCGCGCGCGCAGGCCGGGGACTCGCCACTTGAAGGCATGCGTGGTCGGTGCGGGCGCCATAGGCGGCTTTATCGGCACGCGCCTGGCGCGCACCGGTGCAGTCGAGGTCTCGGCACTCGCCCGCGGCGCAACGCTCTCCGCGCTGCGCGATCACGGCTGGCGTCTGCAGCAGGGCGCCGAGCTGCTCACCGCGCCCGCCGCACTTGCCGCCGACGACCCGCGCGAGCTCGGGCCGCAGGACCTCGTCATCCTCAGCCTCAAGGCGCCGGCACTGCCGGCGCTGGCGCCGTCGCTGGCCCCGCTCCTTGGCCCCGACACCGTGGTGCTGCCGGCCATGAACGGCGTACCGTGGTGGTTCGGCGCCGGCCTCGCTGCGCTCGGCAGCGTCCCGCTGGCCAGTGTCGATCCGGGGGGCAGCATCTCCCGCGCCATTCCCCTGCGGCACGTGGTCGGCTGCGTGGTGCACGCCGCTGCCACCACCACCGCCCCCGGCATCGCCGCGCACCGCATGGGACGCGGACTGATCCTGGGCGAGGCCGCGGGCGGGGAGTCGGCGCGGCTGCGCGAGCTCGCCGCGCTGCTCACGCGCGCCGGCTTCGAGGTGACCCTCTCGCCGCGCATCCGCGACGACGTCTGGTACAAGCTGTGGGGCAACATGACCATGAACCCGGTCTCGGCGCTCACCGGCGCCACCACCGACCGGGTGCTCGATGACGAGCTGGTGCGCGCCTACTGCTCCACGGCCATGCGCGAGGCCGCCACGGTCGGCGAGCGCATCGGCTGCGCGGTGAGCGAGTCGCCCGAGGACCGCCACGCGGTGACGCGCAAGCTCGGCACCTTCAAGACCTCGATGCTGCAGGACGTGGAGTCGGGGCATGCGCTCGAGCTGGATGCGCTGGTTGGCGCGGTGCGCGAAATCGGCCAGCGCGTGCAGGTGCCGACCCCGGCCATCGATGCACTCTTCGCCCTGACGCGCCTGTTCGCTCGCGTGCGCGGGCTGTACCCGCAGCACTGATCCGGCAACAGAGCGGGCGGTCCCGCTGAGGGGACCGCCCGTACCTGGAGAGCCCAGGTCAGTACTTGAGGGTGAAGGCCACGAACAGCTGCCGCCCGAGCTGGTCGTAGGTCGGGAACGAGTTGGCGGCGCCCGAGGCCGCGACGTTCGAAGCCACGATCGGCGGATCCCGGTCGAAGGCGTTGTTGATGCCGGCGCGCAGCTCCAGCCCGTCGGTGACCGTCCAGCTGCCGAACAGGTCCAGATAGCTCTGCCCCGCCATGCGCGCATCGAATGCGTCGAAGTGGCCGTTGCTGAGACTCGGATCTGAGGTGTTGGAATCCAGGCTCACCGGACCGATGTAGCGCCAATCGGCCGAGAACTCCAGATTCCACGGCGTTACCCAGGTGGCTCGCAGGTTGTGGCGCCAGCGCGGCGAGATCGTCAGGCAGGTCGGCCCGTACAGTCCGGTGCAGTCGTAGGTGTGCGCGCCGGCGAAAGGCGTGGTGGTGTTCTTCAGCATGTACGAGCCGGCCAGCAGGAAGTTCAGCGAGCCGGCTCCGCCGAGCGGCTCTTTGTAGTTCAGCTGCAGGTCTATGCCGCTTACCTCGGCGGCCGCAACGTTCTGGCCCAGCTGCGAGATGTAGCCGCCGGAAGCAACACTCGAACCCGCCAGCGAGCCCTGCGGCGTCCGGGTGATCAGCGAACAGTAGGTCGGATTGCCGTCCGCCAGGCAGGTCTGCAAGATGATGGTCGCCGGGATGACTCCGATCACATCCTTGAGCTTGATGTCCCAGTAGTCGATGCTCGCCGCGAAGTGGGGCAGCGCGCGCGGCGTGAGGTTCACGCCCAGGCTGTACGAGTCACCCTGTTCAGGCTTGAGGTTGACGTTGCCTCCCAGCAGTTGTCCGCACTGCAGCGCAGCGCACTGCTTGATGGTGTTGGTCGAGCCGCCATTGCCGTATTCGCCCGGGGTGACCCCGGTGTGCTCGCACGCTGCCAGCGACGCGGTGGCCGGCACCAGCGCGCTGGTCGTAGGATCGCGGGTCGGTGCGCACGGGTCGATACCGGGTGCGGCGATCAGTCCGATGGCCTGCGGCGAGAAAAACTCGAGCACGTTCGGCGCGCGGATGGCGCGTTGATAACCGCCGCGAAAGCGCAGATCCGTGGTCGGCGCGTATTGCACCTCGAACTTGTAGGTGTTGACGCCACCCGACAGGTCGTACTTGGAGTGCCGGAAGCCGCCGTCGACGTTCAGGTCCTTGATTCCCGGTTGGTCCTGCGCGATCGGCACCCGCATCTCGATGAAGCCCTCGGTCACCGAAATGCTGTTGTCGATCGCGACCGAGGCGCCGCCGAAGCCTGCCAGCAGCCCGCTGAGCTCGGCTGAGTCCGGGGCGAAGGTCAAGGCGTCATTGCGGTGCTCGGCGCCGACATTGATGCCAACCCCGTCGTTGGCCCACGGCAACTTGACGCCGACTTTACCAAGGTCCCCAGTGATGTCGGCGTGCACGATGCGCTCGGTCGAGGTCCCGTAGGAGGTTCCGGGTGAGTACATGAACTGCAACGCCTGCTGCGTGACGCCGCCCTGATTGAAGATGTTCCACGGCACACATGGCGCGCCGCTGATGCAGACAGGGTTCGCCGCCGTGCCGGTGACCTGCAGCGCCTGGTTGACCTTGGAGAAATCCAGAAAGTTGGTATTGGAGTTGAACAGCGTGGTGTAGTAGTACGACCCGTAGGCATCGTAGGACCATATCGAACCGAAGTCCCCCTTCACGCCCGCTACGCCGCGGTAGTTGGTGTGATCCCAGAACGCCTGGCGGCCGCCGCCTTCGATGTTGCGCCGGCCGATATTGACATTGGCGCTCACCGAGCCCGGACTGGCGGCATCGGCGGCGATCTGCGCCGGCGTGCACATGAGCGCGGCTTCCTGGGCGCTCAGCAGCGGGTTGCTGCAATTGATGTTGAAGTTGCCGTTGCCGGTGGGATCGAGCGGATTGGTCTGAAACAGGCCCGACGGGGCGACCGCGATGCGCGTCTGGTCGTCCATGAAGCCGAACTCCGCGTACGGCTTGACGTGATCGTTGATATCCACGTGCGCGAAGAAGCCGCCGTTGTAGCGCTGGTCGCCGCGCGACATGTAGATAAACGGCTGCGAGTTGAAGAACTGCGGGGGCACCGACCCGGCCTGCGGCCACGGCAGGAACTGGCTGGCCACGACCGAGTAGGTATTGCCGTTCGGCAGCCCGAACAGGTTCGAGTTCGGCGAGCCGGTGCATACCACCCCGTCCTTGGCGGCGTTGAGCACCAGCTGGCAGCCGCCGAAGTCGCGTTCGCCGCTGGCAACGGGCTCCGCCTTCAGATAGGTCAGGTAGCCGGTCACGTTGCCGCGTCCCTCGGCGATGCTGCTACCCAGCACGAGGCTGAAATTCCTGTTCTGCCCGTCGTGCCGGGAGCCCGACACCACGGTGTCGCCGGCCTGCGTCTGCAGGTTCTGCACCCAGCTGTTGTGGTTGTCGTGCCAGAACTCGCTGAACTGCCCATCCAGCTGCACCCCGGTGAAGTCCTTCTTCATGATGAAGTTGACGACTCCGGCGAGCGCGTCCGATCCGTAGACCGCCGAGGCGCCGCCGGTCACGACGTCGATGCGGTCGATCAACGCCGCCGGGATCTGGTCGAGGTCCGGCGCGGGATTGGGGTTCGCGGTGTTCGGGTCGCCGACGCCGAGCCGGCGTCCATTGACGAGCACCAGGGTGCGCTGCGGCCCGATGCCACGCAGGTCCGCGGTGGTGATGCCGCCCGGTGTGGACAGCCCCGAGGAGGTATTGCTGAAGTCGACCGCCGCATTCTGGAAGTTCTGCGGCAGCTGGTTGATGAGATCGATGACGTCGGTCTTGCCGCCCTGCTGCAGTTCGCGGCCGGTCACCACCTGGATCGGGCTGGTGCTGGCCTCATTCGGCGCGGCGATGCGCGAGCCGGTCACTACCACTTCCTCAACCGTTGCCTCGGGCGCATTGGCATCCGCCTTGGGCGGCTGTTGCGCCAGCGCCGGCAGGCACAGCGCCAGCGCCACGGCAGTTAACCAGGCCCGCGCACACCACGGTGTCTCCCGCACGCGGACGGCTGACCTGCCGCTCATACCCGCATCGCGCGCCACTGCTGCTGTCATGTTGTTTTGCTCCCTGATTAGTTTGTTTGCGCCACGCAACGCCGGCGTTCGGCGTGGCTCCAACGCTGGGGAAAACGTAGCGACACGCGTCCCGTGTCCGCAACACAACAGGCGCGAGCGGAGCGCCTCGCGGCGCAGGCGGAGTGTTGGTTGCGCGGACAGCAGCTGCGCGCACCCGTGGCGTGCGTGGGATCGGCGCAACGGCGCGGCGCACCGCGCACGGCATCGGCCGCTCACCGCTCGAGCGCCTTGCGACCCGCCCGTGCCACCGGCAGCAGCCGCTCGTGCCGGACACCTTGCAGCGCGCCGCCGCGGCTTCCTACGCTGCACGCAGTAGCGGAGGTCCCGTGCCTTGCGGCTGTTGGATCACATTGCCCAGAGCAGTGAGCCCTTCTTGGTACGCCAGGACGGCGGCGAGCTGTGGCGGCTGAGCGGCGCGGCCGATTTCGCCCGCCGCCTGGTCGCCTGCCCGCTGCGCTACGTGCTGTGCGACGAGCTCGTGCGCGCCTGTACGGCCCTCGCCTATTCCGACGGCGATGAGCTGTCCGGATGCCTGGATCTGCTGCATCTTCCGGCCGAGACACTCTGGGTGGAGTGGGACGAGGGCGCGCGGCGCACGGCGCTGGCCCGCCTCCTGCCGCCATGCGCGGCCGCTCCCGGCGCGGACGTGGTGCGCGCCGGGGCGCTCATCAGTGCACGGCCGGCCGGACGCGCCGGCAGCCTGCGCACGTTCTGGCTGACGCGCGGCGCAGCGCCGGAAGTGGTGCTGGCGCCCGTCGAAACGCTGCTCGACTTCGATGGCGTGGCGGCGAGCAGCAACGCCGACGCGCTGCTGGCCGGGTCAGCGGTGGCGGTGTGCGACCCTCACAACCCGCAGTCTGACGAGCTGCTGCAGTGCGCCGCCTTTCGCTTCGACAGCGCCTGGCAACGCTACTATCAGCGCGTCGCGACCGACGCGGCGGTCCGCGCCGAGGTGACTCGCCGCTCGCTCGCCGCCGTCGCCCTCGACGTGCCGATGCTGCTCGCACTGTTCCTGCTCATGGCGGTCCGAGCGCAGCTGGTGCACCATCCGGTGGATCCACTACGGGTGAACGCCAAGCGCACCCGGCTCGGCAAGACGCCGCTGCTCGAGCATATCGAGGTGTCGGCACCGCTGTTCGCACAGGCCGAGCGCTGGCACGGCGACCGCGGCGGCCACCCGCGCCGCGGCCCGCGCCTGCATCACGTACGCGGGCACCTGGTGCGGCGCCGCAATGCGATCTACTGGCGCGGCCCGCACTGGCGCGGTCACGTGCGGCTCGGCAGCGTGCGCAGCCGCACGGTGCAGCTGCAGCTGCCCGGCTAGGCTATTCGAGCAGGAACGGCGCGAGACGGTCGCGGTAGCGGCGGCTGAGTGTGAGGCGTGTACCGCGCCGCAGGATCAGCTCGTAGTCGCCGTGGAACAGCGGGTGCATCTCGGCGATATGCTCGACGTTGACGAGCGTCGAGCGATGGATACGCACAAACGCGGCCGGATCGAGGCGCGTTTCGAGCTGGCCGAGCGATTGCCGGAATGAATAGCAGCGTCCGGCGGCATAGATCTTCACGTATTTGGCGGCCGCCTGCACGAACTCGATGTCGCGCATGGTCAGGACCACCACCTTGCCGCGCTCGGACAGCAGCAGCCGCGTACGCCCGCCCGCCAGCGACGGCCGCGCTGCGGCCGGGGCGGCGGCTGCCGTGGTGCCGGATGCGATCAGCGACTTGGCGCGCGCGATGGCGCGTGCGAAGCGCTCGTCGTCAAACGGCTTGAGCAGGTAGTCGATGGCGCCGACCGCGAACGCATCCATGGAGCGGTCCGAATAGGCGGTCACGAAAATCACGTACGGCGTCATGCCCTGACCGGCGAGCGACTGCACCAGCTCGAAACCGTCCAGCTCCGGCATGCGGATGTCGAGCAGCAGCAGCTGCGGGGCCAGCTCGCGTGCCTGCGTGGCGGCTTCGGTTGCGGAGCTGAAGTTGCCGACGATGTTGATCTCGGGGTCGCCGCGCAGCAGGCGCAGCATGCGCTTGCGCGCCAGTGGCTCGTCGTCCACCACGAAGGTCGGAATCGCACTCATGCGGTCGTCGCCTCCCCGGCGCGTGCGGCAGGGGGCCCGCGCACGGGCAGATTCAGAATGGCGCTGGTGCCTCCGTGCGGGTCCGGCCCGATGCTGAGCCGCGCGTCGCCGTCGTACGCGGCGCGCAGCCGCAGTTCCACGTTCATCAGGCCGTGGCCGTAGTCGACCGGGGTCAGCTGCCGGCCGAGGCGCGGACTGCTGTTGCTGAGGGTGATGCACAGCCGCTGCCCGGCCACCGCCGCCGCCACGCGCACGTGCAGCGCCGGGCCGCCCTCGTTGCGGCCGTGCTCGATGGCGTTCTCCGCCAGCGGCTGCAGCAGCAGCGACGGCACCTGCAGCCCGAGTGATTCCGCGCTGGCATCGATCGAAATGCTCAGCCGGTCAGAGAAACGCATCTGCTGCACGGCGAGGTAGGCTTCGAGGCCGGCGAGCTCGGTGGCCAGGTCCACCCACGGCCAGTGGCTGCTCTCGAGCGCGTGGCGCAGGAAGTCGCCGAGGCGCGCCAGCATCAGCGAGGCCTGGCGCGGGCTGTCGTCGATCAACACGCTGATGGCGTGCAGCGAATTGAACAGGAAGTGCGGCTGCAGCTGCGCGGACAGCATGGCCATGCGCGCCGCCGAGTAGGCGCTCGCCAGCTTGGCATTGCGCAGCGCCTCGCGATGCTGGTGGCGCGCGGTCAGTACCAGGGCGATGGCGCACAGTCCGAGCACGTATGGCGGTAGGAAGAAGCGCAGCGGCGCGGCCCACGCGGCCCAGCTGAGCGAGGGCGGCACCCAGGCTTCGAAGGTGTCGCGCATCTCCGCCAGGCGCCCGTCGACGTAGCCGGCCACCAGCGCCAGCGCCAGCGGTGCGAAGAAGACCACGCTGAGGGCCAGCAGCGAATTGCCGAGCGCCACGCGCGCGCGGCCGAGGAGCGAGGCCGGCCAGCCGAGGGCGATCGCGACGCGGTAGGCGCAGGCGGCCAGGGCGAACACCAGCAGATGCTGCGCGCTGCGGGCGCTGTTGGTGACGACGTACATGCCGTCCATCGTCGTGCCGCTGGCCGAGGCCATCCACAGCACCGCGGTAAGGGTCACGACCAGCCAGCACAGCCCGCCGACCGCCAGGATCACGCCCCAGGGTCCCGGCTCCGCGGCTGCGAAATGCTCGGCGGCGAGGCTGGGTACCAGGGGTGGCCGCGGGCGCCGGTACATTGGTTGGAGCAGCTCCATGGAAAGGAGTCTAGGAGCGAAATGGCCCGGAAGGTCAGCGGACCGGCGTGAGCGGGACTCGCCACGGCGCAGGTCGAGAGCGCCCCGGCGCTCGTGCGTTCAGTTCCCCGGGCAGATCTGGCTTGAACAGGTGATGCCGCGCGGCAGGCTGAGGTCGTCCTGCGAATGCTTGAGGCTGCGCCGCTGCTCCTCGACCTGCTCCGGACTCAGGCACACGGTGCTGGCAAAGGCGGTACCGGTAGGGGTCTGCGTGCGGCAGTAGCGCACCCGCGCGCCCGTGCGCACGACGTGGTAGCCCTGGCGCACCAGACTCACATCGACGGCCGCGTCGGCACCGGCACCAGCCACGGGCGCCGCCGCGAAAGCCGGCACCGCGGCCGGGGTCACCGGCTTGGGCCGGGCGGCCGTGCAGGCGGCGACCAGTGCCACGCACGCCATGACCCCTGCTGCGGAACCGCTTCGCACGGGCTGAAGTCTAGGGACGTGAGCGCGCCGCGGGCGCGCGTCTCGGCATCAGCGGGACCGGCGGCGGCGCGGGCGGAGCGCTGCCGCCGTCTCAGGTCGCGCGCGCCTCGTCGGCGCGGATGGTGGCGCCGCTGCGCCACAGGTGCCACGCCGCCCACAGCCCGGTGGGCGCCAGCAGCAGCAGCGCCCAGCGCAGCGACTCATCGCCGGCACCGAAGGCGGCGCGGAACCAGTCGCTCAGCCAGCCGATGATCTGCGGCGCGAGCAGCAGATTGGCGACGTTGGCTGCAAACAGCAGCAGCGCGCAGGTTGTGGCACGCATGTTCGCCGGCACCACGTTCTGCAGCAACCCGAGGATCGGCCCGATGTAGAAGTAGACCCCCGGCACGAACAGCCACAGCAGCACCACCGCGCTGTGCCGCGGCACGACCCAGTAGGCGAGCAGCGAGGGGACGGTGGTGAGCACGACCACCGCTGCCAGGAGGCGCGCGACGAAGCGCGGATCCGCGGCGCGCCGCAATGCCATGAGCGCGCCGGCGACGAGTGTGCCGGCGGTGCCGGCGTACAGGTGCATCGTGCCGAGCAGGGCACCGGCCTGCGCCAGCGTCAGGTGGTGCGAGCGCTGCAGGAAGGCCGGCGTCCACCACATGAGCCCCCAGCTCCAGAAGGTCGCCACCGACCCCCCGATCAGCAGATGTACGGCCGAGCGCTGGGCGGCGACGAACCGCAGCGTATCGGTGAGCGGCGCGGCGTACGCGGGGACGACCGCGTCGAGCTGGCCGCGCCGCGGCTCGCGCACCGTCAGCCACACCAGCAGCGCCAACACCACCCCCGGCACTCCGAGCACCAGGAACGCCAGGCGCCAGCCGCCGCGCTCGGCCGCCTCGCCGGCCACGCTCGAGCCGAGCCAGGCGCCGAGACAGGCGCCGAGGGCGAAAACGGTGAGCGCCATCGGCCGACGCGCCGGCGGGAACTTGTCCGCCAGGATCGAGGTGGACGGCGGCGTGCCGCCGGCCTCGCCGATGCCGACGCCGAAGCGTGCCACCAGCAGCTGCGCGTAGCTGTGGGTCAGACCGCACAGCGCCGTGATCCCGGACCACACCGCGAGCGACACGGCGAGGATGTTGCGGCGGTTGATGCGGTCGGCCATCACCGCCACGGGGATGCCCACGGTCACGTAGAAGAACCCAAGCGCGCCGCCGGTGAGGAAGCCCACACCGCCGTCGCTCAGGTGCAGCTCTTTGCGGATGGGCTCGATCAGCGTCGAGATCGAGAACCGGTCGGCGATGTTGAGCGCGTAGACGCCCGTCAGCAGCCCCAGCACGTACCAGCGGTCGCGCGGCGCGGCCGGGGCGGGCGGCGCGCCGGCGCGGCTCACTTGCTCCAGGTCCAGTCACCGGCGCTGGCGCGGCAGCCGCCGCCCGACGCGCCGGTCCACGCGCGACCGCGCACCGCGCGTCCGCTCGGCGCGCGCGTGGCCTCGCCGCCGCGCAGCGCCCGCACGCCGTTCACCCAGACGTCGTCGACGCCCGTGGCGAGCTGCTGCGGCTTCTCGTAGGTGGAATGATCCTGGACCGTAGCCGGGTCGAACACCACGACGTCGGCGAAGTAGCCCGCCTTGAGCTCACCGCGATCGGCGAGCGACAGGGTTGCGGCCGGCAGCGCCGCGAGCTTGCGGATCGCCTGCGGCAGCGTGAGCGCGTGCTCGTCGCGCACGTACTTGGCGAGCACGCGAGCGAAGTTGCCGTAGGTGCGCGGATGGCGGCTCGACTTGAGGAACACGCCCTCGGGCGCCGGGGCGTCGGCATCGGAGTCGAAGCTGACCCACGGGAGCGCCACTTCGCGGCGGATGTTGTCCTCGGACATCAGGAAGTAGGCGACGCCGACCCGCGAGCCGTCCTCGATCACCAGATCGATGGCGGCATCCTCGGGTGACACGCCACGCTCACGCGCCACCTCGGCGAGCGTCTTGCCGGTGAGCGGCTTGAGCTTCGGGTTCTTGAACTCGAGCAGCAGCATGCCGGCGGGTCCGGCCGCCGCATACAGGTTCTCCCAGGAGACATTGGCGTCGCGCATCTCACCGATCACGCGCTGGCGCGTGGCCGGGTCCTTGAGATGCTCGATCCATGCCTCCAGGCCGCCGTCCTGCACCCAGGGCGGCATGGCGGCATCGAGCCCGGTGGCACCGGCGGTGTACACGTACATATCGGCGGTGATGCGCGTGCCGGCGGCGCGCGCCGCGTCGACGGTGCGCACCAGCTCATCGAGCTTGCTCCAGTTGCGCTTACCGGCCGCCTTGAGGTGGTAGATCTCGGCCGGCGCACCCGAGGCCTTGGCGATCGCGATGGTCTCCTGCACCGCCTCGATGAGGCGATCGCCCTCGCTGCGCATGTGCGCGCTGTAGATGCCGCCGCAGCGTGCCGACTCGGTCGCCAGCGCGATGAGCTCCGGCGTCTTGGCATAGGTATTGGGCGCGTAGATGAGCGCCGTGGTGACGCCCACCGCGCCCTGCTCCATCGCCTGGCGCACCAGCTGGCGCATCTGCCGCAGCTGCGCCTCGCTCGGCTGCACGTCGCGCTCGCCGAGCACGTAGGTGCGCACCGTGCCGGCGCCGACGAACGAGGCGACGTTGGGGGCGATGCCGCGCTTCTCGAGCTTGGTGAGGTACTCACCGAGCGTCGTCCAGTCGACGTCGTAGTGGATATCGCCCTGGCGTTTGAGAGCGAGGCGCTGCATCTCTGCCGACAACGGGCCCATTGAATCCTCGCCCAAGACCTCAAGCGTGACGCCCTGGCGCAGGTCACTGAGCGCCCGCCCGTCATGCAGCAGCGACACCTCGGGGTGCGCCAGCATGTTGACGAAGCCCGGCGCCACGGCCTTGCCGTGCGCATCGAAGCGCTCGCGGGCGCTGCCGGGTGCGTGGGGCCCGACGTAGACGACGCGCTCACCCTTGATGCCGACGTCGCCGGTGAACGGTGCACCGCCCGACCCGTCGTAAATCGTGCCGCCGCTGATCAGTACGTCGTAGCTCAGGGCGCCCGGATCGGGCGCGGCGGCCGCGCACGCCGGCAGCGCCGCCCACAGGAGCAGGCCCGGCAGCGTGGCGCGCGCGATTGCGAACACGGCTCCGGCGCGGCCCGCGCAAGACTCATGAGACATCGGCTGCATCCCCCTGCGGTGGTTTCTTGTAATGCACTGTAGCTCAAATTCGGCCGGCGTCATCTGCCGGCTCGCCCGGCGCCGACGGACTTGCGCCGAAACGCCGCGCCGAGGCGGCCGGGAGCCACCGCTCCGCCCGCGCGGGCACCTATACTTCGCCGCTGTCATCGCCCGCACACCCAGCTTGCGACCGGAGTGCAGCCATGCCGAGCGTCAGCAGACGAGCTTTCATGCAGATGGCCGCCGCTCTCGGCGCCACGGGACTCTGGAGCCGCAGTCGCGCCCGCAGCTCGAGCAGCGGCTGGCAGGAGCGGCGCGAGCACTTTCCCGAAGGGGTCGCCTCCGGCGATCCCGATGCGCACAGCGTGCTGCTGTGGACACGCTGTCCGCAGCCCGCGGGCCGCTCCAGCTCCGTGCTGATCGTCGAGGTTGCCGAGGATCAGGCATTCACCCGTGTGGTCGCCACCAAGCGGGCGCGCGTCTTTGCCGACGCCGACTGGACCTGCCGGGTGCTTGCCGGGGGCCTGGCCCCCGCGCAGCGTTACTGGTACCGCTTCACCGACCTGGACGGCAACGGCAGCCGCATCGGCCGGACCATCACCGCGCCGGCAGCGGACGATCCGCGTCCGGTGTCGTTCGCGTTCGTGAGCTGCCAGAACGCCAATCAGGGGGCACAAAATGCCTATCGCCGGATGATCTACGAGGACGAGCGTGCCGACCCCGCGCGCCAGCTCGCCTTCGTGCTGCACCTCGGCGATTTCATCTACGAGATCGTCTGGTATCCGCCGGATCGTCCGCAGGGCATGTACGACCGCCGCCTGCGCGATGTCGTGCGCTACCCGGACGGCGAGAAGATCCGCGACTTCCACATCCCCACTACCGTCGCCGGCTATCGCGCCGTCTACAAGGGCTACCTGCACGACCCCGACCTGCAGGACGCGCGCGCGCGCTGGCCGTTCGTCAACATGTGGGACAACCACGAGTTCAGCTGGCTCGGCTGGCAGTCGCTGCAGAAGTTCGAGGGTCGCACGCGGCCGGCACAGACCCGCAAGGTGGCCGCCAACCAGGCGTTCTTCGAGTTCCAGCCGACGCGCGCCGCGCGCCCGCACCACTCGCTCGATGACCGCAGCCTCGAGCGCTTCGAAGGGTCGCCGGTGGCGGACACGCCCGTGACGCGCTTCGACGCGCACGGTCTCGGCGAGGAACCGAACAACCTGACCGCGATCGGCAGTCTGACCGGTTACCGTGCGCTGCGCTTCGGGCGTCACATCGAGCTCATGGTGACCGACCAGCGCAGCTACCGCTCCGAGGAGCCGACCGGCATGGAGGAGGCGAACGGCCTCGGCAGCGACGATTTCCCTGAGATGATCCCGCAGTATGCGGCCGAGATCCTCGATGCCGGCCGCAGCTACGCCCAGGGCCAGCCGCCGACCACCATCGCCTCGGCCGACCGCAAGATCGAGATCGCCAACGTGTGGCGCGAGCGGCCAGCGCAAACCATTCTCGGCGCGCAGCAGAAGAGCTGGTTCCTCGGCCGGCTACAGGCCTCCCAGGCCACCTGGAAGATCTGGGGCAACACCGTCGCGACCCTGGACATGCGCGCCGACCCGCAGAACCTGCCCCCGGGGCTCGGCAAGCCCTGGCCGTGGCCCGGCTACGCCACCATGCTCGGCGGCGACTTCGGCACGGCCTACTCCGAGCGCGGCGAGATCTACGACTTCGTGCGCGCCCGCGGCGTCACGGGGTTCGCGGTCGTGTCGGGCGACCGCCACAGCTTCTGGGCGGGTCTGGCGGCCAAGGCGCTGCCGCCGCAGGCCTTCGAGCCGGTCGGCGTCGCCTTCGTGACCGGCTCGATCTCGGCGCCGGGTGTGGTGGAGGCGCTCGAACACAACCTGCCGCAGGATCACGCGCTACGCCCGCTGTTCCTGGCGCGTGCGCCGCACGACGCGCGGCCGCAGCCAACCCTCAACATGCTGTTGCGCCACGGGGTACGCTCGTGCCTCGAGTACGCCCGCAGCTTCGATCTCGAGGCTGCACACCGGGCCTCGAACCGCGACCTCGCCCCGCACGTCTCGTTCGTGGACATGGGAGGACACGGCTACTCGGTCGTGACCGCCTCGGTCTCGGCCCTCGAAACGGAGTTCGTCTGCATCCCCCGGCCCCTCGAGCGCAGCGAGCGCGCGGACGGCGGGCCGCTGCTCTACCGCGTGCGCCACCGCGCGCCGCTGTGGCCCGCCGGCGAGCCGCCACGGCTCACGACCGAGGTGCTCGAGGGCACCGTGCCCCTGTCGATCTGAGGGCATGGGTAGCGCCGCCCGTGGGCTGACGCCGGCCTCGCCCTGAGGCCGGTGCGCCCTAGTCGCGGCGCCGCGTCACGACGAAAGCCTCGTCGTTGAACCACAGGCCGCCGTGCTTCTGCAGCACGCGCTGGGTCGCGTCGACGTAGGAGCCGCTCGCCAGGGCTGCATCGAGCCGTTCGTCCTCGATCTGGTTGACGTAGATGGCCGCGTTCCAGGCGGCGAACAGCGTCGAGGTACCAATGCGGTCGCAGATCTCGGACGGCAGCGTGTGCATCTCGTAGCGGAATACCGCCTTGTCGTCCGGCGGCGCGCTGAGGTTGAACTCGCGGGCATCGCGCCCCAGCTCGCGCCTCAGCGCTGCCAGAAGCATGTGACGGTCGACCTGGAACGGGCGTTCCTCGGGCCACAGCTGCTGGATGATCTCGAGCGCCGGGTCGTGACCCCACGACTGGATCGCGAGCAGGCGCCCGCCCGGCGCAAGGCTGCGGGCCAGCGGCGCGAGCACGCGGCGCACCTTGAAATCCGCCCCCATGCGCGCGCGCCACGGCTGCGAGGCAAGCACCAGGTCGTAGTGCTCGAAGATCCGGCCGGGCTTGGGAATCACCCCGTCGAGCAGGAACTTGTGATCCTCACGGTAGATCACCAGAACCGAGGGACGCACCACCTGCGGGTTGCCGGTCGTCGGGCTCGGCCGCGTCTGCCAGCCGCCGGCCAGCGCGCTGTCGAGCTCATCGATCTGCTCGGCATACTCGTGCGCCGTGGCGCCGCTCAGGCGCACCTCCTGCCAGTTGAGTGCGGCGGCCAGCTGGGCATCGCGCGGCATCAGACGCGGCGCCTCGGTGTAGTTGAGGTTGGTGACCACGAACACCGTGGCAGGGTGCTCGAACAGGCGATCGGGCAGCTTCTCGAGCCCGAGGCGCACGTCCTCGAGGCTGATCTCCTTGGCGACCACGAACATCGGCACGGTAGGGAACTGGCGATGGGTGCTGCGCATGACGCGCGAGATCACCGTGCCGTCGCCCATGCCGGCGTCG
>Ga0070681_10002271_pt1 | contig 17559 bp, 15 predicted proteins | sample KBSC83BmetaG_FD_65650 | JGI IMG/M metagenome (GOLD analysis project Ga0070681, IMG submission 65650) | Corn rhizosphere microbial communities from Kellogg Biological Station, Michigan, USA - KBS C8-3B metaG | ecosystem: Host-associated > Plants > Roots > Rhizosphere | place: USA: Michigan...
GCCGGACGGCAACCGGAAACGCGGCACGACGTAGCCTTCGGCCGCGTAATGCGCGACCTCGGCGGCATCGAGGCGTGGCAAAGCGTGCGTATCCATCAGGTGATTCTAGCCCGCGCAACTACAATCGGGACGTCGCTGCGCCGTTGCGCTCCAACCCACCCGCCGCGCGGCGCCGCGCGAGAAAGGACGCCATGTCGTCGAAGGTCCTGGCCGAGCTCGCCCCGACCGGCGTGTTGCGCGCGGGCATCAACCTGTCCAACTTCCTGCTGGTCAGCGCCCGCGGCGCGGGCGGCGAGCCGGTCGGCGTCGCGCCCGACATGGCGAAGGCGATCGCCGATCGGCTGGGTGTCGACGTTCGCTATGTCACGTTTCCGGCACCCGGCGCGCTCGCCGATGCCGTCGACGAGGACGCGTGGGACGTCGGGCTGATCGGCGCCGAGCCACAGCGCGCGGCGAGGATCGCGTTCAGCACGCCCTACGTCGAGATCGATGCGACGTACCTGGTGCCGCCCGGATCGGCGCTTCGCGACGTCGGCGGTGTCGATGCGGAAGGCGTGCGCATCGCGTCGACCGCGCGCGCCGCGTACGACCTCTGGCTCGAGCGCAACATTCGCATGGCTACAGTCGTGCGCGCCGCGAGCACGGACGCGGCGTTCGATGCGTTCGCCGCGGACCGCCTCGACGCGCTGGCCGGGCTGCGGCCCCGCCTCGTCCAGGACCAGGCGAGGATGCCGGGCGCCCGCGTGCTCGAAGGCCACTTCATGACGGTGCAGCAGGCCATCGGCACGTCGCGCAGGAATGTCGCAGCGCAGGCCTGGCTCGAGGCATTCGTCGCGGAGGCGAAGGCATCCGGGCTCGTCGCGCGCCTCATCGGCAAGCACAAGGTCGCGGGGCTGTCGGTGGCGCGCGACGCGCCGTCCCGTGCCACGTGACCCGCGGGCGCGCGGCTACGTGTGCTTGAGCCAGGTGTGAAAATGCAGCCACGACATCGCGCCGGCGTCGCCCAGTAGCCGGGTCTTGCGCTCGGGCGGCAGTGACGTCGGATCGCCGTCGAGCGCGGCACGCGCGAGCCGCGCGCGCGCATCGCGCACCTGCTGCGGAAAGCGCCGCCGGTCCTTCGCCACCGCGCAGACGAGCGCGTTGATCACCGGATCGACGATCGCCGTCGCGAACGTCGGCGGCGGCGGCGACGCCGCGAGGTGCGAGGTCATCGCGCGGATCTCGCGCGGCACCGCGGTTTCCTCGGGAATGAGGAAGAGGCCCGCGCGCCGCGCGCGGCGGCCGAGGCTCGCGCGGCTCGTGTAGACCGACAGCGGGATCGACACGATGAGCGCGCCGGCGACCGGCGCGAGCCACGGCAGGAACGCGGGATTGAGCCATCCGACGAACCCTGCCCAGAGGATGCCGAACAGCGTCTGCGAGCCGTGCTGGCGCAGCGCGTACCCCCACGACGTCGCGGCGTCGTCGCGCGCCGGCGAGCGCCATGTGATCGCCCAGCCGGCGAGTGCGGCAACGACGAAGCGCGTGTGGAACAGCATGCGGATCGGCGCGAGCAGCATCGACAGCACGATCTCGCCCAGCGTCGACACGACGATGTTGAAGCGGCCGCCGAACTCGTGCGCGCGGCGCCCCATGATCAGCGCGACGGCGAGGAGCTTCGGCAGGAACAGGATCGTGCCGGTGGCGACGACGAGCCGCAGCGCCCATTCCGGCTGCCATTGCGGCCAGATCGGGAACATCTGGTACGGCTCGGTGAAGTACACCGGCGCGGCGAGCGTGTGCACGGCGAGCAGCGCAGTCGACAGCATCAGGAACAGGAACCACAGCGGCGCCGACAGGTACGCCATCACGCCGGTCATGAACACCACGCGGTGCGCGGGATGCAGCCCCTTCATCAGCGCGAGCCGGAAATTCATCAGGTTGCCCTGGCACCAGCGCCGGTCGCGCTTCAATTCGTCGATGAGGTTGGGCGGCATCTCCTCGTAGCTGCCGGGCAGGTCGTAGACGATCCAGACGCCCCAGCCCGCGCGCCGCATCAGCGCCGCCTCGACGAAGTCGTGCGACAGGATCTCGCCCGAGAGGTTGCCGCCGCCCGGCAGCCGGCCGAGCGCGCAGAACTCGATGAACGGCGCCACGCGGATGATCGCGTTGTGTCCCCAGTAGTGCGACTCGCGCAATTGCCAGTAGTGGAGGCCCGCGGTGAACACCGGCCCGTAGACGCCGGTCGCGAACTGCTGAACGCGCGCGTACAGCGTGTCGCGGCCGGTCGCCTTCGGTGCCGTCTGCAGGATGCCGGCATCCGGGTTCGCCTCGGCGATGCGCACCAGCGTGGTCAGGCAATCGCCGGTCATCACGCTGTCGGCGTCGAGCACCACCATGTAGCGATAGTCCTTGCCCCAGCGTCGGCAGAAGTCGGCGACATTGCCGCTCTTGCGCTTGATCCGGTGCGGCCGCCAGCGGTAGTAGACGTGGCCGAACGCGTCCTGCGAGCGGCACAGGTCGAGCCACGCCGTCAGCTCGGCGACGCGCGCGTCGGGATCGGCGCTGTCCGACAGCACGAAGAAGTCGAAGCGCGACAGGAGCCCCGTGCGCGCCACCGATTCGTAGGTCGCGCGCAAGCCCGCGAAGACGCGCGCCACGTCCTCGTTGGCGATCGGCATGATGATCGCGGTGCGCGTGGTCTCGGCAATCGGCGCGTCGCGCGCGGCGGTGCGCGAGATCGCCCAGCGGTCGCGACCGCGCGCGAGCACGAGGTAGCCCGCGATGGCCGTCCAGAATCCCGCCGACACCCAGCCGAACAGGATCGCGAACAGGACGAGGATCGGGATCTCGAGCAGCGTGCGGCCGTGGTAGGGCAGCACCGATTTCATCAGCACGGTCGCGACGTACGTCTGCGCGACGATCAGCGCGAGGAGGCCGAAGCGCCGGTGCCAGCTCACCGGCGCGAGCATCGGCGCGCCGTCGGCGGCGCGCTCGCGCTGCGGGCGCTCGCGGAAGCGCCGCCACGGGCCGCGCAGCCATTCGGACGGCGCCATCGACGTGCGCGACAGCGGCGGCGCGGTCGCCATGCCCGAATCGCGACGCTCGAGGGGGCGCGTGCCGAGCGTGCGCTCGGCGAACGCGCGGTCGAGCCGCGCGCGCACCGACACGCGCGCCGGGTCGTCGGGGTTCTGCTCGCCGCTGCGCGCCTGCGCGAGCTCGGCGTGCATCGCCGCGAACGCCCGCGCGGCATCGCCCGCGACGCCGCGCGCGGCGATCCGCTCGCGCAGCGCCGCGCGATCGGCGAGCGGCAGGTCGAGCGAGTCGAGATAGCGCTCGACCACCTCCACGCGCCGCGCGTCGCGCGTCAGCCCGGCGGGAGCAGATAGCTCCATGTCTCGGACAGCGTGCCGGTCGCGTCACGCAGGTACGCGCGGAGCTCGACCGGCCTGCCGTCGTCCTGGCGGGTGAAGCGGATCGTCAATCGGTAGCCCCCGGTCGCCTCGTTGCGGTACGCGTTCGACTCGAGGATCTGCGCGTTCGACACCGCGGTGACGACCGGCTCGACCTTCGTCTCGGGCGCAAGCTTGGTCAGCGCCGGTCCCTCGAAGTCGACGACGAAGTCGAGGCTCTTGTCCTGCGCCTTGCGAAAGCCGTGGCCGCGCCGCGTCTGCGTCACCCACGATTGCGGCGGCCGCGTCTCGGTGTCCTTCTGCCAAAGCAGCCGGTACTCGAAGTCGATCGGCTCGAGCGGCGCGGGCGAAGAGTCCGGGACCCAGTAGACGACGATGTTGTCGTTGGTCTCGTCCGGCGTCGGGATCTCGACGATCTCGACGCGCCCCGCCTCGAACTTCGAGCGCGGCTGCACCCACACGCTCGGCCGCTTCTCGAAGCGCGACTCGAGGTCCTCGTAGCTCGAGAACGCGCGGTCGCGCTGCATCAGCCCGAACCCGGCGGGATTGGTGAGCTTGAACGAGCTCGTCAGCAGGCGTTTCGGATTGACGAGCGGGCGCGCGATCCACTCGCCGGTGCCCGACTCGATCGACACGACGTCGGAATCGTGGACCTCGGGCCGGTAGTCGTTGCCGGTCGATGGCTGGTTCTCGCCGAAGAGGTACATGCTGGTCAATGGCGCGATGCCGAGGCGCGTCACGCGCTCGCGCAGGAACAGCCGCTCGCGCACGTCGATCGCCGTGTCGACACCGGGGCGCAGGATGAAGCGATACGCGCCGGAGACGCGGCGCGAGTCGAGCAGCGCATAGATCGTAAGCTCGGTGGCGTTGCGCGCCGGGCGCACCAGCCAGAACTCGACGAACGTCGGGAACTCCTCGCCGGATGCGAGGCCCGTGTCGATCGCGAGGCCGCGCGCCGACAGCCCGTAGACCTGGCCCTTGCCAAGCGCGCGGAAATAGCTCGCACCGAGGAACACCAGCACCTCGTCCTTGTATTTCGGCGTGTTGAGCGCGTAATGCACGCGAAAGCCGGCGAAACCGGGGAACTTCGCCGTCGCCCGCGGCAGCTTGTTGCGGCCGTAGTCGAAATCGTCCGCCGAGTACGGCACCTCGCGGACCTCGTTGCCGACGACCTCGTTGACGTGCACCGGGTGGTCGAAATGGAAGCCCGGATGGAAGAACATCACCTCGAATGGCAGCTTCTGCGCGCGCCATAGCGCGCGATCGGGGCGGAAGCGGATGTCGCGGTACTGGTCGTAGTCGAGGTCGAGCCACGCCTTCGGCAGCGCGACCTGCGGCGGCTTGTACGGCTGTGCGGCAAGCGCGCGCGCCTTGCGCTCGACGTCGTCGAAGCCGAACGCATGTGCCGCCGACGCGGCCAGCGCGACCAGCACGCCGGCGAGCGCTGCGGCACGTCGCGCGTGGCGCTGCAAAGGCGTGGCAAGCGAGCGGGTTCGGGGCATTGCAGAATTGCGGCAGGACGTTGGAACGCCGGCAGGGGCGCAAGTTTAACGCGCCATGCCGCGACGGCGTTCTCGCCGCGCCCAACGCCGGGTCGCCGAGCCGTGCGATCCCGCACCGGCGTCCATGCCGTCGCACCCATGCCTTTCGCCTACTACGCACGCCTGACGCGCGCCCAGCAAGCGACGTATCGCAGAAGCGATTCGATCGTCACGCTCGCGTTGCCGCCGGGCATGGACCCGGCAAGCGACGTGCGCGCGATCGCAGCGGCGCTGGCCGCCGATCGCCGTAGCGACGTGCAAAAGCACAGCCAGGCGCTGGCGACGATGCTGGCGCGCGGTTACGCGGTGCCGCCGGTCGCGATCAAGGTGCTCGCGGCGCGACCGTCAAACGACTACGGCGAGCTGCACGGGCTCTACGACCCGCGCGAGGACCGCCCGCCGGCGGAGATCTCGCTGTGGATGCGCACGGCGGCGCTGCGCCGCGTCGTCGCGTTCAGGAGCTTCCTGCGTACGCTGGTGCACGAGTTCAACCATCACCTCGACTACGAGCACTTCCGCCTCGCCGAGACGTTCCACACGGAGGGCTTCTACAAGCGCGAATCCGCGCTCGCCAATGCGCTGTTTGCGGCCGCCGGCATCGAGCCGGCGGTGAAGCGCGTACCCCGCGGCGAATAGGCGGTTTTTCGCGGACGCGCGAGCAGGAACGGGCTGCCCTGTTCGCTATAATGGCGGGGCTCCTCGAGGAGCGCTGCAATCCGTGCCGGCGCCTTGCCGCCCGCGCGGCCCAGGCTCGAGGACGCATCCGGGGCGCCGGCGGCAAAAGGCCGCGGCGCTCGCCCTTTCGCAGGGCCGGCGGGCACGATGCCCGGCCTCGGTGCCAACCCTGGCAACGGCGCTCGTTGAACCGCGACGGCAACGTCGGCGCGGTGCGGCGGGCGCAATCCACCCGCCCGCCGCTCGCCCATCGTTGCCGCATCGCCTTGACGGAGTGCGTGCATGAACACGGTAGCGGACAAGGGTTTGCAGCAGGACTTCAGGGTCGCCGACATGGGCCTCGCGGTGTGGGGCCGCAAGGAGATCCTGATCGCCGAGACGGAGATGCCGGGCCTGATGGCGATCCGCCGCGAGCTCGCGGCGGCGCAGCCGCTCAAGGGCGCGCGCATCGCCGGCTCGCTGCACATGACGATCCAGACGGCGGTGCTGATCGAGACGCTGCAGGCGCTCGGCGCCGACGTGCGCTGGGCGTCGTGCAACATCTACTCGACGCAGGATCATGCCGCCGCGGCAATCGCCGAGCGCGGCACGCCCGTGTTCGCGTACAAGGGCGAGTCGCTCGCCGACTACTGGGAATTCACGCACCGCATCCTCGACTGGCGCGGCAAGGTGGAAAGCACGCCCAACATGATCCTCGACGACGGCGGCGACGCGACGCTGCTCGTGCACCTCGGCGCACGTGCCGAAGCCGATCGCTCGGTGATCGCCAAGCCCGCGAACGAGGAGGAGTTCTTCCTCTACGCCGCCATCGCGCAGAAGCTCAACGGCGACCCGACGTTCTATTCGCGGGTCAAGGCCAACATCAAGGGCGTCACCGAGGAGACGACCACCGGCGTCAAGCGTCTCTACCAGATGCACGCCGAAGGGCGCCTGGGCTTCCCGGCGATCAACGTCAACGACTCGGTCACCAAGAGCAAGTTCGACAACCTCTACGGCTGCCGCGAGTCGCTCGTCGACGGCATCAAGCGCGCGACCGACGTGATGATCGCCGGCAAGGTCGCCGTCGTGAACGGCTACGGCGACGTCGGCAAGGGCTCGGCGCAGGCGCTGCGCGCGCTGTCCGCGCAGGTCTGGGTCGCCGAAATCGACCCGATCTGCGCGCTGCAGGCGGCCATGGAGGGCTTTCGCGTGGTGACGATGGACTGGGCCGCCGACAAGGCCGACATCTTCGTCACCGCCACCGGCAACATCGACGTGATCCGCCTCGACCACATGCGCCGCATGAAGCACAACGCGATCGTCTGCAACATCGGCCACTTCGACAACGAGATCGACGTCGCGGGCCTGAAGCAGTTTCCCTGGGAGAACATCAAGCCGCAGGTCGACCACGTGATCTTCCCCGACGGCAAGCGCATCATCCTGCTCGCCGAGGGGCGCCTCGTGAACCTCGGCTGCGCGACCGGCCACCCGTCGTACGTGATGAGCTCGTCGTTCGCCAACCAGGTGCTCGCGCAGGTCGAGCTGTGGCAGGACGCCAACGCGTCCGCCAAGCGCTATCCGGTCGGCGTCTACGTGCTGCCGAAGCACCTCGACGAGAAGGTCGCGCGGCTGCAGCTGTCCACCCTCGGCGCCGAGCTGACACCGCTCTCCGACGCTCAGGCGCGCTACCTCGGCGTCGACGCGCAGGGACCGTACAAGGGCGACAGCTACCGGTACTGACCTCGGAAGGAAGCTCCGATGCGCCTCATCCTCGCCTGGATCATCAACGCCGTCGCGCTGTTCGTGCTGCCGTACGTGTTCCCGTGGGTCAGGATCGACGACCCGATGACCGCGGTCGTCGCGGCGCTGGTGCTCGGCCTCGTCAACACGCTGATCCGGCCGATCCTCGTGATCCTGACGCTGCCGGTGACGCTGATCACGCTCGGGCTGTTCATCTTCGTGATCAACGGCCTTTTGTTCTGGGCCGTCGCGCACTGGGTCAGCGGCTTCCACGTGGCCGGCTTCTGGGCGGCGGTGTTCGGCGCGATCGTGTACAGCATCATCTCGTGGGCGCTGTCGTCGATCCTGTTGCGCGCGCACCGGTGAGCCGGCAGGCCGGCGAGGCCGGGCGCGCGCCCGCGGCCGCGTTCAGCCTCGAGTTCTTTCCGCCGCGCAGCCCGGAGGGCGTGGCCAAGCTCGCCGCGGTGCGCGAGGCGCTGAAGGCGCTCGCGCCCGAGTTCTGCTCGGTGACGTTCGGCGCGGGCGGTTCGACGCGCGAGGGCACGCTCGAGACGGTGCTGGCGTTCCGCGGCGACGGATTCGTCGCGGCGCCGCACCTGTCGTGCATCGGCGGCACGCGCGAGGCGATCCGCGCGGTGCTCGATCAATACCGCGCGCACGACATTCACCACCTCGTCGCGCTGCGCGGCGACGCGCCGTCGGGCAGCGTCGAGGCGGGCGCGTTCCGCTACGCGAGCGAGCTCGTCGCGTTCATCCGCGCCGAGACCGGCGACTGGTTCCGCATCGACGTCGCCGCCTACCCGGAGATGCATCCGCAGGCGAAGAGCCCGCACGACGACCTCGCGCACTTCAAGCGCAAGGTGGACGCCGGCGCCGACAACGCGATCACCCAGTACTTCTTCAATGACGAGGCGTACTGGCGCTTCGTCGACGAGGCGCGCAACGCCGGCATCGAGGTGCCGATCATCCCGGGGATCATGCCGATCGCGAGCGCGTCGGGGCTCGCGCGCTTTTCCGACAACTGCGGCGCCGACATCCCGCGCTGGATCCGTCGCCGGCTCGAAAGCTACGGCGACGACGCGAAGTCGATCCGCGCGTTCGGCCTCGACGTCGTCACCGCGCTGTGCGAGCGGCTGCTCGCGCGCGGCGCGCCGGGCCTGCATTTCTACACGCTCAACCAGGCGGCGCTGACCGCCGAGATCGTGCAGCGCCTCGGCCTCGCGCCAGCGGCGCCACGGCGCTGAGGCGCACCGCAGCGCGAGGCCGCGCCGACCGCGGGAATCCCCGCGGCGCGCCCGCGCGATCAGCGCTTGCGCGAATACGACACGAGCTCGACCGTCGAGTGCTGCGCGCGCACCGCGACGGCGTCGATGCCGCCCTTCTCGTAGTACTGCGCCTCCTTGTCCTCGCGCACCATCGCGCCCGCTGCCGGCGCGTACCAGATGCCGTAGTTGCAGTCAGTGGGCCAGCGCCAGAATTCCTCGTCATCCATCCGCATCAGCACGTTGACGAACAACGCGTCGAACGTGCCGGCCGGCACGGTGATCGATTTCCAGCTGCCGACCCGTGCGAAGTAGTTGAACGTCCCGCGCTTCTTCGTCGCCTCGTTGACGTTGTCGACGAACTGGTTCCACGTCGAACCCGGTGTCAGCGGGAACTTGTAGCGCTCGAGCGGCGTGATGAAGCTCCGCGTCTCGAGGTCCATCGCGGTGCCCGTTCTCACGACGCCGGGCGCGGCCCAGGTCTCCGTGCGCACGACGTCGATCGTGGGCCCCTTGGCGACGACCTTGACGGTCCAGCCATCGGCGCCGTGCGCGACGATCTCGTGCGTCTCGTCCCACACGACGGGCAGCCGGAAGCCGTCGACGAAGTGCCATGTCCAGCGGTCGCCGACCGCGAGGTCGGGTGCGGGCGCCGGCGGGCCTTCCGCGCCGATGATGCCGAGCGGGCTCGTCGCACAGCCCGCCAGCAGCGCGGCGAGCCCTCCCACCACGTCGCGTCGTCGGGGTTCGAATCGAGTCATGTCGCCCTGCCTTTCTCGAGACGGGGAAACCGATGCTGCGATCGCCTACTTTACGCCGGTCATCGTGATGCCGGCGATGAACTGCCGGCGCGCCACGAGGAACGCGATGACCAGCGGTGCCGTGAGGATCGTCGCCGCCGCCGTCAGCGCGCCGTAGTTCGAGCCGGTCTCGGCGTCGGCGAAGAACATCATGCCGAGCGGCGGCGGCGCGAGGTTCGCGTCGGAGATGACGATCAGCGGCCAGTACAGGTCGTTCCAGTGCGCGACGAACGAGAACACGGCGAACGCGGCGATCGCCGGCACCGCGCTCGGCGTGACGATCCGCCAGACGATCTCGAGCTCGCCCATGCCGTCGAGGCGCGCCGCGTGGATGATGTCGTCGGGGAAGCCCTTGAAGAACTGGCGCAGCAGGAAGATCGCGAACACCGACAGGAAGAACGGGAACATCATCGACAGGTAGGTGTTGAGGAAGCCGACCTTGGCGATCGCGATGTAGAGCGGCAGCGCCGGCACCTGCACGGGAATCGCCAGCGCGAGGAGCGTCAGCACGAAGAGCGCGCGCCGGCCGGGGAAGCGCAGCTTGGCGAGCGCATAGGCGCAGGGGATCGCCGTCAGGAGCTGCACGCACAGGATGCCGGCGCAGACGATGAGGCCGTTGAGCGCGAAGCGCAGAAGCGGCGCCGACGTGAGCGCGTGGCGGTAGTTGTCGACCGCGTTGAAGTGGTGCGGCCACAGCCGCAGCGTCGCGGTGAAGATCTCGTCGGGCGGCTTGATCGAGGTCACGAGCATCCACAGGAACGGCAGCAGCACGAACGCCGCGCCGGTCAGCAGCACGGCATGCACGACGACGAGGCTCGCCACGCGGCGCAGCGTCGCGGCGAGCGGCGACCGGGGCGCCACCACTGCGGCCGCGCCCGCGCGCCCGCGCGCAGCCGCGGCGCCCTGCGCCGGCGTCCCAGCTGCGCGAACAGGGTCGAGGCGCGTATTCATCCGTAGTGGACCCGCCGGTCGAGCGTGAACGTCTGGATCACCGAGAACACCAGGATGAACGCCAGGAACACGACGGTCAGCGCCGCGGCGTAGGCCGAGTGGAAGTACTGGAAGCCCTCGAGGTAGATCGAGTAGAGCAGCACCTCCGACGAGCCCATCGGGCCGCCATGCGTCATCACCGCGACGGTGTCGAACACCTTGAACGCGGTGATCGAGGAGGTGACGATGACGAACATCAGCGTGGGTCCCAGCATCGGCCAGGTGATCGTCAGGAAGCGGTCGACGGGGTTCGCGCAGCCGTCGATCTCGGCCGCCTCGTAGAGGTCCTTGGGAATCGCCGTCAGCCCGGCGAGGAACAGCACCATGTTGAAGCCGACGAGGTGCCAGATGCCGATCATCGCGAGCGTCGGCAGCGCGAGCGACGGGTCGGACAGGAACGCGCGCGGCGCGATGCCGACGACGCCGAGCAGCGCGTTGATCGGGCCGAGCTTCGGGTGCAGCAGGAACGTCCACACGGTGGCCATCGCGATCAGCGTCGACGTCACCGGCAGGAAGTAGGCGACCTCGTAGAAGCCGCGCGTGCGCTTGCGGCCGTGCACGAGGATCGCGACCAGCAGCGCGAGCCCGACGCCGAGCGGCAGCACGATCGCGACGTAGAGGAGGGTGTTCCACAGCGAGCGGCGGAACACCGGGTCGTGCAGCGCCTTGGTGAAATTGGCGAGGCCGACGAACTTGAAGTCGAGGTTGCCGAGGTCGTAGTCGGTGAACGACATCAGCACCAGCACGGCGAGCGGCGCAAGGCACACGGTGACGAGCAGGAGCGTCGCCGGCGTCGCGAAGCCGATGCCGGTCAGCTTCTCGAGGCGCAGCCGCCGCCGCGCGGCCTTCTGCGCGAGCGTTTCCTCGGCGAGCGTCGTCATGGCCGTGATGTCAGGAGGCGATCGCGGCGGCGGCGCCGGCGCTCGCGCGCGCGGCAGCCTCGATGCGCGCGCCGTCGGCGTCGAACAGGTGGCAGGCCTGCGGCAGGAAGGCGAGGTCGATCGCGCCTTCGGGCGGCGGCCGGTCGCCGGCGGCGATGCGCGCGGCGACGATCACGCCGTCGAGGCCGTCGACGTCGCAGTGCAGCAGCCATTCGGCGCCGAGGTTTTCCGCCCGGCGCACGTGCGCGCCGATGACGACCTCGCCGGCGCCCGACGCGGCGCCGCGGGGGCGCGGCGCCACCGCCTCGGGCCGCAGGCACACGCTGATGCGGCTTCCCGGCGCCAGCGGCGCGCGCACGGGTACCGCGACACCGGCGACGGCGACGCGGCCGCCCGCGTCGACGATGCCCGGCAGCACGTTGATCGCCGGCGAGCCGATGAACTGCGCGACCTTGAGCGTGGCCGGGCGGGTGTAGAGCTCGGTCGGCGTGCCGAGCTGCAGGATGCGGCCGGCGTCCATCATCGCCACGCGATCCGACATCGTCATCGCCTCGACCTGGTCGTGCGTCACGTAGACGAAGGTCGTCGCGAGCCGCATGTGCAGCTCGGCGAGCTCGCTCCTCATGTGCACGCGCAGCTTGGCGTCGAGGTTGGACAACGGCTCGTCCATCAGGAACACGTCGGGGTGGCGCACCATCGCGCGGCCGAGCGCGACACGCTGGCGCTGGCCGCCCGAGAGCTGCGCGGGCTTGCGCGCCAGCAGCGCCTCGATCTGCAGCTGCGCGGCGGTGGCGTGCACCTCGGCCATCACCTCGCGCATCACGCGCCGGCGCCGCGGCGACAGGTGCTTGACGAGCGGCAGGCGCTCGACCACCGACAGGCGCTGCATCGTCAGCGGCAGCGCGATGTTGTCGGCGACGCTCATGTGCGGGTACAGCGCATAGCTCTGGAACACCATCGCCACGCGGCGCTCGTGCGGCCGCAGGTGGTCGATCGGGCGGCCGCCGATCTCGATGCTGCCGGCCGACTGCGGCTCGAGGCCGGCGATGATGCGGATCAGCGTCGACTTGCCGCAGCCCGACGGCCCGACCAGCGTGATGAACTCGCCGTCGGCGATCGCAAGGTCGATGCCCGACAGCACGCCTGTCGTCCCGAACGACTTGCCGATGCCCTTGAGCGCGATGCTGGCCATGGGTGCCCTTTTACACGACGCGTCGCGCCGGGTAGACCTCGTCGATGACATCGTCGATGAAGAAACGCTCGAGCGCGGGGAGCTCGGCGGCGCGCACGTCGACCGACGTGCCGTCGAAATCGTAAACGATCGCGCCGAGGCTCTTGTCGCCCGGCATCGGGCCCTGGCGCTGTTCCGACACGACGAACCCGGACGACGGCCCGAACACGTAGCGGCAGCCATCGTGATCCCTCACCTGCATCTGGTGCAGGTGGCCGGTCGCGACGAGCGCGACGCCATGCTCGCGCACGCGCGCGACGAGCGGCGCGCGCATCGCCGGCTTGACCGCCCAGTAGCCGCTGTCACCTTCGTCGGGATGCTCGAGGAAAAGCGGGCGGTGCGTGAACCACGCGAGCGCGCGCCCCCCGGCCGCCGCAAGCGTCGCGTCGAGCCATGCGCGCTGCTCGTCCTCCTCGGGCAATCCCGACCCGAACAGCATCGAGTCGAGGCCGATCAGGCGCCAGCGCTCGACGTCGAGCGACCACCAGTCGGGGCCGAAGTGGCGGCGCCAGCGCGCGATCCGCGCGGCGTTGATCGGCTGGTGCGCGTGGTGGGGCTCGCCGACGTCGTGGTTGCCGGGCACGGCGAGCACCGGCACCGGCAGCTCGCGCAGGAGCCCCGCGCAGTACTCGAGGTCGTCGTCGACGTCAGCGCCGTCGACGGTGACGTCGCCGGTGTGGATCACGTAGTCGGGCCGCTGCGCGAGCAGCCAGTCGCGCAGCGGCGCCCAGTTGGCCGCGAAGTGGCGCTTGCCGGCGGAGAGGTGGGTGTCGGAGATCTGGATGACGCGCTTCATCGGGTGCTTCCTGTTTCGGAGTGGGTGCGGCGCGGCGTGACGGCCGTGCCATGCGGGGCGCTCGCCGCCTCGTCCAGCAGCGCGCGCGCCGTCGCCTCGTCGGTGACGAGGCCGTTGACGAGCCGCCCCTTGAGCGCGGCGCGCAGCGCCGGCACCTTGCGCGGGCCGTGCGCCACGCAGATGCGCGGCCGTCGCGACGGCTGCGGGCGCACGCTGGTGACGCGGCGATTGACGTCGTGGTCGAGGATGTTGCCATCGGCGTCGAACGCCCACGCGAGCGTCGCACCGACGGCGCCCGCGCGCATCACGTCGAGCAGCTCGTCGCGGTTGAGGAAGCCGTCGCGGAACAGCGCGGCCTCGGGATCGAACTGGGAGAGGCCGCTGAACCAGACGTCCGCCGCGGCGGCCATCGCGAAGATGCGCTGCACGCAGCCGATGCGCAGCAGGAGATCGCGCTGCGCCGCGTCGGCGGCATGCATCGGCAGCGGCAGCGGGAACGCGGGCGCGCCGGTCAGCCCGGCAAGCGTTTCGAGCGCGTTGTACGGGCTCGCCGAGCCGTCCGGCGAGATGTTGCCGGCGAGCGAGACGAGGCGGTGGTGCGGCCGCGACATCGGCGTCACGCGCGTGACGCTGGCGCGCAGCGACCGGCCGGTGCCGACGGCGATGATGGCGGGCTCGTCCTTGCGCAGCACGCGCTCGATGACGATCGCCGCCGCCTCGCTGACCGCCGACGCCGTCGCGCGCGCATCGGCAGCGGTAGGCACGACGTCGCAGTGCGTGAGCGCGAAGCGCTCGGTCAGGCGCGCGGCGAGACCCATCCACGCGCTGATCGGGTGGTTGAGGCGGAACGACAGGAGGCCGTCCGTCCGGCACAGCGACACGAGGCGCTGCGCGCTCGGCCGCGAGATGTTCATCGCCCGCGCGATGTCGTCCTGCGTCTTGCCCGCGATGTAATAGAGCCAGCCCGCACGTGCGGCATCATCGAGCCGGGTCGTCGATTCGTTCATCCGCGTCGGGGAAGTGCGTGGTAACGAAGCTGCGACGCATCATAACGTTGGATCATGCATTGAGCAATTGAGCGCGCACTTGCCGTCGTTTTGCGCTGCAGCATCGGCTTTTTTCAGCGATTGTGTGAGCAAAAGCTCTTTGATAGAGTGTTTCCGCGCTTGCGAACGGGCGGAGCCCCGGCACCGGCGCATCCTTGCTGGACTACCGGAGCATCGAATGAATCGCATCGCTTCCTTCATGACCCGCGGCGCCGCGATCCTCGCGCTGTCGATGGCCGCCGGCGCGGCATTGGCCCAGAAGGTCACGCTCGACGTGCTGTACGCGCAGCCGGGCTTCGCCAAGTACCACGAGCCGATCGCGCAGGCGTTCATGAAGGCGCACCCGGACGTCGAGATCAAGCTGCGCGCGCCGGCGAAGGACTATGACGAGGGTCACCAGGCGATGCTGCGCGCGGCGGTGACGAACCAGCTTCCCGACGTCTATTTCCCGGGCTTCGACCTGATGGGCGAGCTCGTCGACGTGCTGGAGAAGCGTGGCCAGGTCGTCGACATGGGACCGCTCCTCGCCGCCGAGCCCGCCGCGTGGCGTACCGCCAACTACTCCGATGCGATGCTGCGGCTCGGCGTCGTCGACGGCAGGCAATACGGTCTGCCGGTCAACGCGTCGCTGCCGATCATGTATTTCAACGCCGATCTCGTGAAGAAGGCGGGCGGCGATCCCGCGCACATGCCCGACACATGGGACGGCGTCATCGCGCTCGCCGCGAAGATCCATGCCGCCGTGCCCGAGGCCTCGGGCATGGCGTTCGACATCCACGTCTATCCGGGCAACTGGCTGTTCCAGTCGATCCTCGACCAGGCGGGCGCGAGCATGCTCGACGCGTCCGGCACGAAGATCGGCTTCGACAACCCGATCGGCCTCCACGTGATGACGAACCTGCGGCGCTTCGTCACCGAAGGGGGGATGTCGATCCTCGACCTCGAGGCCTCGCGCCAGCAGTTCCTCGCGGGACAGACCGGCCTCTTCTTCGACACGCCGGCGCGCCTTCGCCAGATCACGAGCGGCGTCGGCTCGCGCTTCGCGCTCGGCACCGCGGTCTTCCCGATCGACGACAAGGCGAAGGGCGGGATACCGACCGGCGGCTGCGCGATCATCATCACGACGAAGGACGAGGCCAGGCGCAAGGCCGCCTGGGAATACGCCAAGTTCATCACCGGCCCCGAGGCGCAGAAGATCGTCGTCGAGACCACCGGCTACCTGCCGACCAACAAGCGCGCGACCGGCCCGGAGTTCCTCGGCCCGTTCTACGACAAGAACCCGAACTTCCGCACCGTCGCGCTGCAATCGGACCGCGCGGTGGCGTGGCAGGGCTATCGCGGCGACGCCGTGCGCATCTGGCGCGCGCAGCGCGACATCATCGCCAAGGTGATGCGCGGGCAGGTGACGCCGGCCGCAGGTCTCGACGAGCTCGCGCGCGAGACGCGCGCGATGATGAAGTGACGGCGACGACGTCGCATGCCGCGCGCCGCGCCGCGCGCGCGGGCCTCTTGTTCGACCTCGACGGCACGCTCGCCACCACCGAGCACCTGCACCGCGCCGCGTACGCGTCGCTGCTCGAGGCGCACGGCCGCGTGCTCGACGCCGACACGTTCGCGACCAAGGTGCGCGGACGCGCGGGCCGCGACGTCGTGCGCGCGCTCTTCCCGCACTCGGACGACCGCGAGCATCTCGACCTCACCGAGCGCAAGGAAAAGGCGTTCCGCGAGCTCGCGACGGCGCGGGGGCTCGTGCCGACGAAGGGCGCCCACGCGCTGATCGGCTGGGCGCGCGAGCGCGGCGTGGCGACCGCGCTCGTCACCAACGCGCCGCGTGCCAACGCCGACCTCGTCGTCGAGGTGCTGGGCCTCGCCGGCGACTTCGACGTCGTCATCAGCATTTCCGACGTGGCGCGTGGCAAGCCTCATCCCGATCCGTACCTCGTCGGCCTCGCGGCGCTCGGGCTCGACGCCGCGCACGCGATGGCGGTCGAGGATTCGCCGGTGGGCATCGCCTCGGCGCGCGCCGCCGGCCTCGACGTCATCGCCATCGAGAGCCCGACCTGCGACGCGACGGTGATCCGCGATGCGGCGATCTGCGTCGTCGACATGGCGGATGCCCGGCTTCTCGCGCTGATCGCCGCGCGCTTCGGCCTCGCGCCTTAGCCTTGCCGTCATCCCCGCGAAAGCGGGGATCCAGCTGTGACGTGGCCCCATTGGCGAATGGGCGTCGTGTCGAACTTTCCGATGCGTCAGGGCTGGATTCCCGCTTGCGCGGGAATGACAAAGGGTTACGCGGCGTCGCCGGCGCTCGCGGTGAAGCGCGCCGCGAGGTCGGCGTACAGCGCCTGGAACAGCGCGCGTCGCGGCGCGAGCGCGTCGGCGAGCCCGCGGTCGGGCTCGATCGTCATGTCGACCGGCGGCTGCGGGAACGCGTCGGCAACGCCAACGCGATCGACGGCGGCACGCGCGAGCCGCGCCGCGCCGAGCGCCGCGCCGATGTCGCCCTGGCGCGGATAGCGCAGCGTGCGCCCGAGCGCCGCGGCGATGATGCGCCCCCAGTGCGGCGAGCGCGAGCCGCCGCCGATCACCGCCAGCGAATCGATGCGCGGCCCGGCTGCCTCGAGGGCATCGAGCCCGTCGGCGAGCGCGAACGCAACGCCTTCCAACGCCGCGCGGCCGATGTCGGCGCGCGTGGCGCTCGCGGTCAGACCGAACAGCACGCCGCACGCGGCGGCGTCGTTGTGCGGCGTGCGCTCGCCGTTGAGATACGGCAGCATCACGAGGCGCGGCGGATGCGGCGTTCGCGACGCGGCGACCTCGCTCACGAGTGCCGCCTCGTCGTCGACGCCGGCGATGCGCGCGGCGAGCGCGAGCGTCGCCGTGCACGAGAGCATCACCGCCATCCGGTGCCACGTCGCCGGCACGCAGTGGCAGAACGCGTGCACCGCGCGCTCGGGATCGGCGCGCAATGCCGCGTCGGCGACGAAGATCACGCCCGACGTGCCGAGCGACAGGAGCGCGTCGCCGTCGCCGACGATGCCGATGCCGGCGGCGCCCGCCGCGTTGTCGCTGCCGCCCCCGGCGATGACGACTCCGGCCGGCAGGCCAAGCGCCGACGCGGCGTCGCTCATCAGCGTGCACGACGGCTCGTTGCCCTCGACGAGGCGCGGCATGTGGCGCAGCGCGAGCCCCGACGCGGCGAGGAGCCGCTCCGACCAGCGTCGCG
>Ga0070681_10002275_pt1 | contig 17539 bp, 12 predicted proteins | sample KBSC83BmetaG_FD_65650 | JGI IMG/M metagenome (GOLD analysis project Ga0070681, IMG submission 65650) | Corn rhizosphere microbial communities from Kellogg Biological Station, Michigan, USA - KBS C8-3B metaG | ecosystem: Host-associated > Plants > Roots > Rhizosphere | place: USA: Michigan...
GGAGGCAAAATGAAACTGGCAATCAAAGCATCGACAGGCCTTGTGCTCGCCGCTTTCGCAATCGGGTGCGGCGGCGATAACCCCGTTCAACCAGGGAACGTCGCTGGCGTGTATTACGCGAGCCAGTTCGTAACAACCGGGACCGGTGGTCAGACCAATCAGCTGCTGGCGGGAAGTACGGTGAACATTCAGCTGCTCCCCAACGGATCAACAACCGGACAGCTGCATCTCGTCGCCAGTCCGTCCAATCCCGCCCTCGATGCCGATCTCGCTGGGACGTGGACGCAGTCCGGAAACACTGTCACGTTCACTCAGAGCGCCGACACCTTCATCCGCGACATGACTTTCACGGTGGTGCCAACCTCGAGCTCATGGCAGCTCGTTGCCGACCATGTCTTCGCAGGAACTCGCGTCCAGCTCACGCTCAGCCAGGGAGGCCTGATCTAAGCGCGGCAACGCGAGTCGATTTTCTATGCGGCCGTTTTTTCCCGAATCGAGATAAGGTCGGGCGCAGGTGTCGACGGGACGAGCACCCCTCCGTCCGGCACGGGGACACGAAGGACGAAGATCCGGTCGCGGGTGCTCTTTCTGAATCCCTTGCCCTCGTAAATCCGGTTGATGAGGATGCGGCGCACGATCACCATCACGGTCACGAGCGTCGGCAGCGCGACGATCAAACCAAGGGGGCCAAGCAGCTTCCCGATCACCAGGACCGCGGTGATTGTGAGCACCGGCGGCATGTCGATCTTTTTCGACATCACCAGCGGCGAGACGAGATTGCCCTCGATCAGGTGAATGATCACGCCGAGGAGGAGGACGTAGAGAGCTTTGGTGCCGCCGCCCGGTCCACCAAGCACGAAGAGCGCGGGGAGGGTCGTCGACAGGAGAGTGCCGAAGAACGGAACAACCGCGACGAGCCCGGTGAAAACGCCGAAGGTCAGCCAGTAGGGGACATGGAGTGCATAGAGCCCACCGGCGGTGAGCGCTGCCAGTACGGTCATCGTCAACAGTTGTCCCACGATGTACGCGCGCAGCCTGTCCGCGAGGTCGCGCAGGACATCGCGCACTAGGTCGCGGTGGATCGGCGGGAAGAGCGCGATCAGCCATTCCCGGTAGGTGCCCGGCTGCAGCGCCAGATAGATGCTCATCACGATGACGGCGAAGCAATCGATAAGCACCTGCACGAAGGATAGAACGCGGGGGACGACGCCCTGCGCCTGAGCGGCGAGCTGCTCGTAGACGACGCCGATGAGGGGATGCTCGCCGGGCTTCCACAAGTCGCGCAGCGCCGGGAAGCGGGCGACGAAGTGAGCGATGCCGTTTTCCCAGGCCTCGATGTAATTCGGCATCACGACGATCAGCGCGCGCGTCTGTTCGATGACCGGCGGGAGCAGGATCGCGAACAATCCGAGCAGAGCAGCCGCGGTACCGACGACGGAGATGAAGAAGGCGAGGCGGGGCGGGACGTGCGCGCGGTTCACCAGCAGATCTCTCACCGCGCCCAGGTAGAGCGAGATGATGATCGCGATGAAGAGCAGGAGAAAGACGTGCGCGGTCGCCCCCAGCATCCAGAGGAGCAACACTGTCAGAATGACGCCGGTTATTACCGGCGCGACTCTGGAACGGCCGGGGATTGCCGCGCTAGCCAATGCTACTTCTTCTCGTCGTGGATCTCTTCGACTTCTACGGACTCTTCTTCGTGGCTCGCCGCGCCGGAACCGAGCGCGCGGTTATTGAGCTGGGTACCCGGCGGCAGCACGCCCATCTTCTGCTTGAGCTGGATGAGCAGCATCTCGGCCGACTGGTTACCGCCGGCGGCCTCGAGGCGCTTGAAGTCATTCGCCAGCTTGTCGCCGGAGAACTCTTCCTCGATCTCGGCGTTCGCCCGGACCTTCCGCTCGTTGGCTTCGATCTTTTCTTCCATGCGGGCAAAGGCCTCGAATGCCGACTTCTCCGAGATGTGGGACATCGTCTCGTTGATGCGTTTCTGGGCGTCGGCGCGGCGCTGCTTGGCGAGGAGGAGATTCTTCTTGCGGTTCGCCTCTTCGATGTTGTCGTTGAGGGTGCGCAGTGAATCCTTGAGACGGTCGGTCTCCTGCTTGTGCGCCTGCCAGGTGAGATTGAGCTGGTCGGCGCGCGACATGTGCTCGCTGCGACGAATCAGGGCCTGCTTGGCGAGGTCGTCCTGGCTCTGTTGCACCGCGAGCATGGCGCGACGCTCCCAGTCCTCGGCGTCCTTCATCTCCTGGCGGGTCTGATCCTGGAGCCGCTTCTCGTCGGCAATCGCGGCGGCGACCTGCTGCTTCGCCTTCACGAGCTGCGAGCGCATGTCGAGAATGATCTGATTGAGCATCTTCTCGGGCTGCTCGAACTCGCTGATCGCGGCGTTCACGTTAGCGCGGAAGAGCATCGCAATTCGATCAAAAATGTTCATGGGTGGGTTGGTTCGAGTCGAGTCTTGGGCTTAGAGTTTCTTTGCATCTTACATGTAACGGGTTGTGGGTTGCGGGTGGCACGGTTGCGGGTTGCGGGTGAAACGCCCTAAGGACCGATCCCTGCGAAGGGACGGTCTTGCGGTCTTCACCGGCAACCCGCAACGCCGAACCGGCAACCCGCAACCAGTTATCCCCGCGTTTAAGTACCCGGTTTGAAAGGCATTCTCCCGCGAAAGTACCCCCTTTTTTCGTACTTCACTAGAACCGACCGCTATCCGTCGGTTCGTTTGATCTGGTACAACCGCTCCTTCGCCAGCTTTCTGCCCGTCGGGGTCGCCGCGAGTCCGCCCCCGGCGGTCTCCCGGTATCGAACATCCATCTCGCGTCCGATATCCCCCATCACATCGATCACTTCGTCGACCGGGATGGCGAACGTAATGCCTGCCAGCGCCATCTCGATTCCTGCCAGCGCGATCGCCGAGCCGGTGGCATTTCTGAAAACGCACGGCAGCTCCACCAATCCGCCGAGCGGATCGCAAACCAGACCCAGCGTTCCCTGCATCGTCAGCGCAACCGCGTGTCCGACCTGGGACGGCGATCCGCCGAGCATTTCGGTCGCGGCGCCGGCGGCCATCCCCGCCGCGGCACCGGTCTCCGCCTGACATCCTCCTTCGGCACCCGACAACGACGCCCGCTCGGCGACGACCGCTCCGATCAGACCCGCCGTCGCCAGACCATCGACGACCTTTTCATCCGGCACCGATCGCGCTTTCGCGAGGCCGGTCAGGATCGCCGGCAGGACACCCGCCCCTCCCGCTGTCGGCGCCGCTACGATCACTCCCATCGCGGCGTTCACCTCCTGCACTGCCAAGGCGCGAGTCAGAATATCCCGGAACGGCGTGTCGGCCAGCGGACCACTCGGATTCTTGCGCAGCTTCGCAGCATCGCCGCCGACCAGACCCGACGCCGAATAGAGATCGCCAGTCAGGCCTTTCTCGATCGCGCCGCGCATGACGTCGAGCGCGCGTTGCAGCGCGGCGCGAATGTCCTGCACCGGCCGGCCCTGATCGCGCGCTTCGGTTTCGAGCGCGACGTGCGCCAGGGTTTTCTTCTGTTGTTCCGCGTCCCGAATCGCGTCAGCGAGCGCCTTGTACACTTAGCCGCCGCTCACTTTGTCGAGCCGCCGCGTCCAGCGAACCCAGTCGAGCGCCCGCAATTCCTCGCCGGCCTTTTTGTCCGGCTGTTCGTCGCACTCGATGACCATGAACGCGTCGCCGCCTTTTTCCTTTCTCGTCAGCCTCAGCGTCGCAATGTTGATGTCGTGCTCCGCCAGGATCCCCGTGATTCTGGCGATCGAACCCTTCCTATCCTCAGCTACGAGAACGATGGTGTGTAAGTTTCCAGTCACTTCGACAGGGTAGCCGTCAATCTCCTGTACCAGCACCCTGCCCGCCCCCAGCGATGATCCCAGCATCGTCGCCTTGTTGCCATTGAGCTCGATGGAGATTCGCACGGTGTTCGGGTGTGCGGCATCGGCGATGGTCGTTTTCTCGAACTTGTAGTCGAGACCCTCGCGCTCGGCGATCTTGAGGGCGTCGCGAATCCTTTCGTCGTCGGGCCGAAACCCGAGCAGGCCTGCGACGAGCGCCTTGTCGGTGCCATGGCCTTCACCGGTGCGGGCAAAGGAGCCGTGGAGCTGGAGGACACCGGTCTGGGGAGTTCCGCCGACGAGGCAACGGGCGAGGAGGCCGAGCCGGCAGGCGCCGGCCGTGTGGGAGGAGGAGGGGCCGACCATTACGGGGCCGATTATGTCGAGAAGGCTTACCATCCTTTGTCCTCACATTCCAGGTGTCCTTCCATTCCAGGAAACTGCAAAGGAAGACTACCGGCGGGCGGCCCTCGGCGGAACGGCGGGAGGCCGCGGGCTAAGCGAAACGCCCGTTAGCTCCAGCACGTGGCCGCAGGCCGGCCCGCCCACGGCCGCCCGCCGGTAGTCTTCTTTTGGCTATCCTGCCTTCCTCGCCCTGCCATTCTTGCCAGCACGCGCCTTCCCCAGCAACGGTCGAAGGTACTGCCCGGTGTACGACTCCTTGACTCGCGCGACGTCTTCGGGACTCCCCGCCGCGACGATGTCGCCGCCGCGGAGCCCGCCCTCGGGACCGAGGTCGACGATCCAGTCGGCGGTCTTGATGACGTCGAGGTTGTGCTCAATGACGAGCACCGTGTTGCCGCGGTCAACGAGCCGGTGCAAGACGCTGAGGAGCATGCGGACGTCCTCGAAGTGCAATCCAGTCGTCGGCTCGTCGAGGATGTAGAACGTGCGACCGGTGTCGCGCTTGGATAATTCCGCGGCGAGCTTGACGCGCTGCGCTTCGCCGCCGGACAGCGTCGTCGCCGACTGGCCGAGGTGGATGTAGCCGAGTCCGACATCGTAGAGAGTCTGGAGCTTCTGGCGGACGCGCGGCTGGTTCTCGAAGAAAGCGAGCGCGTCTTCCACCGTTTGCTCCAGGACATCGGCGATGCTCAGGCCGCGGAAGCGGACCTCGAGGGTCTCACGATTGTAGCGCTTTCCTTTGCAGACGTCGCACGGCACGTAGACGTCGGGGAGAAAGTGCATCTCGATCTTGACGAGACCATCGCCTTCACACGCTTCGCAGCGCCCGCCTTTCACATTGAACGAGAATCTGCCCGGACCGTAGCCGCGGATCTTCGCTTCGGGCAGCTCGGCGAACAGCTCGCGGATGGGAGTGAACAAACCGGTGTAGGTCGCAGGATTCGAGCGCGGGGTGCGACCGATCGGGCTCTGGTCGATATCGATGACTTTGTCGAGATGCTGAAAGCCGGTGATTCGATCGTGCTTGCCGGGAATCACCCGCGCACGGTAGAAGTGGCGCGCCATCGCGCGGTGCAGGATGTCTTCGATGAGGGTCGACTTCCCGCTGCCCGACACACCGGTAATTGCGACGAACAATCCGAGCGGGATCTCGACGTCGAGCTTGCGGAGGTTGTGCTCACGCGCGCCCTCGATGCGGATGACGCGATCGGGGTCCATGCGACGTCGCACTTCGGGGATTGGAATCTCGACTTCACCGCGCAGGTAGCGGCCTGTAATCGAATCGCGATTAGCGGTGACTTCAGCAACCGTCCCTGCTGCGATCACCAGACCGCCGTGCTTCCCTGCCCCGGGCCCGAGATCGATGAGATGATCCGCCGCCTGCATGGTCTCCTCGTCGTGCTCTACGACGATCACGGTGTTGCCGAGGTCGCGGAGCTGGCGAAGGGTGTTCAGAAGCCGCGCGTTGTCGCGCTGGTGGAGGCCGATCGACGGCTCGTCGAGAATGTAGAGCACCCCCACAAGCCGCGATCCGATCTGGGTTGCCAGTCGAATGCGCTGCGCTTCCCCGCCGGAGAGCGATTCCGCCGAGCGGCCGAGGGTGAGGTATTCGAGTCCGACATCGTTGAGGAAGCGCAGGCGCTCGCGCACTTCCTTGAGGATCGGTGCGGCGATCTCCGGATCGAGGCCCGGCTTGCCGTTGCTGCGCACGGGTACGTTGTCGAAGAAATCGAGCGCATCGGTGATCGAGAGCTGGACGAGGTCGCCGATGTTCTGACCGGCGAGGGTGACGGCGAGTGACTCCGGCTTGAGGCGCCTTCCGCCGCAAGTCGTGCAGGCACGGGCCTGCATGTATTCCTCGAGCTCGAGGCGGACCGAATCGGATTCGGTCTCGTCGTAGCGGCGCTGAATATTGGAGACGATGCCCTCCCAATGGGTGCCCGAGGTATCGACGTTCCGCCCGCTTCTGCCACCGGTACCATATAGAAGCTTCTCGCGCACCTCCGGAGAAAGCTGGCCCCACGGGGTGTTGAGATTGAAGCCGAACTGCTTGGCCAATCCCGGGAGGATGACTTTTTTCAGGTAGCCGTCAGGTTCGCCCCACGGGAGGATGACGCCCTCGAGGATGCTGATGCTGGGATCGCCGAGTATGAGCTCCTCGCTCACTTCGCGGCGGGAGCCGAGTCCGCCGCAGGCGGGGCAGGCGCCGAAAGGCGAGTTGAAGGAGAAGTGCCGGGGCTCGAGCTCGGGCAGCGAGATGCCGCACTCCGGGCAGCCGTACCGCTCGGAGAAGAGATGATGGGTTTTCTCATCGGCGCGCTGAACTTCGACGAGTCCTTCGGCGAGCTTGAGCGCGGTCTCCACGGAATCATTGAGGCGGCCTCGATCCTCACCGCGCACGACGAGCCGATCGACGATAACCGAGATGTTGTGATTCATGCGCCGGTTGAGGCGCGGCGGATTGGCGACCTCGACGAGCTCGCCATCGACGATGGCGCGGACGAATCCCTGCTTGCGGGCGGCATCGAACAGCTCGCGGAATTCCCCTTTGCGACCGCGCACCAGCGGCGCGAGAATCTCGATGCGGGTGTCTTCGGGCCAGGTGAGGATGGAATCGGCAATCTGACCGGCGCTCTGCCGCTCGACGGGGCGGCCACAGTTGGGGCAGTGCGGAGTCCCGGCGCGGGCGTAGAGGAGGCGCAGGTAATCGTAGATCTCCGTGACCGTCCCGACGGTGGAGCGCGGGTTGTGGCCGGCGCTCTTCTGCTCGATCGAGATCGCCGGAGACAGCCCCTCGATGGAATCGACGTCCGGCTTTTCCATCAGGCCGAGGAACTGTCGCGCATATGCCGACAAAGACTCCACGTACCGGCGCTGACCTTCGGCGTAGATGGTGTCGAAGGCGAGCGATGACTTCCCCGATCCCGACAGGCCGGTGATGACGGTCAGGCGATCCCGCGGGATGGTTACGTCGATGTTTCTAAGGTTGTGCTCGCGGGCGCCGCGGACGATCAGGGACTCTTCTGGCATAGCCTCGTAAAGTCGCGGATTGCACGGCGAGACTCAAGCGGGCGGGTTCGGCGCCCTCTGGCGTGAGCGTGGCGGGACGTGCAAGCTCAGGCGTCCAAATTGCACTCTATCCCCCCTACATATGCCAATGCTCAGGGAAGCAATCGATGTTTTAACGATGAAGTCGGATCGTCCGGTGCGCCGCCTGGTGGCCTACTACGCGATCCTCGCGCTCATCGTGGTGATTCTCTCAGTCTTCTTCCCCGGCACCATCGCCCGGATCGCCGCTAAAGGGCTGGGTGACGTCCCCGAAGGGCCTACCGTACTGACGGACGCCTTGAGCTCGTCACCGACGGCCTCGGTCAGCTTCGGACCGGGGTCACTCGTCGACGTCGCCGCGACCACCATCATGATTCTGATCGGGGCGCTGGTGCTGATGCTGCCGGTGACGTGGGTGTACATGTCGGCGCGACCCTCGGGCGGCCAGCACAATCAGAACGTGGTGCAGACGCTGATCATCCTGCCGCTGGTGGTGGCGGGCATTGTGTTCATCGTCCAGAACAGTCTCGCGCTGGCGTTCAGCCTTGCGGGTGTCGTTGGAGCGGTACGCTTCCGGACCACGATGCGGGACTCGAGAGACCTGGTCTACATCTTCCTGAGCATCGTGGTCGGATTTGCGGCGGGTGTTCAATCGCTAGCGGTCGGCGCCGTGATTTCCATCATCTTCAACTTCGTGCTGATCATCACGTGGCACTACGACTACGGCCGGAACATGCTGATGCCGACCGCAGCTGCTCAATGGTCGCGCCCGCTCGAGGCGCTGGCGAGTCCGACTGGTGATCATCAGATCCCGGATCGCGACCTCATCCTCTCCCTCACGCCGGAGAAGGCTGAAGCTCTCGCCGACCGGTTCACGCGCGTCTCGAAGACCGTCGGAAAGAAGAAAAAGAAACCGCGGTACGACTCCCTGCTGGTAGTCACGGCCGACGAGGTATCGGAGGCACAAAAACGGGTCGAGCCGGTTCTCGAGCGAACGACCAAGCGCTGGATGCTCGACGAAGTAGTGACGCACGTCGGAAAACCATCGGAGATCTACTATCTGACGCGGCTGCGAAAGAGCGTTCCACGGGACGAGGTGCTGACCGCCATCCACCAGAACGCAGAAGGCGTGATCGCCTCCGCGAACATCGAGGCGGGAGTTCCTGCCGACGATGGAAAAGGCAACGGCGCCAAGGGATGATGGGGCGAAGCCTGATCGCAGCGATGTGCGTGCTTCCGCTGGTCAGCGCTTGCCGAGAGACACCGAGCGCGAAGGCGGGTGAACTTCGGCAGGTCGAGTCCACCCGCCGGGCGGAAGTCGCGAAGCGAATCGCAGCCGTCGATGCCAGCGCCGATAAAAGCGCGCCGGTCGCGCAGTGGCTGATGCCGCCGCAGCTGCGCGAGATATCCGGACTCGCTCTGACTTCGCGCGGAACGGTGTTCGCGCATGACGACAACGCGGGACGGATCTACGAGATCGATCCGAAGACCGGCATCGTGCGGAAGGGATTCTCTCTGATCGGAAATCAGAAGGACGATTTCGAGGCGATCGCAATCGCCGGAGACGACATTTACCTGATGGCGAGCAACGGGAAGCTGTTCAGGTTCAGAGAAGGCGAGGACGGCCAGCAGGTCAACTTCCAGGTGTTCGACAGCGGGCTGAAGAAGGAATGCGAATTCGAGAGTCTCGCGTATGAATCCGATAGCACGCGGCTGCTGATGGCATGTAAGCGCCTGCTCGACAAGCAGGCGCACCAGGATCTGGTGATCTATCGGCTGCCGCTGCCGCTCAATCGCGCGACGATCAGCATGATGCGGGTCCCGCTCGAGGAAGTCGTCGGATCCAACAAATGGAAAAACTTTCGGGCGTCAGACATCACCGTGGATCCCATCACCCGGAACTACGTGGTGATCGCGTCCCACGAGAAGGGTCTCGTCGTTTTGTCACCCGACGGGACGGTGCTGCGCTCCGAGCCACTGCCGGGCGAACACCGGCAGGCGGAGGGCGTCGCAATCACCAGAGACAGTCTGCTGCTCGTGAGCGACGAGGCGAACGTCAAGCCGGCGACGCTCTCTCTCTACCGTTGGCGGCCGGAGTAAACGTGAATCGTTTGGCTGAGCTTGAAATCAGTCGAGCAGCGCTCGTCCTCGTGGCTGCGACGGCGCTCGCGCTTGGCGGCAACGCCGGGCGAGCGGCGGCCCAAACGAGAGTCGTTCGCAAGATCGGCACTGACAGCGTGCTGGTGATTCCCGGTGAGATCTACCGAGCCGGCAGCCTGCATCGATCCCTGCTCGGCGACAACTATCGAGACGAGTGGACGACACCGATCACAGTCCCGATCCTCGACCTGCGGTCATTCAAGGGCGGAATCACGCCGACCAAGGAAGGCGGCGGGATGCAGGCGAAGAATCTGCACTTCGTGACGTCCGACAGCTCGGAGTACGTGTTCCGCCAGGTAAAGAAGACCGCCCTCATTCTCGGGCCCGAGTACGAGCACACGCTGATCTGGTACATCGTGCGCGACGAAGGAAGCGCGTCTCACCCGATGGGCGCGCTCGCGGTACCACCGTTCATGCAGGCGGCGAATCTGTTGCACGCGACGCCGCAGCTTTACTTCATGCCCGACGATCCGGCGCTGGGCGAGTTCAGAAAGGATTTTGCGGGAGTGCTTGGCACCATCGAGGAGTTTCCGAACGTGCCCAAGGAAGGTCGCGCTTTCGCGAATGCCGACAAGATCATCGGCAGTGACGATCTTCTGGAAAAGATCAACGCCGACGATTCGACGCGGATCGATGCCCGGGCGCTGCTCACGGCCCGGCTGGTGGACATGCTGATCGGGGACAACGATCGACATCCGGATCAATGGGATTGGGCGCGTCTGGGAAAGGACGACACCGATCCATACGAGCCGATCGGCCGCGATCGCGACAAGGCGTTCGTCTCGTACGAAGGATTGTTGTTGAGCCTCGCCCGTTTTGCGGTGCCAAGCCTGGTGACATTCAGCCCGAATTATCCGGATCCATCGGCGCTGTTTGCGAATGCAGGCGAGTTCGACCGTCGGATGCTCCAGAGTCTGGACAGGAACGTCTGGGACTCGACGGCAAACAGCCTGATGCGCCGCATCACCGACCAGGTAATCGACAATGCGGTGGCGAGGATGCCGGTCGAATATGAAGCGCGGCGCAACGGGATCGCCTCGATTCTCAAGGCGAGGCGGAACGGGCTGCGCGGAGCAGCCGACCGGTACTACACCGAGCTGTGGCGGGTGGCGGACATTCACGGCACCGACGCCGACGACCAGCTGACGGTGACGAGATCGGGCAACGGTCTCGTCGATGTCGTAATCCAGTCGGGGACCAACGCGCCGTATTTCGCGCGGCGCTTCGATTTGCGCGATACGAAGGAGATCCGGATCTATCTGCATGGCGGGAATGATCGCGCGGTCGTGCAGGGCGCTTCGCCGCGCAGCATTCCGCTGCGCATCATTGGTGGGAACGGCACAAATGCCTTCACCGATCTGTCGACGGTCGGTGGACGTCGCAACGTCACCAAGTTCTACGATGCGGGCACGGTGACGAAAGTTAAGTACGCAAAGGATACAATCGACGAGAAAGCCAACGTCGACATGGCATTCAATCACTTGTTCAACCGCCGGCCATGGCAGCGCGCCTATGGCAAGCTGATCCCGCCGCAAAAGGATCGGGGCACTTCAATCAAGCCGGTAGCGAGCCTTCACTCGCAGCGCGGGCTCGGCATCTTCCCCGAGATCGGCGTCACGAAATACGACTACGGATTCCGAAAGGTGCCGTACGCGTCGATGGAGGCTGCAAGACTTGCGTACTCGGCGAGCAGCAACCGGCTGCGCATTCGCACCGCGTTCGACAAGCGGTTCGAGGAATCCGACGTGCACATCCCGGTGTCTGCGAGCATGTCGCAGTTCGATGTGGTCCAGTTCCACGGCTTCGGCAACGATGTGCCTGATCTGCGCGGACGCTTGTACGATGTACGCATGCGCCAGTGGCAGCTGTGGCCGGCGATCGGCAAGTCGCTGAACGCGGTGAGCGATGTATCGATTGGGCCGATCCTGAAGTTTACGAGAACCGACAGCCTCGCCAACCGCTTCATCGCGCAGCAACAGCCGTATGGGTTCACAAAGTTCGGGCAGGCGGGACTGCAGATGAAGGCGCACCTGGAGAGCCGTGATTATCCAGACACCCTGCGGCCGCGGGTCGTGCTCGACGTCGCCGCCAACGGGTATCCCGGGATCTGGGACGCAGCGAAGGCTTACGAATCGCTGGATGCCTGGGCGGCGAGCTACGTCACGTTCAACATCCCGAAAAAGCCAGTGCTGGCGCTGCGCTTCGGTGGGAAGAAGCTGTGGGGCCCGTTTCCATACTTCGACGCCGCATTTCTCGGCGGCTCCGAGACGTTCCGTACCGAAGAGAAGCAGCGCTTCGCCGGAGACGCCTCTTTGTACGGAACGACGGAGCTGCGAGTGCCCCTCGCGAAGTTCCCGCTGATCGTGCCACTCGACCTCGGTGCGATCGGTTTCTTCGACGCCGGCAAGGTCTATCTGAATGGCGAGTCGCCGGGCGGCTTGCACACCGCAGCCGGCGCTGGATTCTGGCTCGGCTTCCTGAACCCGGGCAAGAGCGTGAACATTCTCTTCACCGATCGCGACAAACACCGAGTCGTCACGAACGTCGGCTTCGCATTCTGAGCAGGGCGCAGTGAGTCGGCGGGCTCCGATCGCCGGTGCGGCGCTCGTTCCCCGTGCGCTGGCGTCGCTAATCGCAGTCGGGCTGGCCTCTCTGCTCGCGAGCTGCTCGGGTGACAGCTCGCCAACGAAAGCGCCGAACGGTCCGCCGCTGCAGGAAATCACACTGCCCGGCGCGGTGGTGATGATCGGCGCGGGTGACATCGGCGTTTGTGGCACCAATGGCGATGAAGCTACCGGAAAGCTCATCGACAGCCTGCTCGTGAGCGACAGCATCGCGAACATTCGCACCGAAGTCTTTACGATCGGTGACAACGCCTATCCATCGGGTGCGGAGGGAGTGAGCCGGGATTTTTCGCGCTGCTTCGCGCCATCGTGGGGATCGCCGCGAGTGATGCGGGTGATCCACCCTTCACCGGGCAACCACGACTACGACAGCGGCAGCGGAGCGCCGTATTTCGCGTTCTTCGGCGATCGCGCCGGTCCGGCGGGGCGCGGCTATTACAGCTACGACGTCGGCGCCTGGCACGCGATCTCGCTCGACAGCGAGCTCTACTTCGATGGAGGAACTCCCGCCGAAGCTCGCGCTCAGGAGACGTGGCTGCGCCGCGATCTCGCCGAGCACCCGGCGCTCTGCACTCTCGCGTACTTCCACCGGCCGCCGTTCAGCTCAGGCGATTACGGCGGGACGAGGGAAGTCCGTCCGTTGTGGACGATACTCGCCGAGGGCGGAGCAGACCTCGTCCTCGGCGGGCACGAGCACGACTACGAGCGCTTCGCACCGCTGAACGCGGCTGGCGTAGCTGACTCGGCCGCAGGGATGCAGGAGATAATCGCCGGCACTGGTGGCGGCGAGCTGCGCGGAATCCGTTACCCGCACTCGACTAATTCCGTCGTCCATGTGCAGGGGCATTTCGGAGTTCTCAAGCTGGCGCTTGGCTCCGACGAGTACAGCTATACCTTCATCGGTGTCGACGGCCGCATCTGGGATGCCGGCGCGAGGAAGTGCCACTAGATCGCAATTGACGAGGTATCGCTCAGAGGACGGAGCGTACAACTTTCGAGTCATGGCTGCATCCAACCCACATCTCACCCTCAGCACCAACGCCTCACCGAGAGCCGAGGGCGACATTCGGATCTCGGCGATCGACATCGGGTCGAATTCGATTCGGCAGACGATTGCCGACGTGTCGCCGACGGGCGTCATCAGGGTGGTGGATGAAATGAAGGCGGCTCCCCGCCTCGGTGCCGGCCTTTACGAGCGGGGCAGACTGCGTGAGATGGCCGTGCAGGGCGCCTTAGTTGCGCTGACTCGCATGGCGACGCTGGCGAAGCAGCTGGGAGCGAAGCGCTCCGAAGTGGTCGCGACGAGCGCGGTGCGCGACGCCGAGAACAGCGATCAGTTTCTGGATCTCGTGAAAGGAGAGACCGGACTCAGCGTCAGAGTGCTACACGGCGAGGACGAAGCGCGGCTGGCGTTCCGGAGCGCGCTCGCCCACTTCGACCTCGGCGCCGGGCGCGCGGTGGTGATGGACATTGGCGGCGGCTCGCTCGAGCTCACGCTGAGTGCCGACGGCCTCGTCGAGCGAGTCATCTCGCTGCCACTCGGCGCAATCCGCATGACCGAGCGATATCTGGAAGACGCCGGTCAGAAGAAGAAGGCGCTGCGAAAGCTCAGAAAGCACGTCCGCGAACAGCTGCGCGAATATCTGCCGGCGCGCCACTGGCACGCGGCGCGAATCATCTGCTCGGGCGGAACCTTCACCAGCCTCGCCGCGATTCAGCTGGCGCGGAGCGGGATGGAGACGGCGAAGACCGTTCACGGCACCGTCATTCCGCGAATTGATCTCGAGCACGTCGTCGACCTGCTGCACAACATGTCGCCCGAAGAGCGACAGTCGGTGCCGGGACTCAACCCGGCACGCAGCGACATCATCGTCGGCGGACTCGCGGTGGCGGCAGAAGTTGCGGCGCGGGTCGAAGCGCGCGAGCTGGTGGTGTCGAGTTACGGCATCAGAGAAGGGCTGCTGCTGGAGAGCGCGCAGGTCGTCGTCTTCCCCGCCGATCCGGGCGAAGCGAGAGAGAGATCGGTACGCGACCTGGCGGAGCGCTCACACTTCGAGGAGCCGCACTCGCGGCACGTCCAGAAGCTGGCACTCCAGCTCTTCGACTCACTGGGGCAGCGCCTTGGCTGCGACCCGGAGGATCGGCGCCTACTCGCCGACGCCGCGCTGCTGCACGACATCGGCTATCACATCAGCTACGAGAAGCACAACAAGCATTCGTACCATCTCATCGAGCACGCCGAGCTGCTCGGAATGACCCCGGCCGAGCAGATCGTCGTCGCGAACGTCGCGCGCTACCACCGGGGCGCTGAGCCGAGGAAGAAGCACGAGAACTACGGCGCGCTGGAGCGGCCGATGCGACAAACGATCAAACGGCTTTCCGCATTGCTGCGAGTGGCCGACGGCTTCGATCGCGGCCACGCCGGCGCGGTGGGCGAGATCAAGGTGCGCTGGATGGAACGAGCGTTGAGATTGACAGCGGTCCCGGCGCGGGCGAACGACAATCTGCGGCTCGAGCTGTGGGGAGCGAGCAGAAAATCCAATCTGCTTGCTGAAGTCGCGGGCGTGCCGGTGGAGATCGTGGCGCCCGACGGCTCGGTGATGACCTACGACGACGAGGTCGGTACCGCCGATTGAATCGGCACCGGATGCTCGCCGGTGGTCTGACCGTTCTCTTTTCCCGGCGGCAGCGGGTCCAGTCCCCATGCGTTGACGAGAAAGCGCTCGTGAATCGAGACCACCGGATTCGCGCCCGGCTTGCGCTGGGTGTACGACCCATCAGGCTGGAGATCCCACGCAGTCCGGTTGTCGGCGAGGCTGGTCTCGAGAAGCGAGCAAACCCGCGGATGCAGTGACCGATCCTCGATCGGTGCCACGACTTCGACGCGCCGGTCGAGATTGCGCGGCATCCAGTCGGCCGATCCGAAGTAAAGCTCCTCCTGGCCGTTGTTGGCGAAGTAGAAGATGCGGGAGTGCTCGAGAAACCGGCCGACGATACTGATTACCCTGATGTTATCGCTGACGCCGGGCACACCTGGTCGCAGGCAGCAAATGCCGCGCACGATCAAATCGATTTTGACGCCCGCCTGCGACGCGGCGTAGAGGTGCTCGATGATCTCGGGGTCGACCAGCGCGTTCATCTTGGCGATGATGTGCGCGGTCCGTCCCTCACGCGAGTTGGCCGCCTCGCGATCGATCATCTCGAGGAAGCGGGCGCGCATGTTGGTGGGCGCGACGAGGAGATTGCGGTAGGTGGTGAGGTGCGAGAAGCCGGTGAGCGCGTTGAACAGATCGGTAAGATCTGCACCGATGTTCGGGCTGCTGGTGAGAAGCCCAATGTCGGTGTAGATGCGCGCCGTTTTGGAATTGTAGTTGCCCGAGCCGATGTGGGAGTAGCGACGGATCGTACCGTCCGGCTCCCGACGAACGACGAGCACGGTCTTGGTGTGGGTCTTGAGACCGGGCAGCCCGTAGGCGACGTGGACGCCAAACCCTTCCAGGGTTCGCGCCCAGGTGATGTTGTTGACTTCGTCGAAGCGGGCCTGGAGCTCGATCAGAACCGCGACCTGCTTGCCGCGCTGCGCCGCTTCGGTGAGCGCCCGCACGATCGCGGTATCACCCGAAGTGCGATAGAGCGTCATCTTGATCGCCAGTACGTGGGGATCGACCGCCGCCGCCGTCAGGAAGTGCTCGACGGTGGCGGTGAATGAATCGTACGGATGATGCACGAGCACGTCGTGCTCTCGAATCACATCGAAGATCGAGCGCGTCGGATCGCGGAGCTCCGGCGGCGTGACGGGGATGAACGGCGGATCGCGCAGCGGCGCGACGTCCATCGTCGCCAGTGACATCAGATCGCCGAGATCGAGCAGCGGGCCCGTCTCGATTAGATCAGCCTCGGTGAGCGCCGGCATTTCCGGCGGCTGGTCCTCCAGAAGCTCGGCGAGAAGGAGCGCGCGCAATTCCGGCGGCGTGCCCAGCTCGACCTCGACGCGCACCACTTCCGCGAAACGGCGCTGAAAGACCTGCTCCTCGATCATGGTGAGCAGATCATCATCGTCGTCGGCGTTGGCGAGCTCGAGATCGGAGTAGCGGGTGACGCGGAAGGTGTTGTAGCCCTTGATCTCCATTCCCGGGAACAGCGCGCCGAGGTTGGCGCCGATCACCTGCTCGAGCGGCACGAACTGGTTGGGACGCCCGAATGGAATCCAGCGCGGCAGACTCTTTGGAACCTTGACGCGGGCGAAACGCGACGCGCCGCTGGCGGGATCGTGGATCTGAACCGCCAGCGAGAGCGAGAGATTGGAGATGTAGGGGAATGGATGCCCGGGGTCGACGGCGAGCGGAGTCAGCACGGGGAAGACCTGGGACTCGAAGAACTGATCTAGGCGCAGCCATTCCTGCGGCGTCAGCTCGCTCATCGGGACCAATCGGATGCCGGCCGTCTCCAGCTCCGGCAGCAGCACCTCGTAGAAGCATTTGCGCTGGAGCTCCATCAGCTCGGCGACGCGCTGCAGGATCATTGCGAGCTGCTGCGCGGGCGCCACTCCGTCGGGGGCGTTGTGCTGGACGCCGGCCGCGATCTGCCGCCTGATTCCCGCGACGCGCACCATGTAGAACTCGTCGAGGTTGCTGCTGAAGATCGACAGGAATTTGACGCGCTCGAGCAGCTTGTTGCGCGCGTCGAAGGCCTCGTGGAGGACGCGCGCATTGAACTCCAGCCAACTGAGCTCGCGATTGATGTAGAGCGAAGGATCTAGCGTCATGCCGTATGGTTGTACCCCGGACCCAAAGATGTGTTGTTACCGGAGTGTTGTTAAGAATGTCTGATTAGATTCGTGCAAACCGACACTTTTTAGCCGACAATGGCTCACACTGACGCGGTAGTAGTACTCACAACCCTTGCCACGACGGACGAAGCGGTGAAGTTCGTCAAGGCGTTGCTGGAACGACGTTTAGTGGCTTGCGGGACGATTCTGCCAGGCACCCGGTCGTTGTACCGCTGGGAAGACAAGCTGGCCGACGAGTCCGAGGTGGTTGTGATGCTCAAAACGCGATCCGGCGCCTTCCACAGCCTCGAGCGCGCGTTCAAGGAGCTGCATCCGTACAAGGTGCCCGAGCTGCTCGCCGTGCCGGTAACCGGCGGCCTCGACCGGTACCTTGGCTGGATCAACGCCGAGACGAGTCTAACGATCGTCTAAATCGTCTTATTGGGGTGAACTCCCGCCCCGATTCGCTCGCACAATCAATCCGAAATTCCAGTCGCGGCGCGCTGGCCGTGATCATAGTTGCATTGTGGGCCGGCGGGATGACGATGATGTTCCGCCGCAACGAGAATCGCAGCGAGGCGCAGCAACTCTCCGAAGTCGCTTTGCGACTCCAGCCGGCGACCTTCTACTACACCATCGAGCGCGACGGCGAGCAGATCGGCGGCGCGTC
>Ga0070681_10002278_pt1 | contig 17531 bp, 18 predicted proteins | sample KBSC83BmetaG_FD_65650 | JGI IMG/M metagenome (GOLD analysis project Ga0070681, IMG submission 65650) | Corn rhizosphere microbial communities from Kellogg Biological Station, Michigan, USA - KBS C8-3B metaG | ecosystem: Host-associated > Plants > Roots > Rhizosphere | place: USA: Michigan...
GACTCCCCTGGGGCGAAGTCGGCAACAGCGAAGTGGGACACCTCACGATCGGCGCGGGAAAAGTTTTGTACCAATATTATCCGAAGATTACGATGGCGATCCGCGACGGAAGCTTCGCGCAAAATAAAGCGGTTACCGATGCCTTCGAGCACGTGAAGAAAAATAATTCCGCGCTCAACCTCGCCGGCCTTCTTTCAAGAGGAAACGTGCACGCGTCACTCGAGCATCTGCAATCGCTCATTAAAATAGCCGAAGACGCAGGCGTGGCGAACATCAACCTTCATCTTTTCGCCGACGCGAAAGACAGCGCGCCGCACACGATCGAACAATTCATAAAGGAAGTGCCGCGCCAATATCTTGCAAGTCTCGTCGGCCGATATTACGCGATGGATCGCAACGGCAACTGGCGGCTCACGGAAACCGCATATCAAACAATGACGGGAACGCTCGGCCCGCTCGTCGACGATCCGATGCCCGGCATCGAGGCGAACTTCAAGGCAGGACAAACAGAAGAATATCTTCCGCCCATGCGCTTTTCGGACGGAAAGAAAATTAAAGACGGCGACGCGCTCATTTTCTTCAACTATCGCGAAGACAGCATCCGGCAGATCGCATCGTCCTTCATCACGAAAGGATTCACGCAATTTCCCGTGATCGATTTCCAAAATGTATATATCGCAACGATGACGCATTACGACGATGCGTTTCCCGTGCCCGTTATCTGCGAATCCGACAAAGTCGTCGAAACGCTCGGCAAAGTGATGAGCGACAATAACATCGCCCAGCTCCGCATTGCGGAAACGTATAAATACGCGCACGTCACCTACTTCTTCAACGGCCTCCGCGAGCCGCCCTATAACGGCGAGTTCCGCACGCTCATTCCTTCGATCGGCGGCCTGCATCCCGAAGAGCATCCTGAAATGATGGCAAGCGCGATCACCGATCGCCTCATTGAAGCGATCCAAAGCAAGGCATTCAGCTTCATTCTTGTGAATTATGCGAACGGCGACGCGATTGCGCACACCGCCGATTACAACGCGACGATCGAAGCGGTGAAAGTAATCGACCACGAAATCGACCGCGTGCTCAAAGTCGCGATCCAGCCGGATACACTGCTCGTCATCACGTCCGATCACGGCAACGCCGAAGAACTCATCAACCAGGTGACGGGTCTTCCTGAAAGCCAGCACGATCCAAACCCGGTGCCGTTCTATCTCGTAGCGGATGAATTCAAAGGAAAAAAATTCGTGAATTCGGAAAATTTGCGCGGCGAAACGCTCGGTTCGCTCGCGGATGTCGCGCCCACGATTCTCGAAGCAGTGGGTATCGAAAAACCCGAAGAAATGACGGGTCGCAGCTTGCTCGAAGGCCTTATTTGATCGGATTGATATAATAGAAATATGCATCTTTTCCTCCGCGGCGCGATCGTCGTTGCGACGAACGCCTTTGCCCTCTGGCTCGCCGACCGGATCGTCCCCGGCTTTGTTTTGAACGCAAATATCACAGCGCTCATTCTTATCGCGCTCATCCTCGCGCTCCTCAATTTCTTCCTGAAACCGATCCTCACCCTGATTCTCGGCCCCATCATTATTTTGACGCTCGGCCTCGGCGTTCTCATCGTAAACGCACTTATCCTTTATATTCTCGCAACCGCCGCGGCTCACATTGACTTCCTCCAAGGAAGTATTATCATTCAAAACATTCCGGCGCTTTTCTTCGCAACGCTCATCATAAGCGCCGTAAACTTCGTAATACACATCGCAATACCATGATTGCCATCATTCAAATCATCCTTTCGGTTCTCATCATCGCCCTCATCCTCCTCCAAGAACGCTCGTCCGGCATGTCCGGGCTCCTCGGAGGCGATTCCGGCGGCTTCTACCAGGCCCGTCGGGGCATGGAGAAAGGGATCTTCTATGCAACCATTATTTTGACGGTTACCTTCGTCGCCCTCGCGATTTATCAGCTCGTGAGTCAGATCGGTTAAAACGCCGCGTCCGCAACGGCGTTTTTGGTCGGCTCATCATCCCCGCTTTTGAAACACCATGGGAAGGCTTAAAAACATTTTCTTTGCACTCACGCGAAAAGAACGCGTCGCGTTCATTGTGTCGCTTGCCGTCGCAATCGCGAGCTTCTTTGCCGTTGCCGTCATTTTCTTTTCCCATGTCACGATGGCCGTACCCGCTCCAGGCGGCGACTACACCGAAGGCGTCGTGGGCCAACCCGAATATGTGAATCCCGTCATCGCGGCATCCGAAACGGATACCGACCTCATGAAACTCGTATACGCGAATCTGTATGATATCGCGGACAGCGTCACGCCTTCCGCCGACAAGCGCACGTGGAATGTGCGGCTCAAGGAAAACCTCGCCTGGCAGGACGGCGAGAAGCTTACAAGCGACGACGTCGTCTTCACGGTGGAAAAAATCCAGGATGCCGATGCGCACTCGCCGCTCGCCGCGAGCTGGCAGGGTGTTGCCGTGAGCCGCGTGAGCGAACTCGAAGTGCAATTCAATCTCGCGAACTCGTATGCATTCTTCGGCGACAATCTGAAAAATCTTTATGTCTTGCCGAAACACATTTTTGCGGAAGCGCCCGTCGGCAACTGGCGGCTTTCGGACTATAACCTGAAACCGGTCGGCAGCGGCCCGTACAAATTCGATTCGTATCAGAAGAACGCGGGCGGATTCATTTCATCCTACACGCTTACGGCATGGAACGGATACGCAGGCGCGAAACCGCTCATCCAGAAATTCACGCTGCGGTTTTTCAACGACGAGAACAGCCTCATAACGAGCTTCAACGGCGGGCAGATCGACGGCTTCGGCGGAGCAACGCCGGAAGATATTTCCGAGGTCAACCACCCGTACGACCTCTTCGCATGGCGCACGTCCGGCTATTACGCCGTCTTCTTTAATCAGAGCAAAAATATCGCCCTTCAGGACCCCGGCGTCCGCAAAGCGCTCTCTGCCGCGATTGATCGGAGCCAGCTCGTCACAAACGCGCTCGGTTCGAACGGCATCCCCGACTTCGGCCCCATCCCCGAAGATGCCGCATATTTTGCCTCAACGACGCCCGCCACCACATCGCTCGATTACGCTGCTTCGCTTCTCGATAACGCCGGGTGGAAAAAAGGCGACGACGGTTTTCGCTCGAAAAAAATCCAGCAGAGCGTAATTCCGCTCACTATTAATTTAACCGTTCCGCAAATCGACTTCCTCGCAAAGACCGCCGACTTCCTGCGAAGCGCATGGAGCTCGCTCGGCGTGCAGGTGAACGTAGTCCTCGATTCGCCTGAAAACATCATTTCGAACGAGATCAAAAACCGCGACTATGAAGCGCTGCTCTTCGGCAATGTGCTCGGACCGAGTTCCGACCTTTACTCGTTCTGGAATTCATCCGAACGCTTCGCACCGGGCCTCAATCTCTCGATATATCAAAACAGCAAAGTCGATTCGCTGATCCAATCGGCGCGCACGAACCTCGACGACGCTTCGCGTGCGCAACAATTCGCGAACGCGCAGGCCGACATCATGGCCGACTACCCCGCCGTCTTTCTGTACTCGCCCGATTACGTGTATGTGACGGATAAAAATGTCCGGGGCATTACTCCCGATTTCCTCACGGATACCTCCGATCGGTTCCGGGAAATTCCCCAATGGTACCTGAACACCGCCCGGGTGCTTAAATAAGCCTCCTTGACTTCTCGGAAGCGGCCTGGTATACTGAAACTTCTTTAACCATTCACTCCCTTGACTGCGGTTGCAGACATCCCGGCGTTTTAGGAAGGAAGGAATCCCTGAAATCCTCTCTTCCTAAGGCCCTTTTGCCGGGGTGGCGGAACTGGCAGACGCACTGGTTTCAGGTACCAGCGATCGCAAGATCATAGGAGTTCGAATCTCCTCCCCGGCACACCATTTTCGAGCGAATGGAAAAGAAACGCAAATAAAAATTAATAAAAATTTAATAATCGTTATGCCCAGAAAGACAGAAAATCACGCAGACCGGCCGCGCATCAAACCTCCGGAAATCCGGAAGCGGCCCCCCATGCAGCCCGCGCCCCAGGCGCCCCGTCCCGCCGCCGCACCCGTCCGGCGCCACACCGGTTCGGACCGCAAAATCGACATCCCGCGCACGACGGCCAACCGGCCGCCTCTCGCCTCGCACCCCCAGTCTTCGAAGTGGGGTCCGTCACGGCAGCAGGTCGTGAAAAACGCCAACGAAAAATCGAATCCGGATGCCCTGCGCCTGATCCCTTTGGGCGGCCTTGAAGAAGTCGGCCGGAATTGCTCATTCCTCGAATATAAAAATGAGATCGTCATCATCGACGTCGGTCTGCAGTTCCCCGAAGACGAGACGCCGGGCATCGACTACATCATTCCGAACATCCAGTATCTCGAAAAGAAAAAAGAGAATATCCACGGCATCATTCTGACTCACGGCCACTACGACCACATCGGCGCCTTGCCGCATCTTTTGGCCCGGCTCGGCAATCCCCCGATCTATGCGACCTCGATCACGAAAGCGATCATCGAAAAACGACAGGATGATTTCCCGAACTCGCCGAAGCTGAACGTCGTGACCGTTAAGAACGAAATGACCGTGCGCGTTTCGCAAAACTTCGAAGCGTACTTCTTCGGCGTCCCGCACACGATTCCCGAAACGACGGGCGTACTCATGAAGACGCCAATCGGGAACATCTGCCACTTCGCGGACTTCCGCGTCGATTACAACGACGACGGAGAGCCGCAGGGCCTCGAAGAATTCGAGAAAGTCGGCAAAATGGGCGTGCACACGTTCATGGTGGACAGCACAAATGCCGAAAAACCGGGACACTCGGTTTCGGAAAAAACCGTCGAGCGCAACCTTGAGGAAATTTTCAAAGCGGCGGACGGACGCATCATCGTGGCGACATTCGCGTCGCTCATCACGCGCATCGCGGAAATCATCAAGATCGCGGAAAAACTCGGCCGCAAGGTCGCGCTTTCCGGCTACTCGATGAAAACAAACATCCAGATCGCGCAAACGCTCGGCTTCGTGAAAGCAAAGGAAGGGACGATCATTCCGATTGAAGAAGTGAATAAAGTAAAAGACAATAAAGTCCTCGTCCTTTCAACCGGCGCCCAGGGCGAATCGAATGCGAGCTTGATGAAGATCATTAACGGCGAGCATCGCCATTTGAAGATCAAGCCGGGCGACACATTCGTGCTCTCGTCCTCTATAATTCCAGGCAACGAGCGCAGCGTGCAGACGGTGAAAGATAACCTCGCTCGCCAGGGCGCGATCGTCTACCACTCGAGCCTCGTCGACATCCATTCCTCCGGCCACGCGCCGAAAGAAGACTTGAAACTCGTGATGAAGCTCATTAATCCGAAATACCTCGTGCCGGTGCACGGCTACTACTTCATGCGCGCCGCGAACGGCAATACCGCGCGCGAAGCCGGCATCCCGAAGGAAAACATCATCCTGATGGACAACGGCCAGGTGGCCGAGCTCACGAAGGATTCGTTCACGCTCACAAAAGAAACCGTGCCGGCATTTTATGTGATGGTTGACGGCCTGGGCGTGGGCGACGTGGAAGAAGTCGTTTTGCGCGACCGCCGCGCGCTCGCCGCGGAAGGCATGATCGTGATCATCGTGACGATCGATCGCGAAAAGAGCCGCCTCCTCAAGAACCCCGACATCATCTCGCGCGGATTCATCTATTTAAAAGAGAACCAGGAACTTTTGGATGAAATTCGGAAACGCCTGCGCTCCCTTTTGCAGCGCCTCCCTTCCTACCGCGAAGTCGAAACCGACTATCTGAAAACACTGATCCGCGACCAGGTTGGCCAATTCCTCTACAATAAAACGAAGCGCCGGCCGATGATTTTGCCCGTCGTGATCGAGATCTAGCTCTCACGAAAAGTTGATCGGGCTTGAAAAATTCCGCCTACGCGCGGAATTTTTCTTTTCGCCGTTTTTTGTCCGTGATATCATCACAATATGGCAAAACCAATACTCGTCTCCGGCATCCAGCCCTCGGGCCGACTCCATATCGGTAACTATCTGGGCGCATTGAAAAATTTCGTCGATCTCCAGAACTCCGGCGATTACGATTGTTATTTCTTCATCGCCGATCTGCACTCGCTCACGGAGCAGTACGATCCGCACGAAAAGCAGAAACAGATTTTGAATCTGATGGCCGATTTTTTGGCCGCTGGCCTCGATCCGAAAAAATCGACCATCTATCTCCAGTCGCTCATCCCCGCCCACAGCGAACTCGCGTGGATTTTCAATACAATCACGCCCATGGGCGAGCTCGAGCGCATGACCCAGTTCAAAGACAAAGCGGAGCGTCAGGCGGCGAACGTGAATGTCGGCCTTTTTGATTATCCCGTTCTCATGGCAGCGGACATCCTTCTCTATAGTCCGAAATTCGTGCCGGTCGGCGATGACCAAATGCAGCACCTCGAACTCACCCGTACGATCGCACGCAAATTCAATGCCCGCTTCGGCAACATCTTTTTCGAACCGAAAGGCCTTCTTACAAAAACCCCCCGCGTGATGAGCCTTAAAAATCCGGAAAAGAAAATGTCGAAGTCGGCGCCGGAAAGCTGCCTCTTTATCGATGACTCTCCGGACGAAATCCGCGCTAAAATCGCCCGCGCAACAACCGACTCCGGTTCGGAAATAACGTACGATCGTGAAAGTAAGCCCGGCCTCTCGAACCTGCTCGAACTTTACGGCGCATTCACGCACATGGATCCGCAGACGGTCGCAAAAGAATTCGGGGATAAGAATTATGCCGAATTCAAGAGTGCGCTTTCGGTTTTGGTTTCAAGCTATTTCCGCGAATTCCGCGATACCAAGAAAAAGCTCCTTGCAAAGCCTGCGACGCTCAAAAAAACGCTCGAAAGCGGCTCAAAAAAAGCGGCAAAAATCGCCGAAACGAAGATCGCGGACGTTAAGAAAAAAATCGGCCTCGCGCTCTGAGATTAAAAAATCATTAAAAAAGTTTTGACTTTGCGAGCCATGCCTCTACACTGAAAGCATGGCAAAGATGTCGAAAATTACCCTTGAGCGACTTGCGCAAATGATGGCAAGCAGCTTTGTCGAACTTGGCGTACATGTCGACGCTCTCGAAACCACCATGAATAAACAATTCGCACAGGTTCACGGAGAACTTGAAGACGTGAGGAATGATATTCGTGCATTACGCGAAGATGTTCACGTGAATGACACGAGGATAACTCGTCTCGAGAAGAAATTAGGGTTTTAAACATTGGACTCGCACTATGTCAAAAATGACGCTCGAAAGATTGGCGCACATGATGGCGAGCGGCTTTGGGGAAATGCAGGCGGAATTCAAAATAGTAAATCGGAAGATTGACGATGTTTTATTACGCCTCGATCTCCACGATCGCGAGCTTAATGTGCACGATGGCGCCATCGGATCGCTCGAAACTCGCATAAGAAAAATTGAAAATCAGTTTTAGCCTTTTCGCAATCCGATCCAAACTTCCCCGCCTTCCAGCTTCGTTATCTCTTCTGCCTGGAACTTATCCGAACGACGATATTCGAGAGACTTCGCCCCGATATCTTGCTTGAAAGCATCTTCATTGCGCTCAATCATTCCGCGCACCTCAGCGGAGCATTCGATCATTGCGACTATCTTATCTTTCGGCGAAAGATTTGCTTTCTGGCGCAGCTCCTGGAACATGCGGGCGACTTCACGGAGCACCCCTTCCTCGCGCAACTCGGGCGTGATCACGGTATCAAGCGTAATACCCTCTTTCTGGGCGCGGTCATAAACGACGCGCTTCACGTTCACTTCTTCAGCGACGATTTTTTCAAATTCCGTCGCAAGCTTTACGCCGACATTCATTGCGGCGAGCGGCTGGCGAACCTTGATACCCAGTTCAGCGCGCTTCGCAAGCCCGGCAGCCGAAAGAGCACGCGCGGACGCCATGCCTGCGATCATCCTCCTATCGATCATCTTTTTATTTGCGGCCGGCCACATATCCAGATGCACGGACTCTTTCGATCCGCCGAGGGCGGCATATAATCCTTCAGAGAAAAACGGCGTAAACGGCGCCATCATTTTTACGAGTGAAAGCAAAACATAACCGAGCGTGGCCGACGCGGCTTTGTAATCGGCCATCGATTCGGGCTTCTGCAGGCGCCGGCGGGAGCGGCGGATATACCAGCGCGAAAGGTCATCGATGAGCGCTTCGATCGCGAGCGCCGCTTCACGGATTTCATAGGCATCGAGCTTCTTCGAAACGACATCCGCAGTCTCATTCAGGCGCGCAAGAATCCACCGGTCCAGAATATTTTTCGGTGCGGCAGGCAATTTCGCATTCCGATCGGCATAGGTTTTCCAAAATACGAATGAGTTATACGCGATGAGATGCGTGCGGCGGAACGCCTTCGCGATCTCATGTTCATCGAAGTTCTTTGTTTCACCGAGCGGCGAGCCGGTATAGAAATACCAGCGGAGCGCATCCACACCCATCTTGTCGATCACGGCAAACGGCTCCACAATATTCCCTTTCGATTTCGACATCTTCTGTCCGAGCTTGTCATTGATGAGCCCCAAAACAACCACATTTTTATATGGCGCCTGGTAGCCGAGCGCGGTCGCGATGGCAAGGAGCGTATAGAACCATCCGCGCGTCTGATCCATGCCTTCCGAGATATAATCAGCCGGGTAATCGAGGTTTGAAAGCGTCTTCACATTCGTTTTTTCCTCGAACGGATAATGCGCCTGCGCATACGGCATCGCGCCCGAGTCATACCAAACATCCGCGACTTCCGGAATGCGCTTCATTTCGCCCTTGCACGCATTGCACGGGATTGCGATTGTGTCCGCAAACGGGCGGTGCACGTCAACTCCCGCCGCGTCATTGCGCGGAATTTTTTTCACGTTCAGCGGACGGATTTCGGCGAAGCCGACGAAATCGAGCTCCTTGCCTTTCTTGTGCGGCTGCACGTTTTCCCCGTTCATCGTAATTTCCCGGATCGAACGCGTTTCGCTCCATCCCTCTGCAGCTTCGCACAGCATCCAAATCGGATACTCGTGCGTTACGAGCAATATATTTTTGCCTTCGTATTTCGATTCGTATTCCTCGATCAAATTCCACACGCGCTTGCGCAGATCGCGGAGCGACTCGCCGCCCTGCGGGCGCAGTTCGTACCGGGATTCATACGTCGGAAATTGCGCGTGATATTTTTCGTCATGGCAGCCCGTCAGATTCGGACCGAGGTGGATTTCTTCAAGCCGTTTATCAAGGCGGATTTTTTCGCCGGTTAAAATGCCCGTATCGATCTCCTCGGTCTCTTTCGTGCGCAAAACATCCGACGCCACGATGAAGTCGATTTTCTTGCGGTGCCTATCGAGTTCCCGTTTGAACTTTTTTATCGAAGCCTCAACCTGCTTGCGGCCGCGCGGCGTCAAATGCAGCTTCCGCTGTCCTGAATCCAAAACATTGAAAATGTTGTTTTCCGCCTCGCCGTGCCGCATTACCCAATAATTGTTTTTTGAACCGCCGGTGCGTGCGGAGAGCTCGTCGAGGCTGCTGATCACTTCGGTGCGGCCGCAGTCTTTGCATTCCCAAATCGGCAGCGGCGCGCCCCAGTAGCGCTCGCGCGAAACATTCCAATCCTTCGCTTCGCGGAGCCACTCGCCCATGCGGCCTTCTTTGATATGTTCCGGATGCCAGTTGATCCCTTTGTTTCGCTTCAAAAGTTCGGCGCGCAGCTTGGACATCGCAATGAACCACGACGTGCGCGCATAATAGAGAACTGGCGTGCCGCAACGCCAGCAATACGGATACTCGTGCATATATTCCTCCGTGCGCAGCAGGTTGCCATCCGCTTCAAGATGTTTAAAAATCTTGTCTTCGGTTTCCTTCGATTTCGCGTAATCACCCGCGAGCTCGCGCACGTCTTTTTTGAACTTCCCTTCTTCGTCCACCGTGTGATATTCGGGCAAACCGACTTTCTTTCCGAGGGCGTAATCGTCTTCGCCATACATCACGGCCGTGTGCACGACGCCCGTGCCATCCGTTGTCGTGACGAACGGCGCGGTATAGATCTTATATGACTCTTTCGATACCAAAGCCGGCACCTTGAAAAGCGGTTCGTATTCCAAACCGACCAGGCGGCGGCCTTCAATTTCGCCCATCACGGCGAAGTCGCGGTCTTTCAAAACTTTTTCCGCCAAATCTTTTGCGACGATAAGCGACTCCTTCGGATCCGTCGTCCGCACAAAGACGTATTCGATCTTTTCTCCAACGGCGAGCGCGACATTCCCGGGCAGTGTCCACGGCGTCGTGGTCCACGACAATATATAGGTGGAGTCATCCGCGATAAAATTGCCGATGCGCTGTCCCTTCTTCAATCTGAACTTCACATACACCGACCGGTCGACGGTCTCTTTGTATCCCTGCGCGAGTTCGTGCGATGAAAGCGACGTACCGCATCGCGTGCACCACGGCACCACTTTGTGCCCCTTATATAAGAGCTTCCGCTTTGCGATTTCCGAGAATGTCCACCAGATCGATTCAATGTACTCCGGCTCATACGTGACGTATGCGTTTTTCAAATCAAGCCAGTAGCCGATCCGGTTCGTCATGCGCTCCCACTCGTCTTTAAATATCCAAACCTGCTCCTTCGCTTTTTCATTGAAGAGCTTCACGCCATACTGTTCGATTTCTTTTTTCGATTTTATGCCGAGCGCCTTTTCCGCCGCCATCTCGACGGGCAGCCCGTGCGTGTCCCATCCGCCGCGGCGCGGCACATAATATCCGCGCATCGATTTATAGCGCAAAATGACATCTTTCACGACGCGCGAGAGCACGTGATGCACGCCCGGACGGCCGTTCGCATACGGAGGGCCTTCGTAAAAAACGAATGTTCGCGCCTTATGTTTCGCGAGCGTTTTTTTGAAAATATCGTTCGTCTTCCAAAACCCGAGCACCTTTTCTTCAAGATGTGGAAGATTGAATTCTCCCTCCAAAAAATCAGGATTTTTATGGTTCGCGGTTCCAGCCATATCCATTAAAATAGCAGATTTTACGGGAATTTCCAAAAAGGAGAAGATGAAAAACGCGGGCCGCGATGTATGATTGTGATATGGAGAAAGAATACCAAGAAGAGTTCAAAGTTTCGGGCGATGAAGTGATCGGCGCGGTAAAAAAGATCGTGAAGGAAGGGAACGCGCGGAAGATCATCATCAAAAACGAAAAAGGAGAAGAGATCGTCCAGATCCCGCTTACAATCGGAGCGGTCGGCGCGCTCCTTGCGCCCGCACTCGCCGCGATCGGCGCCGTGGCGGCGCTCGTTACGAAGTGCACGATTGTTGTTGTGAAAACGAAATAAAATAGCGGCTCACAATTTCTCAAGCGCCTGGATGCCGAGAAGTTTCAGTCCTTCTTTTATCGTGCGCGCAGCGGCGCACACGAGCATAAGGCGAGCATTGCGGCGCTTTTCGTTTTCGTCTTTCAGAATGGGAGTGGTTTCGTAAAACTTGTTCGCGAGCGACGACAATTTATAGAGATACGACGCGACGCCGCTCGAAGAAAGCGATTCGCGCGCAAAAGCAACGATATCGGGGAATTCCAAAATTTTCCGCACCAAGTCGTTCTCTTCCGGGCCTTCCAAAAGCAACGCATTAAATTGCGCATCCGGCTCACTCCCCGCTTTCCGCACAATGCTTCGCAGGCGCGCATACGCGTATTGAATGTACGGCCCCGAATCGCCGTGCGTGGAAAGCGATTTTTCAAAATCAAAAACAATGTCCTGCCCCGGATTCTGTTTCAAAATAGAATACTTGATCGCGCCGATCGCAAGCACTTCCGTCGCCGCCTCGCGCTCTGCGGGTGAAAGGTCAGACGATTCGCTCGCCTGTCCGCGGAGCCGCTCTTTTAATTGGGTAAGGAGCGCATCGGCCGTAATGACATCTCCGGTTCGCGAAGACATTTTACCCGAGGGCAGCCGCAGCATGCCGTGCGCCACGTGGCGCGTGCGTTTCGCGACATCCGGAAGCACGAGCTCTATCACCTTCAAAAGCACTTTGAAATAATCGACGATCTCGTTGCCCGTCACGATGACGGACGTATCGAGCGGATACAGATCGAATTTTGTTTTATTGAGGCCGAGTTCTTTCGCTTCGTACGTCGGCAGTCCTTGCGAGCTGATAAACACGCGTGTGTGCAGCCCGTATGCTTCGCCCGGGAAAATAGTTGCGCCGTCGCTTGCTTTGAAAATATCGGAATGCGCGCGGACGATGTCCACACCCGTGCCGCCGACTTCGCTTTCGAAAAAATAATGATTGAATTTCGTGCCGAGGCGCGCGTACACGGTTTCAAAGTATTCTAAACTCCATTTTTTTCCGGCGTCATACAGCTCATTCACTCGCGCATCCTCGCGCGAATATATTTTTTTGTTGATGGCATCGATATCGCTCTTTGATGCCGGATCAGATTCATATGCTTTCGCGCCGGCGGCATATGCCGCGCCCAATAATTCCACTTTCTCGGCAAGGGGCGCGTGTTCGGCCGGCACCCCGTTCCGCATCATACCCCAGATCGCTTTCGCAACGTGAACGCCCACATCGCCTTCATAATTCGCGCGAATCACATTCGCTCCGGCCCACTCATGCAGCCGCGCGAACGATTCTCCGATCGTATTGCTCATCAAATGTCCGATGTGGAATAACTTGAACGGGTTCGGGTCCGTGAACTCCACCATCACCGTCTGTCCCGCAAGCTCCCATGAACGTCCGAACGAATCTTCGCACGCGGCGTGCGCAAATTTTTCAGCGATCGTTTTTTTGCTCAACCAAAAATTAATAAACCCCGGCGGGGCTGCTTCCACTTTTTGGAAAAATCCGCCCGGAGCTTTTTCCGCAATCGACGCCGCCAATTCCTTCGCAAGATCGAACGGATTCTTGCCGCGCTCTTTCGCAAGACGCATCGCAAGGTTCGTGGCATAGTGCCCGAACTGCGGATTTTCGACAACGGTAACCTCGATCGGAACGGCAAGAGAACCGACCCCTTGTTTGATGATTTGCTTGATTTCTTCTTTCATTGAATAATAGACGCGCGAGCATCGACCCGATGCTCTCTATTCCCTAAAAATACCCCGAAAAACAGGATTGAACAATAAACAAGGTACAATACAAACATGCCGGACATTGCCGAAAACCGACGAGCGCGCTTCGACTACGAAATCGAAAACACGTTCGAAGCAGGCATCGAACTAAAAGGGCCTGAAGTGAAAAGCGCGAAAGGCGGCTCGTTTCAGATCGCGGGTTCGCGCGTTTTGATCCGCGGCGGCGAGGCGTGGCTCGTCAATTCCCATATCCCTCCCTATCAGCCGAAGAATATGCCGGCGGGATATGAAGAAGACCGCTCGCGGCGCCTTCTGCTTACGAAAGATGAAATCAAGATGCTCTCCGGATCGCTGCAGGAAAAAGGACGCATGCTGATTCCGCTCCGCGCATATCTGAAACACGGATTCATCAAACTCGAACTCGGTCTCGGGCGCACGAAGAAAAAATCAGACAAACGCGAGGCGCTCAAGAAGCGATCGCACGAACGCGAAATGCGCATCGATGCAGAATAAAAAAATCTACCCGCGGGTTTGCTACTATATTATTAATGCAAAGCAACGTTGAAATTTACTTGCGCAATATCGTGTTCGGCATTTCGGACAGCCTCGTCTCAACGGTTGGCCTCCTTTCAGGCATCGACATCTCGGGCACGGCACGCCAGACGATCATTTTGACGGGCATCGTGTATGCATTCGTTGAAGCATTTTCGATGGCGGTCGGCAGTTTCATTTCCGAAGAGTCAGCGGAAGAAGCGGCAGGCGCAATCGCAAGCAACAAGCCATTCGTGGGCGGCGTTGTGATGTTCGTTTCGTTCGTGCTTGCTTCGTTCATCCCGATCCTCCCCTATATTATGTTCGACGGCGTGTATGCGCTTTGGTACTCCGTTGCCGTTTCGATTCTCGCGCTTTTCATCGTCGGCATCGTGAGCGCGAAATTTGCAAAAGTGAACATCTGGAAGCGCGGGCTGCAGGTCGCAATTTTGGGCGGTGCAGCGATATTAATAGGAGCGATCGTCGGCAAGTTCGTGAAGGCGGGATAAATAAAGAAGCCCCGAAGGGCCTCTTTATTATTTCACTTACTTCCTACCAAACGGTGCTTCTCCTTCTTCGTGACCTGATTCTTTCCGTCCACAAAGACCACCATCGGTTCAGCTTTCTCATATTCCTCCGGCGTCACATAGGCCTTGCCGAGAATGATCACGATGTCGCCCGGCTGGAAATGGCGCGCCGGCGGCCCGTTCAAGCAAATGTCGCCATTGCCTTCTTTGCCGGCCATCGCGTAGGTCTGCCAGAACGTGCCGTTCGAAAGATTCGTGATATTCACCATCTGATATTCCTTGATGCCCGACGCGTCGAGCAATTTTTTATCGATCGTGATCGACCCTACATAATTGAGATTCGCCTCGGTCACCGTGGCCCGATGGATTTTTGCGGTGCATATTTCGATAAGCATATTTTTATTGTAGGCCGCTGAACGCTATTGTCAAAAGAAAGTCGGCCTGCTATTCTGGAATCAGAAAGGGGCCGTCGTTATGATAATGATCGTCATTTTCGGAGAACATCTGAGCATCTCCGCAACGGGAACCGTCCGAAGGCTTTTCAACCAAATACCAGGCACATGGGCGCCTGAACACCCCGTCCCTCCAATTTTCATTGAACTCACCGATTTACCCCTCGCATCAATGTCATTCATGGCACCCCATCAGAGGGAATTCGAAGAAGCGGGCAATCAGATCCATATCGCCACTCCATTTCACGCGAAGGATCCCGTCCTTTACATCAATTACAAAAACTTTTGCTCCGCCACATGGCGCGAGAAAATCCATTTTAAATATCAACTGCTTGCGGCTTTTGCGCTCATCCTCTGGAACCACAAGCCCAATTTCTCAGCAATTGTCCGCGAAGAAGCAGAAAAGCAATTCGGGAAACAATTCGAGCTGATGCCGCGCGTCGTCGCACGCAACCATTTTTTGCGCGCATTCCCGCAGTACATTCTCCGGGATCCCCGCAAATTTCAACACGCACATCCCAAGGAATATGCCATGATGAAGTCCATCGCATCGCGCATAACCCCCACTCCACGAATCGCGCTCCCAAAAGCAGCATAACCATTCCATTCCCCGCCCGCCTCGCGCTCATGCTTGGCGGGCTTTCCCTTGTCAAGAAATAAACAGAGTTCATCCTTGTAATAATAAGTACGTTGCGCACCGATGAGCGCGCAATTTTTATTAAAGGTCGTTCTATTTTTAAAATAAACTGTTATGTGGCAACACTGGATTAACTTTATTCTGGGACTCCTCGTTATCGTCTTTGCATACTCGGCTGCCGGCACGACATCGTTCGTCATTATGGGTGTGCTGATTGTAATTTTCGCGCTGTGGGGCGGACTTGCGAAGGGCGGGAGACGGACCGCGGCATAATACAATAACAAAAAAGCTCCGCACATGCGGGGCTTTTTTTTCAATTTTATTTCGACGCTCTTTTATGCGCCGGGACGCTCGTCGGCCGATCCGCCGTAAATCGAAGGCACTTTCCCGCCCATGATGCGGATATACGTCGAAAGCTGGCCGCGATGATGGATTCCATCGAGCAGGAATCCCCATACCATCTCACACTTTTTCGCCTTCCATTCGCCGCCCGGATATGCAAACTTCGCTTCGCTGTTTTCCCACTCTTCATCCGGAATCGCAGCGAGATCTTCTTTCAGCTGATCAAAATTTTTCCGCGCAGCGGCCGCCGCTTCCTCCACCGACTGGTCCGGTTCTTTCCATGCACCCGTGTCGATGGTTCCTTTCGTTATGATCTGCGACATCGCAACCGGCTGAGAGCCGAGTTGCATCATAAGGCTCCGCGCCGTGCGCGCTTTCTCATGCGGCTTGAAATCGAGATTATCGCCCGGCGTCGCTTCGATGACCTTTATGAAAACCGGGATCTCCGCATCCAGCGTTTTTATGAAAAACTCTTTGTTTGTCATACTGATATTATACAGGAAAAGGGCTGATTCCTTTCAAGGAGGCCCCGAACGGCGCGCGCTTGACGGCTTCCGCAGGCGGGAGTACGGTGAAGTCAGGCAAGCAGAAAGCAGGTACCATATGGGCACGGGCAAGCTGGCGTTTCACGAACTAGGGAGTGAGACGGAGGGACTCGCCATCATCTCATCGGATGGCAAAGCGTTTTTCGCGGATGACATCATCCTCCGCGTCCTCCGCAGGCACCAATGCAGTCCTCAGAAATTTTTAGAAAAAGCCACCAGCCCAAACCGCCGTTCTGCCGCCCAAAAAAATTTCCGGAAGATAACTTCGGAAATAATACAAGCTGCACGAGAAGATTCGCGGTTTGGCAAAACCGCGATCCTGGCCGTGTACGAACCAGGAACTATGACTTTCTCCGATCCCTTCACGGGACGCAGAATAACCTATATAAAGAGTGCCGTTCTCCAAGGAGGACGGATCAAGAAACTCTCTCGCAACGCAGCTTAAATTTTCAAACGCATCAGGCCCTCGCACGACGAGGGCCATTTTTTATCCGGGCGCGCACTCAATGTGCCGCCACGAACTCTTTGAGCTTTGCAACCAGCGAGTGCGGCGTGTAATTCGCTTTCAATAAATAATAGGCGGGCTTGTCTTGCACGACGCGCTTCAAGCGCTCATCGTTCACATCGAAATTCGTGAAGATGATGATCGGCACGCCCTTGCCCCACTCGCCTTCCTGGCGGATGCGCTGCATCACATTCATACCATCCATGTCGGGCATCACGACGTCGAGGAGAATAAGATCGGGATGATCTTCGAGCGCATATTGCAAACCATGCTCGCCGTCGAGCGCAGTCTTCACGTCAAAACCCGCTTCTTTCAGTTTCGGTTCGTATAATGCGACGATTTCGGCATTGTCTTCGATGAACAATATCTTTTTCATGCTCGTCGCTTAGTGCGCCGCCGCACCGAGATATTGCTTCACTTTTTCGACAAGCTCGTTAAGATCAATTCCTTTCTTGATGAAGTCGGAGGCGCCGAGTTCCGCGGCGAATTTATTGTCCACCTCCGGAAGGCGCGTGTCGCTGAATGCCGTCAGAAACACCACTTTGATATCTTTCGTCGCCGGATCTTCGCGCAGCTTCACGAACGCTTCTACGCCATCCATCACGGGCATCTTCACGTCCATAAGGACGAGGTTCGGCCGGGGGTCTTTTTTCGCCGCCTCGATGGCAACGGCCCCGTTTTCCGCGGTAACGACCGCGAATCCGGCTTTCTCGAGCTTCGCCTGGTAGATTTTCACAATCTCCGGCTCATCATCCGCAATGAGAACAACGGGCTTGGTATCCATGCATTCAGTATACCAAATCGGCCGCGCCCTCTATAATGAGGGCATGCAATCGCCATCCGAAAAAAGGCTCCACGCGCTCTTTACGATCGGAGTCTTTATCAAAGCCGTCG
>Ga0070681_10002279_pt1 | contig 17530 bp, 13 predicted proteins | sample KBSC83BmetaG_FD_65650 | JGI IMG/M metagenome (GOLD analysis project Ga0070681, IMG submission 65650) | Corn rhizosphere microbial communities from Kellogg Biological Station, Michigan, USA - KBS C8-3B metaG | ecosystem: Host-associated > Plants > Roots > Rhizosphere | place: USA: Michigan...
AGATAGAAGCCGTTGTGCCAGTACGCCCAGTAGAGGCCAACAAGAAGCGCGGAGCTCACGAGGAGATAGCGGTCGAAGCGATTCAGCTTGCGGGTGAGCGCGAGTGTGGCAATGGCGGGAACGAGCGATGGGACCGGCGTCTCCAGGAAGAACGTCTGGAGCCGGAGGAAATAGTCGTTCAGCAGCTCGAGCCCGCGCAGCGGCGTATGCGAAAAGCCGAGCGGGGATGTGTGAAAGCCTATGGCGTGGCTCTTTCCCCAGAGCAGTTCATAGCCGAAGAGCAGGGGAGACCCCGTGGTGCGTGCGTTCGCCCAGAGGAGCACGGCGAGCGGCAGTGCGACGCCGAGTGCCGCCGGAAGCGCATCCCTCCAGCGGGCCGGCGTGCGCAGCGCGCGCCAGAGGTACCATGCGCCGGCTGGGAGCGCGAACGCCACGGCGTCGGACGGGCGAATGGTGGCGGCAATGCCAAAGCCGAGTCCACTGAGCAGCGCCACCCAGGGTCGCGGCGTCTCGGATGTCATGACTTTCGCCAGCGCGGCCATGGCGATCACGAGCCAGGTAAGCACCGTCACGTGGTTCATGTACGAGCCGGCCATGAACGCCGTGAAGGGCGCGAACGCCAGGAGCAGCAGCGCGCCGAGCGCAATGCCGGGGCGCGGCTCCGCGATGCGCACGTACACGGAGAACGCGAGCACGGTGATGGCGCCGAACACCGGTCCCACGAGCCAGGGCGCGTGCAGCAGCACACCGATGGCCAGCATGGCCGGGCCACCAATGGGGAACTGGGCGAAGTAGCGCCCATTGCTGTCCACAATGTTGATACCGCTGAAGAACTCCGGGTGCGCGGCGACGGGCATGGAGAGGTGCCCGTGCGCCAGCATGTTCGCCTGCACCATCTGTACGATCTCGTCGATGAGCAGGGGGTGTGCAGCGAACACGAGCCGCGCGATGAGCGCGTATGCGGCGAAGGCGACGACCGCCGTGCCGATCGAAACCGCGAGCGGCCGGCGCGTGAAGAGCGCGATGGGGCGGGCCATGGCGTCGTTGTGCCAGAGCCACTTCAATCCCCGTGATGTGGACGAGATCGCGAGAATGAGCCCGGCGCCGATTGCAATGGCGCTGCCATAGATCCAGTCGGTGCCATTCTGCGCATAGCCCGGGGCGCTCGCGCCGCCCGGAATCCAGTTCGCGATGGGGAGGAACGCGAGGCAGGCAATGACGAGCGCGGCAAGCACGAATCGCGCGCGGAATGGTGCGGCAGAGCGTTCAGTCACTCACCAGCGCTCCTGCTGGCAACCGATCGGACAGCCGCCGCCAGGGCGCTCGTATCCATGCGCGTAAAGCTGTTCGTAGTTTCGTCGAACAGGTAGGGAACGCGGTCGGGCGCAAGGCGGGTGAGCCGGATATCGTCCAGGCCCCTGTCATATACCTTCCAGGCGCGCGCGCGGTTGGCGTCGGGAGCGTTGGAGATGAGCGTGAGATTGGGATTGTGTCGCGGGTCGTAGCGCACGAAGACCACGGTCTGTGCGCCGGGCAGCGCAGCGACGCCTGTGTTGAATGCGGTGAGCTGCCGTGCGCGCAGTTCATGCAACTGTCGCCAGGTGTGCAGCGAGGAACGATACAGCGGACAGAATAGCAGTCCCACCACCAGAATGGCCATCGCGGCCTGGCGCGATGGCTGAAGGAGCTGAAGCTGCCGCAGCCGCTGCCCGGGATTCCCGAGGAATTCAAAGAGTCGCCAGATGCCCAGTGCCGTCACGTAGGCGAGCACCGGGTAGACCTCCACATAGTACAGCGTCCAGATCGCGGGATGGGCGTAGAGCATGTAACCCGCCACGACGACCGCACAGGAGATCAGGGCGAAGCCCAGCTCGGCCTGAATCGCCACGAGGCCCAGCACGGCGAGAAAGCCGAGCGGGAAGCGCCAGTCTCCCCAGAGGTCGCGGGCGAGCGCGACCAGTTGCGTCACGAGATGCGCGGGAGCGGCCTCCAGCGTGTGCTGCTCATGAATCGCGCGGAACATCGATGTAAGGTGCATCATGTCCGGTGAGAGCGTGCGCAGTGGAGGCGTACTGTCCACGCCGAAGCCGATCCTGTCAAACGGGAAATACGTGCGGGCGTAGACGCTCCACGGGAATTGCAGCGCACTGCCCATGGTGCTCCAGTTCCACGCCAGCAGGACCGCCAGACATCCACAGCCAAGCGCGGCGGCGTAGGCCAGATCGCGCCACTGCCGGCGGCGTACGGCGATCACCAGCACCACGGGGGCAACGGGAATCGCGAAGAGCAGCCACGTGAATGGGTGCGTGAGCACGCCCACCCCGACGCATCCGGCCAGCAGCAGCAGCCACTTCCGCGCTCCGTCTTCGCGCCAGCGCAGGAGGCTCCACCAGCCGATCAGCCATAGTGCGCACGAGGTCGTCTGCGAAAAGTACGACGGCAGAAAGTTCAGGATGCCTGTCGTGCTGGTCCACAGCATCCACGCCGTGAGCGCCACCCATTCGTTGCTGATGCGCCGGACCAGTGCATAGGTGAAGGCTCCGGCCACGCCGGCGAAGACGAGCGGCATGAGCGCCGGGAGACCAAGCCAGACGCCGGGGACGAGGAGCGCTGGCTGCCCCGGCGGATACTTGGCCATGAATTCCGGCGTGACGAACATGTGATACTGCTCGAAGAACTCCGGCAGCGGGCGTGCAGCCGCGTAGAGGTGCAAGGTCGCATAGATCCTGGCCTGGGTCACGTAGGCAATTTCGTCGTGCAGGACGGGCGTTGCCTGCAGTGAACCCCAGGTCCATGCCAGGAGAAGCGCCGTCACCACGCCGGCAACGACAGGAGTCCATCGCCACCTGAGCGCGGCGGAGATCCTGTCGAGCGGTCCGGCTGGCGCCCAGCGTCGCGCGACGAGCATTGCCACGAGCATCGCGACGACAGCGAGCGCGCGCTGCACAAGCAAATGGCTCACGATGCCGCGGTGTTCACGCGATGCGCCGCCGCTTCATCCCGAGAATGCTGATGAAGAAGCTCGACAGGATCGTCTGGAATCCAATGGTCGCCAGCGTGACGCCGGGGATGACGAGGCGCAGCGTGTCCGGATAGTTCAGGTCGCCGAAATGGGCGTGATACCAGTTGGTGATGGCCACCACGAGCAGCGAGAGCCCCATCGCCATTACGACGGTGCCCGCCAGGAGACCACGCTCCAGATTCACGACCTCGAACAGCCGCGTCATGCGGCGGTCCCACGGCAGCATGCCCTCGGCGATCGCGAAGACCTTCGTCATGACCGCGAAGATCACGGACTGGTAGCCCCAGATGACGGCGAGACTCGCGAACAGCAGCGTGTGCACATCGAACGTGATGCCGCTTATGCGGAGCCGCGGCAACGCGATGCCGTATCCGATCAGGCCGAGCGCGATAAGCAGGACGCCGGGCATGAGGAAGAGCCAGCGCGGGCAGAACATCAGGTAGAATCGCAGATTCCGCCAGCCGTCGCGGAACGTCTTGAGGTGTGGCGGGTGGGCCTTTCGTCCGTCGGGCCGGAGCGTGATCGGCACTTCGGCAATGCGTGCACCGGCGAGACAGGACTTGATCATGTTCTCCGAGATGAACTCCATGCCGGTGCAGCGCTGTTCGATCCGGCCATACAGCTCCTTCGTGAACGCGCGCATGCCGCACTGCACGTCGTGGATGGGCGCGCGGAACCACATGCGCGCCATGGCGGAGAACATGGGATTGCCCCAGATCCGATGGAGCAGCGGCATGGCGCCCTTCTGCACCGTGCCGCCGCCGGACCCGAGCCGGCAGCCCTGCGCCATGTCGTATCCGTCGCGCAGCTTGTCGAGGAAGCGCGGGATCTCGGAGAAGTCGTAGCTGTCATCCGCGTCGCCGATGAGCACGTAGTACCCGCGAGCCGCCGCGATGCCGGCCATGAGCGCGCTGCCATATCCCCGCTCGGGCACCGCGATCACGCGCACGCCGAGTCGTTGCGCGATGTCCTGTGAGCCGTCGGTGCTGCCGTTGTCGGCCACCACGATTTCCCCGCTGATGTCGTGCTCGTCGAGCGCCTGCTGCGCCGCGCGGATGCACGACTCCAGCGTGTCTGCCTCGTTCAGGCAGGGCATCACGATGCTGATTTCGGGGTGGCTGTCGGCAGCCCGGGTGGCTCGCGCCGATTGCCACTCGACAAGCGAGGCTGTCATGTGGATTCGATTCAGAAGATCAGGAGAGGGCCGCCGGCCCGCACGTCATCAGGACGAGGCTCGCGATCGGCACGCAACGCGGGCAGAGCAGTATGGCTGAAGGGGTTGGACCGCGGCCGGCGTGGCGCGCTCCGGCCGTATCAGGTTGGCGCCGGAACAGCGGTAATGAGGACGTGAAGCGAACCGCCAAAGATCCACGATGCGGGCGGCGGGTAGAGATTGAGATGGTCACACCACTCCTCGACGCGGAGGCCGGCCTGCGCGAGAAGCTCCAGCCATTGCGCATGCGACTGGTAGTTGTAGGGAAGCGCGACACCATGCGGCGCGTTGCCCACCCAGTCCATGAATCGGAGGATGGGCCAGCTGCCCCAGCGATCGGTGAGGTGGTCCTTGATCACGACCCGGTCGCGTGTCACGCGCGCCGCCTCTCTCAGCACCGCACCAGGGTCGGGCGTGTGATGCAGCACATCGACGAGCATGACGACGTCCACGCTGTCATCGTCGAAGGGGAGATGCAGCCCGTCATACTGCCTTGTGGGAATGGCGGTGGCCGGCCGGACCAGGACATCCACTCCTTCGACGCTGATGTCAGGGCGCGCGTCGGCGATTGTTCTGGCAATGGTGCCGTCGCCCGAGCCCACATCCAGGACCCTCGAGCCCTGGGGGATGCGGCTGCCAATATAGTCGCTGAGGATGCGGACACGACGCGTCATGACGTATCGGTCATGCATACCGCCAATCACGCTTGTCATCTGCGACTCAGCCCCAGAATGCTGAAGAAGAAGCTCGAGAGCACCGTTTGGAATCCCAACGCGGTGAGCGTGGCTCCGGGGATGACCCAGCGCATGGTGCGCTCGTAGTCCAGATTGCCGAAGTGCCGGCCGTACCATTCGGCCACGGCGACGGCGAGCAGGACCAGTCCGGCGATCATCACGAGTGCGCCGGCGATCAGGCCACGCTCGAGGTTCACGATCTCGAACAGCCGTGTCATGCGCCGGTCCTGCGGCAGCAGCGCCTGACTGATGGCGAAGATCTTGGTCATCACGGCGAAGAGCACGGACTGATACCCGCAGATGATCGCGAGGCTCGCGAACACGAGCGTGTGCACATCGAAATTGATTCCCCTGATGCGCAATCCTGGCAGCGCGACGGCGTACCCCAGACTTCCGAGCAGGATGAGCAGGATGCCCGGCTGGAGGAAAAGCCAGCGCGGACTGTACATGAGATAGAACCGGAGGTGGCGCCAGCCGTCGCGGAACGTCTTGAGGTGCGGCGGATGCGACACGCGGCCGTCGGGACGGAGCGTGATGGGCACTTCCGTCATTCGGGCACCAAGCAGGCTGGCCTTGATGATGTTCTCCGAAGCGAACTCCATGCCGGTACACTGCTGATCGAGGCGTTCGTAGAGTTCCCTGGTGAAGGCGCGCATGCCGCAGTGCACGTCGTGAATGGGCGCGCGGAACCAGCGCCGTGCCATGGCGGAGAACATCGGGTTGCCCCAGAGCCGGTGAAGCACCGGCATCGCGCCCGGCCGAACGGTGCCGCCGCCGCTCTGCAGGCGGCATCCCTGGACGAGCTCGTATCCCTCGCGCAGCTTGTCGAGAAAGCGTGGGATCTCGGCGAAGTCGTAGCTGTCATCGGCATCGCCCATGAGGATGTACTTGCCGTGAGCAGCCGCGAATCCGCCCATGAGGGCGCTGCCATAGCCCTTTTCCGGTACGGGAACGACGCGTGCGCCGAGGCGGGTGGCGATGTCCTGCGAGCCGTCGGTGCTGCCGTTGTCGGCGATGACGATCTCGCCGGAGATGCCGTTCTCGGCGAGCGCGCGCTGTGCCCCGCGGATGCACGATTCCAGCGTGTCCGCCTCGTTGAGGCAGGGCATGACGATGGAGAGTTCGAGAGCGCTCTCCCGCACAGTCGTCTCGGCCATAGGATCACAACCAGGTTGCATCGAGTCGATCATCTGCTCCTGGGACCAGACGTCGAAGGAGTTGCCTCGGGATGATGCCTACACCGGTCTTAACCAGAGGCAGTCGCGCGATCTGCTTTCAGCAGACGTCGAAGTTGCACGATCTGTAGCAGATTCGCCGTGACAGTGCGGACATTGTTTACCTTTGAGCGGCCAGCCGTTCGTGGTCTGACAACGGTGGGCAGGGAGATCACGCGACATGGCTTCCGACAGGCGCGCAAGATGAATTCCATGACTATGGCCCATCCACGACCATCCGAGCGGAGTGTGAGTTGATTCAGCAACTCCCGCCGAAACATCATGATTCCCTGGAAGCGCGGCATCGGTCCAAGCAGGGCATGGTACATGAGGCGTTCTGTCGCCGAGAGTGTCCGAGACATCCACGCGCCTGGTCGAACTGGAAGATATCCAAGCACGAGATCAGTGTCGTCCATAGCGGGCCGGAATATCTGAAGGATATGCGCAGGGAACTGGCCGTCCGCGGGAAAGAAAGTGACATGGCAGCCACGCCCGGAGTTGAAACCCGTACGATACACCGCACCCAATCCGCCGTTCGTCTGGTGGTGGATTACACGGATACGAGAATCCGACTTGGCGAGGTCGTCAGCCATGTTCGCGCTTCCGTCCGTGCTTCCATCATCGACAATCAGCAACTCCCACGGTCTACCGAGGGAATCCAGCACTGCACTCAGTTCAGCCGTTACCTCCTTCAGCGTCGCCTGTTCGTTGTACAGCATCAGCACGACAGTCAAGTCCAGCAGGGAAGTACTCACGGCTGGTGAGGTCGCAGCGGGCGCGTCGGGTTGCCCGCTACGGTTTCGTGTGCGGGAACGTCGTGTCGAATAACGCTCCCCATTCCGATCATCGCTCCGCGCCCTATGTGCGTTCCCCCGATCACGGTCGCCCCCATCCCGAGATAGCAGTGATCGCCGAGCGAGACATCGCCTGCAAGCGCGGTGTGCGCCGCAAGAATGCTGTAGTCGCCAATCTGACAATCATGATTGACGCTACTGTGTGATAGAACGGTCACGTGGGCGCCCGCCCGGACATCAGGACCGATGAACGTGAACGGGTAGATCAGAGACCCCGGACCGAGTACTGCGCTGGACGAGATCCACGCCAATGGATGCACAATCGTTTCGAATCGATCGTCTGTCAGGCCAGACCTGGCCACGATCTCGGCGCGGTGCCTGAAGCTCCCGGGACTTCCGAGCGCGTCAATGAATCGGCAGTCGGGCCACCGTACCGCCTCGTCGACTCGACCCATCACTGCACAATCGGCGATTACCGCGTCGCGCTTCGCCGGGTCATCGTCGAGCAGACCCATGCACCGATATTCACGACCTGCCGCCGCGAGTGCCGGCAGCCAATCAAGAATATCGCGCGCTGTGCCGCCGGCTCCGAGTATCAGAAGTGGAATCATGTCACCGTTCGGAGCGCGGCGGCGAGCCGCTCAGCAACAGTTGTTACGTCCTCATGGCAGATCGCCGAGTGGAGCGGCAGCGCCAGAGCGCGAGCCGCGACCACATCAGTTACGGGAAAATCGCCGGGTTTATAAGAACCGCGCTCGCGATAGTATCGCGTAAGCGGCTGATGATGCGTCCCGATCGTCGTCTCCACATCTGCCGCTCTGAGCGCCGCAATGATGGCGGTGCGGCGGGATGCCAATTCCTGGGGCAGGAGCACAACATAGGCCTGGTACGTATGCGCTCCAGGCGCCGATTCTACAGGCAGCTCAACGCTGAGAGTCGCGAGAGCCTGCCCATACCAGTCAGCTACGACGCGCCGATGCTCAAGTATCCGATCTAGCTTTTCCAACTGCGTCAGACCCAGCGCTCCTTGCATTTCGGTCAAACGCAGATTGTAACCTGGCATGATGAAATCGGGCTGGGGCGCATCCGGGTCGAGCCCATGGTTTCGAAGCGCTCGACACTGACTGGCCACAGCTCGATCGCGTGTGACAAGCACCCCACCTTCTCCCGTTGTGATGCTCTTGCGCGGATGAAAGCTGAAACAACCAATGCGCCCCCAACTCCCGGCGGGACGGCCATCCAGTACTGCTCCAAGCGCACATGCCGCGTCCTCGACCACCGGAATGCCATGCTTATCCGCAATTCGCTGAATCGCGATCATGTCGGCCATGCCTCCGAACACGTGAACGGGCACGATGGCCTTGACATGGGTTTGCGTTGCCAGCACGTCATCCAGAGCGCGAGGATCCATGTTCCAGGTGACCGGATCGATGTCTACGAAGACTGCGTTTGCCCCGCACAGCGTTACGGCGTTGGCGGTCGCAGGCCAGGAGTAGGCAGCGACCGCGACAGCGTCGCCGGGGCCGACCTCCAGAGCAAGGAGCGCCAGGTGTAACGCTGCTGTACAATTCGCCATCGCTACGCCATGGTCTGCGCCAGCACGCGCCGCCACTCTGCGCTCGAACTCCGCAACGCGCGGCCCCTGGACAAGAAATCCTCCTCGGAGAACGTCCGTCACAGCCGCGACATCGGCGTCATCGATATCTGGTCTTGCCAGACGTATCACTGCTTCATCCTGTGACGGTACCAATCAATGGTGCGCTCCAGGCCTTCGACGAGATCAACCCGTGGTTCGAATCCGAGGAGCGAGCGCGCCTTGTCGATATTTGGTATGCGGAGATCCACATCGCCGTAATTCCACGGCACAAAGGCAATCGAAGACGTCGACCGGCTCAGACGAACTATTTCCTGCGCAAGCTGAAAGATGGTCAGCACGCTGCGGGGATTGCCAATATTGAACGTGTGCCCAATCGCCTCCGGCTGCGATAGAGTGGCGAGGACGCCGTCTACCATATCGTCGACGTAGCACCATGCACGAATTTGGCTGCCATCGTTATGTATGGTGATATCATCACCGCGTAGGGCCTGCGTGATGAAACGATGGATAGCACCTTCTCCCACTTGTCCGGGCCCATAGATGTTGAACGGTCGCACCGCGACTGTCGGCATTCCAAGGGCACGATGATAGCTCAGAGCCAGGTGCTCCGTTGCGAGTTTGCTTACGGCGTATGTCCAGCGTGCTTCGCCCACTGCACCGAGGCTGGTTACGTCGCCTTCACGAACCTTGTAAGCGAATGAACCGAAGACTTCGCTCGTGGAGAAATCCACAAATCGCAGCAAGCCCTCATTCCGTCGAGCTGCCGCCAGGACATTATGCGTGCCGATAATGTTGACTGTCATCGTCTGAATGGGCATGCGGATGACAGTGTCAACTCCCGCAATTCCGGCGAGGTGGACGATGTACTGACAGTCGCGAGCCGCCGATTCCACCGCCGATGGGTCAAGAACATCTCCGCGAATTACGGTCAGATTGCGATGCGAACAAATCGCGGAGTCCTGCAACGAGTCCCGGTGCCCATTGTCGAATACAACAACTTCATTGTCGTCCACCAACTGCGCCGCCAATCGGCTACCAATGAATCCTGAGCCACCTGTGAGCAGCACGCGAGCACCATGGATCGTCATGAAGACATTCGTGATGTGAGGGAAAGTCGCGGGGCAATCTGCGGCGATTGTCTTGATCTACGGGAGTTGTTGAACGCCTGGCCTGAAAACACGAACAGAATCGTCAAGTGACCAGCCCAGATGGGTCGAACCGTTTGCGTCCAAAATCTGGCACGCAAATGCTGGTCGTGCCGAGAGGTGTGTCAAGGAAGGACGAGCCAGTGCGCTGGTGAGACACGCCGCGCGGCCTCTATCCGCCGAGGGCTCGCTAGGTGGTTGGGCTGCGATTGGGGACTGGTTTGGACGGATTCACCGGAGCTTCGACGGCAGCAGCATGTCCACACGAACCGAATCGCTTCTGAGTGTGACTGATGGCCAGTACACGTATGAAAAAATACGACGCGTGCTCCATGAAGGACTGGTGAAGGAGCCGCAGTCGTCGGAATAGGACAGTACTATCACTCGCCTCAGACTATTGTCTTCGGCAGCAGCCCGTATGGAATCACATGGCACTTCCCGGATCGTAGGCATTTGACGTTCCGGAAAGACGGCGGATGCGAAGCGGCTGAGCGTAGGGCCCGTGCCCGCCCAAGGCAGTATGCGAGATGCATATGTGGCCAGAACGACGGAGTCTTCTGCGGATAACTGCCCGACGGATAATCGCCCGAGCTCGACGATGAGTTTGCCATTCGCATCACGTTGGGCGAACGCATTGCGTGCATCGTAACCGGCGAACGAGGCGAGCTGGGTCAGGAGGATTGCGAAGGTTATGTATACGAGCAAGCGATTGCGTGGCCACCGCTGCTCAAGAAAATGGAATGCGAACGCGAGCAGTGCGCTCGGAGCAAGCAAGAAGGGGAGACCGTAGAAGAAATTGAAAAACGGCCATGGGAGATACACGGCGACTCCCGCGAACGAGATGGCCACGAGACACGCACCCACCGCCCGAAAGCTGCGCCTGTATCGTACGTCTGGCACCTGGATACTCCATCCCGCACCAACAAGCAAAAGGAAGAGAACGTTTGCCAAAACCATGAAATTCACATGCGGCGGATATGTAGCGAAGCCAGGAAGAACAAGCGTCATGAATCGCTCGATCGCAGTGACCACAGACAGCGGTGTGTGCCCATACGCAGCCGCGAATGCGCTTCCGTTTGCTCGCAGCGCGATCACCGCCACTGGGATTAGCGCGACTGTCGTCGCGACGATGGTGCTGAGTGCCAGCCAGCGATTGCGCTGTAACGCCCTGGGTCTGACAAATTGTCCATGAGCGTCCCTGGTCCACGCGAGCAGCACAATGAACGGTATGAGAGCAATGAGCACTTCCTTCGTCAGTACAACCAGGGCCACGAGGATTGCGATGGTCGCTCCGGACCAACGCCACCGAACTGTTGTCTGATAGCGCGTAGCCAACAATGCACCGGCCAACAGGAACCACATCGCGAGCGGCTCGGCCATAGTCAAACGGATCCACGCTTGCGCTGCACAGGAAGCAAAGATGAAAAGCGACGCGCCCGCGATTGCACCCGGCCGGCTACCGGTAAGACGGTGCAGCAGCACATACACCAGAGCGACGATTCCGCACATCTCGATGAAGCGGGAGATCTGCCATGCGGCCGGGTTCCATCCGAACGTTGTCCATTCGAGAACCAGGTAGACGTAGGGAATTAGATTGAACCGCCCCTGGCTTGCGTAATATCCCACGAACGCGGAAATCCGGCTGCCAAGGGTTCTGTGCTGCTCCAACAGCCGCAGAAATTCCGAGAAGTCTGTGATGCTGAATTGGGTTGGGCGCCACGGCTGATATACCACGAGCGCAGCGGCTATTCCTGCGCCGTACAATGCCAACACCGCGGCACCGCTGCGGCTGCATCGTGGCAGGCGCCTCCACAGTGAGGCGCTCATAAGGCCTGATGAGATGGCGTGAGATTCTCGCGAAGCCACTGCCATGGTTTGACTGGTTGGCAAGACTGAACGCATTGTGACTCGCATCGGTGATGCCCAGGGGGAACGATCGCTGCTACACGTGGTTTCGGCAGTGAGACAGCATTCAATGCTGTGCGTAGTTGCAGCGCGTCATCGACGCCTTGATAGCTGCCCTGGGAAGCTGTTGGAGGCGATGCGCGTCCGATCATGTAGCGGCGGGAAACGCAGCGTCGGTGCGTACCATTGCGCCTGATCCGCTTTGTCCTCGTAATAGTCAAGCTGTACCTCACGCCACATATCCAGGTCGTGTCTCAGACTGTCTCGGACGGCCGGAAACCTGCCTGCGAGATCAATTCGTTGCAATGGATCCTGCAAGTCATCAAACAGCATTTCCCTGTCATGAGCCGCATCGAAGATCAGCGTGTAACGGCCCCGAACGATCGAATATCCGTTCGCGAGCGCGGATTGAGCGACTATGAATAAAGGACGATCAGGTGATGGATCCGGCGCTATAAGCGTCGATCCTTGATACGCTGGATGAGGCGGCAACCGGAGAAGGGACAGAATCGTCGGCGCGATGTCAACGTGCTGGGCAGGCCTCTCATCTGTTTCGCGCGCCAAACCCGGCGCGTGAATGATCAACGGTACTCGCACAAGCTCCGCGAAAGGCAAGTTGGCATGCGCGGCGAAGCCATGCTCGAAGAAGGCCTGGCCATGATCGCCGGTGAGCACGATGATGGTGCTGTCCCGGAGTCCGTGCGAGTCGAGATAGTCGACGAGTCTTCCGATTTGAGCGTCCAAATACGCAAGACTGTTGTCGTACATGTCGAGAACTGCTCCGGCGGAGTCCGGCGGGAACTTGCCAAATCCGATTGGGAACGAAACTCGGCCACTGCCGAAGCGCGGCGGAAAATCACTGGGGCGCTGATACGGAACATGGCTGCTCTGCAAATTCATGTACATGAAGAACGGATCCGATGACTGTTCTTTCACGTACAGGCTGTCCAGCCAATCAATCGCCTCACTCACCGTATACTTGTCATCGATCACGCCGGCACGCTTGTACTCCGAGATGAAGTGCGCAAAGCCGTAGTCTCCGACAGGCACATACGTCGGTCCACGAAACGTCTCTGAATGCAGGAAGTGATCGACGTTTCCGGTGTTCAGGAAATAGTACATGCCACCCCAGAGTTCATTCTGCGATGACATGATCGCCGTGTGATAGCCGAGGTGCTTCAGGATGTCATAGATGAGAACGCGCGGGTACGACGGGTGAGGCGGGTAGATGTAGTCCGTCGATGACCGCAGTGGGTATTGCCCGGAAAGTGGCACCGGCGCGGCATAATTCGAGTGCGTGGCCGTCGTGAGGGCATGCACATAAATACGGGCATCCCGCGCCAGTGCTTCCAGGTTGGGCATGACCAGACGTCGTCCACCGTCCACCATCAGTTGGTCAGCCCGCAGGGACTCCACCTCGAGCACGATCACATTCCAGTGATGCCAGTGGCCGCGGCGCGCGTTACTGACATACTGTTCCATGGGAATGATCGCAGGAGTATCAACCGCAACCGTCAGTGCCACATGCGGTATGGCTTCCTCCAATCTCCACTCGTTATACTGCGCGAGCAGATGCGCCATAGGGGACGTGCGCTCGTCTCGGTCCACTACGTAGGCTTGCGCGACATCGTAGCTGGATCCGGATGAGTGCTCGCGTAAAGGTGAGGTGTCCTCCGCGAATGTCGCATTTCCCCAGCCAGCTGCGACGAAACACGACTCTGTCGCAATCAGCGAAAGCATGAAAAATCGGCGGCAGGTGACCTCGGATGCACGGCGCAATCGCGGCGCGATCACGCGTATAAGCGCCAGAGCAGCGACTGCGGCACCGGTGACCGCGATAGCGATCGCACCGAGGGGTGCCATGGCGGTGACATACTGCAACGCCTGCCCCGGCGCCACGCGCAGCAGCTCGAAGCCAGAGAGGTTCAGAAATGCCCCTGTGGACTCGAAGCTTATCCAACTTGCGGCATACAGTAACACTGCCGAGAACACTGCTGCTGTAGAAGCGATGCACACCACGCGAGATGGCGCGGAACGCCGTTGCTTCCTGCAGGCTGAAGAATTCCCCAATGCAAGCAGACAGATTCCAAGCACGATCGCCAGAGGTACGAGCGCCTTGCCGGCGTTGGCACCCAGTTCGACGCGAGCAGCAAGTGGAAGCGACGTGTCGTGCCACATGGTGTCCTGGCACACCACTCCCAGGACTATTCCCACGCCAAACAGCAGAAGCCAGGCAAGGGAAATACTCGCGCCAACGCGCCAGATCGCGAATGTCCAGGAATGGCCTGCGGCATTGCCAGTGCCGTCAGGCTCTTCTGGACGTGATTTTCGAATCGGGATGGACAATGATGCGGTGGAAACGCTGTATTACGGCAGGTAGCTGCTCGGACGTGCTCCTCTGGAAGGGCAGTCATACTTACTTCAACACCACCTTCACCTCCTTCTCCTCCGAAATCAGCTCCGCCGGCACCGCATGCTCCCCCGTCTGCCGGCTGTACCGCTCCAGCCCCATCCCCATCGCGATGGTACTCGCCACCATCGCCGCCGACAGCCAGAACGGCGCGCCCTCGCCAAAGTGATCGGACAACGCACCCGCCATCAACGGGTACGCCACGCGCGCCAGTCCGCCGTACGTCTGCTGCACCCCCAGATACAGCCCGCGCTCGTGTTCGCCCACCACGCGCGACAGCAGTGCGGTGACGCACGGGAAGTTGAGCGCGGTGCCGAGCGGAATGAGCGCCAGCACGATGGCCAGCGGCAGATAGGTGAGCAGCGACGGCAGATTCAGCGGGCCCGTGAATGGAATGAGCGCCAGGCCGAGCGCCAGGAACGTCGCGCCCAGCCGCGTGGTGCGCGCCTCGCCAAAGTGATCCACCGTGCGGCCCAGCACGAATAATCGGAACACGATGCTCAGGCCGCCCATGTAGGCGTAGAACGGTCCGATGTTCTCCGCGGTGACGTTGAAATGCCGGGCCATGTACAGAATGATCAGCGCGTTCACGCCGTAGAACGCGCCAATGCCCACGGAATACATCCAGATGAGTCGCGAGCTCGCCTCGCGCGCGTTCGTCCACGCGACGCCCAGCACGGCGTCCCAGGTCCGCCGCGGCCGCTTCGCGCCGGGCGCCTTGCGCACGTCGTGCGACTCCGTGAGGTAGCGCCAGGCGAAGCCGATGTTGAGCACGCACAGCACCGCCGCCAGCAGCCCCGGGGCGTGCGAGCCCCACGCGGTGGTCGCGGACCCGAACAGTGGTCCGAGCACGACGCCCAGATTGGTCGCCGCCGAGAGCCAGCCCAGTCCCTTGGCGCGATTCTTCGGCTCGACACTGTCCGCCACATACGCCTGGATCACGCCCGTGGTGCCCCCGCCCGCGCCCTGCACCAGTCGCGACACCAGCAGCAGCCAGTACGTGTTGGAGTAGGCAAAGATGACGTACGCCACCGCCGAGCCGCCCAGCCCGATGAGCAGCGTCGGCTTCCGGCCGTACCGGTCCGACACCCGCCCCCAGAGCGGCGCGCTTACGAGCTGCATGGCCGAGAACGCGGACACCAGCACCATCACCATGAAGTCCGATGCGCCGAACTTCACCGCGTAGAATGGCAGCAGCGGCAGAATCATCAGCGCCCCCACCATGTCGATGAAGGCGGTGGCCATCAGCACGCCGAGCTTGCCGGGGTCCCCAGTACGGAGGGCGTTGATGCGGTCGGAGAAGAAGCCGGTCACGGGGGGAAATGTAGGGAAGGCGCACGCCGGCAGCTATCAGCGCCCATCATGCTTCTTCCTTCCCCAGTGCCGCCGGCGGCACGGCCTTGCCGACCAGCCCCATGAGGGCCACGATGGTCAGCACGTAGGGAATCATCTGCACGAACTGGCTCGCGAGCGCTTGTGTTCCCTGCAGGTCGATCTGCAGCGCCTCCGCCGCCGCGAAGAGCAGGCACGCCATTCCCGCGCGCATGGGGTCCCAGCCGCCAAGGATCATCGCGGCCAGCGCAATGAACCCGCGCCCGGCGCTCATGCCATCCGTGAACTGGTGCTGGTCGAGCGCCAGATACGCTCCACCCGTCGCCGCCAGCGCGCCCGAGACCGCCACCGCCATGTACCGCACCCGGTGCACCGGCACGCCCAGCGTCGCGGCCGCTTCGGGATGCTCGCCCACCGCCCGCACCCGCAGCCCGAACGGCGTCCGATAGAGCACCCACGCCACCAGCGGGATCGCCAGCAGTCCTATGGGAATCAATGGATTGTGGAGCAGCCCCGGCAGCGCGCTTCCGCTTCCCGTGCCGGCGCCGCCGTTCGCGCCGACGCCCGCGCTGAAGCCCGGCACGCGCGGCGAGTTCGACGCGCTGTCGAACGCCAGCTCCAGAAAGAACCGCGTCACGCCGATCGCCAGCAGGTTGATCGCCACGCCGCACACCACCTGGTTCGCCCGGAACCGGATGGTCGCCACGGCGTGGATCATCCCGAACACCAGCCCGCCGGCCACCGCGCACAACACGCCCACCCACGGGCTGCCGCTGTACCAGCTCCCCAGCGCCGCCGTGAACGCGCCCGTGAGCATGAACCCCTCGAGCGTGAGCGAGATGATCCCCGAACGCTCGGCCACCGTGCCGCCCGCCGCCGCGAAGAGATACGGAATCGCGATGCGGATGGTCTGTGCCAGGAACGCCATGATCATCGCGCGCGCACGCTCCGCCACCGGCCGAACCGCAGCACGCGCCGCACTTCCGGCACGCTCGCCGCCACCGCGATGATTACCACGCCCTGCAGCACGTCCACCATCTGCCTGGGCACCACCGCGTTGATGGCCAGTCCGCCCTGCGACAGCGTCGCGAAGAAGAGCGACGCCAGCACCACGCCCCAGGGATTGTTGCGCCCCACCAGCGCCACGGCGATGCCCAGGAATCCATAGCCCGTCGCGAAGCCGTCCTCGTAGTAGTGCTTGTAGCCGAGCACGAAGTTGATGCCGCCCAGCCCCGCGAGCGCGCCCGACAGCGTGAGCGCGCGCGTCCACACCCGTCCCACGCGCACGCCGCCGTACTCGGCGGCCTCGGGCTGCAGGCCCACGGCGCGCAGGTCGTAGCCGCCGCGCGTGCGGAACAGATACCAGCCGGTGAGCGCCGCCGCGGCGAGCACGATCACGAGCGACAGGTTGGCCGCCGAACCGTGGAAGGCCGGAATCACGGACGCCAGCGGCGCCACTGCGCCGGCGCGCACGTCGTGGGTGTGCAGCGTTTCCGGCACGCGGAGCCGGGTGGAGATGGCCCAGTTGAGCGCCGCGAGAATGATGAAATTGAGCATGATGGTGGTGATCACCTCGTGCGCGCCGAAACGCGCGCGGAGCACGCCCGGCACCCACCCGGTGAATCCGCCGGCCGCGACGGCCGCGACAACGCAGAGCGCGACGGCAATCACGGATGGCGTCGCGGCCGGAAGCGCGAGCCCCGTGAGCGCCGCGGCGAATCCCCCGGCGGCGAGCTGGCCCTCGCCGCCAATGTTGAAGAGCCCCGCGCGCAGTCCCACCGACACGCAGAGCCCCGTGCAGATGAGCGTCGTTGTCTTGTAGAGCACCTGGCCCAGGCCGTACGCGTTCCCCCATGTGCCCTGCAGCATCATGGCGAACACGCTGGCGGGCGACTGGCCGACGCTCAGGATGAGCAGGTCGCCGGCGACGAGCGCAATGAGCAGCGCGACGACGGGCGGGAGGAACGCCTCCTCCGCGCGGGCGCGCAGCGTGGCCGCCGTCATGCGGGCACCGCCGCGCCCGCGCGCGCGCCGGTCATGAGCGGGCCGAGGCGGTCGACGCTGGCCTCGGCGCGCGGCATGAGTCCAACGATGCGGCCGCCGTACATCACGGCGACGCGGTCCGCGAGCGCGAGAATCTCCGCCAGCTCGGCGGACACGAGCA
>Ga0070681_10002280_pt1 | contig 17528 bp, 18 predicted proteins | sample KBSC83BmetaG_FD_65650 | JGI IMG/M metagenome (GOLD analysis project Ga0070681, IMG submission 65650) | Corn rhizosphere microbial communities from Kellogg Biological Station, Michigan, USA - KBS C8-3B metaG | ecosystem: Host-associated > Plants > Roots > Rhizosphere | place: USA: Michigan...
ATCGCCATCGAAGACGAGATGCGCTCGTCATACCTGAGTTACGCGATGAGCGTCATCGTGGGCCGTGCGCTTCCTGATGTGCGTGACGGTCTTAAGCCGGTCCATCGCCGTATCCTTCACGGCATGAACGAAATGGGATTGGCGTCGAACCGAGCCTATCGCAAGTCCGCCAAAATTGTCGGCGAAATCATGGGGAACTACCATCCTCACGGTGACAGTGCGATCTACGACACCCTCGTTCGGATGGCGCAACCGTTCAACATGCGCTATATGCTCGTGGATGGTCAGGGCAATTATGGATCGGTTGATGGTGATCCACCTGCGGCCATGCGCTATACCGAGGCCCGCCTGACCAAAGTCGCAGAGGACATGCTCGCCGATATCGATAAGGAGACGGTTGATTTCGGGCCGAACTACGACGAATCGTTGGTCGAACCGCTGGTACTCCCTTCAAAAATTCCGAATCTTCTCGTCAATGGCGCAGGCGGCATTGCGGTGGGCTATGCCACGAACATCCCGACCCACAATGTGGGCGAGGTCATCGAAGGACTGCTCCTGTTTCTGGAGAATCCGGAGATCACGATTGCGCAATTGATGAAAAAAATTCCGGGCCCGGACTTTCCGACAGCCGGATTCATCTATGGAACGGCCGGCATCAAAGACGCCTACGAAAGCGGGAGGGGTCTCCTCACGTTGCGTGCGAAAGTGAAGGTTGAAGCGGATGAACGCACGGATCGCGAACGGTTGATCGTCACCGAGCTGCCCTATCAGGTTAACAAGTCCAAACTGATCGAAAAGATCGCCGAGTTGATCCGGGATGAACGGATCAAGGGGATCTCCGATCTACGCGATGAGTCCGATCGGGACGGGATTCGTGTCGTCATCGAGCTCAAGCGCGGGGAAATCCCGCTTATCACCCTGAACAATCTGTATAAACTCACCCAGCTGCAGACAACCTTCGGGGTCATCATGCTGGCGCTGGTCAACAACCGGCCGGAGGTGTTGAGTCTCAAGCAGATCCTGCACCACTTCATCGAACACCGACGCGAGGTCGTCGTCCGCCGGACCGCGTTCGAGCTACGCAAAGCGGAAGCGCGGGCCCATATCCTCGAGGGACTCAAGATCGCGCTCGATAATCTGGACGCGGTAATCGCGCTGATCCGGCGGTCACAATCACCCGATGAAGCCCGGGTTGGCCTGATGCGGCAATTCGCGCTGAGCGAAATCCAATCGAATGCAATTTTGGAGATGCGGCTCCAGCGGCTCACGCAAATGGAGCGCAACAAACTCGTCGAGGAATATACAGAGGTCTTGAAGCAAATCGAATATCTAAAATCGGTGCTGGGCAGTGAAGCACTGGTGCGTACGATCATCAAGGATGAGTTGATCGAAGTTCGCGAGGCCTACAAGGACGACCGACGTACGCAGATCGTGAAAGAAGAAGCGGAGATTACCCTGGAAGACATGATCGCGAACGAAGAGGTGGTCGTCACGATCTCGCACGCAGGCTATATCAAGCGCAACCCGGTTACCCTCTATCGGGCGCAGCGGCGTGGCGGCAAGGGCAAAATCGGGATGGGGGTCAAAGAAGAGGATTTTGTCGTGACCCTGTTCACTGCGTCCACGCATGAGTCGCTCCTGTTCTTCACGGACGCCGGGAAGGTCTATTGGCTGAAGGTTCATGAAATTCCGGATGCCGGGCGTGCTTCCAAAGGCAAGGCGCTCGTGAATCTGTTGGCGCTTTCCGGCGATGAGAAGGTCACCGCAACCGTGCCGGTCAAAGAGTTCCGCGAGGACCGGTTCGTCGTCATGGCGACCGCGCAGGGCATCATCAAGAAGACCGAGCTCTCGGCATACGGCAATCCCCGCCAGGGCGGGATCATCGCCTTATCGTTGGATAAGGGAGATCGGCTTATCAGCGTGCACGTCACCGACGGCCAGAGAGAACTACTCTTGGGCACGAAGAAGGGCATCACGATCCGTTTCAAGGAAGACGATGTTCGCCCGATGGGACGCACCGCTCACGGGGTGCGTGGCATTACGCTTGAGGAAGGCAATGAAGTCATCGGTATGGAAACCATCACGCCAGACTCCACGACCCAGATTCTCACGGTTACGGAGGGCGGCTATGGGAAGCGCACGCCGGTGAACGAGTATCGCGTCCAGGGACGCGGAGGGAAGGGCATCATCAGCGTGAAGACCAATGAACGGAATGGACTCGCGATCGGATTTCTTCAAGTCCGGGACGGCGATGAAATTATGCTGATGGCCGCGCAAGGGAAGGTGCTCCGCTGTAAGGTTGACGAATTTCGGGAGATCGGCCGTAACACCCAGGGGGTTCGGATTCTCGATCTCGATGGCGAAGGCGATCGAGTCGTCGCCGTCGCTCGCTTAGCGGAAAGTGCCGAAGTGCTCCCCGAGGAAGGCGGCGCGTAACGGATACGCGGGGACACGTACGCCTTATTCGTTGAGCGAGGCCTCCCATGCATGAGCAGGAAACGTTTGCGACGCCCCCGTTAGGATCTAACCAGAAGAAGCCGCTGGATACGGTCGTCAAGCTGGCCCTCGGCGTGCTTATCGGATCATTCGCCCTGATCTGGGGCGGGATGTATCTCAGTCGTCCCGATCGTTCGATTCCCCCCTTTAGCGTCGGATCGCAAGAAGAGACTGCCGTCGCGATCCACGTCCCGACCTGGACGAGCGACGGCGAGATCGAATTGCTGATCGAACGTTTCAGAAAAGTCGGTCGCGAGACGAGAAACTTCGGATCGATGAAGATCAGGCCGACAACACCCGACGATCCGATGGAGCGCTATCGCCGTCTCACCATCTACATCTTTTCCGTTGATGATTGGGCGGAGCCGCTGGTGTTGCACAAGTACCTGACCGGAGAAGACCGTGAAATCAGTGATGGGTTCCGGAGAGGCTTGCGGGGGTTATACCGCTTGACCGAGTCTGAAGAAGAAGGGCGCATCGGCCCGCTGGTGGATAACCCGGAGTCTGCCGCGACAGCAGTGTATGCCCGGCGGCTTTTCAAAGGACCAGTCAGCCGGCCTTCGGCGAGTGCGGCTGAGCAAGCGATTGCGCCATGACTTGCGCGAGGCGGTCACGAAGGAGCGGATCTTGTACCGTGGTCACATGTGCCGAGATTTCCGCGAGCAGCGCGGCGCTTGGTGGGGGAACGTGTGCGACGTGGTCTTCTGGCGGTGCAGGAACGAGGCTGGCTTCCGGAAGTTCCCCTATCCGGAACACGATGTCAGTAATGAGTACGGCCCCGGCCGCCGTATTGAGTTTCTGAATGAGCGTCGGCTTGAGAAACGTGAGCTGGTGCAACCAGACACTGTTATGGACCAGCAGATAGAGTTTTTTGTAACGAATCTGGTCGGGCCAGGTATTCGTGGCGATGGGCTCCCCGACAATGACCGCCCAGTCACGGCGGAGGCGGTTTTCAAGCAGCTTGGATTCGAAACCCAGGCGGCGAGCCAGTCCTTCGAGGACGTTGGAGACAGAATCGATGGAACCGAATCCGCGCATGGCGACATCATAGCAAGAACGTCGTCGTAATTCAGCCGCCGATTCACGGGAGATCCCGGCGGGGCGCCTCCGTCGGACGAAAGTCATCCCGGGTGTCCGGTTGGAAGCGTGATACATACCGAATCTTGATATGAAAGTCTGATGCCTGATGGGGAAAGAGAAGGACAGCTTCGAGAAAGCGGTGGTCACAAATCGCAAGGCCTACCATGATTATTTTATTGAAGACAAGTTCGAGGCAGGTATCATGCTTCAGGGTACGGAAGTCAAATCTCTGAGGGATGGGCGCGTGAACCTGCAAGATAGTTATGCCAGCGTGAGAAATGGTGAAGTGTTTCTTCACCACTGTCACATCAATCCCTATAGCCACGGAAACATCATGAATCATGAGCCTCTTCGTACGAGGAAACTGCTCCTCCACCGCAAGGAAATCAATAAACTCCTCGGGAAGACACAGCAGCAGGGACTCACGCTCATCCCGCTCCGCATCTATTTCTCCAAGCGGGGCCTCGCCAAGGTCGAACTCGGGTTGGCCAAAGGCAAGAAACAGCATGACCGCCGGGAATCCATCAAGACCCGCGAAGCCAGCCGCGAAGTGGAACGGGCGATGAAGGGGTCGCGGCGCGAGTAAGTACCCTCCTGGTTTCCCTCCTGCATCACACAACTGATTGAACTCCCTGACAGTTTTACGAAACAGTACAGGCAAGCTATTTTTCCTGTTGACTTAGTCCTAACTAGGACTACTATACTTATCCTATGCCCCGCATAGTGGATGGGTCTTATCGAGAGTGATGAGATAACCAGGAGGCGACCTATGCGACAACTTTTCCACACGGACGACAACTGGACCGGGCTCATTCTTCGGCTGACGCTCGGGCTCGTCATGTTTCCCCATGGCGCGCAGAAATTGCTGGGGTGGTATGGAGGGTTCGGATTCTCCGGGAGCATGGGATTCTTTACGGATACGATGCATTTGCCTTGGATCGTCGCCTTCTTGGTGATCATCGGAGAGTCCTTCGGGAGCGTGGCTCTGTTGCTTGGCCTGTTGACTCGGTTCACGGCGGCGAGTTTTATTGTGATCATGATCGGCGCCATCACCACGTCGCACCTCCCGAACGGATTCTTCATGAATTGGTTCGGGAAACAGGCAGGCGAAGGGTATGAGTATCATCTTTTGGTGATCGGTATCGGCCTCGCATTGATCATGGCGGGCGCCGGGAAATGGTCCATGGATCGATTCATTGCGGACAAGGTCGGAAACTAAATGATGGCAGTGGTGGAGGACTTACGAGAGGAGGCGGAACCATGAACGCGATCGGGATACAGCCCACCAAAGTCGATATCAGACGAGCCTCTGAACGTTTCCACACGGAGATCAGCTGGCTTGACTCGTGGCACAGTTTCAGCTTTTCGAACCACTACGATCCGGCGAATACTCATCATGGACTTTTGCTGGTGAACAACGACGACCGGGTGAGAGCCGGGAGCGGATTTCGTACGCATCCCCATCAGGATATGGAGATCATCACCTGGGTGCTGGATGGCGAGTTGGAGCATAAAGATTCGCAGGGGAATCAGGGGGTCCTCTATCCCGGGCTTGCCCAGCGCATGAGTGCTGGAACCGGCATCTGGCATTCGGAGATGAATCCCAAGGCCGACAAGGACGTGCATTTCATTCAGATGTGGGTTGTTCCCGATACGCTGCGCATCACACCCGGTTATGAACAGCTCGATATTAACGGACACCTCGGGAAGGGAGGACTTGTGCCGGTCGCCTCGGGGAAGGGACATGACGGTGCTATCTCGATTCGGCAGAAAGGAGCGACCCTATGGGCAGGTCGACTACTGCCGGGAGAACTCGTCATGGTACCGGACAATGCACACGTTCACCTCTACGTGGCGAAAGGGTCCGTGCATCTGGAGCAGGCCGGGAATCTGAGCACGGGCGACGCCGTGCGACTCACCGCATCCGGACCACGGAAATTGACGGCGGATGGAACAACCGGAGCGGAAGTGCTCATCTGGGAAAGCGAAGGAACAGTTCAATTCTAAGTGTTTCTGGGCTACACGAGTCAGGAGGCGGCTATGGCCACAAATCTCGACAAGGTCAAGCAATACACAAAGGATCTACGCACGAACTATCCCCGTAGCCCGCGGGAGAAACTCGGCGGCTACGTGATTGCGGCACGTTGTGTGGACAAATGCCGCGCCTTCTTGCTCGGCGTAAACGGCGAATACAACTACTGGCCCTGCTCGCTCGCGAGCCAGTGGTTTGCCTTTACGGGCCTCACGCCCGATCAGTTCAAGGAGGTTGTGGCGACCGGAGCCTCGGACGAGGAGATCGGGGAGTGGATCGTCGGCCACTCGCAAGTGAAGAATGCCGATGACGTGTTGAAATGGAACAATAGGCTGCGCGACATGCGGCTCAGCGAGATGAGCGTTCATGCGCAGCAATACCTCGAGGAATATATTCCCAAGGTCGTGCCGAAGCATCGTCCGGTGTACGTGTGGTTTGATGTCTACGATCTGGAGGAAAAGCGACTGTAAACAGAACGGTCGGGTTTCGATCAGCAACGGAGGGAGACCAACGATGAAGCAGCATGTCATGACCACCGCCGCAACAAAGGAACTCGTCGGAGTCCGTCAGGCAGGGTCCCACCATCTGGTCGGTGACGGTTTTCCGGTGCGCAATATGATCCCAGGTGTCGGTGACGATGAACAATTTTCTCCGTTCTTGCTGCTGGACTATATGGGGCCGGAGAAATTTCCACCGACTGACCGGCAGCTCGGTGTGGGCGAACATCCGCACCGGGGATTTGAGACGGTCACGATCATGTATCAAGGCAAGGTTGCACATCGTGACTCGACCGGAAGTGGGGGAGTCATCGGTCCAGGCGATGTACAGTGGATGACCGCGGCGTCCGGTGTCGTGCATGAGGAACTGCATGAAAAGGAGTTTGCCGTGCATGGAGGCACGCTGGAAGGTATTCAGTTGTGGGTCAATCTTCCGAAATCTTTCAAAATGTCGAAGCCAGGGTACCAAACGCTGGTAAGCGACGAGATTCCCACAGTGGATCTTGGCGGAGAAGCCGGCCAGCTTCGCGTCATCGCAGGTGAATATCGCGGCATCAACGGCCCAGCCAAGACATTCAGCCCTATCCACCTGTACGATCTTCGGCTGAAGGCAGGGCATCAAACTGAATTGACGCTGCCAGAGGGATTTAACACGTCGGTATTGGTGCTCCGTGGGCAGCTGGTAATTAACGGGTCACAAACGGTCAAGGAGGCCGAACTGGCCCTGTTCGGACAGGCAGGCGAGCGAGTAGTGCTCGGGGCCAAAGAGAACGCGACCATTCTCGTCCTCAGCGGAGAACCGATCCGTGAGCCGATCGCGCGCTATGGTCCGTTCGTCATGAATACTCAGGATGAGCTGGTCCAGGCCGTAAACGATTACCGGGCGGGCCGGATGGGACATTTGTGATGACCGATCGCGCGTTCACGATCGAGGTGTATTCCGACGTGGTCTGCCCTTGGTGCTACATCGGCAAGCGTCGGCTGGAACGAGCATTGGAACAACTGCATGGCGCCGCACAGGCGCGCATCACCTGGAGGCCCTTTCAGCTGAATCCGGCGATCCCGAAGGACGGCATGGACCGTACGGCCTATCTTGAAGCCAAGTTCGGGAGCCTTGATGCGTTCCGTCAATTGGAAGAACATGTTCTGGCAGCAGGAGCAGCGGCGCGTATTTCCTTTCGCTTCGAGAAGATCGCCCGGACTCCGAATACCTTTATGGTCCATCGCCTGATTTGGTATGCCGGGCAGCAGGGTTGCCAGGATCCCGTCGTGGAATCGTTGTTCCGTGGGTACTTCGAGGAAGGAGCGGATATCGGAATGTCATCGACGCTTACGGAACTGGCTGGACGCTCCGGACTGAACGTGAAAGCTGTGGAACAATTCCTTCAGAGCGACGAGGGGATCGAAGACGTGAAAGCCGAAGCAGCAGCAGGGCATCGACTTGGCATTCGTGGGGTACCTTATTTCTTACTCAACGGCATCGTCTCGATCGCTGGCGCACAGCCTGCTGACATCTTTGTGACCGCCATTCAACAGGCCGCGAGTTAATATTGGAGGGAAAGGAAGGGGCATGATGCCAGTCCAGGTCTATGGATGCAATCATATCGTCATTGAAGTCAGCGACGCCAAGAAAGCAGTGAAATTCTATTCCGATGTCTTCGGTTTGAAGATGCTCCGCGGCGGCGAAGGCGCTGCTTGGTGCAAGTTGGGCGAACATCAATTCATGGCGATCTTCGAAGTGGACACCCTTCAACCGGATCGCACGAAACATTTCGGTCTCATGGTCCGCGACGAAAAACAAATCAAGGAAGTTCGGAAGAAGCTCATCAACAAGTACAAACTCAAACTGATGCCCGGCTTTCGTTGCGACTTCCGCGATCCCTGGGGGAATCGCATTCAGGTCGGTGATCTCAGCGATGAATCGCTTGTGTGGCTCCTCCCCTACCAGGAAGTCCAGAAGGCCGGTATCACCTTCCGGAGATGAATACATGAAGGCACACTATCTCGGCCATGTCGTGTTCTATGTGAAGGAACTTGAGCGATCGCTGTCGTTCTATCGAGACCTGTTGGGATTTCAGGAAGTCGGTCGGATCTTCAACGGAGCGGCTGCCGCGCTGACCTCGGGCCGCACGCATCATGAGTTGCTCCTGATCCAGGTCGGTGATGCTCCCGGACCGTCGCCTGGCCCTCGGCGCGGGCTCTATCATATCGGTATCAAAGTCGGCGACAGCTTGGACGAGTTGCGGGCGGCCAAGCGTGAATTGGAACACACCGGAGTCCCGATTGACGGCATGAGCGACCACACGGTCAGCCAAAGTCTGTATGTGCGCGACCCGGACGGCAACGAAGTTGAACTCTATGTGGATGCGGATGAGTCGGTGTGGAAAAACAATCCGGCTGCCGTGGTAGCCCCGATTCGACCGCTGCATTTGTAATGCATGAATCGGTCATCCGCCTTCACAAGAGCAGGCCCGCTGGTCATTCACATCAATGTGGAATCACAACAGTCACACATAAGGAATGGAGTCCCGAAATATCTGAAAGAGAGGTTTGCATTCGTATGTCGAAATGGATTGCATGTTTATTGGTAGCCGGATGCCTCCTGATTCACAACCGGGAATGTTTTGCGGAAGAGTCACGGCCCGGGATGGAAATCACCAAGTTGGCCGATGACCTGGACCTGTTCAGGCATCAATTTCATCAGGTTATTTTGATCATCACGCCGCAAGGCGTGATCGCGACCGATCCCATCAGTTTGGACGCGGCAACCTGGCTAAAGGCCATGCTCAATACCCTCACCCATCAGGCTGTCCGATATGTCATCTACACTCACGATCACGCCGACCACATTACCGGCTGGACTGTGTTCGCCGAGACTGCAATGTTTGTCAGCCATTGGGCCGGGAGGCGGGAGATTTTGACCGGGTCGCGGCCGGACATTCCTGTGCCCGATGTCACCTTTACCGATCGAATGTTCATCGAACTGGGCGGCAAACAGGTTGAGTTGATCTATACCGGCAAGAACCACTCGGATAACAGTCCCGTGGTCGTCCTTCCGCCGAACAAGCCGCTCTTCGCCGTTGACTTTATACCGGCCGAGACGGTGGCCTGCCGAACCATGCGGAGCGCATTATCCGGATGAATGGATCGAGTCTCTCAGAGAGGCGGAGCAGGGATGTACCGGTACCTTTCTCAGCAACGGAAGTAAATTCGCTGCGCGTCCTCTGACGCTACTGCTATGACTGATACTACGATCCGACGGGAGGTTGACTATGAAAATTGCTTTGATCGGCGCGACAGGTTTTGTTGGGTCGGCAATCTTGCAGGAAGCCTTGCATCGTGGCCATGAGGTGACCGCGATCGTTCGGGACCCGACAAAACTGAAGCCGCATCCGAAGCTCCATCCTCATCGGGCAGATGTCCAGAGCGAAGACGAGGTGTCCCGATTGGTGGCGGGCCACGGTGCCGTCATCAGTGCGTTCAATCCAGGATGGAGCACCCCGGACATCTACGACCAACAGGTCAAGGGGACCCGTTCCATTATTAACGGCACGAAGAAGGCCGGTGTGAAGCGGCTGTTGTTTGTTGGCGGAGCCGGCAGTTTGGAAGTCAAGCCAGGAGTTCAGTCTGTAGACTTGCCGGGGTTTCCGAACGAATATAAACAGGGTGCCCTCGCAACCCGTGAAGCCCTGAACATGCTTCGCAACGAATCGAGTCTCGAGTGGTCCTTCTTGTCGCCGTCAGCCGATCTGTCTCCTGGCCAGCGCACCGGCAAGTTCCGACTTGGAACGGATCAGCTGCTGAAAGATGCCAATGGAGAAAGCCGAATCTCTGTCGAGGATTATGCGATGGCGATGATCGATGAAGCGGAGAAGCCGGAGCATATCCGCCAACGCTTCACGGTGGGTTATTAAGTCGGGATGAGTGACCCCACGGCCACGGCTCCATGACCGTTTTTCGTCACATGTGGCAATCATCGAAAGCAGAGTATGGTGACACCTAGCGGGCCATTCATCGAGTAGAGGTCTTATGCCTTCACACGGGATCGTCTTTCTCGTCGATGTGGATAATACATTGCTCGACAACGATCGAGTGACGGAGGATTTACGATGTTATCTCGAGCGCGAAGTCGGCTCCGAGCGCCAGGAACGATACTGGACAATCTTTGAACAATTGCGGAGCGAGCTGGGGTATGCGGATTATTTAGGAGCACTTCAACGGTGTCGAATTGAGTACCCCCACGATCCGCGGTTATTGACGGTTTCTCATTTCTTGATCGATTATCCATTCGCCGAGCGGCTCTACCCGAACGCCCTTGAGATGATCGCCCATGTCAAGCGATCGGGACAGGTTGTGATCCTGTCCGACGGCGATGTGGTGTTTCAGCCGAGAAAAATCGAACAATCCGGACTATATGAGGCCGTCGACGGGAACGTCTTGATTTATATTCATAAAGAACTGGAGCTGGCCGCGGTGGAACAGCGTTATCCAGCCGAGCACTATGTGTTAATTGACGACAAACTTCGCATACTCACGGCTATCAAAGCCGTCTGGGGTTCGCGGGTGACGACCGTGTTTCCTCGCCAAGGCCACTATGCCATGGATCAACGGGCGCTCGCTGGTTTCCCACCGGCGGACGTGACCATTGCCCGAATCGGAGACTTGCTCGAGTATGATCCCCCGGCTCTACTGCTGGGTCGGCATGAATCGATGCCGTAGACTCTTGAGCCGCCGCAATCTAATGAGCGATACTATGCGCCTATGGATAGACATTCCGCATCTCCCTGCGAAACGTTAGCGGAGCGATATCAAGCTCTGCTGGAGGTGACCCAGGCGATCTCGACCCACCGCGATCTGCATGAACTCTTTCGCGATCTGGCCCGCCGCCTTCCTCGAGTGGTCCATGTCAATTTTGTCGGCCTCTCGTTGCATGACCCTGGTCGCAACACGATGCGGTTACATACGATTCAGGCGAACGTCCCGGCGGACCTGATCGGCGGACATGAGGAACCGGTGGAAGAAACCCCTGCCGGACTGGTGTGGCGAACCCAGCAGCCCATCCTTGTGCCCAATCTTGATGAGGAACGCCGTTGGCCGCTGGTCGTTCAACGGATGAAGGAAGACGGTTCGAATTCATTTTGTATAGTCCCCTTAACCACGGCGGTGCGGAGGTTGGGGGCTGTGGGATTTTCCAGTTTGCAGGAAGAGGCCTACAATGAGACGGACGTCGAATTCCTTCAAGAAGTCGCCAAGCAAGTTGCGGTCGCGGTGGATAATGTTCTCCATCATCAAGACTTGACGCATGACCGGGACCGGCTCCGTCTCCTCCTGGAGGTGTCCGAATCCATTGCGTCGCACCGGGATCTGGACCAGCTTCTTCGTGATCTCGCCCAACGACTCCCACAGGTCGTTCCATTTGACTATATCAATATAGTCTTGCACGAGCCCGCCCGTGATGTCATGCGGCTGTGGCTGCTGGTTACCTGGCAACCCAGCACAATCAGCCCGGGCTTGGAAACTCCGGTCGATGAATCTCCGGGTGGAATCGTCTGGAAGACTCAACAACCGTTGGCAGTACACGACCTCTCGGAAGAGCGGCGCTTCCCCAAACTCACGGCGATGCTGCGCGAAAACGGAATCCAATCGTTTTGCGTGGTTCCGCTCACGACAGCGCAGCGCCGTCTCGGCGCAATGGGTTTCGGGAGCTTGCAGCAGAGAATCTATCAAGAATCAGAGATCACTTTCATGCAACAGGTCGCCAGCCAAGTGGCGGTGGCCGTGGACAATGTGTTGCATGCGGCGAGCGCTCACTCGGCCCAGCAGCATTTGAAACACGAACGAGACCGAGCAAGCCTGCTGCTCGACATCAATAACGCTGTCGTGGCACACCTCGATCTGCGAGAACTCTTAAAGGTCGTTTCCGAGTGTCTCCATCGTGGGATCCCGCACGATCTCACGGGATTCTGTCTCTATGATCCCGTGACGCATCAATTGCGTGCTCATGCACTCAATTTCCCTAGTAATCAGGACTTCGTCGAGGCAGGGAATTTCATTCCGCTGGAAGGGACCCCGGAAGGCTTGGCATTCACCTCTCGACAGACGATTCTGATCAAAAAGCTGAGTCTCACAGAGTTTCCAGCAGAGATCGTGAAACGAGGAGCGGCTGAAGGACTGAAATCCGGATGCGCAGTTCCTCTGATCTCCCATGGCCGGGCACTGGGCACGTTGAGTGTTGTGAGCTTGCGCGAGGGCGCGTTCACCGAGCACGATGCAGAATTTCTCAACCAGATTGGGGCACAGATCGCGATCGCCGTCGAAAACTCGATGGCGTATCAGGAAATCTCGTTACTCAAGGACAAACTGGCGAAAGAAAAGTTGTATCTGGAGGAGGAAATTCAAACAGAGCACAACTTCGAGGAAATCGTCGGTGACAGCCAGTCACTCAAGCGGGTCCTCAAAGAGGTCCATATTGTCGCCGACACGGATTCCACGGTCCTGATTCTTGGGGAAACAGGCAGCGGGAAGGAGCTGGTCGCTCGGGCGCTCCATAATTTAAGCAATCGACGAGAACGGACGTTCGTAAAACTCAATTGCGCGGCAATTCCGACCGGGTTGCTTGAAAGTGAACTCTTCGGCCACGAGAAAGGCGCGTTCACGGGAGCCATTGCGACAAAGATCGGGCGGTTTGAATCGGCCGACCGAGGGACGATTTTCCTCGATGAGGTAGGGGAGATTCCGCTGGAATTACAAGTGAAATTACTCCGAGTGCTCCAGGAGCAGGAATTTGAACGTCTGGGAAGCACCAGGACGATTCGTGTCAATGTTCGCGTGATCGCCGCGACCAATCGCGATCTCGGTCAGATGGTAGAAGAACAGAGGTTTCGCAGCGACCTATTTTATCGTCTCAAAGTGTTTCCCATTACTGTTCCTCCTCTGCGCGACCGCCCGGACGATATTCCGTTGCTGGTCCGGCACTTTGCTCAAAAATTTGCTCAACGCATGAAGAAGCACATCGAGACAATTCCATCCGAGGCCATGAAGGCTCTCCAGAGTTACCCTTGGCCCGGAAATGTTCGTGAGCTCGAGAATTTCATCGAGAGAGCGGTCATTCTCTCTGAACATTCCGTGCTGCATGTCGCATTGGCTGAACTGAAGATGCCGGTTGGAGAGGGGGCGCCCGCGATGGCGACGTTGGAAGCAGCGGAGCGGGCACACATCCTCAGAATCCTCAAGGAAACCGGATGGGTCCTCGCCGGCGCTTCCGGCGCCGCCGCAAGGCTTGGGATGAAGCGAACCACTTTGCAATCTAAGATGCAGAAGCTCAACATCTCACGACCCCGCTGACCCTGCCGGTCATTCGTCATCTGCCGACATGTCGGCAATATTTCTCCGTCAGACCTCTCTTGCTCCACCCATTTGTATAGCGATGGTGAGCGGTATCTTCACGGTTTTTCATCGACTTCGATCTGCTATCGAGACAAGCGGCTAGTGCGGAACGATCATTGCCATGGATGACGTACAACCAAATGGATTCGCACCAATTGTCTTGCACCTTTCGACGCCTGAGGGCGGTATGAATGAAACGGTTCAGTTTCTGATGCAACAGGGAACCTTGGTGCTCTTTGCGGCTGTTCTGGCGGAACAGATAGGCCTCCCCATCCCTGCTCTTCCATTTCTCATCGCCGCCGGCGCATTGGCGGGTACTGGTCAAATGGAATTGGGTATGGCGGTGGGAACAGCCGTCGTCGCCGCTCTGCTGGGTGATCAGGTATGGTACGAGCTCGGGAGACGCCGTGGTCGTCGGGTCTTGAACTGGCTCTGCCAGATCTCGCTCGAACCAACGTCCTGCGTGCGGAGAACCGAGGAATTCTTTGCCCGTCACGGAGTGCGTTCTCTGGTTATGGCAAAGTTTATCCCGGGCCTCAGCACGATTGCACCGCCGCTAGCAGGAATTGTCGGTCTCACGATGCCGCAATACCTCTTGTATAACGGCTTGGGAACACTCCTCTGGGTTGGCTCAGGAATCGGATTGGGTTATGTCTTCACCGACCAGCTTGATCAGGCGGTATCCATGGCGGCCCATCTGGGTCCGACGATGGCACTGATCGTGGTCGGGAGTGTGGGCGGTTATGTGATCTATAAGGTACTGCACGTTTATCGCATCGGCCGGCTCATACCTCGTCTGACCGTTCGGGAGGCGCGGGATAGAATCTCATCAGGTGCAGACCCCATGTTTATCGACTTGCGTCCTCATGGGGCCCGACGGGAGGTTCTGGGTATTCCAGGCTCCCTGCATCTGTCTGTGGATGACGTGATTGCGGGACATGAGAAGCTTCCTCGCGATCGAGACGTGATTCTTTACTGTGCATGCCCGAATGATGCCGCGAGCGTTCAAGCGTCGGCGAAACTCCGTGAGATGGGATTGACGAGGGTCTGGCCACTTGCCGGTGGAATTGAAGCCTGGCACGCCATCGCCTCTGAGGCCGGGCAGAAAGCATTGAGACCTTCCGAGAGAGTCACAGTAGCCGCCTGACGAAGGGGCATATTGCAAGGAGAATGTGCGATGCAGTTAAAGGTCCCGACTCACGAACAGGCCTATTGGGGCCTCCGTGCTATGAAAACCGTTGCGATGGCGGATGGGAAGCTCGATGACTCCGAGAGGCATCTGCTGGCCTCTGTCCAACGGATCTTCGGCACCACACATGAGATCGAACAACTTTCCCCCATCTCGCCGGCTGAGCTGGCCCGGGCATTCCCCGATCAGCAGCTCAGACATCAACTCGTGCAGGGTTTAATCGTGATTGCGCTCATTGACGGCCAAGCCAGTCCACAGGAAGTCGCCTTGGTGGAGCAATTTGCGCAGGCGTTGCAGGTCAGTGCTCCTGAGGTGAAGGACTTACGGCATGTGTTGAATGGGGAGATCTTGCAGCTGCGCCTCGATCTGGTGCGACGGTTTTGGCTGAGAGAAAAAGTCAAAGAGATCTGGAATAAACAGGGAATCTGGGGACTCCTCGGATTTGTGCGCGGAATGATCAGCAAGTATGAACACGCGACTCTTGCGGCATGTTACCAGGCGTTGGAGCACTACCCTTCCGGTACGCTGGGTCGCAGCTATTGGGAGTATTGCAAACAAAATGGTTTTCCTCTCCCGGGGGAAATGGGCGGCGCGCCTGAACCCATTTTATTTCACGATTGCGCGCATGTTCTATCCGGATACGGAACGGACCCCGAGGGCGAAGTTCAGGTCGCCTGTTTCAGCGCAGGGTTTCAACGGCGCGACCCGTGGCTGTTCGTCTTCTTCGTCCTGCTGCAGTTCCACGTCGGTATTCGCATGACCCCGATTGCCGCAGCCAGAACGGGGAACTTCAATCCCGAGAAAGCGCTGATCGCCTTGCGACGAGGTGCAGCGATGAACGTGGATCTGAATAATGGCTGGGACTACTGGCCAGTGATGGGTGATCATGTCAATGAACTCCGACAGCGGTATAACATTCTCCCATTCGAAGCATTCAACACGACAACCCATCAGAAACTCGGCAGGTAGGATGAGGAAACCGCTCTTGCTTCAATACAAGGAGTACAGTGCCGACCCTTCGGCGCATGCCGGAATATCGGCAGCATACCATCATCAGTGAGACAAGCTGTGGTTAGCATCATGAGACTCTCTGAAATAATTACAACGGGTTATGGATGTCGACGAATATTATGTCTATGGGAATGCCACTTGCGATTCCTCATAAGCAAGGTAGAGAATCCATGCTGAAGATCACAACTCTCACGGGATCAGGATCGACCACCCTCCAGCTCGAAGGACGTTTGGCAGGACCATGGGTGGAGGAACTTGAACGATGCTGGACGTCAGTCACTGGTACGGAGACGAAACACTCCCTGACGGTCGACCTTTCGGCCGTAACCTATTTTGATGCCGAGGGAAAGGATCTTCTGCTGAAGATCTGTCAAGACGGAGCCATGCTCGTGGGTTCCGGCTGTCTTACCAATTGCATCGTTAATGAGATCACCCAAACGGCTCGGAGCCGCGGACGCACGAGGTGACAAGATGATCCATGAAGGACTAATGATGGCGAACATCAGGACACAGAAGCGAATGCAGAGAGCTTCGCTCAGTATGCTCGGTCTTTTGCTCGGGTTGGCCGGTCTCCCCGGTTGCAAGCAGGAGGCGGCCTCCACTCCTCCCCGTCCCGTGCCGGAAGTACGGGTGGTGACGGTTTCGCCGCAAACGGTTCCGGATGAACCGGAATTCATCGGGCAAACCGAGGCTTCACGACCAGTGGAAATCCGCTCTCAGGTGACGGGGCTTCTCAAAGAACGATTTTTTGCGGAGGGTCGCGACGTCAAACAAGGCGACCGGCTCTATCAAATCGACCCGATTCCGTTCAAAGCAGCCATGAGCAGCGCAAATGCCAAAGTCGCGCAGGCCGAGGCGCGGCTGGTGCAGGCCAAGCAGAATTCTGCTCGCGTGAAGCCACTGCTCGCGGAACAGGCGGTAAGTCAAAAGGATGTGGATGACGCCGTGGCGGAGGAATTGGCCGCAAAGGCGGCATTGGAAGGGGCTAAGAGTGATTTGGTGAAAGCCAAGTTTGATCTCGACAACACGCTGATCGTCGCTCCCATCAATGGCCGGATCGAACGGAGCCGGCTCTATGAAGGACGCCTCATCTCGGCACAGACTGATCTATTGACGACGATCCACCAACTCAATCCCATGTATGTGAACGCGAGCGCTCCCGAAACGTTCTTGCTGAAACGACTCAGGGAGCGAGCCGCCAAGCGGATCCAAGGTGCGTCGCTCTATGAGCTGCGTGGCGTGATCACCTTTACTGACGGAAGCACCTATCCGCACGAGGGAGTGTTGGATCTGCTCGAAGTGGGGCTGCGTGCTACCACGGGGACCAGAGACTTTCGTGTGACCTTCCCCAATCCTGACAGCACTTTGTTTCCGGGGCAGTTTGTCAAAGTTCGAATCCTGGGGGCCGTGAGGACCGGCGTCATCCTGGTCCCGCAAAGCGCAATACAGCAGGGTCCCACGGGATCGATCGTCTATGTCGTCGGAGCGGACAATAAGGCAGAACTTCGTGATGTTCAGGCGACGTCTTGGCACGGCAATCAATGGTTCGTCGAAGAGGGATTGCACGAAGGGGAACGCGTCATCGTGGAAGGGCTCCACATGATCGGACCCGGAGCGCCGGTCAAACCGATTCCCTTCAAAGAGGCGACTCCGACCCCTGCGGTTCAGCCATCTGACGCCAAGGCGGAGCCGGCAAAATGAAGCCGCACTTTTTTATCGACCGCCCGATCTTCGCATCGGTCCTCTCGATCGTCATCGTGGTGGTCGGCCTGGTGTCTTTGCGTGCTCTCCCCATCGCCCAATTTCCTGAGATCACTCCTCCTGTCGTCCAGATTGA
>Ga0070681_10002282_pt1 | contig 17522 bp, 15 predicted proteins | sample KBSC83BmetaG_FD_65650 | JGI IMG/M metagenome (GOLD analysis project Ga0070681, IMG submission 65650) | Corn rhizosphere microbial communities from Kellogg Biological Station, Michigan, USA - KBS C8-3B metaG | ecosystem: Host-associated > Plants > Roots > Rhizosphere | place: USA: Michigan...
CGTGTCTTCAGCGTCTGGTTCATCGTCGCGCTCATCACCTGTACGCTCTGTAGCCTGATGCTCTATATGCCGGGGTTCAGTCGCCTGATCGGTCGACCATGCCAACTGCCGCCCGATTTCGGCCCGTGGCGGTGGGTGCGGCAGCAGGGTAACGCGCTCAAGTCGAATATGGCGCTGGCGTTCGACCGGCACGATGATCCGACTCCATCGCGCGCACCGGTTCGCAGCGGCGTCAAGACGTTGGATGAGATTGGACGCGGCGATGATTGAGCCAGCCACTCACGTATGACGGCTCGTTGGCGTCCGAACCGCCCCACGCGGCATAATCACGCCGCGTGCGCGACGCGTTATGTTTATTCCTTCGTCGTCCGATGGGAACAATCGTGAAACGATCGATCGCCTGGACCTTCGGGGTCATTGCGGTCCTGCTGCTCGTGCTGGTTGCCGCCTCGCCCTTTCTGCCTGAGCCATTTTCCGCCTGGCATCCGCGAACGAAGCTGGCGAAGAAGGCGCATGCCCAGACCGTCGCGACGCGGCCGAGCCTGACGGCTGCCACGACTACGGCGCTGGCGACTGCCACCCCAACTGCCCCAACTGCCAGCCCGACACTGGTGCCGACCGCCGTTCCGACGGCGACACCGAGCCCAACGCCGGCACCGACCGCCGCCAGCAGCCCGACGCCGAGCCCGGTTTCCGCGACGACTGACATGGCGACGATGGCGAACGGCATGCGCATCGGCTGTGAAACCGGACCGCCGGATCAATATCGCACCTGTCGCGCGCAAGAGCCGGGCGGCTTCGCGATGACCTTCTATCTCTTCCTGCCGAAGAACTACGACCAGCAGAAGACATATCCGCTTGTCCTTTTGCTGCACGGCGGTGGCGAAGTCTGGCAGGCGAACAAGACGGCTGCCGAAAACAAGGAGACGCTGGTCGAAGATCCGTACGCGCAGGTTTGGGGACCGGGATTCCCCGAGCCGGACAGCACCGACGTGCAGGGGAAATGGCCGAGCTTCATCGTGCTGCCGCAGGCAACGTACCCGAATCGCTTCGTCGACCAACCGGCCGGCCAGGGTTCCTATACTCTGGCGCCGCAGCCGAATGACACGATGCGTATGACCAAGGAGATCGTCGATACGGTGCAGCTCATGTACCCGGACATCGACCCGAACCGGCGCTACGTCACCGGTCTGTCGATGGGTGGCTACGGCACCTGGGAAGCGGCCGAACGCTGGCCGAAATACTGGGCCGCCGCCGCGCCGATTTCCGGAGCGGGCGATCCATCAAAAGCCGCTCGGCTCGTCAACCTGCCGATCTGGGCCTTTCATGGCAGCGCCGACACCGCCGTACCGCCGTCCGGTTCGCGCGATATGATCAACGCCATTCGCAAGGCGGGTGGCCACCCGCGCTACACCGAGTACGCCGGGCAGGGGCACGGTGTCTGGGAGATTCCCTACACGATCCTCGGCACGCCGTCGCCAACCCCCGATTTCTTCGCCTGGCTTTTCGCCCAGCATCGGTGACGCGCGGCCGATTGACGCTCAGGGAATGATGATGGCGTGCCGGTGAACGATGCCGTCCGGATACCGACGCCTTGGGTTCGAAACGCAGGGCTACGTAGACGAAGCCCCTTCGGGGCTGGGAAGGATGTCGGGTAGTTGCGGGATAGGGAAGGTGTTTTGTTTCGGGGACAAGTTTGAATCAGAGGATCGGTTCAAGATACACGTGTATCGTGCTGTCGCTGCTCGTCATCGCGAGCGGTGTTGCCTGCGGCGACCGCGTGCAATCAGCGCAATCCCTAGCACCAATTCCCGGTGCCGCACAGACCCAGTCAGCGACAATGCCGGCCGCTTCGACCGCGACGCCGAGCAGCCCGCTGTCGCCGGCCCACGTCGCGACACTAGTGGCCAGCCCGACCGCGGCACCGTCGGTGACGATCGATTGCACGCCCGCGCCGCCGGATCAATATGAAACGTGTGAGGCGACCGAGCCGGGCGGCTTCGCGATGACCTTCTATCTCTTCCTGCCACGTGGCTACAACCCGCGGATTGCCTACCCGCTGGTGTTACTGTTGTCCGGTGGCGGACAGCGCGCCGACCCGGACAAAACGGCGAAGCAGAATCGCGTCGCGATGCTCAGCGATCCGTATGCCGCGATCTGGGGGCCGGGTGTGACGACGCCGGATAGCGCCGATGTACAGGGAAACTGGCCCTGCTTCGTTGTTATCCCACAGGTGGAACAGCCGAACCGTTTCGTCGATCAACTCCCCGGCGCCGGTTCCTTTACGCTGGCGCCGCAGCCGAACGACGCGCTGCGCATGACCAAGGAGATCGTCGATTCACTGCAACTGATGTACACCAACATCGACCCGAACCGGCGTTACATTACCGGACTCTCGATGGGCGGCTACGGCACCTGGGAAGCGATCGAACGCTGGCCAGACTATTTCGCGGCGGCCGCGCCGATCGCCGGAGCCGGCGATCCGTCGAAGGCGGCCGAACTCGTCAACCTGCCGATCTGGGATTTTCACGGCGGCGCCGATAGCACCGTACCGGTTTCCGGCTCGCGCAACATGATCGCGGCGATCAGTGCGGCCGGTGGTCATCCGCGCTATACGGAGTATCCCGGCCAGGAGCACGGCGTCTGGGTCAATCCGTATACCTTACTCGGACGGCCGTCGCCGACGCCCGATTTTTTCGCCTGGCTTTTCGCTCAACACAGGTAGGACGTGCCCCGTTTCCCGTATGCAGACACGAAAAACGCGATCTGGAACGCGGCTTGCGTTGTCAACCCAGCGTGGCCCGCGATGGCGTCGATCGCTCGCGAGCCACATTTGATGACCGATCGACACGACTCGGGGTCGTGCGGTCGAACTGTCGTGTTTTCTACCCCCCGTTTGGGCGATGGCGTTCAGGATATCGCGGAAGTTTACGCCGCTGTTACAGACCGCTGGTAGGCTGCGTGACAGCAATAGCGCGTGTCCCGATTGGCGCGCGAGTACGAACCCCCGGGAAGTGAATGGAGGAACGCATGGACTGGGCCGAAATCACGCTTGACCGCTTGCAGCGGCAAGATGTCCGGCTCGTCACCTTTGTCCCCGATGGGGCGCTTGCCAAATTGATTCAAGGATTTGAGACCGATCCAGACATCGAATGCTTCACCGCTACGCGCGAAGATGAAGCAGTCGCGATCGCCTGTGGCGGCGCGATGGGCGGAGTGCGGTCGGTCACACTGATGCAGAGTAGCGGTTTCGGCAATATCGCGAATGCGCTCGCCTCGCTGGCAACGCCGTATCAAATTCCGGTGCTGATGATCATCACCGAGCGGGGCATTCTCGGCGAATTCAATCCCGTACAGACGCCGATAACCCGTGTCCTGCGCTCCACGCTTGATGGACTCGGTATCCCCCACGTTACCCTGGATGATCTCTCTAAGGTGGAATTCTTGGTTGACCGCATGGCGTCGCAATGCTTCAACGCTCAGCAACCGGCCGCCCTGATCGTTTCTCCGATGCTCACCGGTGGCAAGACGGCACCCGGTTCGGCACCGTCCAAACGAGCGGCCTAGCAGCGCGCACGTCAGCGAAAGGAACCCTGGACATGCAGATTCTAGAGGCCACAGCGACCAAAGCGAATCTGATGGATCGCTTCGGGCTGACCCGACGACTGGTTGACCTCCTCCACGAGGGCGAGGCAATCGTCGGTGGCATTGGGAACGCAAACTTCGACCTCTTCGGCGCGGGTGATCGGCCGGAGAATTTTTATATGCTCGGCAGCATGGGTATGGCGGTACCGATCGGCCTCGGCGTCGCCCTGGCACAGCCGGAGCGTCAGGTGATCGTGCTCGAAGGCGATGGTTCGCTCTTGATGAACCTCGGCTGCCTCAGCACCATCGGTATGGTGGCGCCGCCGAACCTCACGGTGGTCGTCTGGGATAACGGTGCCTATCAGATGACCGGCGGCCAGCCGACCCCGACCGCTGCCTCGACCGATCTGGTGCAGGTCGCGCAGGCGGCCGGTATTGCCAGCAGCAACTGGGCGCAGGACGAGCATCACTTCGAGCGGCTCGTGCAGCAAGCGCTCTGGTCGAAAGGTCCGTCCTTTATCGGCGCGGGCGTTCTACCCACCGCCAGCCAATCGCACCCCGAATTCGATCCCGTCATCCTCAAAGACCGCTTCATGCGCGGCATCGGCGCCAAACCGAGGCATTGAGCGCTGGTCCTCAAAATCATCGAGCCACCGCGTTCGTACTGTAGGGGAGGTGGATACCCGCAAGCGGGTGTTCTCCTCCCGCGATCCCCTGCGACGACGTTCGTCCGGTAGGCGCCCGCCAGGGACATGCTGACGGTGGCATGCCTCTCCTCCTGCCACATGAAAACGTTGTCACTCCCGCCAAACGATTGTTTCTTGACTCACTTTGCCGAACGCGCATACTAGATTCCATTCGATCGCCAAAACCTGCGGTATGCTGGCTTCACCCACGAAAATGGCAGATACATTTCAGCACGATCTCTCAATGCCGTGTACTGCCTGATGGCGATCGAAGGACGAGTTCGCGGCTGGCCGCTGGCGACGTTCTGTTCATGATCGTCGCTGAATCGCTAAGGTGAGGTGCACATGACATCGACCATTTCGCGTCGCATGTTTCTCACGCGAGCTTCCACCGGCGCCATGGCCCTCGGGGCGCTCAGCAGCGCCTCCCTCCTGACGGCGACCGCGCCGAGCGAGGTTCAGGCACCGACCGAGGCCATCGAGGAGGCGGTGGCGACCACGGTTGCGGAACCGTTCGTGGTCTATATCCACGACCCTTCGGCTGGTGAGGTTGCCGTGATCAGCGGCACGCAGGAAGTCACACGACATGACCCCGTTCTTGTCGCCCATCTGCTCAAACTCATGGATTGAACGCGGTTCCGGAAGAGCGACGCTGTCTTTGCTGACAGGAGGTAAAAGGTGTCGTCCCATCGCGAAGCGCCCGAGATTTCAAAAGATCCGGTGGCAGACAACACTGACGTCTACGCGTTCGTGAGCCCCGACCAACCCGACACCGTGACGATCCTTGCCAATTACATCCCGCTGGAGGAGCCAGCCGGCGGTCCAAATTTCTTCCAGTTTGGTGACGACGTGCTCTACTCGATCAATATCGACAATGACGGCGACGCGGAGCCTGACGTTACCTACGAATTCCGATTCACCACGCAAATTCAGAATCCGGACACGTTTCTCTATAACACAGGACCGATTACCGCGCTCGACAGCCCGAACTGGAACGTGCGCCAAACGTACTCGGTCACGCGGATTGAGGGGCCGACGTCGTACCGAAGACGTTCTTCGGGTAAGACGGCCGTGCTGGCGACCGACCTCATGACCCCGCCCTGTCGCATTGGGCCGCGCTCGACGCCGAACTATGAGGCGCTGGCCGAGGCGGCTGTGTATCAACTCCCGACCGGCGAAACCGTCTTTGCCGGCCAACGCGCCGAGGGGTTTTTTGTCGATCTCGGTTCGATCTTCGACCTGGGCGACCTGCGGCCGTTTCAGCACCTCCATCTCATCCCGTCCGCCGACGCGCCCGGGGTGAACGGGACCAAAGGGTTCAACGTTCATACCATCGCCTTGCGGGTGCCGAAGACGGAACTGACATCTGATGGCTCCAACCCGACCGACCCGACCGATCAGCGCTCGGTGATCGGCATCTGGGCGACCGCCAACCGTCAGAAGGTCACCGTGCGCTTGAACCCGAAGCAGTCGAGTGTCGGCACCGGTCCCTGGGTGCAGGTGTCGCGACTCGCCAACCCGCTCTTTAACGAAGTGATCGTCCCGCTGGGCGACAAGGACGAGTGGAATGCGCTTGATCCAAACGAAGACGAACAATTCTTGAAATACGTGCAGCATCCGGAGCTTGCCGCGCTGCTGCCGGTCCTCTATCCCGGTGTCTTCCCAAACCTCGCGTCACTCACTGCTGAGCGCGCTGATCTTGTGGCAATCCTCATGACCGGTATCCCGGCCGGAATCATCTCGGGCTTCCAGAATTACACCGGCTCAACCAACGCCGATCTGCTGCGGCTGAATATGGCGATCCCACCGGCCGCCAATCCGAACCCGCTCGGTATTCTGGGCGGCGATCTCGCTGGATTCCCCAATGGACGCAGGGTTACCGATGATGTCGTCACGATCGAACTGCGCGCCATCGCGGGCGCCACCTTCCCGTTGGTCGACGCGAGCTTCAAGCCGGATGCGGCGGCGAGCCTCGTGACCGACGGCGTGACGGCGGCCAGCAACAGCATGCCGTTCTTGACCGCGTTCCCCTACCTCGGCGTGCCGAACGAAGGCTTCGACCATCGACACGATCCGTAATTCGCAAGGTAGCGCCCAACACCCAGGAACGTCACACGGGCGGAGTTTAACTCCCGCCCGTGTAACCATCAGATTTTCCAGACGGCCTCTGCGAACAAAGCCGTAGGGGCCCGATTTATCGCGCCCGGCACGCCTCTTGAGGCGGCCCCCGTCCTACCACGTTCACCACGCACCGGTGCTGCCATTTACTACATGCTTGCCGATGATACGCCTCGTGCATGCGCGCAACGGCGCGGGCGCCATAAATGGGGCCCCTACATGAATAACCCAGGCTAACGCCAGTCGACCTCGGTCACCGACTCGGCGGTAATCGTAACGCGCTCGGGAGAATACTCGCCTGGCCGCCAGATCGAATACGCTCCAGGCGAGAGGGAAGGGAAGACCGCCGCGCAGACCGAGCGGTCGTCGATCTTGCGCTCAAGGAAGTCGACGTGCTGCCGCGACGCGTCGTGGCTCGCCGGGCTGATCTCGATCTCTGTTCCCCGCAGGTCGTGCCGCGCGTAGATCACGAGCGCCCCGGCATCTTCGCCGATGTCGAGCATGATGAAGCCGTGGAGTGCCTGTTTGTCATGGCTCTCATGCGCCATCGTTATCCTCCGCTCTCTTACCGTCCCTTGAACACCGCCTGCCGCTTTTCGACCGTGGCACGGAGGCCTTCGCGGTGGTCTTCGGTGCCGCCGCAGATCTGGCCGGCGCGGCGTTCGTTGCGTAGGGCGTCCTCGAAGGCGAGTTCGGCATTCTGGCGGATCAACTCCTTGGCGAGGCCGATGGCGACGGTCGGGCCACTCGCGAGGCGGGTCGCCCATTCCATGGCGGTTGGCATCAGTTGATCCGGCTCGACGAGCGCGTTGATGAGTCCGATCTTGTCCGCTTCCTGAGCGCCGATGATGCGTCCGGTGTAGATCATCTCGGCGGCGCGGGAGGGGCCAATCAGACGCGGAAGCAGGAACGTGCCGCCGGCATCGGGCGAGAAGCCGACGCGGATATAGACCTCGCCGAAACGCGCGGCGGTCGACGCGATGCGGAAATCGGCGACCAGCGTCAGGTCACAGCCACCACCGACGGCGACGCCGTTGACCGCCGCGATGACCGGCTTTGGAATGCGATAAAGCCGCGACATCAGCCGGTGCATGCGCAGTGCCCAACCGTCGCTATCTTCCACCGATTCGCTGCCAGTCGAGCCGGCCCACTCTTTGACGTCTGCACCGGCTGAAAAGCCGCGCCCACTGCCGGTGATGATTACGCTGCGCACCGATTCACGATTCCAGCAGCGCTCGACCAGCCCATCAACCTCGGCGATCGTCTGTACATCGATCGCGTTGAGTCGCTCGGGGCGGTTGAGCGTGATGATACCGACCCCATCCTGTTCGTCCCAGAGCGTACGCGTCAGTTCCATGGTCCACTCCATCCTGTACGGCGGAAAGTGCGCGCTTATTGACGATCGATAACACGAATCACGGTAGCAGCGTGCTCGGACGGCGTCAATCAGCCGCGTTCTCAGCGTAGGCCGATCAGGAGGCATGTTGCATACGTATTGGCGGGCATTTCGTGACCGCCGTATGATTACGCGGCTACGGCGTCGTACCTGACGCCATCGATCTCGTAGGAGTAGCGATTTCGTGAAACGATCCAGTCATAAGCCGAAGCGCCGGGTCCGCGGCGATAAGGTGTCATGAGCAACGGATGTCCGTTTCGGAGATCGTCTGCTCGCCCCTTGTCGCCCGATAGGGGACGTTCGCTTTTCCAATCCCGCTGACGCGAACGCGGTCCTTTCCGCCCGGCGCATCCGCCAAAGCCCGTGCTCTGGTCTGTCTATAACCAGGGACGGGTGCCCGGCAGTTGCCCGGGAGAGGAAAGGACACGCATATGAGTGTGCCCACGCAGGAAAGCCTGCTGGAGCGTCTTCGTTCAGCGCTTGATCAGACGTCAAAAAATGGTCACGCGCCACTCCGGCGTTTGCTGGCGCAGGAGCACCCGGCCGATATCGCCGCCGCGCTGCGTGAGCTTGAGCCGGACGAAGCACTGGCAATCTTTGGCTGGCTTGACAATCGTTCGGCCGCCGAAGCGCTCGACGAGCTCGATCAGGAGCTGGCCGGGTACATCCTAGAGCACATCCCCGCATCACGTGCCGCGACGCTGCTCGGCACCCTGCCGGTCGACGATGCGGCCGAGGTGGTTTCCGAGGCGACGGCCCATCGTGCGACCCAGCTGCTGGCTGACCTTGAACGGCAGTCACCGGATGAGGCCGAAGCGGTGCGCGTGGCGCTCACCTATCCGGATCGGACAGCCGGACGCTTGATGACCGACAAGTACGCCGCCGTCGAGCCAACGGTGAGTGCCGCCGAGGTGATCACCTATTTGCGCAGCGTCGACGCCGCGTCGTTGGAGACGTTCAACGATATCTTCGTGCTCGATGCGGATGGTGTGTTGCTCGGTGTCTGCTCAATCCGTGAGCTAGTCGTTGCGCCTGAAGGTGCGTCGATCGCGACGTTCATGACGCGCAGCCTGGTAACGGTCGCGCCGGAAACCGATCAGGAAGAGGTGGCGCGGCGCATTTCACTGTACGACCTCCTGACCATCCCCGTCGTCGATGAGCCGGGGCGTCTGCTCGGTATCATCACGGTCGACGACGTGCTGGACGTGCTGATCGAAGAGTTCACCGAAGATTTCCTGCGCATGGCCGGCACGGATGCCGAAGAAATGGATCAGCGGACACCGGTGCAGGTTGCCCGGCTGCGTCTCCCCTGGCTGCTCGGCACGATGGCGATCGAACTGGGCGCTGGGCTGGTGATCGCCAATTTTGATGGTGTGCTGCAGCGCGTCATTCTGCTCGCCTCATTTATGCCGGTCATTTCGGCCGTCTCCGGCAACGTTGGTTTGCAAGCCGCTGCGATCGTCGTACGCGGACTCGATACCGGCCACGTCAGCCTGTCGCGCTGGAGCCGGCAACTGGGCAAGGAACTGACGACAACGCTCCTGATGGCCGCTGCCTGCGGGCTCGTGCTCGGGACGATCGGCGCGCTCTGGTCACGACACCCGACCTTCGGCGTCGTCATCGGCGTCGCCATGACCTGCTCAATGCTGACCGCTGGGCTGATGGGCACGATCATCCCGATGTTCTCCAAGCGTTTCGGCTTCGACCCGGCGACGACCGCCGGGCCGTTCGAAACCGCCTTTCAAGATGTCATCGGCTTCGCCGTCTTCCTCTGGCTCGCCTCATTGCTGGAGCACTGGCTGGTCTAATTCTCGCGCAGGGACGCAGAGGGCGCAGAGTGCTTCATCTATTAATCTCTGCGTCTCCGCTTCTCTGCGCGAGTAATCCGTCAAACGCCGGCCGCGACCGCAGCCGGCTCCTCGATCTCGACCGGCGCCGGTTGCTCGTGCAGGGTACGGAGCGGCGAGAAGATAACCCAGACGGCGGCGAACATGAAGCCGACGATGCCGACGACCAGCGTCGCCTTGATGCCGATCAGTTCGCCGAGCGCGCCGCCGAGCAGCGAGCCGATCGGGACGGCGCCACCGACCAGGAAGGTCGAGGTCGCGTTCACCCGCCCGAGCAGCCGGTCGGGCGTGATCGCCTGACGGAGGCTCATCGAATTGACGTCGGCGATTAGCAGCATCAGCCACTGGCTGAACTCGGCGGCCAGCACCATCGGCAACGCGATTGAGGGGAACAACACCGCCAGCGGTACCGGCGCACCACACAAACCGAAGAGGATGCGACCACCGATGATCGCCGGGCCGATGCCGAAACGTCGGGCCGCTGGTGCCGCCAGCAGCGAGCCGATGAGCGCACCGAGCCCACCAAGGCCGAAGACGAGTCCGACCGCGCTGGAACTGAGATGCAGGTCATCGACCATGAACAGAATATAGACAGCCAGGAAGATGTAACCGGCCAGCGAGGTGCAGCTCGCGCTGAGCAACAGCGCGCGCAGCGTCGCGTTTCGATAGACGAGATGCAGTCCCTGACCGATGCCGCGCAGAATCGGAGGATGCTCACCGCTGGCGTTCGGCTTTGCCTCCGGCTTACGAATGCGTTTCAAGAAGCCGGCCGAGATGAGAAAGCTGAGCGCATCCAGAAAGATGGCGTAGGCCGCGCCGAACAGCCCGACCAGCACGCCAGCGAGCGCCGGGCCGGTTACCTGCGCCAGTGAAGCAGTCGATTGCAGTTTGCTATTCGCTTCCAGCAGGTGCTCGCGCCCAACGAGATCCGGCACGTACGACATGTACGAGATGTTGAAGAAGACGCGTAGCGTGCCGTTGAGGAAGGTGACGACGTAGAGCAGGTCGAAGCGCATCTCTCCGAGCACCCAGGCCGCTGGGATCGTGAGCAGCAGCAGAAAGCGTGCGATGTCGGCCGTCATCATCAAGCGACGGCGACGCAGCCGATCAACCCAGACTCCGGCGATGAGACCGAAGAGCAGGCTCGGCGCAGTGCCGGCTGCAGTGAGCAGGCCCATCTGCCCCGGCGAGGCATGCAAAGTGACCGCCGCCAGCAGCGGCAGCGCCAGCAGCGTGATCTGCGAGCCGGTTTCCGAGACGGCATCGGCCGCCCAGAAGTGCAGAAAATCGGCGTGGCGCCAGAGCCCGGACAGCCCGAGCCGAGCCGCCAGACCTGGCGAAGTGCCGTCGTCGAGATCAGTTGTCGGCGGTGAAACTCCGCGGAATCGTGCGATCCCAGCGATCGCTGAGCGAAATCGAACCAGTTTGAGCATGAACGTAAAACCCCCGAACGTTCGAGGAGGGGGTCACTTGAGCGCCCGCCTCCGTTGTCCTCTGCGCCATTCCTCAGGACAACGGAACGTCAAGCATCCTTACGATCAACTCTTTGTACTGGCGATTCACTCGTTTTTCTTTCTCACACACGGCCAAGGCGCCGTGCGGAGCACGAGTCTACCGAACGCGAGGAGGTCGTGCAACAACGCGCTACTTGAGGATCAGGTTGCGCAACAGGAAGAAGGCGTTGGCCGGCCGCTCGGCGAGGCGTCGCATCAGGTAGAAATACCATTCGTGGCCGAACGGCGTCGCCACCAGCACTTTGTAGCCCTGCTTCACCAGTTCGAGCTGCAGCTGCGGGCGGATGCCGTAAAGCATCTGGAACTCGAAGCGGTCGCGCTCGATGCCGAGGCTGTGCGTGTAGTTAACGACATAATCGATGATCTGCTCGTCGTGTGTGGCAATCGCTGTGTAGCCGTCGCCGCTCAGCATCCGCTCGGCCAGGCGCAGATAATTGCGATCGACATCGGCCTTCTGGGGATAGGCGATGTTCTGCGGTTCGAGGTAGGCGCCCTTGACCAGGCGCAGGTTCGGCTTGAGCGGCAGTAGGTCATCCAGATCGCGTTCGGTGCGATAGAGATACGCTTGCAGCACCGTGCCGACGTTCTCGTGCCCCTCGGCGCGCATCTGACGATATATGCGCAGCGTCGCATCGACCCGCGCCGACTCCTCCATATCGATCCGAATGAAATTGCCGAGCCCCTGTGCGTGTTCGACCAGCCGCGTCAGATTGCGGGAGGCGAGCTCTTCGCTAATATCAAGACCGAGGTGCGTCAACTTCAGAGCGATGTTCGTCTGGAGCTTCTCGGCCGCGATGCGATCGAGGATTTTCTCGTATTTCTCGACGACCGCCATGGCCGTCGCCTGGTCGCGCACACCCTCGCCGAGCAGCGTGGTATTTGTCACCAGCCCCTGCTCGTTGAGCTTGCGCAGGGAAAGCACCGCTTCATCGATCGTTTCCCCGGCGACGAAGCGCGCCGCACCCATGCGCATGCCGTAGCTCCGCACAAAGCGGGAAACACCGGGGTTGGTCGTGGCCGCCAGAATGACGCCGCGAAACATATCAGTTCCCCTTCCCTGCCCGCTCCACCGGCTGCTCCGCATCGAACGACACCGTAGGCGGTTCTGGACGCAGCGCATCTGCATCGAGCGGGCACGCGAGCGCCGTCTCGCCGTTGCAGCACGCCATGACGACCTGGCCGCAGGCCGCGCACTGGTAATGCGCCCGCACCCAGATCATCTCCGCCACCTGACCACAAACCGGGCATCGTTCCGTCATCGCACCCTCCCCATCGCTCTTCCCCACGATTCTAACCCGAAACAGCCGTAAGGATGGGAATTCGGTTTGCAGTGTGGTGCCGCTCGCGTCCTGTGTGTTGTTCGTGTATAGTGCCTCTAACGTCCAACAGTTCGCCGCGATTGGTTCGTGGAGCGCGTGTTAATCCTCTAATTCCGTCGTTTCCACTGTTTCTGGAACGACAGGCCACTTGAGCGGATTGTGACCATTGCAGCGCATTTGCGCGGCACGGTTGCTGATCCCGTCGTTTCTTGCACATCGGAATGCAGTGCGACCTATGGCGATGCCCTGACGGATCGTCGCGCCATGGACCGCTCGGACGATGGTGGTAGGGGATGATTTCGCGCTCGTATTCACCCGTTCGCGTCTACCTGTTCATGTCGGCCGCGTTTTCGCTCTTCTTCGCGATGTACGGCACCTACACGGCGGTCTATCGCTTCGCCGTGGCCGGGTTGAGTCCGTTCGAACTGTTGCTGGTCGGTACGGTGCTCGAAGGCTCGATCTTTCTATTCGAGATCCCGACCGGCGTGGTGGCCGATGTGCGCAGCCGCCGCTTGTCGGTCATCATCGGCTTCTTTCTCATCGGCGCCGGTTTCGCGCTGGAAGGCTCGTTCGCCACGGTCGTCGCGATCATGTCGGCGCAGGTGCTCTGGGGGATCGGCTACACCTTCACCAGTGGCGCGCGTCAGGCCTGGCTGGCCGATGAACTCGATGACGAAGCGCGCGCCGGACGCACCTATCTACGCGGCGCCCAGTTGGCGCAGGCCGCTTCGATTGTGGGCATGTTGATTAGCGTCGCGCTCGCCTCGATTCGCATCAGCCTGCCGCTCGTCGTCGCAGGCATCGGCGTTGTGTTGCTCGCTGCGCTCATGATCCCGCTGATGCGCGAGGAGCGCTTCCAGCCGGTGCCGCATCCGGAGCGGCTGCCATTCGCAGAAATGCGCCGCACCTTCGTGCGCGGCGTGGCGACCGTTCGTGGCCGGCCGGTGCTGATCACCATTCTGGCGATCGGCGTTATCTACGGCATGTCGTCGGAAGCGTTCGACCGGCTCTGGGAAGCGCATTTTCTGGCGAATCTCGGCTTTCCGTCGCTCGGTCATCTGAGCGCGGTCGTCTGGTTCGGCATCATCAACGCCGGAGCGATGGCGCTCAGCCTGATCGTGACCGAGATCGTGCTGCGCCGCGTCGAAACGACCAGCCACCGTCGCGTGACGCGCATGTTGTTGTTCATCAACGCCGTTCTGGCGTTGAGCGTGCTCGGCTTCGGACTGGCGGGCGGATTCACCATCGGCCTGGCGGCCTACTGGGTCGCCTACACCATGCGCACCGCCAACGATCCACTCTACACCGCTTGGATGAATCAGAGTCTGGAGCCGCGCGTGCGCGCCACCGTCTTCTCGATAAGCAGCCAAATGGACGCGCTCGGCCAGATCGTCGGTGGTCCGCTGATCGGCCTGATCGGCAGCGCCATCTCGATCGGCGCCGCCATGATCGCCTCCAGCCTGACGCTCATCCCGGCGCTGCTGTTGTATGTGCGCACCGGGCGGTGGGGAGGCGAGCCGGAAGCAGCCCTACCGCCGCTCGTCCGGGGCGAAGATCCGTCCTAGCACCGGGCTTTCGAAGTCGGTAGCGATGCAGTCCATCAGGATGAGGTCATAGAGGTGGCCGTTGAGTAGGTCGCTTTGACGGCGACGGCCGATTTCGTGGAAGCCAGCCTTTTCGTAGGCATGGCGACCGGCCAGGTTGTATTCCGACACGTCGAGCATGACGCTGTGCAGGCCGAGCGCGGTGAAGGCGTAGTCGAGCGTCAGGCGGGTCGTCTCGGTGCCGTAGCCTTTGCCGCGCGCCTCCGCCTCGCCGATCATGATGCCGTATCGGGCCGAACGATTGCGCCAGTCGATCTCGAAGAGGTCGGTGCGACCGATCGGTTTCCAGCCATCGATCTCGTAAATGGTGAACCAGAGCGCGTCGGATGTCGTCGCCTGTTTCTCGTGCCGGGCCGTGCCTTCCTCCTGCGTCACCGGCTTGGGGAGATCGCCGAAGGTACGCTGCAGGAAGAAATCGTTGCGCCAGCGGTTGTACTCCGGGATCAGATCGCTCCGCAGCGGTCCCAACGCGACGTGTTCGCCGCAGATATTGACGACTGGGGAAGTTTCATGCCCGTCCATGGCTCTGGGCCCCTTTCAGGGTTATCGAAGGATCATAGCAGCGCCTGTGGAACGCGCGGCGCGATAAAAGCGGAGGCGAGCCCGGCATCGGGCTCGCCGTAGATCATGACCTAGCGTGCGTCGGCGGTCAAACGACCGAGCAGGACCCGGTACGGTTCGGGATTGTTCGGGTGGTATTCGAAGCGCGCGCGTTCGAAATACTGCACGGTCAGGCCGGTCGCCGGGTCGGTAAACTCCTCGCTGATCGGGTAGCCAAAGAGCGCCAGCGATTCTCGATTGGAAATCTCGTCATCACCCAGGCTGAGTCCATGCGCATGCCAGTATGCCTTGAAGCCGCCGCCGAGGCGGTGACCGGTCTCGGGGAAGAACTCAGTGTAGCCATCGCTCGTAGTTCCGGCAGGGAGCGGCTGGAACGGGGTGCTTCCGGCGAAACCGCGTTGTTGAGCATCCTCGACGCCGACCAAGCCAAGTTGAACGACGTACGCGGTTCCCTCAAGTTCGGGATGATACTCGAAGCGTTGCCGCTCGAAGTACTGCACCGTCATGCCGTTTTCGCTCAGTTCATCGGTGAGCGGGTAGCCAAAGACTGCCAGTCCGCCATCGCCTTTCCAGAATTGCGCGAAGTGACCAGAGAGTGTATGGCCGGTCTCAGGGAAGTAGATCGTATCGTCTGCTGGGACGATCTGCGAGACGGACGCGGTGTAGACGACGGAGTTGTCGGACGGCGTCGCACGATGCTCGTAGGTGAGCACGCCGTTACGGACGTACGGAGCGGTGTTGTAGCCGTCGTCGACCGCGACCGCGAACTCGGTGCCGGTTGCCAGGTCGTAGCCCATGATGTCGGAGCGGAGCGCGCCGTGTTGAACATCATCGACCAGATCCCAGACCGACCCAGTGGCGCGGTAGTCCTGCCAGAAGAGATAGCGGCCATCGGTTGTCGGGTTTTGTGCCGGCTTGTAGTCAACGCTCTGGATCGAGTTGAGCGTCGTCACGTGACCGGTGACCAGGTCGACCGTGGTCAGGTTCAGATCGGCGGTGTAGACCAGCGTGTTTCCGACGAGGTCATAACTCGGCAGGCTCAGCGCGCCCAACGGGCCGCCGATATCGAGATCCTCCTCGGCGAGGATCGTGGCCGTCGGTTCGCCCAGAACCTGGGTCTTCAGTTGCCAATGAATGACGTGGTCGCCGATCTGCTCCATACGAACCCAGGCGACACGTTGACCGTTGATCGCCGGACGGAGGAAGCCACCCGAACCACCAGCAATCATGACCGAATCGAGCTTTTGCGCGCCCGACCCGTTGAGATCGACGACCTGAAGCGTTTGAATCGAGCCGGGAACGACCTCACGCGGAGCGCTGACGTACGCGACGCGTGAGCCGGAGATCGCTGGATAGAGCTGATTGCGATCACCACCCGCGATGAGGAACGGACTACTCGCCTCGACCTGCTTGCCGAAGATGTCGAGGTCGCCCTGGGCATTCGTCTCGGACCAGACCGCCAGGCCGGCGTCGATGTCAGGGAATATCGCTTGGCTCTCGCCGATGGCGATGGGAAACTGCATGCGGTCGGCCACCGTGGCGGCATCGACGTCCGAGTCGTACGGCGGTGTGAGCGACTGATAGATGACGGTCGTGCCGTCAGTGCGCGGGTTGATCCCCGCGAAAAGCGGCTGACCTGGGTTTGCCGCGTTTGCGCCGCTCGTGATGACACCACTCAGCGCGAGTGCCAGGCCAAGCGCGGACGCGGCGCGCGCAAGTCCCTTCTTTTGATTTGATCCATTCGTCAACATTCTGCTCGTTTGCTTTCTGAGCCGCCCTCGATGAGCGGTCTCCGTGTCGCGTCGCCCGGCTCTACCGTCATCCGACCACGGGCTCACGCTTGCCTGCGGGCCTCTCGGGATCCCAAGAGGTCCTCTCTCGAACACCCTGATGAGTGCCCCTACGTCGTCTTTCGTGACTCCTGTCGCGCCGTTACATCTCCTTCTCGGGTTCCCACCGGACCCAATAAATTCTAACCATCAAAAATCACTCTACAGGTTATATCCGGTTTCGATCGGCCGAAGTACTGGCCAAATTGACGGGATAGGCTGTCCATCGGAACAGCCTTCGGCGCGAGTTGAATTCGGGAGGATCGTGGAGCGTATACGAGAGAGTCATGGCGAGGGATTCATGGAACTCGTCGTCCAGCCGGGACGAGTAGCGATGCACGAGGAGATCAAAGGGTCGGTGGGAATTCGACCTTGCCCAGGACCGGCACCTCGGGCTCGGTGAAGCCGAAGCGGACCAAGCCGGCGACACCAGTCGCGAGCATCACCAGAGCGCAGGCGGCGATCACCCAGCCGATGTCGAAATGCGCGAAGAGCGGCACGGCCAGCAGTAGCCCGAGTGAGCCACCGACGCCGGAGATCGTCGAGCGCAGGCTGTAGACCTTGCCGATCTGGCCGGAGGGGAAATCGGTCTGAATCATCGTCAGTTGCACCAGATCGCCCATCGGACCGCCGAAGGCCGACAGCCCGGAGCCGAGCACTGCGACCGGCACGCTATGCGCGCTCGCCAGAATCAGGAATCCGGCGCCCATCACCAACCGTCCGGCGAAGAGCATGGCGACGCGTCGTTTGATCACGACGCTGCCGATAATCAGGTTTCCGATGACATTCGTGACGCCATAGGCGCCGACGATCAGGCCGAAGGCGCCGATCGAACCGCTCAGTTCGTTCTGGGCCAGCAACGGCACCCCGACCAGAAAGGCGATGTTCCAGGCCGGGTTGACGAGTGCGATGCCGCCGAGCGCCCAGGTGAGCGGCTTATGGGCGTAGACAAGCCGGCTGCTCTCGCGGATCTCGCTGAAAACGCCGGAAATCCCCTTCTGCCCCAGGTGGCCGTGCTCCGGCTGCCAGCGGAAGCGGCGGCTGAGCGAGCCGATAGCGACCG
>Ga0070681_10002283_pt1 | contig 17519 bp, 14 predicted proteins | sample KBSC83BmetaG_FD_65650 | JGI IMG/M metagenome (GOLD analysis project Ga0070681, IMG submission 65650) | Corn rhizosphere microbial communities from Kellogg Biological Station, Michigan, USA - KBS C8-3B metaG | ecosystem: Host-associated > Plants > Roots > Rhizosphere | place: USA: Michigan...
GCCGCATCGAGCTCGCCCGAGACCAGCATGGAGACCACCGACTTGTCGTGCGGCAGGCGCTTGATGGTGACGCCAGGCGGCGGCTCGAACTCGACGCTCTCGTCGAGCTCGGGATACCATTCGACCGAGCCGTGCGGCACGCCGTATTCGTGCTCGAGGATGCCGCGCATCCATACGATGGCGGTCGATTGAAACTGCTTGAGCCCGATCTTGCGGCCGATGAGGTCGGCCGGCTTGGTGATGCCCTTGCCGGTATTGATATAGATGAAGCCGTGACGAAACCGGCGATGCAGGAAGACGGGAATGGCGGTGAAGGGCAGGCCCTGGTCGCGCGCCACGGCGTAGGAGGAGCAGGAGAGCTCGGCCACGTCATATTCACGGTTGCGCAGGAAGCGCCAATGGCGGGTGTTCGAATCCTGCCCGGTGAGGATGGTGAGCTCGATGCCCTCGGCCTCGACCAGCCCCTCTTTCAGGGGCCGCACGATCTCATAATCGCCGCAGGCGAGCGACAGCGCGATCTTCCCAGGCAAAAGCTTATCTCCTCGGTTTACATCCGAGGCGGATCCTTCAATGATCCGGCCCGACAATCAATCAAGATCGGAAGGAATGTGGCATGGCGCTGCTGTTGCGGGCGGAGGAGCTTCAAGGCCTGATCTCGATACCGGAGGCGATCGCGGCCGTCCGCCACGGGTTCCGCGACCAGGGCGAGAAGCCCGCCTACAGCGCGCCGCGCATCCGCATCCAGCACGAGGACCGCCGGGTCAGCGTCCATCCCGGCGGCTGTCACTCGCTCGGAGTCGCCGGCACCTTCATCCATGTCGAGCGCTTCACCTTCAAGGGCGGCGCCCAGCAATATGAGAAGGCGGGCAAGCGCGTCTATGTCTGCTACGACAGCGAGAGCGCCGCGCTGAAATGCATCATCGTCGGCTCGCTGCCGCTCTTTTCCTTCGAGCCGCCCGAGGACTGGTTCGGCACCGAGACGCCGATCACCGGCGCCGTCGGAACCGACATTCTCGCCCGTCCCGACTGCCGCGTGCTGGCACTCTACGGCACCGGCCGGCAGGCGCGCCGCCACCTGGTGGCCATGTGCACCATCCGACCCGGCGTCGAGGAGGTGCGAGTCTACAGCCGCAGCGCCGACAACCGCGCCGCCTTCATCGCCAAGATGCAGCCGCAGGTGAAGGCGCGCCTCGTCGCCGCCAGCGCGCCCGAGCCGGCCGCGCGCGGCGCCGACCTCATCTGCCTCGCGACCGGCAGCAACGTGCCGGTGCTGTTCGGCGATTGGCTCGAGAAGGGCCAGCATGTCACCTCGATCGTCGCCAGCAACAAGGGGGTGCTCGAGCAGGGCTCGGTCTCGGCGCCGCGCCGGGAATTCGACGATGCCGTGATTTCGCGCGCCGATGTGCTGGTCGCGACGCTGAAGGAGCAGGCGATCATGGACGAGCAGGCCGACCTCTTCCAACCGGTGAGCCAGGGCCTCACCAGCTGGGACCGGATCGCCGATCTCGGCGCGCTCGTCGCCGGCAAGGCGCCCGGTCGCCGCAATCCTGACGAGATCACGGTGTTCAAGCAGAATTCGGATCAGGGCGTCGGCTTCATGGCGCTCGCCAAGCTTGCCCACGACAAGGCGCGCGCCGCCGGCATCGGCCTGGAGATCTGACAGGACGCCAGCGGGCGGCGCCGGTTCGTCGATCATGGCTGCGGAGGGACGAGGACAATGGACCATCCGGTTTCCGTGAAATCCCGCTTGGCGCGCGAGCGGTCGCCTTTCGATTGCGTCGCGCTGCTGCTGCAGGGCGGCGGCGCGCTCGGCGCCTACCAGGCCGGCGTCTATCAGGCGATGGACGAGGCGGGGCTCGAGCCTGATTGGATCGCCGGTATCTCGATCGGCGCGATCAATGCCGCGATCGTCGCCGGCAATTCCCGCGAAACGCGCATCGACCGGCTGCGCCAGTTCTGGCAGCGCGTGAGCAGCCCGCCGGGCTGGGGCCAGACGGCGGGAATCACGCAGCAGGCGAGCTTGCGGCCCTATCTCGCGGCGCTCGAGCTGGGCGAGCGGCTGCTGCACGGCGCCGCCGGCGCCTTCGGCGCCGAAGCACCGACCCTGGCGGCGAGCCAAGGCTGGCGGGCGCTCTGGCAATCGGCGGCGCTCGCGGGCACGCAATGGGATCCGACCAGCCTGGTCAAGGGCGACGCCGCGCGCGGCATGCTCAACCAGCTGAGCGCCAATGCGGCGCTGCTCGGCGGCGTCACCGGCTTCTTCAAGCCCCGCACGCCTTCGCCCTGGTTATGGCCGGACGGCGCGTTCGAAGCCACCAGCTATTACGATACCGCTCCGCTGCGCGCCACCTTGGAGGAGCTGGTCGATTTCGACCGCCTCAACGCCGGCGAGACTCGCTTCAGCGTCGGCGCGGTCAATGTCCAGTCGGGCAATTTCGTCTATTTCGATTCGACCGAGCGCCGCATCGGGCCCGAGCATGTGATGGCGAGCGGGGCGCTGCCGCCGGCCTTTCCCGCGATCGAGATCGAGGGCGCCTTCTATTGGGATGGCGGCCTGGTTTCCAATACGCCGCTGCATTGGATCATGGAATGCGGGGCGCCGGCGCGCACCCTCGCCTTCCAGGTCGATCTGTGGAGCGCGCGCGGCGACTTTCCGGGCAACATGGCCCAGGTGACGACCCGCCAGAAGGAGATCCAATATTCCAGCCGGACACGCGCCATGTCCGACCGCGTCAAGCATTTGAGCGCGGTCAGGAACGCGCTCGCGACCCTGCTGGAGAAGCTGCCGCCCGAGCTCAAGGACAGCGCCGAGGCCCGCCTGCTCGCGCCGCAGGCCGAGCGCAAGCTGCTCAACCTCGTGCAGCTCATCTATCGCTCGCGGCGCTACGAAGGCGACTCGAAGGATTACGAATTCTCGCCGCGCAGCATGGAGGAGCATTGGTCGTCGGGCTACAACGACACCAAGCGCGGCCTGCGCCTTCCGGGCGTGCTCCAGCTTCCCGACAATACCTCAGGCGTCGCGATTTTCGACGCCGGCGAAAAGCTCTGACGTCAGATCAGGTAGGGGATCCAGCGCTTCACGCGGCGCTTATAGGCGCGGTAATCCTCGCCGAAGCGCGCCTCGAGATGCCGTTCGTCCTCGAGCACGCGGGCGTGGAACCAGGGGATGTGGAACAGCAGCAGCGCCACCGCCGCGAGCGAGTGGAAGGTCGCGGCGAGCCCGGCATAGAAGATGAGATGGCCGAGATACATGGGGTTGCGCAGATAGCCATAGAGCCCGCTATCGACGATGCGGTCCGGCGGCTTCTGGAAACCCGGCCCGCCGCCGCCACGGCCGGTGCGGAAGTTGCCGCATAGCCGATATTGCAGAAAGCCCCAGAACAGCAGCGGCACGCCCCAAGGATCGATGAGCAGCCTGCCTTCGCGCAAGATCAGCTCGATGGCGACGATCAGGATCGGATAGAGCACGAAGCTGCGCTTGGGCGTGCTCGCAAGCCAATCTCGGATGGTGTCGACATAGCCGGTCATGCGCCGGAGCATCCCACGCGAGACGCGCCAAGGAAAGCGCCCGCGCCGGGCACGGCCGTACTGGAGGGAGCCGGGAGGGAATGGGGCGGGCGGGCCGGGCGCCACCGCGATCGCAAAGAAGCGCCGCTAGAGAGGCGCGAAGTCATGCATTCGCCGGAACCGAACCCGCTGCCCGATCTCGGCGAATGAGGTCGAAGCCGATCAGACCGGCGGACCGGTGATGCGTCTGCCGGCGGTCACCCCCAGCAAGAGGAAGACCAGGAAGACGACCAGGAAGATGAAGAACAGGATCTTGGCGATCCCCGCCGAAGCCGCGGCGATGTCGGTGAATCCGAACAGGGCTGCGATCAGCGAGACGATCAGGAAAACAAAGGCCCAACGGAGCATGGCATGGATTCCTTTGCGGGAATTCTGCGGTCGCCCTGTCCAACGCAGGCGCGGGCGCGGCGTTCCGATATGGTCAAGCTCACGCTGGGTCATGGGCGCCGGCCACGCTTCCGGCTTCTGAAGGCCCGCGCCCGCGCAATTTTATTGCGTGAGGATGGAGCTCGCCGCCGCCATTCCGGCCAATGGCCGAGCTTTAGCCGGCCAGCGCCGTCCCCACCAACGCCTCGGCCCCCGTCTTGCCGCAATCCGCCATTAAGTCGGCTCGCCAAGGCTCTGGCGTTGTTGGATAATTTGGAATACAAATCAGCTGGCTTTGCGGCTAATTCCGAAAGGCGGGCCGAATTCACGGGTAGGCAGTCCCGATTGGTAGCTTGAGAGGAGCGTGGGAGGGCGATGCGGGTCACCAAGCGGGAAGGCGCTCTCAGCGTGCGGGCGATCGCGGGGACCCATGGCGTCCTGATCGCCCTCGACTGCGCCGAGAGCAAGATTGCCGGCCTGATGGGCTTCGCCCTCAAGCGCCAGATCGGCGACGTGCCCGGCCAGGATTGGCTCAAGGGCCTGAAAGTCTTCAAATCGCTCGACCCGGCCCCCAAGCGCGGTGCCGAATATTCGACATTTGAGAATCCGATCCAGACCTTCCTCTGGTCGGACTATTCCGCCCACCCCGATACCGCCTACACCTACACGGTCGCCGCCATGTATGGCCGGCCGGGCGCCCTTACCCAGGGCGACAGCATCACCTTCACGGTCAAGACCGAGAAGAACGACGACGGCAAGCACGGCGTCTGGTTCAACCGCGGCGCCATCGCCGGCCAGTCCTTCGCGCGTGAATTCGACAATGGCCGGCTGACTGACACCATCGCCGACAATCCGCGCGACCGCATGACGGCCTGGCTGTCGCGCGGGCTGCTCGAATCCTGCCTCGACCATATCGGCAACGCCAAGCCGCGCGAGGCGGTGCGGGTCGCGGCCTACGAGCTCACCTACCTGCCGTTGCTCGCCGCGCTCAAGAATGCGCTGGCCGACGGCGTCGATGTGCAGATCGTCTACCACAAGACGCCCGAGAACGAGGCGGCGATCGCCGAGGCCGGCATTCCGCAAGAGGAGGGCGGCAAGCGCATCCTGCACGGGCGCTGGCACACGCACATTCCGCGCAACAAATTCATCCTGCGGCTCGATGCCAAGGGCGAGCCGATCTCGGTCTGGACCGGCACCACCAACTTCACCGCCTCGGGCTTCCTCGGCCAAACCAATGTCGCCCATCTGGTGAGCGATGCCGCGACCGGTCGCGCCTATCTCGGCCTGTGGCAGGCGCTGGCGGCCGATCCCGCCCCGGCTGCGGCGCGCGAGCGCGCCGTCGCCCTCACCGCCAATCCGGCGAACGTGCCGAGCAAGGGCGTGACCCCCCTCTTCTCGCCGCGCGCCAGCGACCGCATGCTCGACTGGTTCGTGCAGCGCGCGGTCGACGCCAGGACCAGCATCATGTTCAGCGCCTCCTATGGCGCCGCGCCGAAGCTGGTCGCCGCCATCGAGAAGCGGGCGCCGGCGGCGCGCTTTGCGCTGTTCGAGAAGCCGCCCGACGCCGACCTCGCCACCGCCGAGCCGGAACAGCGCGACGAGCTGCACATCGCCTACGCCTCCGTGCTCGGCTATGAATCGAAGAGCACGCCGCAGCGCGGCCGCACCTTCGTGCCCATCGGACGCTTCGCGATCGACGACTGGTTCTTCAAGGAGGAGCTGCAGCGCGCCAGCCGCCGCGGCTTCCTCTATTACGTGCACGCCAAGTTCCTGCTCATCGATCCGCTCGCCGACGATCCGCTGATCTGCACCGGCTCGGGCAACTTCTCCAGCGCCTCGCTGATCGAGAATGACGAGAACATGCTGCTGATCCGCGGCGACACGCGCATCGCCGACATCTATGTGACGGAATTCGACCGCATCTTCCGGCAATTCCATTTCCGCGACGTGGCCGACGACCTCGCCATGAAGGGCCGCGACTCGACCGCCATTTTCCTCGACGAGAGCGGCAACTGGGTGAAGTCGTATTACGAGCCGGGCACGCTCGATTCGCTGCGCCGCCAGATGTTCTTCGCCGATCCCAAGAAGAGCTGGGCGCAAGCCGCGGCGGGCGATGCCGACCCCTTCGCCGGCGACAAGGCGGCGCCGCTGCCGGCCGAGCCCAAGGAGCCGCCGAAGCGCGTCATCCCCTTGAAGCCGGTGGTGAAGGAGGTGCCGAAGCCGCCCGTGCCGCCCGCCAAGCCGGTGGCGAAGCCGATGCCGCCGCCGATCGCGGCCAAGCCCTTGCCGCGGCCGCTGGTGCCGCCGCCGGTGCCGCCGAAGATCGGCGCCGCGGCGCCGACCAAACCGATTCCGCCCTCGCCGCCGAAGCCGGTGGCCGGCGCGCCCACCCTGCCGCCGGGCAAGGTACCGCCCAAGCCGCCGGTGCCGACCAAGCCGGGGCTCGCCAAGCCTGGCGGGGTCAAGCCGGCGCCGATCGCCGCGGGCGCCAAGCCGGCGGGTGCCAAGCCCACGCCCGGCGCCAAGCCGGCCGCGATGCCGGGCAGCGCGAAAGTGCCGCCGGCCACGCCGCTCGCGGCGACCAAGCCGGGCGCCAAGCCGCCGATCGCGGCGGCCAAGCCGGTTGCCCCCGCCGCCGTCGCCAAGCCGACTCAGCCCGGCGCCAAGCCAGCCGTCGCGAAAGCGCCGCCGCCCAAAGCCGTGCCGGCCAAGCCGCCGGTCGCGGCCAAGCCCGCCGCAGCCAAAGCGGCGGCAAAGCCGGTCAAGCCGCCCGTCCAAGCGACCCGGCCGAAGGCCAAACCGCAGCCGCCCAAGCGCGCCGCCGCGGGCAAGAGCCGCCGAGGAGCGGCCAAGCCGGCGGCCAAGCGGACCGCCGCCAAGCGGCCCGCCGCTGGAAAGCGCGTCGCGGCGGCCAAGCAGAAGCAGGCGGCCCGCAAGTCGACTTCGGTGAAGCCGGCCCGCAAACCGGCCGCCAAGCCGGTGCGGGGCAAGCCCGCCGCCAAGCGTCCAGCGCGCAAGCCGGCCAAGCCCGCTTCCCGCGCCAAGAAGGCGGCCAAGGGCAAATCCGCGTCCAAGCGGGCCCGATCGCGCTGATCCGGCCTTGCTCCGGCTCCCAGGGGACGGCAGGTAGCTGGAATTTTAGGTATCCTTAGCAAATAGTCGCATAGCCTCCTCCAGACCAGCGCAAGGCAAGCATTGGAGGTGCGGGTGGTCGCCTTGTCGGGGGGGCAAGCAATACCCAGTTCCGGCCGGCCGCTTCTCCAGGGCGCGGCGCGCACACGCCTGCTCGTCATCGGCGCGTTCCTTCTATTCGCCGGCATGGCGGGGCTCGCCGCCTATATGAGCTGGGACGCGCGCCGCGTTGCCCTGACGCACGCGCTGCAATCCTCGGAGAACCTGCTCGCGGCCTTCGAGGCCGACATCGAGCGCAACATCACGACCTATGACCTGTCGCTGCAGAATGTGGTGGATGTCCTCAAGGATCCGGACATCCGCACGCTGAGCGACCACAATCGCCGGCTGGTGCTGTTCGATCGCGCCGCGACCGCGCGCTATCTTGGCGCCATTCTCATTGTCGACGCCCAGGGCCGGGTCACTCTCGATTCGTTGCGCGAGGTGCCGTCGCAGCAGAATGTGGCGCAGCGCGAATATTTTCAGGCCCATCGCGACCGGCGCGATCTCGGACTGTTCATCAGCCATCCCTTCCTCAGCAACATCAGCGGCAAGTGGGAGATCGGGCTGAGCCGGCGGCTGGAGAACCCCGACGGCGGCTTCGCCGGCGTCGTGGTCGGCACGATGCAGCTCGATTTCTTCCGCCAGCTGTTCGAGAGGGTGGATACGGGCCAGGGAGGGTCGATCACCTTCTTCACCGAAGACGGCAGCATCATCATGCGCAAGCCGTACGACGAGCAAGAGATCGGTCGCGACATGCTGCGATCCTCCGCCTTCTCGCAATATTATCCGGCAAGCCCGTCCGGTTCCTTCGCGGTCACCTCGGCCCTCGACAATGTGACGCGGCTCTACGTCTATCGGCATTTCCGCGAGCTGCCGCTCGTCATCGGCTCCGGCGTGCCGACCCGCCTCGTCTTCGCCGACTGGTGGCAGAAAACGCTGATCGTCGGCATCGCCACGGTTGGGCTCGCCGGTGTCGCCGGCCTGCTCGGCTTGATCTGCTTCGCCGAGCTGCGCCGTCGCGGCGGCGCCGAGCGGGCCGCCACCGAGAGCGAGCATCGCTACCGGCTGCTGGCCGACAATTCGACCGACATGATCGTGCGGGCCGGTCTCGACGGCGTTCGGAAATACGTGTCGCCCGCCTGCCGCACGCTGTACGGCTACGAGCCTGAGGAGCTGCTCGGCACAAGCGCCCACGAATTCATCCATCCCGACGATCGCGAGATCCTGCGTCACGCCGCGGCGGAGGCCCGCGCCGGCAAGGGGAACCTCACCAACTCCTACCGGTTCCGGCACAAGGACGGGACCTATATCTGGGTCGAGGTCACGCGCAATCTCATTCCCGAGAGCGCGGGCAGCGCGGCGGAGATCGTGCTGGTGGTGCGCGACATCAGCGCCCGCAAGGAAGCCGAGCTCGCCCTCCAGCGCAGCGAATGGCAGGCGCGCGAGCAGGCGCGCGTGCTGGCGCTCATGCAGGAAGTCTCCGCGCAAGCCAATCAGGCCAACGATCTCGACAGTGCCGTCACCTACTGCCTGTCGCGCCTGTGCGCGCATCTCGGCTGGCCCGTCGGCCTCGTCCATATCCGCAATATCGGGCCCGCCCCGGCCAAGCGCCTGTGGTTCGTCTCCGACGAGGAGCGCTACCGCCCCTTCCTGTCGACCTTCTCCGGCGAGCATTGGCGACCGGCGCGCGGGCTGACGGGGCTCGCGATCAATGCCGCCGGTCCGGTCTGGGCCGAAGATCTGTCGGCGGTGCCGGGATTCCGCCGCGCCGGCGCCGCCAAGGAATGCGGGCTGCATACCGCGCTGGCGCTGCCCATCCTGGTCGGCGGACAGGGGCTCGCCGTCATGCTGTGCTTCGCCGACCACCGGTTGCCGCGCGACGAATCGGCGCTGGCGCTCGCCGCCTACATCGGCACCCAGCTGTCGCATGTCGCGGAGCGCGTCGGCGCCGTGTCGCGACTGCGCGACAATGAAACGCGGCTCCGCGCCATCTACGAGAATGTGCTGGACGGCATCGTCACGCTCAACGACAGCGGCCATGTCGAAAGCTTCAATCACGCGGCCGAGCGCATCTTCGGCCACCGTGCCGGCGATGTCCTGGAGCGCAGCGTCGCCATTCTGCTGCCGGAGCCCTTTGCGTCGCAGCTCGCCTGGCGCTTGAAGACGGGCGGCCTCGGCATGACCGGCAGCCGCCGCGAGATCGAGGGGCGCCGCGCCGACGGGTCGGTCTTCCCCATGGACATGGCGCTCAGCGAGATGCAGTGCGACGACCAGCGTCTCTACGTCATGGTGCTGCGCGACGTGACCGAGCGGCGCGCCGCCGAGCGCATGAAGGACGAATTCATCTCGACCGTGAGCCACGAGCTGCGCACGCCGCTGACCTCGATCTCCGGCGCGCTCATCCTGCTCGCCAACGGCGTCGCCGGCGCCTTGCCCGACAAGGCGCGCGATCTGATCGCCATGGCGCGCAAGAACAGCGGCCGGTTGGTGCGTCTCATCAACGACATCCTCGATCTCGAGCGCCTCGAGGCCGGCCGCCTCGCCTTCGACCTCACCACGGTGCGCGTCTCCGACCTGCTGACCCAGGCCGAGGAGGACAACCGGGCCTTTGCCGAGCAGTTCGGGGTCACGCTGTCGATCGCGTCGGGATCGGCCGATGCCGCCTTGCACGGCGATCCCCAACGGCTGTCGCAGGTCATGACCAACCTCATCGCCAACGCGGTCAAATTCTCGCCGCCCGGCGCCGTCGCCGAGATCGCGGCGAGCCGCGAGGAGGGTTTCGTCCGCATCGCGGTGCGCGATCAAGGACGCGGCATTCCCGAGGCGTTCCGGCCCTACGTCTTCGATAAATATGCGCAAGCCGACACCTCGGACGGCCGCGACCGCGGCGGCACCGGCCTCGGCCTCAGCATCGCCAAGGCCATCGTCGAGCGGCATGGCGGGCGCATCTGGTTCGAATCCGATCTCGGCAGCGGCACCAGCTTCTTCTTCGAGATTCCCGCGGCCGAAGCGCCAGCCCCCGCCTCGCCGCAGCGCTTGGCGCAGGCGAGACCCTGATGGCCAGCCACGCATCGATCGCGACTTAGCGCATGCGCAGCGCGCTGCACCGGCTGCTCTATGTCGATGACGATCCCGACATCCAGATCATCGCCTCGATGGCGCTGGTCGAGATCGGCGGGCTGGAGCTGCTCATGTGCTCTTCGGGCCCCGAAGCGCTGGTGTGCTATGGCGGATTCGCGCCACAGCTCGTCCTCCTCGACGTCATGATGCCGGGCATGGACGGGCCGGAAACCCTGGCCGCCTTGCGCCGGCTGCCCAGCTGGGTGGAGACGCCGGCCGTTTTCGTCACCGCGAAGGTGCGCAACCAGGAGCGCCAACGCTATCTCGATCTCGGTGCCGTCGAGGTCATCCCCAAACCATTCGATCCGATGACCCTCGCCGACCAGCTGCGCGCCGTCTGGACGCGGCTGCCCCAGGCCTGATCGCCGAAAACGCCGAATTCGCCGCCGCGTCGCTGCAACGAAAGCAAAGCGACGGGCGTAGCTAAGGGCGTAATTTTTCGGAGCGGCCAGGGATGGATCTGCGCAGCGAGGATATGTGGATGGCGCTCGACCTGCTCGCCGAGCAGCATGGCTTGAGCCCATCCGGCCTCGCGATCGCGGCGGGACTCGATCCGACCGCCTTCAACCGCTCCAAGCGCGAGCGGCGCAACGGGCATGCGCGCTGGCCCTCGACCGAGACCATCGCCAAGGTGCTGCTTGCGACCAGGGTGAGCTTTCCCGATTTCGCCCGGCTGACCGAGCGCGCCTGCCGGGCGCGCGAGCAGGGCCGCCGCAAAGCCGCCGCCAAGCAGAAGCCGGCCCAGGCGCACGGGCGCCGGCCGGCGACCGCCCGCCGTACCGCCAGGAGCTAGTTCGGGGGGCCCTTGAGCTCGACCGTATTGCCCTCCGGATCGTCGAGATAGATCGACGGCCCGGTGCCCTCGGCGCCGTAGCGCTCGACGACCTCGCCCGGCACCAGGCCATGCGCCGCGAGATGAGCGCGAATGGCCGCGCCATCGAAAGGCTGCACGCGCAGGCAGAGATGATCGAGGTTGGCGCCCGCCTGCGGATCGGGACCGCCGCCTTTCGCGCGGCCCATCTCGCTCGCGAGAGCGAGAACGTCGATGAGCGAGGCGCCGGCGCGCAGCTGCACCAGACCGATTTCGGGCTGGCGCTTGTCGATGCTGCAGCCGAGCACCTCGCAATAGAAGCGGACGAGCCGTTCGGGATCGTGGGCGCGCAGCACGAGGTGATCGAGGCCGACGAGCGACATCGGTGGCTTGCTGCCGGTCATGCTCCCAGCATGCGCCAGGCCTCCCCTGCCCTCAAGGGCTGGCGAAGGGCAGGACGTTCGGCTTCGGCATCGGCGTCGCCTCGGCCGAGAGATCGGCGTAGCGCGGCGTCGGCAGGCCCTTGGGCAGGTAAAGCGTGACCGTGGTGCCCTTGCCGAGCTCGCTCTCGATCGCCGCAGCACCGCCCGACTGCTTGGCGAAGCCGTAGACCATGGACAGGCCGAGCCCGGTGCCCTTGCCCGCCGCCTTGGTCGTGAAGAACGGCTCCCAGACGCGCGCCAGGACATCCGGCGCGATGCCGGAGCCGCCGTCGGACACCGACAGCGAGACGAACTCGCCGGCGAGCTCGGCGCCCGGAGCGAAGCGGCGGTTGGCGGTGGTGATCACGACGCGGCCGCCGCCCGGCATGGCGTCGCGCGCATTCATCACCAGATTGATCAAGGCGAGCTCGACCTGGGTCGCGTCCGATTCGATCGGCCACAGATCCTCGCACAAGGAGAGATCGACCCTGACGCGCGGCGCGATCTGATCGAGCAGCTCGCGAATGGCGACAATTCGCTCGTTCAAGTCGAAGGTCTCGAATTTCAACGGCTGCCGGCGCGCGAAGGCGAGCAGCTGCTGCACCAGCTTGGTGCCGCGCTGCACCGTGGTCTGGCAGCGCTCGACGATGCGGCGCGTCCTCTCCTGGGTCACCTGGCTTTCGATGAGCTCCAGATTGCCGCCCACCACCTGCAGCAGATTATTGAAATCATGGGCGACGCCGCCGGTGAGCTGGCCCAGCGCCTCGAGCTTCTGCGACTGAAGCAGCGACGCCTCGGCGCGCTTGCGGCGCTCGATCTCCTCGACCAGCTCGAGATAGCTTTCCTGCGCCCGGCGCACCGCCGCCGCCTCGCGCTGGGTGCGGCGAATGGCGAACAGCGCCGTCGCGACCAGCAAGGCGGCGGTGACCAGCGCCAGCACGGCCCATGGCAGCAAGGCACGGTGCCAGGCCGCGCGGATCGTCCGCTCCTCGATGCTGAAGCTGACAAAACCCGGAAAGTCGATGAGCTTCTCGTAGGCGACCAGGCGCGGCACCCGATCGATCTCGGTATAGAGCACGCCCTGGTCGGAGCGCTTGAACTGGGCGAGCAGCGACGGCGCCCAGCTCTGCGGATTCTGGGCGCGTGGCGGATAGTTGACCAGCACCTGCCCGTCGTCGCGGAGCAAGGTAATCGCCGGCCGGTCCTGCGGCAGCGTGATCGTCGCATAGAAGCGCATGAAATAGCCGACCGACACCGAGATGGCGATGACGCCGTCGAACTGGCCCCGCGCATTGGTGCGCCGCAGGCTGAGATTGAACACCGGCAGCTGGCTGAGACGGCCGATGGTGGCGCTGCTCAAATAGAGTCCGGCATCGCCGTCGCGCTGTGCCACGAAATAATCGCGGTCCTGGAGATCGAGGACGGAAGCGGGGAAATTGCGGGTGGAGAGGGCGAGCGAGCCGTTCGGCTCGACCAGGAACAGTGCGTCGACCTGCGGCACCTCGGCGACGAGCTTGTGCAGCGCCTCCCACAGCGGCCGCGAGCGCCTGATATCCTCCCAGGACTGGCCGCGCACCAGATTGTGGGCCTGCTGAAGCAGCAGCTCCTGCGTCTCGAGCACCTTGTCGGTGTGCTCGTTGAGGCTCGCCGCCTCGCGCACGACCTTCGCTTCGGCATTGGCGTAGAGCTGATCGTGGGTTTCCCAGGCGCCCAAGGTGAAGAGCGCCATCGGCGCCAGCACCGATGCGACGAGGAGCAATTGCAGCGACGGCGGCACCGCGCGTCGCAAACCGACACCGAACGGCCACATCCCAAATACCTTCGCCGCACAGTGCGGCCTGACATCAAGGGGCGACGCTCGGTAGTAGCAGCCTTATGGTTAATATGTTCTTGCACAGTTGCAGCTGTGCAACGGTGCGCGTTTTGCGGAACAGCTTCCTACGGCGGACAAAGCAATCGGCCGCGCGCGCAGCACCGGATGGGCTTTGCGCGCGCGGCTCGATGAAGCGCCGGCTATTTGTAGATCGGACGTCCGAGATTGACGTCGCGCGGGTCGGTAAGCGCGCCGGTCGCGGCACCCGCCGCACCGCCGATCGCAGCACCGGCCAGCGGCGCGCCGACCATGGCGCCGACCACCGCACCGCCCGCCGCGCCGATGGCACCGCCGGTGAGGGCGCGGTCGCCCTTGCTATAGCCGCAGCCGCTCAGCGCCAGCCCGACCAGCAACGTCACCGCAATCAAGCTCCTAGTCATGAAAAGCCTCCCACCCCGCATGGATTACCCGGAATAAACGCCTAGTCCGCGCTCGGGTTCCCGCGCCTTGGGCGCACCGGGCGGCGGAATCCGCCGCCCGGCGGTTTCAGCGGGTCATTCCCGCATCTTGTCCTTGGCGCCGCCGACTGCGTTCTGGACCTTGCCCTCGGCCTTGTCGAACTGGCCTTCGGCCTTCAGCTTCGCATCGCCGGTGAGCTTGCCGGCCCCTTCCTTGATGGCGCCCTTGGCCTGCTTCGCCATGCCTTCCGTACGGTCCTTGTCCATTTGGATTCTCCAGCTGGTTGGGGGACGTATGAAAGCAACGCGCCCGTGATGCTGGGAGATCGGTGCAAAAGCTCAGTGCGACTCGGCGCCGCTCCGGCGCAAGTTCCACATGAGCCCGGTGACGGCGCCCTTGAGGCGCGGCAGCAGCAGCAGCACGAGCGCCAGCGTCGCCGGAACGGCGATCGCGATCTGCAGGCCGCTCGGGAAATAAGGCGGCCCAGCCTGCGGCGCGTAAGGGGCTGCGACGCTATGACACCGCGGCAGACAGGTACGGCGCGAAGGCGTAGGCTCCGGCCAAGGGCGCGAAAAGCGCGCCGCAGACAGGGAGGCTTCGCATGCGCTCCGCTTGGTTGCCGTTCGCGCTGCTGCTGGCGCTCGGCACGCTCCTCCTGGGCCCGCAGCCGGCCGCGGCCGGCGATCCCTTCTACAAGGGCAAGCGGCTGGTGATGCTGATCAATTTCGCCGCCGGCGGTCCCACCGACATCGAGGGCCGGCTGCTGGCGCGCCATCTCGGCAAGCATATCGAGGGCAATCCGAGCATCGTCATCCAGAACATGGACGGCGCCGGCGGCCTCATCGGCGCCAACTATCTCGGCAAGGTGGCGCCCAAGGACGGCACCATGATGGGTTATTTCACCGGCGCCACCTGGGTCGCCGCCAACGAGCCCGAGCGTTACGAGACCAAATTCGACAGCTACCAGTTCGTCGCCTATCAGGGCGGCACCAGCGTCTATGTGCTGCGCAGCGATACGGCCCCCGGCATGAAGCAGGCGACCGACATCGCGCATGCGAAAGGGCTGGTGGCCGGCGGGCTCGAGGCCGGCCAGGCCAAGGATCTCTTGATCCGCCTCACTCTCGAGATGCTCGGCGTGCCCTTCCGCTATGTGACGGGCTATCGCAGCAACACCAATGTGCGCCTGGCGCTGCAGAACGGCGAGGTCAATTTCCTGTCGGAATCGCCGCCGGGCTATCTCACCGCCATTCAGCCGGAGCTGGTGAAGACCGGCGAAGCGATCCCGGTGTTCTATGACCCTGCCTGGAACGGCGAGACGCTCGGAATCTCCAAGCAGGTCGCCGGCCTGCCGATCCTGCCCTTCCAGGAGCTCTACAAGCAGATCAAGGGCGCGCCGCCGGCGGGCCGGCTGTGGGACGCCTATCTCACCATTCTCGGCGTCAACTCCGCCATGCAGCGCCTCATCGTGCTGCCGCCGGGCGCGCCGCAGGAGGCCGTCGCCGCGCTGCAGACCGCCGTGCTGCGGCTCGACGAGGACAAGGCTTTCGCCGAGGAAAGCATGCGCGCGGTCGGCTTCACGCCGGACTATGTCGCCGGCCCCGAGACGGCGCGGCAGATCCGGCAGGTGACGAGCCTCAAGCCGGAGATGCGCGGCTTCCTTGCCGACTATGCCAAGGCGCAGAGGAAATAACCGCCCGGGCGGCGCCAGAAATCAGCCGCCTCATTAAAAGCCTGTAATCCGTATTTCTGCCCCATTCGCTGTAAATAAATGCGGAGCCGGGCAACCAAGCCCCCTCGCTGCGTGTTGTCCGGTCGTACGCTCGTCGCGAGACGACCGTGTCCGCTTTTGCAGCGGACAATTCCTCCCTTGACTCGGGCCGCCCGAACTCACGTTCGAGCGGCCTTTTTCTTGGCTGCGCCGAGGGCGCTGGCACAGGCGCAAGGAGCGGCTATGCTCGGGCCAAGCGAGATCCCGGGAGGGGGCACATGTCGGCCAAGCTCAATCACATCGCCATCGTCAGCGACACATTCGCGATGGTGTCGCAATTCTACCAGGCGGTGTTCGGCTTCAATCCGCCGGCCAAGCAGAAGAACTTCAATGCGGCGACGGTCGGCGACGGCTATGTCGGCATCAACATCAATCCGCGGCGGCCGTCACGGCCGGCCGGACTCGACCATTTCGGCGTCGAGGTCGAGGACGCGGCCGAGGTGCTCGACCGGCTGAAGCGGAAATACCCGGCGATCGGCGCGCTGCAGCGGCCGAGCAACCGGCCCTTCGCGGGCATCACGACGCACGATCCCGACGGCAATCTGTTCGACCTCTCGCAAGCGAGCATGGCCAATCGCGGCGAGATCTATACCGACATGCAAAGCGCCGACAGGGACGGCCCGCGGCGCATCAGCCATTTCGCGCTGCGCACCATGCAGCCCGAGCGGCTCGCCGAGTTCTATGCCGATGTGCTGGGCCTCGCGCCCGCCAACCGGAGCGCCGGCGATCCCAACCATTACCTCACCGACGGGCGCGTGACCCTGGTGCTGATGGGCTGGGACATCATGGCGTTCGAGGGCACCGGCATCGTGCGGCCGGGCCCCAACCATATCGGCGTCACGGTCGAAAGCATCGCCGGGCTGAAAGCCGACATCGAGCGCGTCGCCGGCGGCTCTCCCCAGCTCGCGCCCAAGCGGGTCGATATGGGTCCGGAGGGCGAGAAATCGCGGCAGATGCTGGCGCACAGCGCGCCCTACGCGGCCTTCCAGATGTCCGACAACGACAATGTGCTGATTGCCGTCGCCGAGCAGGGCTGATGGCGTCGAGCAGCGTCGACGCCGGCGGGCGGATGCCGGCGTTCCGCAAGCAGGGGTCGGTTCTGCTCGAAGGCTTTCGCCGCACGCGCATTCGCACGCCCGGAGCCGAGATCCATGTCGCGATCGGCGGCAGCGGCCCGCCGCTCCTGTTGCTGCACGGCAATCCGCTGACCCATGTCAGCTGGCACAAGGTGGCACCGAGCCTCGCCGAAAGCTTCACCATCGTCGCCCCCGATCTGCGCGGCTATGGCGACAGCGCCAAGCCGGACGGCGGCCCCGATCATGCCGCCTATTCCTTCCGCACCATGGGCGAGGACAATTTCGCGGTCATGCGAGAGCTCGGATTCGAGCGCTTCCAGGTCGCCGGGCATGATCGCGGTGCGCGCGTCGCTTTTCGCATGGCCCTCGATCGACCGGCGCGCGTCGAGCGGGTGGCGCTGCTCGACATCGTGCCGACACATTACCTGCTGACGCATATCACGCTCGGCTGGGCCGTCGAATCCTACCATTGGTTCTTCATGGCGCAGCCCTATCCCTTCCCGGAGAAGCTGCTCACCGCCGATCTCGACTATTACATCCAGTACAAGCTCAACAAGAAGGGCGTCGGTCTCGAGATTTTCGCGCCGGAGGCGCTCGCCGAATATGCGCGCTGCACCACGCCCGAGCAGATCCATGCGGTGTGCGAGGACTATCGCGCGACGCTCGGTCTCGATCTCGCGATGGACAGCGCCGATCACGGCAAGCGCCGCATCACCTGCCCGACCCTCGCCTTGTGGGGCAGCCAGAGCCATGTCGGCCGCCATTACAAGCCGCGCGAGGCCTGGTCCGAATGGGCCGACGACCTCACCGGCATCGCCATTCCGACCGGCCACTACCCGGCCGAGCACCGCCCGGATCTGGTCTATCCCATCCTGTGGCAGTTCTTCTCGGGCGAGAAATTTGCCCCTCTCCCTGCGGGAGAGGGAGGGACCCAACGCGAAGC
>Ga0070681_10002284_pt1 | contig 17519 bp, 17 predicted proteins | sample KBSC83BmetaG_FD_65650 | JGI IMG/M metagenome (GOLD analysis project Ga0070681, IMG submission 65650) | Corn rhizosphere microbial communities from Kellogg Biological Station, Michigan, USA - KBS C8-3B metaG | ecosystem: Host-associated > Plants > Roots > Rhizosphere | place: USA: Michigan...
TTCTTCCTCGCCGAGCTGCTGCATCTGCTCGTCGACCGCCGCCAACCTTCGCCGACCCGGCGCAGCAGGCCGCGGTCGACGAGCAGATGCAGCAGCTCGGCTAGGAAGAACGGGTTGCCTTGGGCGCGGCCCAAGAGCACGTCGCGCGTGGCGGAGTCGAGACGCGCACCGCCGAGGTAGGCGCGCAGCAGGCGCTCGGAGGCCGCGGCGTCGAGCGGTGTGACGGGCAGCACCTCGAGCCCGGGCAGCCGGTCGGTCCACTCCTGCCCGAGCAGCTCGGAGCGCCCCCCGACGACGAGCATCGCCGGACCCGGCAGCTCCTGCACCAGCTGAGTGAGGGAACGCAGCAGGTCGGGTGCGGCCCACTGCCCGTCGTCGATGACGAGCACCAGCGGACCGTCGACGACCAACGCGGCGAGCACCGCGGCGACGGCGTCGACGAACGGGTCGCGGGAGTTGGCCGTGGCGCCGGGTGTCGCGGCATCACGCGGGCCGAGCGGAGCCCACTCGACGAGTCCGAGCAACGCGAGCAGCCGGTCGGTCGTGGCCGCGGAGATCGGCCGGTCGGCGCTGCCGCGCGCGAGCCGGGACATGGTGCGACGCGCACGTGCTTCGGCGGTGGTCACGTCGTCGCTGTCGGTGATGCCGAAAGCGGTGCGCATCCACTCGGCGAGTGGCGCCAGCTCACGACCTTCGCCGAACGGCGTGCATCTGCCCCAGAGCACGCGCACCCCGGGGACCTCGGCGGCGAAGCGGTCGAGCTCGACCAACAGTCGCGTCTTGCCGACGCCCGCTTCGCCCGTGACGACGACCGACGACGGCCGTCCGCTGTCGACGACGCCGAGGAGCTGGCCGGCGAGTCGGCCGAACTCCGCGTCGCGACCGATGAACGGCGCCTCGTCGCCGAGGCCGATCCGCGCGGCACCCGGGGGCCGCAACCCGACGAGCTCGTACGCCGGCACCGGGTCACGCTTTCCCTTGAGCCGCAAGGGCGGAAGGGTGCGCCACGACGCGAGCGACATCGTCGCGAGCGCGGTCTCGCGACCGGCGAGCACCGCGCCGATGCCTGCCGCGTCGGACAGCCGCGACGCGGTGTTCACGGTGTCGCCGACCACGGTGTAGGCGAGGTGTGCCTGCACGCCGGCAAGCACCTCGCCGGTGTTGAGCCCGACGCGCAGGCCCATCCGGCGGCCGCCGCCGGCCTCCTCCTCCATCAGCCTGCGCACATCGGCCTGCATCCGAGCAGCCGCGCGAACGGCTCGTTCGGCGTCGTCCTCGTGCGCCGTGGGTGCACCGAAGACGGCCATGATGCCGTCGCCGGTCAGCTTGTCGACCCGACCACCCATCTCGATCGTCGCGCGTGACAGCGCGGCGAGCACGCGGTCGGTCACGACGCTCACGCGCTCGGGGTCGAGGTCCTCCGCCCAGGCGGTGAAGTCGGAAAGGTCACCGAAAAGCACCGTGACGACGCGGCGCTCCGCGGCGGCGTCGCTGACACCGCTGACGTCGAGCACTGCGCCGCAGTTGTGGCAGAACCGCGCACCGGGAACCGGAGGGGTTCCGCAGACAGGGCAGACCAGCGGGGCGTCGGGCTCGCGGCTGGGGTGGGTCATGCCGTTTGCCCGGGCCTGCCGTTCTGCTCGGCGGCCAGATAGTCGAGCTGGGCCCGGACGGACAACTCGGCCGCGGGCCACAACACCGGGTCGACGTCGGCGTAGACACGGCGCACCACCGCTGGCGCGTCCTCGTCACCGGCAGCGAGCGCCGCACGCACCTGGTCAAGCCGCTCCTGCCGATGGCGCAGGTAGTAGTCGATGACGGTGGTCGGCGAGTCGAGCACGGGGCCGTGCCCGGGCAGCAGCACGTCGATGTCGGCATGGGCGAGGTCGCGTAGGCGCTGCAACGAGTCGAGGTAGGCGCCGAGGCGGCCGTCCGGATGTGCGACGACGGTGGTGCCGCGTCCGAGCACGGTGTCGCCGGTGAGCAGTGCCCGGTCGGCGGTCAGCACCAGGCAGACCGAGTCGCTGCTATGACCCGGCGTGAGGACGGTAAGCCACTCCACGTCGGTCGACGGCGACGCGCGACCGGGCTCGAGCGGCTCGACGTCGATGCACCACGCCGGGTCGCGCGCGAGCACGGGAGCCCCCGTCAGCTCGTGCAGCCGCGCCGCGCCTTCGGAGTGGTCCAGGTGCCCGTGCGTCAGCACGATCAGCTGCACGGGCCCGTGCTCGACGATGCGGGCGAGGTGGCCTTCGTCGAGCGGGCCGGGGTCGACCACGACGCAGGCATCCTCGCCCGGCTCGCGCAGAACCCATGTGTTGGTGCCGTCCAGCGTCATCGGCCCCGGGTTCGGCGCGAGCAACCGCAACGCACGGGTGGTCGCCTGCTGCAGTCCGTTCACTGGTTCGAGCTCATGGAGTCGGATAACCCTCGTCGTGCGGCAGCAGCAGCCGCGCCTGCTCGTCGTCGTCGACGACGACCTTCGGCAGGACCGGCTTCACATCGCGCGCGGTGCCTGCGGCGAGAACCGCGTCGACGTCGTCGTACGCCGCGATCTCGGAGAGCGTGAACGCCGTCGGCGGGAGCATGCCCATCTCGCCCGACTGCGCGGCCGCGAGCGCATCGGAAGGTCGCACCCACGCGACGCGATCCGCCTCACCGCCGACGTCGCGCGTGCGCTGACCTGTCGGCAGCGCGGCGACGAAGAACCGGGTGTCATAGCGCTTGGGCTCGATCTCCGGAGTGATCCAGTGCGCCCACGGTCGCAGCAGGTCCGCGCGCAGCACGAGACCACGACGGTCGAGCATCGCGGCGAACGACAGGCTGCGGTCGACCAGCGCCGCGCGGTCGGCCTCCCAGTCGTCACCCGTCGTGTCGGCGACAACGTCGTCGGGGCCCGCGCCGGCGAGCAGCACGCCCGACTCCTCGAACGTCTCTCGCACCGCGGCGCACACGAGCGCCTTCGTCAACGCCTCATCCGCGGACAGCAGCTGTGCCCAGGCCGCGGGTGGCGGCCCCGCCCACGCTTCGTCCGACAACGTCTCGTCACGAGGGTCGACCGACCCGCCGGGAAAGACGTACATGCCGGCGGCGAAGGCCATCGTCTGGGTGCGGCGCAGCAGGTAGGCCTGCATCCCGTCGCGGCCGTCGCGCAACAGCACGACGGTCGACGCATGACGCGGCTCGGCCGGGGTCAGCTGACCGGTGGCCAGGGCCCGAGCGTGGGCGACGAAGTCCTTCGGCAGCCGCCGGGCGGTCTCGTCCGCCACTAGCCGACCTCGACGACGACCTCGACCTCGACGGGCGCGTCGAGGGGAAGCACGGCTACTCCGACGGCGCTGCGCGCGTGCCGTCCGGCGTCGCCGAACACCTCGCCGAGCAGCTCACTCGCACCGTTGATGACGCCGGGCTGGCCGAAGAACCCCGGCGCACTGGCGACGAAGCCGACAACCTTCACGACGCGTTGCACCCGGTCGAGATCGCCCACCTCCGCGGCGATGGCGGCGAGCGCGTTGAGCGCGCAGCTTCGGGCGAGCTCCTGGGCACGTCCGGGGTCGACCTCGGCGCCGACCTTGCCGGTGACCGGCAGCGAACCGTCCACGAACGGCAGCTGGCCGGAGGTCCAGACGAGGTTTCCGGTGCGAACCGCGGGGACGTAGGCCGCGACCGGCGCGGCAACCGCCGGCAGTGTGAGGCCGAGGCCGGCAAGACGTTCGGTGGCGCTCACGCGGAGCCCTGTTCCTTCGGCCGCTTCAGGTAGGCCACGAGCTGCTCACCGCCGCCGGGACCCGGCACGACCTGCACGAGCTCCCAACCGTCCTCGCCCCAGTTGTCGAGGATCTGCTTCGTCGCATGGACGAGCAACGGAACCGTCGCGTACTCCCACTTCACGAACGTGACAGTACTGAGAGGGTCTGAGCCGGCTGCGCTCAGGCGCTCTCAGCGGCGGCGCGGCGACGCCTGAGCAGACGCTTGCGCTCGAGCTCGTTGAGGCCGCCCCAGATGCCGTGGCCCTCTTCGATCCGGATCGAGTAGTCCAGGCACTCCTGCTGCACCTTGCACCGGCGGCACAGAGCGCGGGCCATGCCCTCGCGAAGGTCCTTCTCGGGCTTTCGCTCGAAGTGGCTCGGCGCGAAGAAGTAGACGGCGTTGTCCCCACGGCACTCAGCTCCGGCGCGCCACGTGGAGTCGTCGTACATCCCCGAACCCTTCGCTCGTGCGTCACCTCTGCGAATAGATGTGCAATTCGTCACACGGGGTTGATCTCCTGCCGCCCGCACCCCGGTTTCTCGTCCGGCCCCGCTGGCTAGCCTCAACGGTGTGAGCAGGTTCGCCGGAGTCAAGCTGCACGTCGTCTCCGGCAAGGGCGGCACCGGCAAGACCACGGTCGCCGCTGCGCTCGCCCTAGCCCTCGCGTCAGAGGGACGGCATGTCCTGCTGACGGAGGTCGAGGGCCGCCAGGGCATCGCACAGCTGTTCGACACCGCGCCGCTGCCCTACGAGGAGCGGCGGATCGCGTCCGGGGTCGGCGGCGGCGAGGTCTATGCGCTTGCGGTGGATCCCGAGGCGGCGCTGCTGGAGTACCTCGAGATGTTCTACAACCTGCGCCGCGCGGGCTCGGCGTTGAAGAAGCTCGGCGCAATCGACTTCGCGACGACGATCGCCCCTGGTCTGCGCGATGTGCTGCTCACCGGCAAGGTCATGGAGGCAGCGACCCGGGAGCGGCGCGGCGGCGGCCGGCTCTACGACGCGGTCGTGCTCGACGCCCCGCCGACCGGCCGCATCGCGCGGTTCCTCAACGTCAACAGCGAGGTCGCCGGGCTCGCTCGCATGGGGCCGGTGCGGCAACAGGCGGACAGCGTGATGAACCTGCTGCGCTCGAGCCGTACGGCGGTCCACCTCGTCACGCTGCTCGAGGAGATGCCGGTGCAGGAGACCGTCGACGCGGTCACCGAGCTCGGCGAGGTCGGCCTGCCGACCGGCGCGGTGCTCGTCAACATGGTGCGCGAGCCACTCCTGCCCGCCGCCTCGCTGGACGACATCGCCGCCGGCCGCATCGACACCGGCGAGCTCGCGCGGGGGCTGAAGCGGGCCGGCCTCGACATCACCGACACGCTCGTCTCGGCGCTGGCCGGCGAGGCGGCTGACCACGCCGGCCGGGTTCTGCTGGAGCGGCGCGAACGGACGACGCTGGGTGAGCTGAAGCTGCCGATGGTCGAGCTCCCGTTGCTCCCTGGTTCGGCGGAGCTTTCGGGCCTCTACGAGCTGGCCCGCCGGCTGCAGGCGGGTGGCTTCGCGTGACGCGGGCCCCGGCAGCTGTCGACGTCGACGAGCTGCTCGACACGGCGCGCATCCTCGTCTGCTGCGGCTCCGGTGGTGTCGGCAAGACGACGACGGCCGCCGCGCTCGCCCTGCGCGCCGCCGAGCGGGGCCGGCAGGTGTGCGTGCTCACCATCGACCCGGCCCGGCGGCTGGCCCAGTCGATGGGGTTGACCGAGCTCGACAACACCCCTCGCGCGGTGACCGGCGTCGAGTCGAATGCCGGGTCGCTCGACGCGATGATGCTCGACATGAAGCGGACGTTCGACGAGATCGTCCTCGCTCACGCCGACCCGGCGCGGGCCCAGCAGATCCTCGCCAACCCGTTCTACGTCAGCCTGTCGTCGAGCTTCGCCGGCACGCAGGAGTACATGGCGATGGAGAAGCTCGGCCAGCTCAAGGCGCAGGGCCGGTGGGACCTCATCGTCGTCGACACGCCGCCGAGCCGGTCGGCGCTGGACTTCCTCGATGCGCCGCAGCGGCTGGGGCGCTTCCTCGACGGCCGGATGATCCGGCTGCTGCTCGCGCCGGCGAAGGCCGGCGGTCGCGCCTACATGAAGGTCTTCACCGTCGGCCTTTCGATGTTCACGAACGTGCTCACCCGGATCATCGGCGCCCAGGCGCTGAAGGACCTCAGCGTGTTCGTCTCCTCACTCGAGTCGATGTTCGGCGGGTTCCGCGAGCGGGCCGAACACACCTACCGGCTGCTGAAGGAGCCCGGGACCGCGTTCGTGGTGGTCGCGGTTCCCGAACGGGATGCGCTGCGCGAGGCGGCGTTCTTCGTCGAGCGCCTGTCGGCGGAGCAGATGCCGCTCGCCACGGTGGTCCTCAACCGGGTGCACCGCAGCGGCGCGCCGACGCTGTCACGGGAGCGCTCGCTTGCCGCCGCCGAGTCGCTCGCGGCCGAACCGTCGGCGGACGGTGGCGAGACCTCACTCGCCGCGGCGGTGCTGCGGGTGCATGCCGACCGGATGACGACGGCGGCTCGGGACCAGCGCATGGCCGGGCAGTTCTCCGGCGCGCACCCTGGCGTGCCACTGGTCGAGGTCGCCGCCCAGGCGGAAGACGTGCACGATCTCGACGGCCTGCGCTCGATCGGCGCAGAGCTCGGGAGCGGCCCGGAGGCCAGCGCGCCCCTGGCGGGCTGAGCGGCCGAGCTAGCTGGCGACGGCCGCGCGCTTGGGGTCGAGGTCGTGGCCGGCCTCGAAGTCCGCCATCGCGGTCTCGAGCAGGCGACGCCACGAGGTGACGTTGGGGCGCCGGCGCAGGAGCGCCCGGCGCTCGCGCTCGGTCATCCCGCCCCAGACGCCGAACTCCACGCGGTTGTCGAGCGCATCCGCCAGACACTCGGTGCGAACGGGACAGCCGAGGCACACGCTCTTTGCGCGGTTCTGTGCGGCGCCCTGCACGAAGAGGGTGTCCGGTGCGTCGTCACGGCACGCGGCGCTCGTCGTCCAGTCCTGCGTCCAAGGCATGTGCAGTAGTCCCTGTCGTTCGCGGTGGAGCAGCCCCCGTTTTGCCTGCTCCCTGACCGTACGAACCGGACGCAAAGGACGACAGTCCCCGTTCGTCTCATTCTCGGATAGTCCTTTCGGGGGATGCACAAAAACCGGACGTCGTGGGATGGCACGCACCCCCCGTACCCTGGCCGGGTGCGCGCCCGCGGTTTCCTCGACCGGATCGGCCTGCTCGCTGCCGTCAGCGCCGTGGCCGGGATCCTCATGGCCGGCATGCTGCTGCCGATCGTCGGCGGCATCGGCCTGATCGCGCGTGCCGGGGCGAACGACTTCGAGAGCCTCCCGTCGGCCCTCAAGGAGTCACCGCTGCCGCAGGTGTCGCGGATCCTCGCCGCAGACGGGTCGACGATCGCCACCTTCTACGCCGAGGACCGCATCCCCGCGTCGCTGTCCCAGGTCCCGGACGTCATGCAGAAGGCGCTCATAGCCATTGAGGACGTCCGCTTCTACGAACATCACGGTGTCGACTTCAAGGGGTCGCTGCGCGCGCTGCTGCACAACAGCTCGTCCGGCTCGGTCCAGCAGGGCGGATCGACGATCACCCAGCAGTACGTCAAGAACATCCTCATCGAGAACGGCACCCCCGGCGCGACGGCCGACACCCTGGCCCGCAAGGCGCGAGAGGCGCGCTACGCACTCGCCCTGGAGAAGACGCTCACCAAGCAGCAGATCCTCGAGCGCTACCTCAACATCGCCTACTTCGGTGACGGCGCCTACGGCGTCGGCACCGCCGCGCAGCACTACTTCGGCGTCCCGGTCAGCAAGCTGACGCTGCCGCAGAGCGCCCTGCTGGCCGGCATCGTGCAGTCACCGGGCGCCTACGACCCCACGGTGCACCCCGCGGCGGCGCGGGCGCGTCGCGACGTCGTGCTCGGCCAGATGCTGCGCTACCACTTCATCTCCCAGCAGGACTACGACGCCGCGGCGTCGTCCCCGATCGCGCTCGACGTCCACCAGCAGGGCAACGGCTGTGAGGCGTCGCACTTCCCCTACTTCTGCGACTACGTCGAGCACGTCATCAAGACCTCGACCGTGTTCGGCTCGAGCCCGACCGCCCGCAAGAACTTCCTCGAGCGGGGCGGGCTGACGATCCGTACGACGTTACAGCCGCAGGTGCAGCGCGCCGCCGACAAGGCGCTGCACAACTACGTCCACCCGCACGAGCCGTCCGGGGTCGCGGGCGCGGAGGCCGTCGTCGAGCCGGGCACCGGCAAGCTGCTCGCGATCGCGGTGAGCCCGACCTACGGCTCGAACCCGAAGAAGCACCAGAACGACATCAATTACGCCGTCGATGCCCCACTCGGTGGCGGCGCCTACCGCTTTGCAATGGGTTCGACGTTCAAGCTGTTCGTGCTGGCGGCCGCGCTGAAGGAAGGCTTCCCGCTCAGCACCACGATCTTCGCGCCGCCGCGGATCACCGTGAACGGCTTCACCGACTGCACCGGCAACTCCGCCGGCTCGTGGGACGTGCACAACGCGGGCGACAGCGAGCAGGGCCGGTTCAACCTGGTCACCGGCACGTGGTTCTCGGTCAACACGTTCTTCGCGCAGCTCGAGCAGAAGGTCGGCCTGTGCCAGACGGTGAAGCTGGCCGAGGCGATGGGCGTGCGCACCGGCAACGGCAAGCACATCGCGCAGTACCCGTCGTTCGCGCTCGGCGCCGGCGACTACGGGTTCAGCGCACTCGACACGGCCGGCGCCTACGCGACGATGGCCGCGCACGGTGAATACTGCGCGCCGATGTCGATCACGCGGGTGACCGACCGTAACGGCCACAACGTGCCGGTCCCCGGCCCCGACTGCAACCAGGTCGTCGACCCAGGCCTCGCCGACACGGTCACCCAGATCCTGCACGGCGTCCTGACGCAGCGTGGTGCGACGGCCGTCGGCGTCGGTGAGCCGGGGCGACCCGCTGCCGCGAAGACGGGCACCGCGGAGGAGTACAGCGCGTCGGACTTCGCCGGTTACGTGCCGCAGATGGCCGCGGCCGTGTGGGTCGGCAACCCGCACCGGCCCAACTCCTCGCTCGCCTACAGCACCATCGGCGGGCGCCACTACGGGCAGGTCTTCGGCGCGACGATCGGTGGGCCGATCTGGCGCGACACGATGCGTGCCGCGCTGGTCGGCGTACCTGTGGAACCGCTGCCGAAGGCCGACCGCAGCTTCATCTTCGGCAAGTCGACGTCGGTGCCCGACGTCGCCGGGCTGACGGCGTACGACGCACGGAAAGTGCTCGAGCAGGCCGGCTTCGGCGTCGCGCAGTCGACGAAGTACGTCGAGTCGCTGCTGCCGGCGGGCACCGTCGCCTACACCACACCGGGAGCCGGCAGCTCGGCCCCGCAGGGGTCGACCATCGTGCTGCACATCAGCAACGGCATCCCGCCGCCTCCCCCCACACCCAAGCCGAAGCCCACGCCGACGCCGTCGTCGACGCCGTCGACCCAGCCGTCACCGTCGCCGTCATCGACGCCGACGAGAAAGCACCACGGACCGCACTGACGTTCGCCGGCGAAGTCAGCCGCCGAGCCGGCGCCTGACCTCCGCCGCGACCTTCGCGCCGTCGGCCCGCCCCGCGATGCGCGGCTGCAGAACCTTCATCACCTGCCCCATCGCCTTGGGCTCCGAGGCGCCGGTTTCCGCGACAGCGGCGTCGATCAACGCTGCGAGCTCGGCGTCGGTCAGCTGCTGCGGCAGGTAGGTGTCGATGACGCCGAGCTCCGCCTGCTCGCGCGCAGCGAGCTCCTCGCGCCCCGCCTGGGTGTAGGCGTCGTGCGCCTCGCGACGCTTCTTCGCCTCCCGCGTCAGCACCCGCACCACGTCGTCGTCGGAGAGCTCACGTGCCTGCTTGCCGGCGACCTCCTCATTGGTGATCGCGGTCAGCACCATGCGCAGCGTCGACGCTGTCAGCTCGTCACGCGCCTTCATCGCGGTGGTGAGATCGCCGCGCAACCGCTCCTTGAGTGCCATGCCGCCACCATAGGGTTGACGGATGCGTGCCGGAGTCGTCGTCCCCGCCGCGGTCGTCGCGACCGGTGCGTTGACAGTCGGCTACGCGTGGGGCTACGAGCGGAAGGCGTTCCGGCTACGGCGTTACGACGTGCCGGTGCTACCGCCGGGCGCTCCGTCGATCACCGTCCTGCACGTCTCGGATCTGCACGCGACACCCGGCCAGCCGTGGAAGGTGGCCTGGGTAAGGGCGCTCGGCGACCTGCAGCCCGACCTCGTCCTCGACACCGGTGACAACCTCGGCCACCGCGACGGCGTGGCCGTCGCGCTCGAGGCGCTGGATCCGCTCCTCGACCGCACCGGCGGGTTCGTGCCGGGCTCCAACGACTGGTTCGCACCTCTGCCCAAGAACCCCGCTCGCTACCTGCTGCCCGACAGGGGGCGGCGGATCCACGGCGAGCGGCTTCCCTACAGCGACCTGCGCGAGGCCTTCACCGGTCGCGGCTGGATCGACCTCACCCATCGCCGCCAGCAGGTGGAGGTCCGCGGCCTCCGGGTGCAGCTCGGTGGCGTGAGTGACGCGCATCTCAAGGCCGACCACTACGAGCGGGTGGCGGGCCGGGTGGCGGAGAACGTGGACGTCGCGATCGGGCTGTCGCACACACCCGAGCCTCGGCTGGTGGACGCGTTCGTGGACGATGGCTATCGCCTGGTGCTCTCCGGCCACACCCACGGCGGCCAGCTACGCGTTCCCGGCATCGGCGCGCTCGTCACCAACTGCGGCCTCGACCGCCGCCTCGCACGCGGCCTGGCGCGGTGGCGCGACGGCGCCTACCTGCACGTCTCCGCCGGGCTGGGGACCTCGCCGTACGCCCCCGTGCGCTTCGCCTGCCCACCGGAAGCCTCGCTGCTCACTCTCGTCGCCCGGTAGACTCGTCCGCGCATCATCGGGATGTAGCGCAGCTTGGTAGCGCACCTCGTTCGGGACGAGGGGGTCGTGGGTTCAAATCCCGCCATCCCGACCACACAGCTTGATGGATCAACGGCCGGTGGTGCCGTCGATCAGCTCGCGCAAGATGTCGGCGTGACCGGCGTGCCGGACGGTCTCGCTCGTCATGTGCGCGACCACCCACCGGGCGGTGTGCCGCCTGTCCCCGACCGGGATCGCCATGGGCTGGTCGAGGTCCGTCAAGCCGGCGAGGATCTCGTCGCTCGCGGCGATGGACTCCCGATAGCGGCGCAGCACCTCCTCGGCAGTGACGTCAGCGGGCGCCGTCATCGAGAACTCGTAGTCGTCGACCCCTCGGCCGGCGAGCTGGTAGCCGAACCAGTAGAGCTCGGCGTCGATCAGGTGCCAGACGAGCCCTAGCAACGAGGTGCCCGTCGGCACCATCGCCTGGCGCAGCTGCTCCTCGGTCAGGCCGTCCGTCTTCTTGATGACGCAGTTGCGGGCGAAAGTGAGGAACGCCGTCGCCGTGTCGAGCTCACCACCGTCGTTTCGAGGAACCGGCTGTCGCTGTGTCTCAGGCACAGCGACAACGTATGTCTTACGCCGCAGTGGCCAGCGCCTTCTCGACCACGTCCAGGCCGTCGCGCAGCAGGTCGTCGTCGATCACCAGCGGCGGCAGGAACCGCAGGACGTTGCCGTAGCTTCCCGCGGTCAGCACAAGAAGGCCTTCGCCATGGCACGCGGCCGCCACGCGCGCCGTCAGCGCGGCGTCCGGCGCCGTGCCGCCGGGCTCGACCAGCTCGATCGCCACCATGGCTCCGCGGCCGCGCACGTCACCGACGACGGGGAACGACTGTTGCAGCTCGCGAAGTCGGGGCAGCATCAGGTCGCCGATCGCGACAGCGCGCTCGACCAATCCCTCGCGCTCGATCGTCTCGACAGCCGCCAGCGCCGCGGCGCACGCCACCGGATTGCCGCCGAACGTGCCGCCGAGGCCGCCGGCGTGCACCTTGTCGACGAGGTCGGTACGCGCCGTGATCCCACCAAGCGGCAGACCGCCGCCGAGCCCTTTGGCCGTCGCCACGATGTCGGGCACGACGCCCTCGTGCTCACAGGCGAACCAGCGACCGGTGCGGGCGATGCCGGTCTGCACCTCGTCCGCGACGAGCACGATGCCGTTGGCCTTGCACCACGCCGCCAGGCCGGCAAGCCAGCCGGGCGCCGGGACGATGAAGCCGCCCTCACCGGCGATCGGCTCGACAACCACACACGCGATGTTGGCCGCACCGACCGTCTTGTCGAGCATCTGCACCGTCGCGTCGAGGTCACCGGTCCCGCGGAAGGGATACGAGTACGGCGCGCGGTAGACCTCCGGCGCGAACGGCCCGAAGCCATGCTTGTAGGGCATCGACTTGCCTGTCAGCGTCATCCCGAGCAGCGTGCGGCCGTGGAAGCCGTGGTCGAAGGCGACGACTGCGTCGCGGCCGGTTGCGTATCGCGCGATCTTCACGGCGTTCTCCACCGCTTCCGCGCCGGAGTTGACGAGATAGGACCGCTTCTCGTGGTCCCCCGGCGTGAGCCGGTTCAGCGCCTCGCACACGGCGACGTAGCTCTCGTACGGCGTGACCTGGAAGCAGGTGTGGGTGAACTGCTCCAGCTGCGCAGCGGCGGCAGCGACGACCCGAGGGTTGGCCGCGCCGACTGTCGTCACGGCGATGCCGGCCGCGAAGTCGATGAACCGGTTGCCGTCGACGTCCTCGAGGATGCCGCGGTCAGCGCGAGCCGCGAACACCGGCAACGTCGTCCCGACGGCCAGTGGGAGGGCGTCGCGTCGGCGTTGCATCAACTCGGTGGAACGCGGACCGGGCACCGCCGTCACCAGGCGGCGCTGTTGTGGGATCGGCTCTGTTGTCATGGCTGTTCCTCGTTTCGTCGAGCAGTTAGAACCTGCCGCCCACCGCGTCACCGGACAGCCGTTGCGCCAGCCACACGGGAACGAGCGACAGCACGATGAGCACCGCCGCCACCACATTCACCACGGGCGCCTGGTTCGGGCGGAACAGGTTGGAGAAGATCCACAGCGGCAGCGTCTGCACGCCCGGCGCTGCGGTGAACGTCGTGACGATGATCTCGTCGAACGACAGCGCGAACGCCAGCAGACCGCCTGCAAGCAGCGCCGAGCGCATCATCGGGAACGTCACCAGCCGGAACGTCTGGCCGACGCCGGCGCCGAGGTCCATCGACGCCTCCTCCAGCGAGCCGCCGAGGCGGCGCAGGCGTGCGACGGCGTTGTTGTAGACGAGCACGATGCAGAACGTCGCGTGGCCGATGATGATGGTGAGCAGCCCGAACGGCAGATGCATCTCGCGGAAGGCGTTGTTGAGCGCGATCCCCGTGACGATGCCCGGCAGCGCGATCGGCAGCAGAACCAGAAGAGACACTGTGTCGCGGCCGAAGAACTTGTACCGCGAGACCGCGAACGCGGCCATGGTGCCGAGGACGAGAGCGATGGCGGTCGCACCGAGGCCGGCCTTGACGCTCGTCAGGAGGGCCGTCTTGGCCCCCTCTGACTCCCAGGCACGCGACCACCAGCTGGTCGTGAAACCGCCGGGCGGCCAGCTGAAGGTGCGCGACTTGTTGAACGCGTTGATGACAACGACAACCAACGGCAGATAGATGAAGGCCAGGCCGACGGCCATCACCGCAGCGAGGCCGATCCGCCCGCGGCGCGATACCAGTCCGGTGCGCGTGCTCATACGTTGTCCAGTGCGCCGGTGCGCCGAACGGCCAACAGGTAGGCGAGCATGGCGATGATGGGGAAGAACGCGGCCGCGGCCGCGAACGGCAGGTTGCCGCCAGTCGTGATGTTGTCGTAGATGACGTTGGCGGCGAGCTGTGTCGTGCCGCCGACGACGGTCACCGTGATGTAGTCGCCCAACGACAGCGAGAACGTGAAGATCGAGCCGGCGACGATCGCCGGGAACAGCAGGGGAAGGACGATCGCCCGGAAGGTGCGCCAGGCACGCGCGCCCTGGTCCGCCGATGCCTCGAGCAGCGAGTCCGGCAGCCGCTCCAGTCCTGCGAAGATCGGCAGCAGCATGAACGGCAGCCACAGGTAGGACAACGTGATGATGACCGCGCCGAGGCTGTAGCCAGGGCCCTTCATTCCGAGCGGGTGCAGCAACCAGCTGACGAGGCCACCGTTCGCAAGCATGACCCGCCAGGCATAGGCCTTGACGAGGTAGGACGCCCACAGCGGCGTGAGGATCGCGACGACGAGCAGCTGCCGGGCCCGCCGCGATGCGACCTTCGCCATGTAGAACGCCATCGGTAGCGCGATGAGCGCGTCGATCACGGTCACGCCTGCGGCCACACCGAGTGAGCGCAGCGCCACCTTGCGGTAGACGCTCTGGGTCACGAGCTCGTGGAAGTTGTCCAGCGTCGTTTGATGGACGACGGCGCCGGTGAAGGCGTTCGTCGTCCAGAACGCCGCCACGAGCATCGCGGCGAGCGACCCGAGATAGGCCACGACCAGCCACAGCATCGGCAGCGAGAGCAGCGCTGCCAACCGCACCCACACGTGGTGGTGCAGGAAGGTCGACACCGCGTGCCCCCGCGACTGTGCGGGGGCACGCGGGACGGTGGCCGTCGCCGTGGTCACGTCAGCCCTTGATGTTCGTCCAAGCCTGGGTCCACTGCGAGTAGTCCGTGCAGACGTTGCCACGGCCGTCCAGGCAGTGCTTGGTCGGCGTCGTCCAGTAGAACAACGAGTCCGAGTAGGCCTTGTCGGCCGCGTGGTACTGATCGCAGAAGGTCTTGTCCGACGTGTGCTCACAGGCCAGCGATTGCGCCGGCGCCTCGCCGAACCACTCCGCCACCTGCGCGTTGACCTCAGGCGAGGTGATCCAGTTCATCCACTTGTACATGCAGTTCGGGTGCTTGGCGTGAGCGGCGATCATCCAGGTGTCCGACCATCCGGTCGAGCCTTCACTCGGCTCGATCGCCTTCACCGACACCTTCTTGTCCGCAGCGATGAGGTTCGCGATGACCTGCCACGTGGTGCCGATGACGCTGTTGCTCGACTCGAAGGCCTGGACCTCCTTCGTGTAGTCCGCCCAGTACTCCCCGACGGTCTTGTGCTGGTCCTTGAGCAACCCGACAGCCGCGTCGAGCTGCTTCTGGTCGAGCGCGTACGGGTCCTTGATGCCCAAGTCGGGCTTGTGTCGCATCAGGTAGAGCGACGCGTCGGCAATGTAGATCGGGGAGTCGTACGCCGTGACCTTGCCCTTGTAGGGCGAGTTCGCGTCGAAGACCGCTCCCCACGACGTCGGCGCGGGCGTCACCGACTTCGTGTTCCACATCAGCAGGTTCGCGCCCCAGCCGTGCGGGATGCCGTACATCTGGTTGTCGACCGAGTTCCAGGACCGGTCTTTGAGGAACGGCTGGATCGTCGCGTAGTTCGGCACCAGCGAGGTGTTCACCGGCGCGACCTGGCCGCCGTAGATCAGCCGGAGCGTCGCATCGCCCGAAGCGGAGACCCCGTCGTACTGACCGGTCTTCATCAGCTGGACCATCTCGTCCGACGTGTTGCCGATCTTGTCGTGGACGATGCAACCCGTCGCCTTCTGGAACGGATGCACCCAGTCGACGCTCTTGTCGTTCGTGCCGTCTTCGGCATAGCCGGCCCAGTTGACGAGGTCGAGCTCGCCCTCGCCTGCTCCGACCTGGGTGGCCATGGGAATCTTCGGCACCGCCGGGGCGGCGCTTCCGCCACCACCGCCGCCACTACTGCTCCCACCGCACGCGGACAGCGCCAGCACGAGTGCGCCGGCGAACGCGGCGCCAGTGGTTCTCGGCAGCCGAGACATCAGCATTCCTCCCTGTCGGTCTCCGCGCCCGTGTCGGAGGCGCGGTCGAGCGGGTAGACGGATGCGGGGTCCCAGCTGAGCAGCACGGCGTCCCCACGCCGGCCGGGTCCCGATCCGGATGAGGCGTCCGCGGGCGCAGTGACCATCCAGGTCGGGCCGGCCTCGAGCGCGACCACCCACCGCAGAACCGGGCCTGCATGCACGACGTCCACGACCGTGCCCGCCGCACTGCCCGAAGCACCCGGAACCGGGGCGTCGGTTGCATGCAGGCGAATGCGCTCCGGGCGCAGGCTGCACGCCGCGTCGATCCCGAACAACCGGCCGGCGACGACCGCGTCGACGATGTTGGACGTGCCGATGAAGTCCGCGACGAACGGTGTCGCCGGCCGGTCGTAGACCTCGGTCGGACTGCCTACCTGCTCCACCCGGCCGGCACTGAAGACAGCGATGCGGTCGCTCATCGACAGCGCTTCGTCCTGGTCATGCGTGACGAACACGAACGTGATGCCGAGCTCGCGCTGCAACACCTTGAGCTCGACCTGCATCTGCTCGCGCAGCTTGCGGTCGAGGGCGCCGAGCGGCTCGTCGAGAAGCAGCACACGTGGACGGTTGACGAGCGCGCGGGCGAGAGCCACACGTTGGCGCTGCCCGCCCGACAGCTGCGCGGGCCGTCGGTCCTCGAACCCTTCGAGCCGAACCGTACGCAAGGCCTCGGCAACGGCAAGCTTGCGCGCGGCCCGGCCGACCCGCCGGACGCGCAGGCCGTAACCGACGTTGTCGGCGACGCTCATGTGCGGGAACAGCGCGTAGTCCTGAAAGACCGTGTTGACCTCCCGCGCGAATGGCGGTTGGCCCGTCACGTCGCGCCCGGAGAGCTCGATCCGTCCACCCGACGGCTGCTCGAAGCCTGCGATCATCCGCAGGCACGTGGTCTTGCCGGAACCCGATGGACCGAGCAGGGCGAAGAACTCGCCCGCCGCCACGTCGAGGCTCACGCGGTCGACCGCGACGACCTCTCCGAACGTTTTCGAGAGGTCAAGGAGCCTCAGGACGGGAGTGGACGGCATGTCGGAAACCTGCTGGCCGAGTGGCCGGTCGGCAAGTGTCGGCGACGATCCCGTCGGCGATCCGCCGGTCATCCGCGGCCTCCCGAAGCAACGGTCCGATGCACGTGGACCGGCCGCAGCGTAACTGAATCAACAACGGATCACGCGGCGTTCGGCCAAGAATTCCTACGGAAACGCTTGCCAAGACGGCAGGAATCTGCGACAACCGTGGCAACTGCCGAATGGAGTCGGAGCCCATGACAGCAACGACGGACACCCCTGCCGCACCACTTCCGGTCGACAAAGGCCTCAAGTCCGGAGCACTTGGGCTCTTCTCGACCACCGTCATCGGCGTCGCGTCGGTAGCGCCGGCCTACAGCCTGGCCGCCACCCTCGGCTTCGTCGTCGCATTCGTCGGGCTACAGACGCCGATCGTCGTGATCCTGGCGTTCATCCCGATGCTGCTCGTGGCGATCGGGTACGCCGAGCTGAACAAGGTCGAGCCCGACTGCGGCACGACCTTCACCTGGGGGACGCGGGCGTTCGGCCCGTGGATCGGCTGGCTCGGCGGCTGGGGCATCGTCGCCGCCGACGTGATCGTCATGGCGAGCCTCGCGCAGATCGCCGGGCAGTACGGGTTCCTGCTGTTCAACGCCGACGGCATTGGAAGCGACCCGACCAGCGGCTGGGTGCTGCTCGTCGGCATCTTGTGGATCGTGGCGATGGCCTACATCTGCTACATCGGCATCGAGATCTCCGCGCTGTCGCAGAAGATCCTGCTGACCATCGAGGTCACGATGCTGATGGTGTTCTCCGCCGTCGCACTCATCAAGGTCGCCACCGGCAACGCGCCGGGCGGGCATCTCACGCCGCA
>Ga0070681_10002286_pt1 | contig 17517 bp, 15 predicted proteins | sample KBSC83BmetaG_FD_65650 | JGI IMG/M metagenome (GOLD analysis project Ga0070681, IMG submission 65650) | Corn rhizosphere microbial communities from Kellogg Biological Station, Michigan, USA - KBS C8-3B metaG | ecosystem: Host-associated > Plants > Roots > Rhizosphere | place: USA: Michigan...
CAGCGCTACGGCGTGTACAAAGTAAAAGGCGCGGGTTCGGTGCGGCTCGAGAACAATACTATGACCGGCAACACCGTCGCGAATTATTACGAAGACGGCCATAGCGGACCAGCGGGCCAATAGCCACGTGATGCAGAAAGCTGTCTTCCTGCTGTTCGCGGCCGCTTCCTTGGTCGCCCAAGACCGGCCGGGGCTGTTCTTCCGCGAGGATTGGAAGGAGATTCCGGCCGCAACGCCCATTACGCAGGAGCACGTAGCCAACGCGGACGTGATTCTGTCGCTCTACGGGCCGGGCAAGCCGACCATTCGAAAATCGCACCACGATACGCCCGCCGACGATCCGTATTATGTCTGGTCAGGCGAGTGCACAGGCAACTGGGCCGTTACTCTGCGGAATAGAAATGCTTCGGCCGATCTGACCGGCATGGCAAAAATTCGCTGGCGAGCCAAGCAGGCAGGATTCCGCCACCTCCGTATTGTCCTGAAGCTCGCCGGCGGCACATGGCTGGTGAGCGATCAATCTGATGGACCATCGGCCGACTGGCGCGTCCGAGAATTCAACATCGCTGACATCCGCTGGCGAAAGCTGGATATCGAGACGATTGTCGAAAACGCCTGGGTGGATAAACCCGATCTGACCCATGTCGAGGAAATCGGCTTTACCGATCTGATGCGTGGCGGCGGTACACCAGCCTGCTCGCGCGTGGACTGGATTGAGATTTACGGGGCTAAGCGACCGCTCTCGGCGGCAGCATCACGGTAGGGCGTTCCTGGAGGTGCCTGTGAAACGCATCGCGAAGTGGATTGGAATCGTCCTGGCCATCCTGATATTGGCCGTGGTCAGCGTGCCGTTTTTAATTAACGTCGATCAGTTCCGGCCCACGCTCCAGGCGGAGCTTACCCGCGCGCTTGGCAGAGAGGTTACGCTGGGCAACTTGCGGCTCAAAATTCTGCGCGGCGAGGTTACGGCGGACGATCTTTCGGTGGCCGAGGATCCCGCCTTCGGCAAACCCGCTTTCATCAAAGCGCAATCGATGCACGTCGGCGTGGAGATCTGGCCGTTCATCGTGTCGCGCAAGCTGATCGTCAGGAATCTGACGATTGATCAGCCCGACATCGTGCTGGTGCAAGCGCCATCGGGCAACTGGAATTTCTCAAGCCTCGGCGGCAAGTCCGCAACACCGTCCGGCCGGACGCCATCTTCAGCACAGATGCCGCTCGATCTTTCCGTGCAGCTTGTCAGGGTCAACAATGGCCGCCTCACGCTGCGGAGAACCATCGGCCACTGGAAGCCTCTGGTACTGGAACAGGGAAATATTGAGCTGCGTGATTTTTCGGCTACTTCGGTCTTCCCGTTTTCGGTCTCCGCGATAGTGCATGGAGGGGGCGCGATCACGCTCGACGGAAAGGCCGGCCCGCTCAATCCGGCGGACTCCGCGATGACGCCCGTAACGGCAAACCTCAGCGTGACGCGTCTCGACCTCGTTGGCTCAGGAGCGAACGACGTAGATCCCAGCCTCGCAGGCTTGGTGTCCTTTAGCGGCACCGGCGACTCGGATGGCACAAACATGCGCTTGAAAGCGAAACTCAAAGCCGAAAAGCTGAGGATCGCCAGGGCGGGAACTCCTTGCACGCGACCCGTGGAACTCGATTTTTCGGTGCAGCATAATCTCCGCAACCACTCCGGAATTCTTCATCAGGGAGACATCCACATCGGGAATGCAACCGCGCACCTCACAGGAAATTACTCCGAGCACGGTGATTCTGTGGTCTTGAACATGAAGCTTTCCGGTCCGGGCATGCCGGTCCAGGAACTGGAAGCGCTGCTCCCCGCCTTGGGAGTTGTGCTGCCGGCCGGAGCGTCTTTGCGGGGTGGCAGCGCGAGCGCCAATCTCTCGATGGAAGGGCCGGCAGATCGCCTGGTCACCAGTGGATCGCTCGCGGTCAACAATACGCGGTTGACCGGCTTCGATCTTTCTAAGAGGATGGCGTCCATCGAAAAGTTCGTCGGGATTAAGGCGTCGCCGGACACGGACATCCAGACCCTGAGCGCCAATGTACGGTCCGCGCCGGAGGGTACCAGCGCGCAGAATATAAAGTTGGTCGTCCCGGCCGTCGGTGATTTGAGCGGCGGCGGTACCATCAGTCCCGCCAACGCTCTGGATTTCAAGATGAGCGCCATTGTCCACACTTCGGGGATGCTGGCCGTCATCGGAAACAGGCCGATTCCATTTACCGTCGAGGGTTCATGCTCAAATCCGGTTTTCCGTCCGGACATGAATGCGATTGTCAAAGAAGAGGTCAAAGGTATCCAAAAGGACATCGGGAAAGCTGCCGGCGGCTTGCTCAACGGCCTGCTCGGCGGCAAGAAGAAGAACTAAATACAAGGAGCGTAACTGATGAATAGCATTCCACCGGATGATCTTCGGCGCACCTTGGCTGTTGCGGAGTCGGACGACCGAAAACAACCGCACATCGGGTTAGTTGGGGATACCTATACGATTCTTCTCACGGGAAGAGACACGGCTGGCCGCTATTGCCTGATCGACATGCATCTTCCGCCCGGCGGGGGGCCGCCTCCCCACCGGCACGACTTTGAGGAGTCGTTCACGGTGCTCGCAGGCGAGATTGAGGCAACGTTTCGCGGAGTAGCCTCGACCGTTAGAGCTGGACAAGTGATCAATATTCCGGCTAACGCGCCTCACCAGTTCCGGAACAAATCGGAGCAGCCGGCGCGGATGCTGTGTATCTGCTCACCGGCTGGGCAGGAAGAGTTCTTTCTCGAAGTTGGCGTTCCGGTCGCTACCCGGACAACTGCCCCGCCGCGGCTCGACCCGGCTGCACAAGAGGAACTGAAAACCAAAGCTGAGGCACTTGCGGACAAATACCGGACCGAGTTCTTGAAACAGGCTTGATTGATCAAGACAAACTTCAGGGGACGATGTCTTCTTCTTCCCCCCGTAAGTGCCCAGTAGCTTCCTCGACACGCCGCACAACCCCCGCAATCTCCTCCGCAAAGCGAGCCTTCGACAGCCGCTCGTCCGCATCGGGCACAGCCACATCTAGAGCCACTCGCGAGCCCTCCGCACCCGTTGCGCATTCCTTCGCTAAAACAATGACGCGGGTACCCAGCCGCACCGCCTCGTCAATATTATGCGTGACGAACAGGACCGTCGTCTTCGTCTCTTTCCACACTTCGCGGATGAGCCTCTGCATCGCCGCCCGCGTGCCCGGGTCGAGCGCGCTGAATGCTTCGTCCATCAGCAGGACCTTCGGTTTCATCACCAGCGCCTGCGCAATCGCGACTCTCTGCTGCATGCCGCCCGAGAGTTGATCCGGGTACTTTCCTGCGTCGCAATCCTGCAATCCCATGTGGCGGAGCTGCCGCAGCGCTTCGGCGCGAAATTCCCGGCGCCGGCGATAGAAGCGCGGCGTCAGGCTGGTCAGCAAACTGAATTCCTCTACCTCCAGGCCAAAAGTTATGTTCCCAAGCACGGTCTTGTCCGGAAACAACGAGTACTTTTGCGGAACATATCCGCGGTCGCGATCTGGCCGAAGCACCTCGCGCCCACCGACGATCACACGACCCTCAGTCGGCATCTCTGCGCCAAGCACCAGCCGCAGCAGCGTGGATTTTCCGCAACCCGTGCGGCCAACCACCGATACAAACTGCCCGCGCTCGAACGTCAGGTCGATTCCGTTGAGCACTTTCTTCGGCGGCCCGCCCGCGACAGGATAGCTGACGTGGATATCCTCGAGCCGCATGAGCGGCTCATCGCGCGTTTTCGAATCGAGCAGCGCTACTGCGCCCTCTTCGGTCAGGCTTCCCGGAACCATGGATGCAGTTTCTTGTTCAGAAGTCTCATGGTCAAGTCGACCAGAAACAGCAGTAGCGCAACCCAGAGAACATAGGGGATGATGATGTTCATTCCCATGTGGCGGCGAAGCAGGGCGATGCGATAAGCCAAACCGTCGGTCGAGGCAATCATCTCGCCGGCGAAAAGGAACAGCATCAGCGGCTTCAGGTTCAAGCGAATGCTATTGAGTACGCGCGGCCAGATCTGCTTGAGAACCACGCGGTAGGCCACATCAAAATCGCTCGCGCCCAATGTAAAGCCCTTTACGAGTTGCTCCGGCGGCACGCTCTTCGACAGATTGAAGGTGTCCAGAATGATCGTAGGCGTCACGCCGATCACGATCAGCATCACTTTCGAAAGCTCGTCGATGCCGAAGGCGATGAATAAAATAGGCAGCACGGAAAGCGCGATGATCTTGTCGAAGAACAGGATGAATCGCAGGAAGAAAACTCCGAAATATGGAAAGATGCCCATGTGCAATCCCAGCAGCACCGCCGGAAACAGCAATGCCAGGCCGTATAAGAAACGCCGTGAGCTCGCCACGGTGTCTTTCCACAGCATGCCGTTGCGGAAGCGCTGGATCGCCGATTGCGCAGCGTTATCCGGCTGCTGCTCTTCATCGCCGTCGGGGTGCATCGAGGCCTGATAAATCCCCGCTGCTAGCTGCCCGAGCGTCGGCACCACGCGATCATCGGGATTTTCTTTGTGCCGCCGCTGCGCTGTATAGAAATACAGACTGATGCCCGTCGCGAACAAAACCCAGGACAGTATCCAGCAGGTGAGCCGGCTCGGCCTCGCGCTGATGTTCAGCAGGCTCATGGACGCCCTAGAGTTTGCTCCCGTCAGCCAGCTGCATGTACATGGGATCGAATCGCAGCCGCACACGGTCGGGCTTTCCCTGCACGGTTCCGTCCGCATAACGGACCGCTACATCGTCCGGCGACTTCGTATTTTCCCCCAGCAGGCCGTGCGTAAAACAGAATTGCTTCACCAGCGCCATCTTCTGCTTTATCTCCGGTGAGGTGACGAGTTGCATCCCTGCCTTCGGCGTATAAAACATGTGCGTCGTATTTAGCTGCTCTTTATACGACTGCAGCGAATCCTGCGATCCCTCGGCGATCGCTGCCAGTACTTTGTCGGTTCCAGGGCCCGTGCCCGACATCAGCGCCATCGTTTCGTACCAGGCGCCGGCCAGCGCCTTTGCGAAGTTCTGGCCCGCTCCGTCTTTGCGGTTGAGCACGTCGGTGCGCACCACCGTCAGATCTAAAATTTCTCCGGGGATTTGCGACGAATTGAAAATATTGGTCACGCCCGGCTGTTTCGAAATCTGCGAAACCAGCGGCTTCCACGTCACCACCGCCTCTTGCGACCGGTCGGTCATGAACGCCGCGGAAATATCGGAATCAGAAGTGTTTACCAGATGCACGCGCTTGATCTGGGATTCCATTCCGTTCATCGCCATGCCGCGCTCGAAAAGGTATTGTGAAACGGTCTTCTCGACCAGGAGCAGTCTCTTGCCTGGCAGATTTTTGAACGTGAGGCCATTGCGCACCAGCACGGCGTCGTTACCGTTTGAGTAGTCGCCCACAATGATTGCCGTAGTGTCGATTCCCGCCGCCGCCGGCATATCCAGCGCTTCCATGTTGGTCATGGCGCATGCGTCGATATTCTTCGCGACGAATGCTTCGAGCGATGGCGCGTAATCGAACCGCTGCACTTTAATGGCGATACCGTACTTGTCGGCCCACTTCTTCATGATTCCCGTCTTCGCCATGTAGTAATACGGATTCCAGCCCACGTAAACCGACCAGCCCACAATGAACGAGGGCTTCTCGCCGGCGTGCAGTGGGCGCTGCAGAATCACGGGCGCGAGCAATAGAAGTGCAATGTGGATGATTGCTATAGAACGATAGAGGTGTGCCGTAAGTCTGGTTCGCTGCATACGTTTGGTCGCGATTATCGCCGGCGATCCTGGCCGGAAAATATAGAAAACGATCGGTCGGCATGGACCGAATGTTGGACGTAGTATAGCTCAGGACTAACGCGAATAATCACGGTTCAGGCATAACATTTTCCGATGGCGCGCATAAGATTTTTTTTGGCCGCGAGCCACGCGAAGCCGTTGATTTTGATAGGCTCTTCAGTTGCCCCCGGCTTAAAATAAGGAACTCAATCATATGGCCTTTTATCACCGGCACGCCCCCAATCACCGTGAGCACAAACGCGCACTCCCCGACTACACGGGCCTCGAGGGCATGAAAGCGCTCCAGGCGGAGGCGGCCCTTCCCTCCGCGCAGTGGAATGCCGAGGTGCGGCGCGGAAAAGAATTTGGCCTCGAATGCGCCGATTCCATTGAAGACAAATCTGAGATCAGCTGCTTTCAGCGCGGCGAGCTGCCGCATTGGTCGGGCATCAACACCTTTCTGAAAACTCCGTATCTCGAGGATGTCCGCAAAGTAGGCGAATACGATGTCGCGTTTATGGGCGTGCCGTTCGACATCGCAACGACGTACCGCGCAGGGACCCGCTTCGGACCCCAGGGGATTCGCCGCATCTCGTCGCTTTACACCACGTATAACTTCGAGATGGGCGTGGATCTGCGCGAGTCCCTCAAGATGTGCGATGTAGGCGACGTGTTTTGCCCGGCGAACATCACCAAGAGCCACGATCAGATCTCGAACGCCGTTGCCCACATCCTCTCCCAAGGCACGCTGCCCATGATTATGGGCGGCGATCATTCCATCGGCTATCCATGCGTGCGTGGCGTGGCGAGATGCATCGAGGGCAAAGTCGGCATCATTCATCTCGACCGGCACATCGACACGCAGGAAAAAGACATGGACGAGATCATGCACACCTGCCCTTGGTTCCATGCGACCAATATTCCGAATTGCCCGCCGGCCAACCTCGTGCAGGTCGGCATCGGCGGCTGGCAGGTGCCTCGCCCGGGCGTCACGCAGGGCCGGAAACGCGGCTCGACGGTATTGACGATTCGTGACATTGAACGTATCGGAATCGAGAAAACGATCGAAATCGCGCTCGAAGTAGCCTGGAAAGGCGCGAGCGCCGTCTACCTTTCATTCGACATCGATTCCGTGGACGCCGGATTTGTGCCCGGGACGGGCTGGCCGGAGCCCGGCGGGTTCCTTCCACGTGAAGCGCTTGCCATCCTGCACGGCGTCGCCAAAGAAGGCATCGTGGCCATGGAGGCCGTCGAGGTTTCCCCGCCCTACGATATTTCCGATATCACCGCGCTGCTCGCGGTTCGCGCCATGGTAGATGTGCTCGCAACCATGGTCAAGTTCGACCGCGTAGGCGGCCGTCTCAAAGCTGCATGACGTGACCGGACCCGCATTTCTCATCGCGAGCGATCTGCTTCCGAACCATCCCGATTGGAATCGTGCGATGGCGCAGGCGAAAGGTCTCGCCGATCCGGCAGCCCGCATCCTCGGATTTACGCCGCGAGTGCGTCTCTGTTCTCTCGCCATGCACGCCGCCGACGACACTGGTGAGTACAGCCTCGATCGCATGCTTCAAAGCGAGGCCAGCTCAGGCGCCGGAGAAATCTTCGTGTTGCCGGCCGCGCTCGACTGGAATCTGTGGCAGCGCGAAGCGTTCGGCCGCAGCATTGCCGAATTCCGGCGAAGCCACGGGAATATGTCCGTTTTTCACGATGACGTCGATTGCTGCCATCCGCTGCTGGTTGAGTGTTTCGCCGAAGCCGTTGCAAGAACATTTGCCGGCCAGGACATTCCCCGGCAGCGCGCCGGATTGCTGCTGATTGCGGGCGGTCACGGCGATAGCGGAAGCCGCGCCCAAAGCTATCGGCTGATGCGCCTTCTCTGGGAGCAGTTGAGCATGGCCCGCGCCGACGTGGCGTTCCTGAAGTGTACTCAGTTGTTCTTGCCGGCCGCTTTGGATCGATGCGCGCATGAACACCTCCATTGGGCGCTGCTTCCACAAAGTCAATGGCGGACCGAGCACGTCGATTACTCGCAGGCCATCCTCGAGAATTTCCGCCTGACGCACCCCGAGTCTGCGTGCTGGCCGCTAGTCGATCCGCCAGCGGATCATCCGGCAATTGCGGCATGGCTCTCACAGCGCATGACGCGGTTGTGGCAGGAAAAGCGCGCGCGTGACGCCGTGCGAACACCCTCGCCGAAATCCACGAAACATGCGTGCGCCGCCCGCTTCTGGACCGGCCGCGAATGGGCTTCAGCGGGCAACGGCCATTCGCCGGCAGCTAGCGGATTCATCGCGCAGGCATCCACGACCGAGGCGCTTGCCAGCGTGCTCGGCCACGTCCTGCCAAAGGCCGAAAACTACATCATCAAAGTCACATGGCATGGTTATGCGCCCGGCACGTTCACGGACGCGCCGGCGCTCGATCTGCTTTTGGGCGCATTGTCTGGCCGCGCCGTTATCCTCGAAGGCCACACCAGCAGCCGGAATCTCGGGGGCGCGCAGTGGGATTGGGAAACGGAAGCGGAAAATCATCGCGCCTGGATTCAGCAACAAGACGCTGAATATCTGCGCCGAACCGGCCTCGCCGAGGTGATCGCACGCCATCGCGCACAGTACCTCAACATCACCGAGGCCCACTGGAATGGGGACTGCGTCCCGGCGCGCGCAATGGAAACGCTACTCGAGGAACATGGGATTACACTGCGCCATCCCGAGCTCGCCGCCTTCCTCCCGCAGCCGCTGCTCGATCTCCGTGGCTCGCCAATTCTAAGCTTTGCCCGCTTCAAAGGGCCCACTCGCCTGGGCATTTCGAATTTTTTCGGTTTGATCCCGACGCCGCTGCGCAGCGCCTGGCATGGGCCTGACATCACACATTTTTCGAGTGTCTGTTGCGATCTCGCAAAGCTATATGGCTGCCTGTTTCCCACCTATTCCGTAGTTGAGGCATTGCATTCCGCCGTACGTTGGGACCGCAAGGGCCTCTACCGCAGCCGTTGGGGGAATTACGACATCGTGCTATCGGACGGCATCCTCACCGGCAGCCAGGGACTCGCCGGCGCCGACATCCTGGCCAGCCGTCTACAGGGCCAGGACGTTTCCCGCAGCGCCTTCTTCGACGTCGTGAAACAGGAACTCGACTGGCCCGAGGAGGCTGCTACGCAGGCCCTTCCCCCCGAACTACAAGTCAGATTTTGCTAAGGTTAGGCTCATTAACCAGAAATAATCCGCGCGAATGAACCGCTGCAGACGCCCGCCACGTCTCTCTGAAACAGGAGAGCTGAATTATGCGAGGTGTTCTGTTGAAGAGTTTGGCAGGGGGTGGTTTTCTCTTCATGACTTTGTGCGCAAACGCGCAGGTCTACAATCAGGGTCCTTATCGCGACGATCCGAATCGTGACAATGATGGCTATTACCAGAACGACGATCGACCATACCCGCCGCGCAACGACGACCGTTATTACGATAACCGCGGCAACTATCCGCAGGACCGGCGGTCCGGTTACCGTGGCGGTTCTCCTGTCGACCAGGCCCTTCACGATCTGGATTACGCAGCTTCGAACCGGTATATGTCGCGCAGCGACCGAAAACGGTTTGACAAGGCGCGGGAAGAGCTCATGGAATTCCAGAACAAGCTATATCGCGGCCGGTTCGATCGTCATGAGCTTGACGACGCCATTTCTGCGATGCAGAAAGCGGCCGAGCGGGACCGTGGAAACGGATATCGCGGCGGATCGCCTCTTTGGGACGACGTGCAGAGGCTGAGAGAATTTCGGGATAGCAACCGTTACGCCCGCCGCGGCTACGATTACGGGTATCGCCGATAGCGACGTAGGGGCCGGGCACGCCCTGGACACGTCCGGCCCTACCTCCTAGAATTCGTACCGCAGCGCAAACTGCATCACGCGCGCGGGCATCACTCCCTGGAATTCCCCGAACGTTAACGGCGAGATCAGCGACAGGCTCGGGTTCGTGAAGTTGACGTTGTTGAATGCATTGAACGCTTCCGCCCGGAACTGTATCCGCTGCCCTTCCCTCGGTAACTTGAATACCTTTGCCAGCGTCAGATCCGTATTGAAAAATGGCGCCAGCCGGACTGCCGCTCGCGTGCCGCTGTGGCCCGGGAACTCGTCCTGGAACGAACTGGCGACTGAAGTGTTGCCGAATATGCTCGGAATGCCGTTCTGGTCCACCTGTACCGCGGCGTGGACAGGCTGGGTGAGCACAGTCAGCGAATTGAGCCAGTAATTGGCGTTATAGGCCAAGTCACCGGCGACCGTGGTCGGTAATCCCGAACGGTAGCGCACGACACTCGAAACCTGCCAGCCGCCGATGATTTGATTCACCCAACCGTGCGCACCGCGGAACAACATCTTGTTTTTCCCAATGGGAAGCTCGTACAGGAAATTCGCGCTGATATTGTGCCGCATATCGAAATCGGAGGATCCGCGGAATTCCTTGGTGTTGAAAATATTCTGAATCGCGGCGCCTTGCGGTCCGGCCCCCGATTCCGCCGCCGACCCGAGATCGATTGCGTGCGACCACGCATAGTTGAAGTCGAACGAAAAACCCTTACTGAAGGAGCGCCGCAACGTCACCGTCAGGCTGTGATAAGCCCCCGTGCCGGCGTTCATCCACGTTGGCATGGAGCTGCCTTGCAGCGGGAAAAACGTGTAGCAGCCGGACTTGGACAAGCATTTTCCGTTCACGTAAGAGCTGGTAGTGTTACGGTCGACGGCGTGAAGGCAATCGAGGAAGCTCCCTCCGTAATCGTTGTACACACAATTGAAGTAGTTCGCCGAAGCGCTGCCCTGGAAATCGACATTGGCCAGGCCCGGCCATATGTTTTCTACGAAGGGAAGGGTTGGAACCAGACTCGGGTTCTTCTGCACCATGGTCGGCGTGATGCCGGAATCGAATAGATTGCGCACGGTTCTGGCATTCTGCTCCCACGTGATACCCGATTTCGGGTCCTTGAAATATTCGAGCGGCGTGTAGACGTCGCCTTCCATGAGAAGCCGGTGCGCCAGCCGGCCCGTATATCCAACCTCAATGATCATCTTGCCCGGGATCTCGCGGGCGAAGCTCGCGTTCAAGAGATATGAATAGGGCGGCTTCAAGTTGGGCGCGATGCCTTCGAACGCGCCCGAGATGGCGGCGATGTTGGGCGGCGTGAACGGGAAAGTCTCGGGTGCATTAGCCGGCACACCCGGCGCGCTGCCGTTGAATCGCGGGCTGGTCGAGAAACTATAAGAATCCGGGAAATTGGACTGCGTCGCCAGGCCGATAGAGCCGTATTGGTCGTATTGCGTGATCAGGTCGCTGCCGAACCGGTCGTAGGCCATGCCGGCGCCGGCGCGGAATACACCGTGCTGTCCAAATATCTTGCCGATAACGCCGCTATGATCTGCAGGAGCATACGCCAGGCCCAGGCGCGGCGCAAACGCTTTGTTGTACGGAGCCCACCACGTCGGTTTCCCATTCACCGGGCCGTTCAGACCCCATTGCAGGATGGAATTCGGCATGGCGTTCTGCGGCACGCCCTGCGATTGCAGAAAATTCCGCTGGGCAAAGTACGAAGTGAGCGGGAACGTGGATGTCACCTGAATGCCGTGCGATTCAAACGGTGGCCGAAAATTTTCATAGCGTACGCCGAAATTCAGCGTGAGCGCCCGGTTAACGCGATAGGAATCCCCGATGTATGCCGCATAGTCACGCTCGACAAAAGTACGCAATTGGAGCGTGCCTTGCGGCAGCGGGGCGCCGGTCTTGTTGAAGAAGTCAGTGTGGAAATTGTCGTTGACTATTCCCAGAATCGCGCCCATGCCATTGGCCACCGAGGTAGGGTCGGCTAACTGGGCATTCGCGTTGCCGGAGCGCTGCTGGATGTAAGCGATGACTGAGTTGTCAATATCGGCGCCCAACCCGATCAGTTCCGTCGCCCCGTACCCATAGCGCGCGAATGAGTTGGCATCCGAGGCAATGTTGTTGTGAATGAAGCGCAAATTAATTCCCGTGGTGATCGTGTGCTTCCCCTTCATCCACGTCAGGTCGTCGGCGGGGTTCAGCGTCGGCAAGCGCTGCCCCAACGGACGTGCGTAGGGATTCTGCAGCGGATCGAGCGCCGTTTGGAACAAGGCAGGTCCGGTGAGACCGGAATACGCCTGGCCAAAGCGCGTGTATCCGAAATTGAAAACATTGATCAGACTCGGTCTCAGAATCGCCGTGTACTGCGCGGAAATGCCCTTGCTGTTGTCTCGGAGCGTCGACGCCGGAATCTGTCCCGGAAATTGCGCCAGAATTTGATCGTCTGTATTGTCCGCGAATGTGCCGCGAACGCTGACGGTATGTTTCCCAGCGGAATCGATATGGAAATCCATTTTGCCCACGATCGCCCGGTCGTTGCGATGACTGGGCGCGTTAAAACGATAGCCGCTGAAGTTGAGCCCGCCGTCCTCGCCGAAAGTCGGGTCATTACCCACGGGATACGCGTTCAAGATCTTGAGCATGTTCGCATTCACGCCTTGGTGCAGCGGATCCACCTGCTGGATTTCCACCGGCGAGAGCGTCTGTGTGGAACCATCCGCCAATCTGAAGCTCAGCGCGCCTTGCCGCATCGTGTTTGAAGGGACCGCGCGCACCACCGCCACGCCGCTCGCATCGGTCCGCTGTTCATAGTTAAAGAAGTAAAACACGCGGTCGCGTACAATCTTTCCGCCGGCCGATGCGCCGAACTGGTTGCGCACCAGCGGCTCGCGCGGGACGCCCGAGCGGTTGTTGAACCACGTGTTGGCGGCGGTGTCGGTGTTGCGGTGAAATTCATAGAGCGAGCCATGGAAGGCGTTCGATCCGCTTTTGGTGATCAAGGCCACTTGGCCGCCTGATGACCGTCCTTGATTCGGACCCTCGCCAGCCACCGTCACGCGGAACTCCTGCACGGAATCAAGCGGAATCGGCAGCACCGCATTGAACCCGGAATTAATCACCGCACCGTTGGCGTTCGATCCCTGGAAGCCGCCGGTAAATGTGTTGCTGTTCTGGACCATCAGGCCGGAGTTCTGGTTGTTGTTCACGTCCGCGCCATCAAGCGTGATATTGTTCTGGTCGCGTCGCGCGCCCATTACCTCGCCGGTCGGTGTAACGCCCGGCTGCAGGCTAAGCAACTCGACCACATTACGTGTCTCGAGCGGCAACTGCCGTACCTGTCGTTCGGAAAACGCATTGCCCACTGAGGCATCCACGGTATTGGTTGCGGCCGCTTCGGCCGTAACGTTTACGGTCTCGGACGCATTCCCTACTTCCAGCCGAAGATCGAGCGTAGCCGGCGTATTCACCAATAATTTGAGGTTGTCGCGTGTCGCTGTGGAGAACCCAGGATTTTCGACTTTGAGGGTATAAGTTCCCGGAGGCAGCTGCAGAAACGCGTACGAGCCCACCGCATCTGTCACGATCTGGCGCGATGCACCCTTATCCCGATCCGTCAGGGTCACGACGGCGCCGGGAATTACGGCGCCCTGTGCATCCGTGATGGTTCCTCTGAGCGACGTGGTTGATTGTGAGTAAAGGTTCCAGACGCCGGTCAACGCGGCGAAGAGTACAAATAGAATACGGCTATACGGGCTCACGCGGTTGATCATATTTCCTTCTCCTTTTTCTAACGGGGAGGCGAGTTGACGTGCTCGCAGACGCGCCCTGCGTTGCTGCAGGTCGGAGCGGCGGCAACTCGGCGTGGAGTGCTTACGGCCCGATGAGCGCCGGGTCTCGATACGGTGAAACCCGTTGGGAATTCAGTTACAACTTAAAAAAACGTATAGACAAACCCCTCCCGGCATTCCCTCCGAGATGCCCGGAGCGTATAATGGGCCCGTTGTCTGCCCTGTCGGAGGCAAACCATGCGCCCCGTCCTTTGCGCACTGCTGTCTGTCGTTACATCAGCCTGCTCCGCCTTCGCTGCGGCGAAGGTGACGGTCGTTCTGCAGTTCGAAGCTCGTCATTCGGAATCGTCCATCAATGAGATGAAGCGCGAGCTTCAAGCGCAGATGCAAAGCTCCGGAGTAGAACTCAACTGGCGCCAGCTCGATGAGCTTTCCGCGTCGGATTCCTTTCCCAGCCTGGTCGTGATCAAATTCCATGGAAACTGCGAGGCAACGGCTCTGGCCTCTCCTTTGCCCAGCGAACCAGTGGCTCTCGCCTACACTCACGTTTCGAACGGTAACGTGATCCCTTTCGCTGATGTCGAGTGCGACCGCATTCGCAACTCGCTGGCATCGGCGCAAATGGGTTATTCTTCCCGAAACGATTTGCTGTTCGGCCGAGCGGTCGGACGCGTCATTGCGCACGAGCTTCATCACATCATCGGCCGCACGCGAGCCCACACACCGCATGGGGTCTCCCGTAAGTCACTTTCTCCGCAAGACTTAATCGCAGACCGCACATAGTTCAAGTCTCAGTCCCCGATAAATAAACCCCGGCTCACTGTTAAAGTACGGTATCGCCTCGTCAAAACCAAATCGATACTTTCAATTGGCCTGAGAAGGTTTTTTTATCAATAGCTTGGTTGAATACCGCATACTCGCTATCCAAACTTTCTATTGGACGGGGTCGAAAATTCCGTTACCCTCAATCAATGGACCCCATGCCATCGCAACTTGAGCTGCTCCATCAGACCAGCAAAGTCGTCAGTTCCGGCTTGAGCTTGGATGAAATGCTTAAGGAATTGGTCCACGTGGCCGTTGGGGTAACGGGCTGCGACGCTTGCCTGGTTTACCTTGCCGAGCCCACGGGAGAAATCGTGTTGCGGGCATCGCAGCTGCCGCACGCGTCCGAGATCGGGACCATCCGCATGAAGATGGGGGAAGGTGTCACCGGTTGGGTCGCAGAACACAAATCCGTAGTGGCGCTATCGGCCAAAGCTGCGTCCGATAGGCGCTTCAAGAATTTTCCCGGGTTAGTCGAGGACACATACGAAGCGTTCCTCTCCGTACCGCTGGTCAGCGGAGGAGACGCTATCGGTGTGATCAATATCCATCACAAAAAAGCGCATGCCCATACCCCGGAACAGATCTCGCTGCTCGCGTTCATGGGAGAGCAAATGGGAGGCGCAATTGCGCGCTCCCGTGTGATCGACGAAAACCTCCGGCTGCAGGAAGAAACGCTGGAAATGAAGCGCCAGCTGGAAACGCGCAAGTTCGTCGAGCGCGCTAAAGGCATCCTCCAGTCGAAGTATAAATTGACCGAAGAGGAAGCCTATCTGCGCCTGCGCAACGAGAGCCGGCGCTTGCGGCGGCCCATGCGGGAACTTGCCGAAGCCATCATTCTGTCCGAGGAACTGTCAGGTTCCAATGCTCAGTCTCCAGCCGAACGCGACGACCCGATTGGCCATGACGTCGGAAAGCGCCAGTATCAACAATCCATACCCGATCGACAATAGCACTGCTTGGTCGCGGATCTATTGGACGCTCTTGCGGCGGTAAAGCAGGAAACCAAGACCGGCGAGACTGACTCCAAATAACTGCAGTGTGCCAGGCTCGGGTACCGCCGTCGTGCCGGTTGCATCCAGGCTGACGTTGTCGAGGCCGTTCGAGTTATCCGAACGAGGATCGTTATTCAAAAATGCGATCGTCGTCGTTGTCCCGCTAGCCGTGAAAACATCGGTGAAATTTTGCCAGCTCAGGGTCGTCGTGTTGGCACTATTGGTCACCGTGTCGATCAGTACGCCGTTCACCATCACTTTGACCGAACTCGTTGTCCCGAAACCACCCGAGGGATCCTTCACGTTGCCGACCCAGTACGATAACGTGTACTGCATCGCCGGAGTTGTGGCGACGGTTTGCTGGACCCCTTCGGACACGTTGGAAAGATCGCCAGTTAGGTCCAACCATTGATTCCCGTCCTCGGCCGGGAAGTGGCAGCAGCCAGCCACATAGTTTTTACTGACGATCGAGGCCTCGGGGCCGACAACTGTCCATCCGGTGATTCCCGTCGATCCGCTGAGGAAATTCGTAAAGCCCCCTGTGATCGTCAGCGGAGTTTCGAAACTACCGTTGACGATCGCGTTTGCCCGCAGAGGCGAACTGGTGACACTGATTACAAAACCGGCACCCGCCAGGATTAGGAGACGCATTTTCATTTGACATCCTTTCTGTGCTTTTGGGAAACCGCTGCGAGTCGCGCACTTTGGATGCCAATCCTAAGTTCAATAGATCCCTCACCCGCACCCCGCCGGCAGAATCAAATACCGCTTTTTACCCTGCAGATATTGAGCGGCTGCTTACTTTGAAATTTCGAGCCGGGTGGCGCTCCGCCCGGTTTTGCACGAGAAAGCACATTCGCTGCGCGAGCCGCTCAAGGCTCAATACGTTCTCTCCCATCGGACTTGGCTGCGGAATAAAGTGCCACAAACGCGACGACGGTATTCGCCACGATGATGGGAAGCGCCCGTATCAGAAATCCATACCCGATCCATAACAGCGCGGCGAGGCCCTGTACTCCCCGCAGCATTCTCGGACTCTTGCAAAAATACGAACCGGCGAAGACCGCTGTAGCTACCCACCCGATCCAACTCCACATTTCTGGCTTCATGTTAAGTGGCCAACTCGGGACGGAGACCCGAGGCATTTTCCCGAATCGTGAGCCAGTCCGTCCGCACTTTACCCCATTCATGCAACAGAAATCCCTGTGACTCGAATAACGAGCGGATCTGGCTGGCGCCGGCCCCCACAATATCTTCGAGGATCGGCACCAGCACACTGAGCGCATCATCACTAAGCACGGTACGCTTCGCGATTTGAGAAATATACTTGGCCTCCGAAACCGCAATCGTGAATCCGTCCCGGCGATTGACATGCAGCATGACGTGAACATCCGAGCTTCCATCGCCTAGGTAGACGATCCGATCATGACTAACTTGCATCTTCTCCTGTAACTCCTCGAGCACCGCAACCTTCCCGTAACCGGCCGGCACGCGAATGATTGACTGAATCTCACCGGATGATGAGTCATATCGAAAGCGAGTACCGTAAATGTGGTCCGGCGGAATGATACCTTCGAGCGCCGATTGGATCACTTCTTCCGGCGCCGCCGATACGACATAAAAGGAAAAACAATAACCATCGATAACATTCTCGACGATCCGGGATAGCAGGCGGATATTCTGTTTCAGCCGAATTCGCTTGCCAACCTCAACCAGGTGCTCCCTTCGAACGCCACGATATTCCGGGTCGTGCAATAACAAATACGCCAGTTCGCCTCCCTGTTGCACGAGATTGATGCGCGCCAAACCCGCGACTTTCTCCTGAAAACCCGAAGCCCCAAGCAGTTCGCTCAGAACGATTCCGGAATCGTTAAAACTCAACGTTTGATCGAAGTCACTGGCTAATAGGTAATGCTTAGTAACACTAGACCTGTCATCCATGTCATTTTCTCCAGGTTGGGTAATTCGTGTAACTTAGAACGGTTTTGGAATTACTGGCGGCGTGGCCGTGAGGTAAGGTCATTCTAGCAGTTCTGACGGGCCTAATCAATCAGCCCGACCCCACGTAGCGGCCGGGCACGCCCGGCCAATACCACTACCTTTCGTTTACCGTTCGACACTCCGGAACTTTTTCGCGTCATTATGTTTACAGGTCCGGAACTTCACAGTTCTGGCTGGCGTCGAAGGAGACATAATGCGCCGAATCGTTTGTCTGTATGGATGTAT
>Ga0070681_10002290_pt1 | contig 17506 bp, 18 predicted proteins | sample KBSC83BmetaG_FD_65650 | JGI IMG/M metagenome (GOLD analysis project Ga0070681, IMG submission 65650) | Corn rhizosphere microbial communities from Kellogg Biological Station, Michigan, USA - KBS C8-3B metaG | ecosystem: Host-associated > Plants > Roots > Rhizosphere | place: USA: Michigan...
GCGATCGCCGGGAGCTCTCGAAGGAGCTGCCGCCGCTTCCCCGTCCGCGCGACCGGCCGTAGCCGACACTAGAGAGCGGCAAGGGCGAGCTCGACCACCTCGGACGGGCTCTGCTCGCCGGTCTCGAGCTCGATCGGGTGCAGCAACCGGAAGAGCTCGTCGCGCTCCTCGGCCTGCTCGGCCAGCAGGTCTCCGGGCGAGCGCCCGAAGCGCGGCCGGTGGCGCTGACGGTCGAAGCGGCCGGCGAGCACGTCGGGGGCGGCCCTCAACCAGATCGTCCTGACGCCGGGCGCGGCCAGCGCCGCCCGGCAAGCCGGGTCGTCGATCGTGCTCGCGGCTGCTGCGATCACGCTCGGCTCCGGCGCCTCGAGCGCGCGGAGGAGGTGCCGGGCCTCGAGCTCGTGCATCTCCTCCACTCCGAGCTCGTCGGCGAGCTCCTGCACGGTCGATCCGCGCTCGCGCTCGATTGCCGCGTCGCTGTCGGAGAACGGCAGGCCGAGGGCCGCGGCCAGCGCTCGGCCCACGGTCGTCTTTCCGCTGCCCATCAGGCCGACCAGCACGACGTGGCGAACCATGGCTCTACTCTTGCGGAAAGCGAGCGACAGGAGGTGCACCGATGGACGACGGGAAGATCCACGGGACGATCGAGCAGCTGGTCGGAGAGGAGCACGAGCTCTGGGAGCGCGAGGCCGCCGGCAACGCGACCGATGACGACCGGCGGCGGCTGGAGGACCTGAAGGTCTCCCTCGACCAGTGCTGGGATCTGCTGCGCCAGCGCCGTGCGCTCCGCGAGGCCGGCCTCGACCCGGAAGCGGCGCAGGCGAGGGCCGAGGAGGTGGTCGAGCGCTACCAGCAGTAGGAGTCCGCACGCTGATCCGCCGTCTACACTGATTCGGGGTTTGGGGGGCTGGGTCGGAACTCGAGGGCGGTTGCTGCGTCTTGCGTCCTTCGGCGCCGGGGCGCTGCTCGCCCCGACGGCCCGCGGCGCTCTCCGGCAACCGCTCCTCTCCGGGGTCAGGCTCTCCACGCAACGGCCGTTCCTCGGCGACGGGGCCTCGCTCGCGACGCTCGGGGTCGCGCCGGGACGCGACAGCGCACAGCTTCAGTTCGTGCTCAGGCGGCGCGCCCGCGTCACGCTCGACACGCTCGTCACAGGACAGGGCGCCGCCGCCGAGCAGCTGGCGACGGATTCGGCCCAGCAGACCGTCGGCACGCGGACCATCTCGCTCGGCGCAGGCCCGCACACGCTCGACTGGGTGCCGGACACGACCCTGAAGCCGCGGACGTACCTGCTCCGGTTGCGGGTCGAGGACCAGACGGGCGTCCAGGCTGCGCAGCGTGCCGTCGTCCGCGTGCTGGGCGTCGACGCCGGCTTCCGGACGCTCGGCGCCGCACCCGGCGACAACGCGGTGCTGTCCGTCCGGACCGACGCGCAGCAGCTCGCGGTCCAGCTCTTCCAGTGCGGCCCCGAGGACGAGCCGACGAACTCGAACGACGTGATGAACGGCGTGCCGGTGACCGGCGAGATCGCGGTGGGCTGGTCGCGGAACGCGGACCGGCCGGGCAAGATCAGGCTCCGGATCGGCGACTGGCCGAGCGGCGTCTACGCGGCCCGGCTCGAGGCCGACGACGGCCGGGTCGGCTTCGCGCCGCTCGTGGTCCGGCCGGTGACGCCGAAGAGCCGCGTCGCCGTCGTGATGCCGACGAGCACCTGGCAGGCATACAACTTCTACGACGCCGACGGCGACGGCTGGGGCGACACGTGGTACGCCCGCTGGAAGACGGTCAACGTGGACCCGACCCGCCCCCAAGCCAACCGCGGCGTCCCGTACCGGTTCCGCAGCTACGACCTGCAGTTCCTGCGCTGGCTCGCCTCCACCGGCCGCGAGGTCGACTTCTACGCCGACGAGGACGTCGAGCGGTTCGCCTCTCCGGCCGCGCTCCGCGCCGCGTACGACCTGGTGATCTTCCCGGGCCACACCGAGTACGTGACCACGCGGCTGTTCGACCTGGTCTCCGGCTATCGAGACGCCGGCGGCAACCTGATGTTCCTCTCGGCGAACAACTTCTTCCGCCGCGTCGACCGCCTCCAGGGAGCGATGCTGCTCGTGGACGAGTGGCGCTCACTCGGCCGCCCGGAGGCGGCGCTGTGCGGGGCGCAGTACCTGGCGAGCGACCGGGGCCAGCGGCACGGCGCATTCGTCGTCGAGGCCGCCGACGCCGCGTCCTGGGCCTTCGCCGGCACCGGATTGGATCAGGGGGACGAGTTCGGCGTCTACGGGATCGAGATCGACGCCCGCGCATGGAGCTCGCCCAAGGAAGTCCAGGTCCTGGCCCGGATTCCCGACCTGTTCGGCATCGGCCGCTCCGCGGAGATGACCTACTACGAGCACGAGAGCGGCGCACGGGTCTTCTCGGCCGGCGCACTGAACTTCGGCGGCCAGATGCTGCTCTGGCCGGAGGCGACCCGGATCGTCGAGAACGTCTGGGTGCGCCTCGGCGGCCCCGCGGCGGCGGCGAACAGCCCCCGGCCTGTTTGAAACGCGGTCTACCGGTTCAGGGCGTCCTTCGCCTTGTCCGAGACCTTGTCGACCGCGCCCTTGACGCTTCCGGCGGCCTTGTCGACCTTGCCCTCGCGCTTGAGCTTCTCGTCGTCCGACAGCTCGCCTGCGGCTCCCTTGATGCGTCCCTTGGCCTCGTCTGTGTTGGTCATGACTCCTCCTCGGTCGAAGTGCAGTGTTGTTCGGTTGCGCTACCCGGGCCGAGAAGCGCGAAACACGGCGCAGGGCGTCGCGCCCGGCCACTGCTCGGCCGGGGAAGAGAAGACGCGTCCCGCCCGTCCGGTAGGAAAGAGCGTGACGGGCTCTGCGGCCCCGTCCGAAAGGGGGAGAGATGAGTAGAAGGCAGACAGCCGCGGTAGGCGACTCCGCCGCGCGCGCGGGGGTGGTCAGGAGGAACCCGAACGCCTCGGTTGCCGTGGGTTCCGGCTCCGGCGTCGGCGCGCTGATCGTGTGGGTCGTCGGCCTCGGCGGAGTGGTCATGCCGGGTCCGATCGGAGCGGTGATCGGCGGCGGCGTCGCCGGCTTCGCGCTCCTGATCGGCCGCCGGGGGATCAAGGGCGTGATCGGCGTCCTCTGGCAAGGCGACCAGGCACCCGCCGGCGCGGGAGGCTGATCGAACCGATCTGGGGCCGGAGACCCGGGAGCCGGCTCCGGTTGGCGCTACCCGGAAGGAACCGGCTGCTTATGCTGGACACCCGACGCGTCCGCGTCGCACGGCGTCAACCAGGAGCAGCCATGACAGACACCGAACGGCGGGCTCGAGCTCGGCGTAGCCCGACGCTCTCGATCGCACCGCTGTTCGCCAGCGAGACGGAGGCTGTTCCCCGGCACGAGTTGCCGGCGGGTGAGATGGCACCCGACGTCGCCTACCAGGTGATCCACGACGAGCTGATGCTCGACGGCAACGCCCGGATGAACGTCGCCACCTTCGTCAGCACCTGGATGGAGCCGCAGGCCGAGAGGCTGATGGCCGAGTGCTCCGACAAGAACATGATCGACAAGGACGAGTACCCGCAGACAGCCGAGATCGAGCGGCGCTGCGTCAACATCCTCGCCAGCCTCTGGCATGCCCCGGCTGCGGCCGGTGATGCCGCGGGCTGCTCGACGACGGGCTCGAGCGAAGCGGCGATGCTCGGCGGCCTGGCGCTCAAGCGCCTGTGGCAGAAGCGACGCGCCGCCGAGGGCAAGCCGACCGATCGGCCCAACCTGGTGATGGGCGTCAACGTCCAGGTCTGCTGGGAGAAGTTCGCGAACTACTGGGACGTGGAGATGCGCCTCGTCCCGATGGAAGGCGACCGCTTCCACCTGTCCGCCGAGGAGGCGGTGAAGCTCTGCGACGAGAACACGATCGGCGTCGTCGCGATCCTCGGCTCCACGTTCGACGGCTCGTACGAGCCGGTCGAGGAGATCTGCGCCGCGCTCGACCGGTTCGAGTCCGATACCGGCCTCGACGTTCCCGTCCATGTCGACGGGGCATCGGGAGCGATGATCGCGCCGTTCCTCGACCCCGAGCTCGTCTGGGACTTCCGGCTTCCGCGCGTCGCGTCGATCAACACATCGGGTCACAAGTACGGGCTCGTGTACCCGGGCGTCGGCTGGATCGTCTGGCGCGATGCCGACGCACTGCCCGACGATCTGATCTTCTGGGTCAACTACCTCGGCGACAACATGCCGACCTTTGCCCTCAATTTCTCGCGGCCGGGGGCGCAGGTGGTTGCCCAGTACTACAACTTCCTGCGGCTCGGATACGCGGGCTATCGCGCGGTGCAGGGCTACGCACGCGATGTCGCAACGCGGCTCTCGGCCGAGGTCGCGAAGCTCGGGCCGTTCCGGCTGTTGACCCGTGGCGACGAGTTGCCCGTGTTCGCGTTCACCCTGGACGCCGGGATCGACAACTACACCGTCTTCGACGTGTCGAACGCGCTCCGGGAGCGTGGCTGGCAGGTGCCGGCGTACACATTCCCCGAGGACCGGACCGACCTCGCCGCGCTGCGCGTGGTCGTACGGCGCGGCTTCAGCCATGACCTGGCCGACATGCTGCTCGCGGATCTCGAGCGTCAGCTTCCGCGGCTGGAGCGGCAGCCGGCGCCTGTGCACGACGCGGCATCGGGAACCGCCTTCAGCCACTGACCGGAGCAACGATGTGCCGCTGGCTCGCATACTCCGGCTCCCCGCTCCTGATCGAGGACATCCTCTACAGGCCGGCCCACTCGCTGATCGCGCAGAGCCTCCACTCCACGCTCGGCGCCGAGACGACCAACGGCGACGGCTTCGGAATCGGCTGGTACAGCGGAGGAGACGCACCCGGGGTCTTCCGCTCCATCGAGCCGGCCTGGAACGATCGCAACCTCCGCGAACTGGCGGGCCACATCACCTCGCCGGTGCTCTTCGCCCACATCCGCGCCTCCTCCGGGTCGGCGATCCAGCAGACCAACTGCCATCCGTTCCGCCACGGCCGCTGGCTCTGGATGCACAACGGCGTGGTCCGCGAGTTCGCCCAGGTCAAGCGCGACCTCGTGCTGGCGGTCGACGCCTCGCTCTACCCGCACATCGAGGGCTCGACCGACTCGGAGATCTTCTTCTTCCTCGCGCTCACGCTCGGGCTCGAGGACGACCCGCCCGGCGCGGTCGCACGCGCGGTCGGGCTGATCGAAGAGATCGGGCGCGCACACGGGGTCGAGCACCCGATCCAGATGACGGTCGCGACCACGGACGGGAAGAGCGTCTGGGCCTTCCGCTACTCCAGCGAGCGAGATTCGAGGTCGCTCTTCTACTCGACCGGCGTGCGGACGCTGCGGAAGGCGCACCCGGAGCTCGGGTTGCTCGACCAGGTGAGCGACGAGTCCCGCCTGATCGTCTCGGAGCCGCTGCGGGATGTCCCCGGAGCATGGAACGCTGTGCCGGAGTCCAGCTACGGCGTCATCCAGGACGGCGCCGACGAGCTGCACCCGTTCACGCCGCAGGCTCCGTCCAGGCCGTCGGCCGCCGCTTCGTCGTCTAGGTCTTGACGGCCTCGAGCGGCGTTCGTATGCGGACGTGCTCGGAGCTCTCGCAGCCGTGACAGACCGGCCACCAGTCGTCGCGGGTCCACCAGAGCGGTGGAAGCTTGTCCACCCACTGGCGTTCGGGGCACTTCTCGCAACCATAGAGTGCGTACTGCATCCGGAATCCTCCTCGGTGTCTCACTCACGATGTAGCAGCAGAACGGCTGCGAATCCACCCCACCCCGCCGACGAACGCTCGTACCTGCGCGCGCTTCAGCGCTTCTTCTTGGGGGCCCTGATCACCGGAACCTTGATCAGGGGGCTCGACGTTCCGTCGATCGTCTGAGAGGCACAGCCCGCCGGCGCCGTCGAGGCGCCCACACACCCGACGCGCCAGTAGTGATTGACCGAGCCGACCGCGTACGTCGGCGCAGTGGCGAGCCGCTTCGTGAAGACGTACGACCCGTTCGACTGTGTCACCGCGACACCGACCTCCTTGGGGTCGCGCGTCCGGCCGGCGTAGACGTGCACGTTGATTCCTGCGCGCGCAGCCCCGTTGGCTCTCAGCGTTCCCCGGACGGTGAACGCCTTGGTCGACTGGTTGTACCTGGCCACCGCGGACAGCGTCTGCGGCAGGTCCTCCACCGCGTGGAGCTCGAATGCAGCGGCTGTGCTCGCGGTCCCGTCGGAGGCAAACGGGGTGACGAGAGCGCTGAAGACGTACCTTCCCGCGGCGGAAGGGTTGCCGAAGACGAGATCGGCATCGAAGAAGACCGTGGCGATCTCGAGGTTCTGCGCGTGCTCGTCGTCGAAGCACATCGCCAGCGTGTACGCGCCCGAGCTCGGATCGACGGCGATCGGGATGCTCAACGTGGTCGTCCCCGAGCTCATCTGCATCTGCCAGAGCGCGGCATGGGCTCCAGGGCTACAGGCCTGCGCGCTCGCGCTGGCCGCGTAGGCGGCGGGATCCATCGCGACCAGGGTGCCGAGGAACAGCCTCGGGTTGCCGCCGCCGGTCGGAACGGTCTCGACCGCGGCCGACCCGATGTCCGCGCCGACCGGATGAACGAGGTTCACCGCATACCCGGAGGGCACGGTCACGACGAGCCGTTCGGTGTCCCCGGCCTGGTCGAGATGGTCGAGGTCGACCTCGAGGTCGACGGCCTGTCCCAGGAGATGAGAATCGCCGCCGACGTTCAGAAGAGGGGTGTCGTCGTAGAGGTCGGCCGAGGACGAGGCCGGGAAGCAGAGGAGCGCAAGAACCACCACCGCCAGGGCGGAGTAGATCCGCCCCCGGGATTCCCGACGGAACCACCGGATGTTGCCCGCCTGCACCGGAACGACAGTAGTCGGTTGCCCGGCTGGATCGACGCCCGGCTCCACCCGCGCCGCGATCGGGGATCCGTTCGCAGCCCGGCCGAGTAGACCATTCCGGGTGGAAGGAACGGGCAGGGACGTCTCCGTGCGGGTCGCAACAGGAAGGCCGGGCGAGCGGCAGCTCCTGCTGGACGCAGCCTCCCGCGACTGGCTCGTCCGGCTGACAGGGCAAGGACGGGAGCGCGACGACGCGATCGCGGAGCTGCTCGCGCACCTCGCCGAGGCGGCTCACTTCGTGCTCGCGCGGCGGCAGGCGCTCGTTTCGAACTTCCCCCGCGAGACGCTCGACGACCTCGCCGCCGAGGCCGCCGGCGAGGCGCTGATCCAGGTACTCGAGCATCTCGGCGACTACCGCGGGGCGAGCAAGTTCACGACCTGGGCCTGGAAGTTCGCGTTCTACGAGGCGCTCCAGGCGGTCAGACGCCGGAGCTGGATGGGCCGCGAGATCCCGCTCGAGGATACGGCCTGGTGGTCGGTGCTCGCCCGCACGCCCTCGCCGCAGGAGCGTCTCGAGCAACACGAGCTCCTCTCGGACCTCAGGAGCGGCATCGAGCACGTGCTGACGCCGCACCAGCGCTCCGTCTTCGTGGCGCTCGCCGTGAACGGCGTGCCGGTCGACGTCCTCGCCGAGCGCATGGGGACGACGCGCGGCGCGCTCTACAAGACGCTGCACGAGGCCCGGCGCAGGCTCCGCCGCCACCTCTCGGCTTGAGCAGCTAGAACACGAGACGGGAAATGCTTCGACGAAATCGCAAGGTGTTGCCGGAATGGTTGGAGCGCCTGCTCGGCCCCGTCGAGCCACAGCTGACCTGCGAGGAGTGCTTCACCCAGCTCGACCGGTATGTCGAGCTCGAGGCCGGAGGCCTGGACGCCGCGCGCGACAACCCGCGCATGCGCGCGCATCTCGACGGTTGCCCCGCCTGCGAGGAAGAGCACGACGAGCTGCTCGCCTTCCTGCGCCTACGCCGCTAGCGGCTCCTCAGGTATTGGACGAGGTCGCTCTTCTGCGAGCTGCTCAGGCCGAGCCTGAAGCACGAGTCGTAGTGGTCGACGACAGCGAGCAGCGACGGGTATCTGCCGTCGTGGTAGAAGCCGCGCTTCGACCGTGTGAAGAGCGCCTGGAGCGGCGGAATGGTGTACGTACCGTCCGGGCCGCGGTCGGCCTGGAACGAATCGGTGCACACCTGCGACGGTTTCACGGCGTTGTAGCCGGTAGCGGTTCCCATCGAGCCCAGATGACAGTTCGAGCAGGTGCCCACGCCGTTGAACACCTTCGCCCCGCGTGCCGCCGCGGCCGGGTCGTAGCTCCGCTTCGGCGGCTGTGGCACCGGGAGCGCCCGCTGATAGAGATCGAGCGACCGCAGCGCCTCGGTCACCTGGTCCTTCATTCCGGTCGCCTTCGCCGGGACGGGCAACACGCCCTCGCCGATATAGGGGTGCGTGTGCCCGAAGCGCGCTGCTGCTGCGAGCGGGAACTTCTTCTTGTCGTCGAGGCGGGGATCGAAGAAGTTGCCGATTCCGTGCAGCTCGAGATTGGCGACGAATGCGTTCCAGTAGGAGACCGAGCCCCAGCCGCCCTCCCACGTGTGCAGGTTCTGGCCGTCCTTGCCGAACGCGCTCGGGATGCGGGTCGCGGCGGAGCCCGGCGTGCCGTCAGGTCCCACCGCCTTGCCGTCGAGGTCGAGCTCGGCGTTGAACTTGCCGGGGCCCCAGCCGAGCAGGACCTTCTTCAGCGACGACTCGTCGACGCCGAGGGACTGCTCGAGCGGCGCCAGGTTCGGAGCGGCCGCGACGATCGCGCCGACGTCGAGATCCTGGTTCGGCCACCCGTCGAGCCGTCTGCCGATTCCCGGCGCGAACGAGTCGTCCACGGTCGAATGACACGCCGCGCAGGTGACACCGACGGACGCGAGGTTGCCCTTCGCGTCGAAGAAGCCCTTGATCCCCAGCACGGCGTTCAGCCTGATCAGCGACAGCGTCACGGCCGGATCGTTCAGGTCGACCTTCCCCGCCTTGATCGCGGCAGCGACGTTCGCCGGTATCGCGTTGGCGTCGACCTTCAACCCGAGCGCGAGCGCCTGCTTCGGGCTGATCCCCGGGCCGACGCCACCGTGGGCGGCGCCTGCGATCGCCTTGTGCAGGCCGAGGACACCGCCCCACACCGCCTGGTCGCCGAACGTGTCGAAGCGGAAGACGTTTCGTCCCTGCACGACGAGCCGGCTCGCATTCGCCCCGGTGGGATCAGGCCCCGAGGCGGCGCGCCCGGAGACGGCGCTGATCGCGCCGTTGACGATCAGGCCGCCGACGAACAGCACACCTGCCAGCACGCCGACGAAGGACGCAGACACGAGCAGCTTCTTGACGAGCACCACCTGGGCTGGCCCCTTCCGCACGTTGCAGAGTCGGCTACCTGGTTAGTGGCGCGGGTGACGGCGGTTCTTACCGTCTCGGCGCATCAGCTCAGGCGGGCAGCGAAGGGCCGCGCCGGATCGTGGCACGTGCGGCGCTCGACTTGCGCCGTTCCGTGCGCCGCGGCCGGTGAGGTGAAGCGTCCGGTGACGTGCACCGTCGTCCCCGGCGGGGCCTCCGGCGGCTTTCCCGAGAACGTGAACGTCCCGTCTGCCGCAACCTGGATCGCCGGCAGCGTCAGGGAGCCGGCGCACTTCGTTCGAAGCACGAAGCTCAGAACCGTCCGCCCGTTGCCGGAGAGCCGGAACCTCCCGCCGGAGAAGACGTAACCGCCGTTTGGGGTCGGGCGGACGATTCTCGACGGCGGTGTGCCGGCCGGAGGGGGCGTCGTCGAAGGCTTCGGCTGCTGAGCCGCCTGAGTCGTCGAGGCGCTCGACGATGTCCGCGCCGGCGGCGCCGTGGTGACCGAAGGCCGCGGAGCGGTCGCGCGCGACGTGGTTGGCGACCGGGCCGTGGACGTCGCCCGCGGCGTCGTCGTCGACACGCTCGACGACGTCCGCGCCGGCGGTGCGGTGGTGACCGAAGGCTGCGGAGCGGTGGCGCGCGGCGCGGTCGGCGACCGAGCCGTTGACGTCGCCCGTGACGTCGTCGTCGGCACGCTCGACGACGTCCGGGCCGGCGGTCGGGTTGCGACCGGAGGACGGGGAGACGCAGAGCGCGACGTGACCGGCGCCTGGTCGGTTGAACCGGGGAACGCGAGCTTGCCGACGGCGACGCCGGCGCCGAACAGGAGTAGTGCGACCAGCGCGAGCACGGTGAGCGCCCTGGCGGTCCGTCGCCGCTCGACCGGGGCGGCCGCCGCCTCGGCGCGCGGCGGCGCCGGGGAAGGCGGTGAGGGCGCGGGCGGCTCGGGTGCCGCGGCCGGCGGGGTGTCGTCGTCCGCCCGCGCGGGTGGCGGCTCGTCCCGTTCCTCCCTGAGTGCGTGCTCCCTGAGCTCGGGCGAGACGAGGACGAGCTCGGGGCTCAGCGGCCGTTCTGGCTCGTGTTCTGGCTCGTGTTCAACCATTCGAAGGGTGTTCTCTAGCAAGAGCGGACGCCGGTCAACCCCCCTGATCGTCCTCGCACCCGCCGCAGGGGCACCAAAGGGATCGCCGGGTCGATGTTTAAAAAGTGCAGAACTGATCCCATAACAGAGAGCCCAGACAATCGATTTACACCGGGGGGTGTCAGAGTGAAGCCGCACTCTGCCTTTGCGCTGCTGTTGATGGCCGTCTCGGTCTTGGCGATCTCGCTCACAGGAGCGAGCTTGGCCTCGAGGACGGATAGAGACCTCACGGTGTCGTCCACCATCGACGGGACGACACTGGACGACCAAATGACACTGTCCGGTCAGGTGACGTGGAAGGCGTCGTCGACCGGGACACCGAACAGACTCGAATTCCTGATCGACGGAACGTCCAAGTGGACGGATCAGGCCGCCCCGTACCAATTCGGGGGGGATCCGGCAGGCAAGCTCGACACGACGTCGCTTTCGAACGGACAGCACACGCTGATGGTGAGGGCCTACCGCGACGGCGGCAACGGCCATGCCACGACCCTGTCCGCGAAGGTGACGATCCGCAACGGCACGAACTCGTCGCCGCCGCCACCGCCACCGCCACCGCCGTCGTCGTTCGCCGTCACCTCGAGTGTCGCGAACGGCGCCACGCTCAGCGGCTCCGTGACGTGGAGCGCCACATCGAGCGGAACGACAGTCAGCTCGGTCGACTTCCTGATCGACGGCACCGTGAAGTGGACCGAGAAAACCGCGCCCTACATCTTCAACGGCGACCCGGCAGGCAAGCTCGACACAGCGACGCTGCCGAACGGCGCGCACACGCTCGCTGTCCAGGCGCACGCCGCCGACGGTCGCACGGCCACCGTCAGCAGCGCAGTCACGGTCGCCAACGGCGGGACGACGCCGCCACCGCCACCACCCCCGCCGCCGCCACCACCGCCGTCCTCCTTCGCCGTCACCTCGAGCATCGCCAACGGCGTCACACTCACCGGCTCGCTGAAGTGGACCGCCAGGTCGAGCGGCGGGACGGTCAGCTCGGTCGACTTCCTGGTCGACGGCACGGTCGGGTGGACGGAGCACGTGGCTCCGTACCAGTTCAACGGTGACCCCGACGGCACGCTGGACACGACCGCGCTGGCCGACGGCGCGCACACGCTGAGCGTCGCGGCGCACGCCACCGACGGGCAAACCGCGACGGCGACCAGCTCCGTGACTGTCAAGAACGGCGTCGCCTCTGCGCCGACGTTCGTGGTCGTCTCGAGCATCCTCGACGGCGCGACCATCCGCGGCTCGATGATGTGGACCGCTGTTCCGAGCGGAGACACGGTCAGCAAGGTCGAGTTCCAGATCGACGGGACGACCAAGTGGACCGATCAGGTCGCGCCGTACCAGTTCGGAGGCGATCCTGCGGGCCGCCTCGACACCACGACGCTGAAGAACGGTACGCACTCGCTCAGGGTGACCGCATACGGCACCGACGGGCTGAGCGTCGCTGCGTTGTCGTCGGTGACGGTCTCGAACGTGGCGGCCCCGCCGCCGCCTGCGCTGGGGAGTATTCCGCGGTTCGGGATCGCGACCGGGTACAAGATCCTGACCCGCAGCGCCGCCGACCAGAAGTTCGAGCTCGACCAGATCCAGCAGATCGGAGCGAAGCTCGTCCGCTTCGACTCCCTGCCCGGAAACCAGTCGCAGGTCGACACCGTCGTCAACGGCGTCCTCTCCCGCGGGATGGAACCGATCCTCGTCCTCTTCGGCACCACCGGCCCGGTCAGCCCAGCAACGGCAGCAGCGTTCGCCTCCAGCCAAGCAACCAAATGGAAAGGCCGAGTCCGCCTCTACGAGTTCACCAACGAACCCGACCTACACGGCTGGACCGGAACCAACTACGCCAAATCGCTGATCGCCGCCTACGACGCGATCAAAACCGCCGACCCGAAAGCAATCGTCATCGCCGGAGCACTCTGGACCGGCGCCGGCGGCCCGGTCAAATTCGTCACCGACATGTACGACGCCGGCGCCAAAGGCCACTTCGACATCCTCTCCCTCCACCTCTACGACGACCCCTTCGCGAGCGGCACCTGGAACATCTGGAACATGGCCTTCCACATGAGCCCCTCCGTCCGCTCCGTCATGGACGCCCACGGCGACCAAAACATCCCGATCGGCGCCACCGAAGCCGGCGGCCCCGTCAACAAATACGGCGAAACCGGCCAAGCAACAATCGTCAACCACGACTTCGACGCCATCCAAGACGACAACCTCGCCTTCATCTGCGTCTACTCGATGATGGACGACGAAGTCCCCGGCTTCGGCCTCCTCAACTCCAACCGCACGAAGCGCCAGGCCTGGACGATCTTCGAGCAGAGGGCGACGGGTTAGGTCGTTACCTTCGGGGTCGGCTCCGCCGAGAAACCGCCCGCTCCGACCCGTTTGAGTCCTCGCCTCGCCGCTCTCTCCGAGCGGCGAGGCGAGGTCGTGTTGGGCGGGCGCCGGGGACGAAATCGCCCGCCGGGCAAGGGGAGAGGGTTTGCCCTGACGGCACAGCAGAGCACCCGCCCACGCGCACTATCGCGCACGACCATCGGTCTCGCTCCTTGTTCTGGTGACGAGTGGCACGACCGGAGCAGCGCCTTCGCATCAGCCGTCGCCGCGTAAAGATTCGGTCAAGTGGCGTTTTCGGTTTCGGCGGGGCGGAAACGAACCAAGGAAGGCGGGGCGGCCTCAGGGAGAGACATGCTCAGGCTCGAGCGGCTTCTCGATGCCGAAGGGCATGGTGAGGCTCCCGCCTCCCACCTCGTCGGCTCCACAGGAAAGCCCCGTTTCCGGGGCTTTGTGGTGAGCGGGGGACGGGGCTCGAACCCGCGACCCTCAGCTTGGGAAGCTGATGCTCTACCAACTGAGCTACCCCCGCAGGCAGGGGCAGTCTAGCGCGGGCGCCTACCCGATTCCGACCTGGACCAGGCGGCGGGTCGAGACGCCCGAGAGCAGGCGCTCACCCGGCTTGCGGGCGCGGACGAAGAAGACGAGCGCTGCCTTGTGCAGTGGCATCAGCCTGGTCGGGAAGAACTGGATCGTCGCCCATCCGTTGTTGCCGGTGACGACCTCCGGGGCAGCGCGCACCCAGCCGTACGGGACGCCGATCGCGTAGACGACCGCGCCGCGCACGAGGTTTCCGCGCGCATCCGACACGCGGAAGCGACCGACGAACGCCTGCCGCGAGTGGAGGCGGCGCGGGACGAACTGCACGCCCGTGATCACGAGCTGGTTGGGCAATGAAACCTGGTCGACGCCGATCGACGCCGGGCCGGCGCCGGCGACGACACCGGTCGGGGCCGAGGTCGCCTTGCTCGTTCCGAACTGGTTCCGCGCCGAGACGGTCACCCTGATCCGGCGGCCGACCTCGGAGGAGGACAGCCGCTGCGAGGACGAATTCGCGCCGAAGCCGCCGCAGTTGTTGCCGGCGCCGTCGCAGCGCTGCCACTGGTAGTCGTAGTGATTCGGGCTGTTCGCCCACGAGCCGGTGTTCGCGACGAGCAGCTGGCCGTTGCGGGCGACGCCGCCGATCACGGGAAGTGCCGTGTTGACCGGCAGGGGCCCGGCGGCGGCAACCACGGCGGTCTGGGCGGACTGTGCCTGCTCGTCGCCGAACTGGTTCCGCGCAGTCACCCGAATGCGGATCGTCGCGCCGACGTCGGAGCCCGAGAGTGCGTACGTGTTCTTGCGCGGACCGACACCGTTGCAGTTGTGCCCGCCCGTATCGCAGCGGCGCCACTGATAGTCGAACGACGTCGGGTTGTTCGTCCACGCTCCCGCCGTCGCAGTGAGCGTGCTGCCCGCCTTGGCGGTGCCGCTGACCGTCGGCAGCGACGTGTTCTCGGGCTTCAGCCCGGCGACGATCACCGCCGTCGGCGCCGACACGGCATTGGCCGAACCGTCGGAGTTGGACGCGGTCACCGAGACGCGCATGCGGCGGCCGGCGTCGCCCTTCTGCAGCGTGTAGGTCTGGTTGTTCGCGCTGATGTTGTTGCAGCCGTTCCCGTTCTTGTTGCAGCGCTGCCACCGGTACGCGAACGAGATCGGGCTCGAGCCCGACCAGGCGCCGCTTGCCGCGGTGAGGGTCTCGCCGGCGCGCGGTGTGCCGGAGATGGTCGGCAGCGAGGTGTTCGCCGGCGCAGCCAGGCGCGCTCCCTGCGCGGAGCCGCCCACGAGCAGCGCGAGCACCGCCACCCCCCCGACATACCTCCACATGCACGGGAGTCTTCACTATGGACCGCGGTCAGAGCGAACGTCCAAACAAAATGCTTACCCGGTTTGGAAGCGGGATACTTCAGGTGACACGCAGAGACCGAGGAGGAAAGATGGGACACAACCTCGAGGAGACGGCCCGAGCGCTCGTCGCCCCGGGCAAGGGGATCCTCGCCGCCGACGAGAGCGACGGGACGATCAAGAAGCGCTTCGACTCGATCGGGATCGACTCGACCGAGGACAACCGGCGCGCCTACCGCGACATGCTCTTCACCACCGAGGGCGCGGCCGACCACATCAGCGGCGTGATCCTCTACGACGAGACGATCCGCCAATCGGCGCTCGACGGCACACCGTTCCCCAAGCTGCTCGAGAGCCAGGACGTGATCCCGGGGATCAAGGTCGACAAGGGCGCGAAGGAGCTGGCGCATGCGCGCGGCGAGACGATCACCGAGGGGCTGGACGGGCTGCGGGAGCGCCTGGCGGAATACGTCTCGCTCGGCGCGCGCTTCACGAAGTGGCGCGCCGTGATCACGATCGGCGCCGGCATTCCGAGCGAGTACTGCCTGTGGACGAATGCCCATGCGCTGGCCCGCTACGCGGCGCTCAGCCAGGAGGCCGGGCTCGTCCCGATCGTCGAGCCCGAGGTCCTGATGGACGGCGACCACACGATCGAGACCAGCTTCGACGTCACCTCGCGGACGCTGCACGCGGTCTTCACCGAGCTGCGCGACCAGCGCGTCCATTTCGAGCAGATGCTCCTGAAGCCGAACATGGTGCTGTCCGGCTACGACGCGTCCGACCGTGCGGGCGTCCAGGAGGTCGCCGAGCAGACCATCCGCTGCTTCCGCCGGCATGTCCCGGCCGCGGTGCCGGGGATCGTCTTCCTCTCCGGCGGCCAGACCGACGAGGACGCGACCGCACACCTCAACGCGATGAACGCGATGGGCCCGCACCCGTGGGAGCTGTCGTTCTCGTACGGGCGCGCGCTGCAGGCACCCTCGCTGAAGGCGTGGGCGGGCGAGGCGGCCAATGTCGCGTCCGGGCAGGCGGCGTACCTGCACCGCGCCAGGATGAACGGCCTCGCACGCTCCGGCTCGTACTCACCGGAGCTCGAGGCGCAGGTCGCGGCGTAGCCGCGGGTCGAACAGCGGGGTCAGACCCCGCACAGCAGCCTCACGAAAGTGCGCCGGAAGACCGACGTTGTCTCCCGGTTGCCCTGCAAACGAGGTGCGCAGAGCCTGCGGACAGGTCCTGACGGTTCTGTAGGGGGTCAGACCCCCTACAGAAGTGTCACGAGAGGCGCGCGAGAATCGCGCACCGCGGACGTCGGCTCAGCTGTAGCGCTCGCCGGCGATCTGTTCGAGCTTGCCCCAGCGGTGGGACGCCTCGATGCGGCGCACCGTGCCGGAGCGGGAGCGCATCACGATCGACGCGGTCTCGGCGCCGGCGCCCGTGTAGCGCACGCCGTGGAGCAGCGCGCCGTCGGTGACCCCGGTGGCGGCGACGAAGACGTCGTCGCCGGCGACGAGATCGTCGGTCGAGAGCACGCGGTCGACGTCGTACCCGGCGTCGATCAGCTGCTGCCGCTCGCCGTCGTCGCGCGGCCAGAGCTTGCCCTGGATCGCGCCGCCGAGGCACTTGATCGCCGCGGCCGAGATCACGCCCTCCGGCGTGCCGCCGACGCCCATCAGCATGTCGACGCCGGTTCCCGGCCGCGCGGCCGCGATCGACGGCGCGACGTCGCCGTCGGTGATCAGCCACACCTTCGCGCCGGCCTCGCGCAGGTCGGTGACGAGCTGCCCGTGGCGGTCACGGTCGAGCACGACGACGCTGACGTCCTCGGCGTGCATCCCCTTCGCCTTTGCCACCCGCTTCACGTTCTCCGCCGGCGGCGCCTCGATGTCGATCGCGTCGGCCGCCTCCGGCCCGACCGCGACCTTGTCCATGTACACGGCCGCGCCCGGGAAGAACATCGTGCCCCGCTCGGCGAGTGCGATCACCGCGATCGCGTTCGGCATGCCCAGCGCGGTCAGGCGCGTTCCCTCGAGCGGGTCGACGGCGACGTCGACGCCCGGCCCGTTGCCGTTCCCGACCTCCTCGCCGTTGTAGAGCATCGGCGCCTCGTCCTTCTCCCCCTCGCCGATCACGACCACGCCGCTCATCGACACGGTGTCGAGCATCAGCCGCATCGCGTCGACCGCCGCCTGATCGGCCCCCTTCGCGTCGCCGCGACCCATCCAGCGGGCGCACGACAGCGCCGCCGCCTCCGTCACACGCACGAGCTCTAACGCCAGGTTGCGATCCATCTCCGCCATCTCGGCCATGATTCTCTCCCGATGTGTGACGGGATTTGAAGCGCGCGACCCCCGGGTGTCAACCCCTACGATGCGGTATTCTGGCAACATGCTGCCTGCTGCTGCGCCGCCACCGGAGCCGAGGAAGGACACCGGCCTCTACGCGGCGGCCGGCGCCTTTCTGCTCGCGCATTTCGGGGCGGTCATGGCGATCATCCTCGGCGTCATCGCCTTCATGTATCTGTTTTCGGGCTTCATCTACGTGATCACGCTCGGCAGCGTCTGGCTGATGAAGGACGAGCACATGATGACGCCGGGCCTGACCGCGCTCATCGTCTCGTTGGTCGCGGCCGCGGCGTTCGTCATCATCTGCATGGTGCTGGCGGTGAAGTCGCGGCGCTGGGCGCAGCTCATTCTCGTCGTCGGCCTCGGGATGTGCGCGCTCGCCGATCTCACCGCGGCGGGATATTTTTCGCTGCAATTGGAACGCTGGGCGATCTACCTCGCCATCCTCACCGCCGGTGAATGCGTCCTCTTGTGGGAGCTGGAGCTGAAACAGCGCTTTCGGCGCTAGCC
>Ga0070681_10002293_pt1 | contig 17502 bp, 16 predicted proteins | sample KBSC83BmetaG_FD_65650 | JGI IMG/M metagenome (GOLD analysis project Ga0070681, IMG submission 65650) | Corn rhizosphere microbial communities from Kellogg Biological Station, Michigan, USA - KBS C8-3B metaG | ecosystem: Host-associated > Plants > Roots > Rhizosphere | place: USA: Michigan...
TCCGGTTTTGTTGAGCGTTTCAAGAATTGCTTAGCAGCCATAGCGAGTTGGACCCACCCCTTCCCATTCCGAACAGGGCCGTGAAACGACTCAGCGCCGATGATAGTGCGGATTACCCGTGCGAAAGTAGGACACTGCTAGGCTCCTTATGACGAAAGCCCCGGCTCGGATGAGACCGGGGCTTTTGCTTTGGTGGATTTCGTCGCTTGCCGCGCAACGCAGAAGTGCAAAGTCAACCGCTTGGTCTGAGGACTATAATTTTTTGCTCGAGGTATTTAGCGCCGGGCCCATGACGCGTTGGAAAGCCCCAAGCATTCATTTGGCAATCGGCATCGTGATTGCCGGGACGGCACTCGGCGTCATGCTTGTTATGTGGTATGCACAACCTTTTTTGACATGGCAGGCGGCAGTCGCCTGCTGTTCATCCTGGTCGGTGTCGATGTAGCCCTTGGGCGCACCATCACGCTACTTACCTTCGACATTAAGAAAAAATCGCTAAGTGCGCTCAAATTCGACGTGGCATTCATCGCAACTGTGCCGCAACGAAGCTGACTTACGCTACCTTCCGTTGCGTACGCGGCGAACGTGGCTTGCCGCGATCGCGGATGCAAAGTCCGGTGCCGTTATCGCCTTCTTGCCCGTCAAATTAGAGACTAAATAGCCGGTATCCATACGGATCCACCCTCACGCTTCGGAGAGCGTCAGGGTTTCCCCTCTGGCGCCACTTTCAAATCGCACGATATTTTGCTAAAATCAAGGCCCTTTTTTAGGGTGATTGCTTTCGAGATGGGCTTGCAGCCCATTTTTTGTTTGTAGTGAAGAATTTGCATGGATTTCGGACAGATGCTCGAAACGACCGTCAATGGTCTCGGCTATGAACTCGTCGAGTGCGAGCGTTCGGGCAGCTTGCTGCGTGTATTTGTGGACAAAACCGGAGGCGTTAACATCGATGACTGCGCACATATCAGCGCTCACTTGTCGCAGGTACTAGCGGTAGAGGGCGTGAAATACGACCGGCTTGAAGTGTCGTCACCCGGGTTGAACCGCGCATTGCGCAAGGAACGGGATTTTACTAGGTTCGCGGGGGAAAAGGCACGTGTCAAGCTGCGCGTACCGCTCGAAGGACAACGGAATTTCACTGGCGTATTGCGCGCCGTGAATAATGGAAAACTGGAACTGGAAGTGGACGGAAAATCGCTCGTTTTCGATTTGACCAATCTCGAAAAAGCACGTCTGGTTCCAAATATTTAGGAGGCCGATATGAGTCGCGAATTGTTGTTGCTGGTCGACGCGTTGGCGCGCGAGAAAAACGTCGACAAAAACATCGTTATCGGCGCGCTGGAGCACGCGCTTGCATCGGCTACCAAGAAGCGCTTCCGGGATGACATCAACGTGCGGGTTGAGGTCGATCCCGCCACGGGGGGGTTCAAGTCTTTCCGGCGCTGGCAGGTGGTGGCTGATGAGGCGGTGGAATTACCGGTAAGTCAGATCGCGCTGTCGGAAGCCCAAAAAAGCAACGCCGAGATTCAAGTCGAGCAATTCATCGAAGAGCCGTTGCCCGCGGTAGAGTTCGGTCGGATCGGCGCGCAAGCCGCGAAGCAGGTAATCCTGCAAAAGATCCGCGACGCGGAGCGCGAGCAGATCTTGACCGACTTTCTGGCGCGCGACGAGCATCTGGTAACCGGCGTCATCAAACGCATGGAGCGCGGCAACGCGATTATCGAATCCGGGCGCGTAGAGGCCATGCTGCCGCGCGACCAGATGATTCCGAAGGAGAACCTGAGGCCTGGCGATCGCGTACGCGCCTATCTCTGGAAAGTTGATCGCGTGAGTCGTGGACCGCAGATTATCCTGTCGCGGATCACGCCGGAATTTCTGATCAAGCTATTCGAGCTGGAAGTCCCGGAGCTTGAAGATGGCTTGCTCGAGATCAAATCGGCCGCGCGGGATCCTGGTTCTCGCGCCAAGATTGCGGTTAAGTCCAATGATCCGCGCGTCGATCCGATCGGTACGTGCGTAGGCATGCGCGGTTCGCGCGTTCAAGCCGTAACGTCCGAACTGGGCGGTGAACGCATCGACATTATTTTGTGGTCGTCCGATCCAGCGCAGTTCGTGATTAACGCGTTGGCACCGGCTGAAGTGAGCAAAATCACGGTCGATGAAGAAAAACATAGCATGGACATCGTGGTCGACGAAGAGAACCTGGCGCAGGCAATCGGGCGCACCGGTCAGAACGTCCGGCTTGCAAGCGAGTTGACCAGCTGGGATATCAACCTTATGACGCTCGAGGAATCGCAGAAGAAAACCGAAGAAGAATCTGCGAGTGTGCGCAACTTATTCATGGAAAAACTCGATGTCGATCAGGAGGTCGCGGACATCCTGGTGCAGGAGGGATTCGGCACGCTCGAAGAAGTGGCGTATGTTCCGGTTGCAGAAATGCTCGAAATCGAATCATTCGACGAAGAAACGGTCAACGAACTACGCAGCCGTGCACGCAACGCACTGCTGACGCAGGCAATCGCGACGGAAGAAAGACTTGAACACGACGTCGAGGATTTGCTGACCCTGGAGGGCATGGATAATCAGACCGCGCGGATGCTGGCAGAGAAAGGTGTCATCACGAAGGAAGATCTTGCCGATCTCGCAATGGATGATCTGGTCGAAATGACCGGCATAGATGCCGAGCGTGCCAAACAGCTCATCATGACCGCCCGCGCGCCGTGGTTTGCATAATTATTTCCGGAGTTCACCATGGCACAGATCAATGTGACGCATTTTGCAAAGGAGCTCGGTCTTCCTATCGAGCTTCTAATCGAGCAGCTGCAGACTGCCGGCGTCAAAAAGAAGCTCGCTGACGATACAGTTCTGACCGAAAAGGACAAGACGCAGCTACTTGATTATCTGCGTTCGGCGCACGGCGCGAAAGAAGCCAAGAACAAGATTACGCTGACTCGCAAACAGACCACCGAGATCAAGAAGGCAGACGCTACCGGCAAGGCGCGCACTATTCAGGTCGAAGTGCGCAAAAAACGCGTGCTGATGAAACGCGATGCGGTTGTCGAAGCCGCGCCAGCAGAGGCGCCGGCGCCCGCGCCGGTGATCGACGCGGAACAGCTTGCGAAGCGTGGCGCTGAAGCGAAACGACAGGCAGAGCTGATTGCGATTCAAAGCGAAGAGGCGCAGCAGAAACAATCGCGCGCGCGACGCAAGAAGGCCGATGCTGAAGCGGGAGAAGCCGCAGCCGTCAAAGCGACGCCCGCTACAACTCCCGAAGCCCCCGTTGCCGAGACAAAACTGGCTGCCGTTGCGCTTACGGAAGGTACATTACACAAGCCGCAGCCCAAACCCGGTGACAAGGCGAAGGCCGAGAAAAAGGCCAAGAAGCCCGTCAAGGAAGTTGTCTGGAGAGACGAAAGCGTCAAGCGGCGGGCTATAAAGACCCGCGGCGACACGTCGGGCGGCCTAGGCTGGCGCACGCGCAAAGATCGCCACGCTACGCACAAAGAAGAGGGCGAACAGGGCCCGCATGCTTTTGCGGCGCCCACCGAACCGATCGTGCGTGAGGTCAGCATACCCGAGACGATTAGCGTTGCCGCACTGGCCCAGAAGATGTCGGTAAAAGCGGCCGAAGTCATCAAGGTAATGATGAAACTCGGCACCATGGTCACGATCAATCAGGTGCTCGATCAGGACACGGGAATCATAGTGGTCGAGGAAATGGGGCACAAAGCAGTGCGCGCCAAGCTCGATGACCCCGATGCTTTTCTTTCAGAGACCGATCACGCCGAGCAGATTGCGATCGAACCGCGAGCGCCGGTAGTCACCGTAATGGGCCACGTCGACCACGGCAAAACCTCGCTGCTCGATCACATCCGCCGCACGCGGGTGGCGAGCGGTGAAGCCGGCGGGATCACTCAGCATATTGGTGCATATCACGTCGAAACGCCGCGTGGCATGATCACTTTTCTCGATACCCCGGGCCATGAGGCGTTCACAGCGATGCGCGCACGCGGCGCCAAAGTGACCGATATCGTCATTCTGGTAGTCGCTGCCGACGACGGTGTGATGCCGCAAACCATCGAGGCGATTCATCACGCGAAGGCAGCCAAGGTACCGATGGTGGTCGCACTGAACAAAATCGACAAGCCGGAGGCGAATCCCGACCGCATCAAGCAGGATCTGGCCGGCCAGGAAGTGGTCCCCGAAGAATGGGGCGGTGACACCATGTTCGTGTCGGTGTCAGCCAAGACCGGCCAGGGAATAGATCGGCTACTGGAAAGCATACTGCTACAAGCCGAAGTGCTCGAATTGAAAGCTGCGAAAGATGCCCCCGCCAAAGGTGTCGTAATCGAAGCCCAGCTCGACAGGGGGCGGGGTCCGGTTGCAACCGTGTTGGTGCAATCGGGCACATTGAAACGCGGCGACATCATCCTTGCCGGAGCCGTATTCGGCAGGGTGCGGGCGATGCTGGATGAGAACGGCAATGCGGTAAACAATGCCGGGCCGTCTATGCCGGTTGAAATTCAGGGACTGTCGGACGTTCCTGCGGCCGGATCGGAAGTGATGGTGCTTGGCGACGAGCGCAAAGCACGCGAAATCGCCCTGTTCCGGCAAGGCAAGTTCCGCGATGTCAAGCTTGCACAACAGCAGTCGAGCAAACTGGAGAACATGTTTGACCAATTAGGCGATGGAGCAGTGCGCTCCCTCGCGGTGATCATCAAGGCCGATGTGCAAGGTTCGTATGAGGCCTTGTCGCACGCGCTGCAAAAATTGTCGACCGACGAGGTCAAAGTCAACATTGTTCATTGCGCCGTGGGGGGAATCACCGAATCCGATATCAATCTTGCGCTCGCGTCAAAAGCTGCCGTCATCGGATTCAACACGCGTGCTGACGCGATGGCACGCAAGCTGGCAGAGAACAACGGTGTCAAAATTCGCTACTACAATATTATTTACGAGGCGGTGGACGAGGTAAAAGCTGCGCTGTCGGGCATGCTGGCACCGGAGAAGAAGGAGAGCCAGCTCGGTCTGATCGAGGTGCGCGAAGTTTACAAGATCTCGAAAGTCGGAACGGTCGCGGGTTGCATGGTTCTGGAAGGGGTGGTACGTCGCGGCGCAAAAATCCGGGTGTTGCGCGATAATGTGGTAATTCATACCACCGAACTCGATTCGCTGAAGCGCTTCAAGGATGACGCGCGAGAAGTGAAAAGCGGTTTCGAGTGCGGACTGTCGCTCAAGAACTACGACGACCTCAAGGTGGGCGATCAACTTGAAGCCTACGAAGTGGTGGAAGTGGCGAGAACGCTGTAACGGCAGCTTAGCGTTGCGGGTTGCGAGTTGATCCGATCGCAAGCAGAGGTCGAAACCCGCAACTCAAGACGTTAAACTTCAAACTGAATTTGCGATGCCTCGCGACTATTCCCGCACGTTGCGCGTCGCGGAACAGATCCAGCGCGAACTGGCGGATTTGCTTCGACTCGAGGTCAAAGACCCGCGCATCGGCATGGTGACTCTGACCGACGTCGAGGTCACCGCCGACTACGGACACGCGAAAGTATTTTTTACGCTTCTCGGAAGCACCGAACAGGTTGCGGCAGCGGCCGCAGGCCTCAATCATGCTGCCGGCTTTCTGCGGCACGAGCTCGGCCAACGCATCAAACTGCGTAGCGTTCCTCAGCTGCATTTCCTGTACGACGAATCTGTCGAACGCGGTGTGCGGTTATCGCGATTGATCGACGAAGCAGTGGGCGCCGACAATCGCGGCCAGAAAAAGCGTAGCGGAAAATAGTGGGGACCGAACCTTGACGCGAATGGCGCCCGCCGCACGGTCAGTCGACGGCGTACTCCTGCTCGATAAACCCGTGGGGATAACATCACATGCCGCGATTCAGTGCGTCAAACGATTGTTGTCCGCTGCGAAGGCCGGCCATGTCGGCACGCTCGACCCGCTCGCGAGCGGTTTGCTTCCAGTGTGCCTGGGAGAGGCGACGAAGTTCTCGACCAGCACTTTCGGTGCTGACAAGAGATATGACGCAGAAATTCTGTTGGGCGTGACAACCACCACTGGCGACACCGAAGGTGAGGTAACGTCGCGCGGCCTCGTCGCGGTCAGCAGGAGCCAGGTGGAGTCGGCTCTAAGGCAGTTTACCGGGGCCATCGCACAAACACCGCCGATGTATAGCGCACTAAAGCGCGATGGCAAACGGCTTTATGCCTATGCACGGGCCGGACAAACGGTCGCGGTCGAACCGCGTAGCATTACCATTCACGATATTGACTTGCGCGGGATTTCATCGGATCGCCTGCAGATCAGCGTGCATTGCAGCAAGGGGACATACATCCGCGTGCTGGCCGAGGACATAGGCCGCGTTCTGATGTGCGGCGCAACGCTCGCCGCATTGCGACGCGTTGCGGTGGGGGAATTCGATGTAGCGCGTGCCGTCAGTTTGGATCGGCTCGAGGCAATACCCGCGGTAGAACGGGTTGCGATGTTGTTGCCGGTTGATAGCCTGGTATCCGCGCTGCCTGAAATCATGCTTGAGGCCGCCTTGGTGCAACGCATGGTGACAGGGCAGGCTGGCCGGATCGAGAGATTCATCGAGTCCGGAGCAGTTCGCCTCTATGACCACGATCGACGATTTCTGGGGCTGGGGGAAATGCAGGCAGGCGGGCGGCTCGTGCCCAAACGGCTCGTCTCGACAGGGGTTGCGCGAGCCGTGGACGCGCCCGGCTTCACGACGCAGGTTCCTAAAATTGCTTGAGAGAGCCGTGACTTACAGGTTAAAATGATTAACTTTGCAAGTGGAGATAGGTAATGGCAACAAGTGGCACGCAGAAAGCGCAGATCGTCAAAGAATACCAGCGCAAGCAATCCGATACCGGTTCGCCAGAAGTCCAGATTGCCTTGCTGTCGGCGCGCATTACCGAACTGACCGAGCATTTCAAAACCCATGTCAAGGACCATCATTCGCGCCGCGGGTTGCTGCGTATGGTGAGCCAGCGTCGCAAGCTGTTGGACTATCTGAAGCGCTCTGACGTTGAAAAATACCGCGCATTGATCAATCGTCTCGGTCTGCGCAAATAAATACTGCCGTTGTGCCAGTAGCAAAATTAATCGTTCAAGCCGCCGCCCCGCGTATCAGCCTGGGCGCGGCGCCGGGCTTTGTTCTGGCATTCGTAATTCAATTCTCTTCGCCCGCATCTCGGTGTGCGGCTTAACTGCGGCCTAAAAGGATAAAACATTGAATCCAACAAATAAATCTATAGTTTGGGGGCGTCATAAACTTACGCTTGAGAGCGGAGAAATCGCGCGCCAGGCCAGTGGCGCCGTACTTGTGAATTTCGAAGATACCGTGGTGCTGGTGACCGTGGTCGGAAAAAAATCCGCCGCTGAGGGCAAGGATTTTCTACCGCTTACCGTGGACTACCAGGAACGCACTTATGCCGCCGGCAAGATCCCGGGCGGTTTTTTCAAGCGTGAAGGGCGTCCTTCGGAAAAAGAGATTTTGACCTCGCGCCTGATCGATCGTCCGATTCGTCCGTTGTTTCCGGATGGTTACTACAACGAAGTACAAGTGGTGGCAACCGTGGTGTCGTCGAACAACGAAGTCGATTCCGATATTCCAGCGATGATCGGAACCTCAGCGGCACTGGCAATTTCAGGAATACCATTCAACGGTCCGATCGGCGCGGCGCGCGTCGGCTATGTCGACGGCCAATATGTGTTGAACCCCACTGCAACCGAACTCAAATCATCGCAGTTAAATCTCGTGGTTGCAGGGACGCAACAGGCGGTACTCATGGTCGAGTCGGAAGCGCACGAATTGTCCGAAGATGTGATGTTGGGTGCCATTGTATTCGGCCACCAGCAGATGCAGTCAGTGATCGAACTTATCAATCAGCTTGCCGACGAAGTGAATAATCCCGTTTGGGACTGGGCTGCGCCGGCTAAAGATCAGGCGCTGGTCGCGCGCATCGCAGAACTCGCCGAGAGCGATCTGAATGCGGCGTTCCAGATCAAGCAGAAGCAGGGCCGTTCCGAGGCGATCGACAACATCTGGAAACGCGTATTTGATGAAGTCGGGGTCGGTGGGGAAAACGGTCCTGACTCCAATGCGGTGAAGGAAATCTGCTTTGCGCTCGAATCGAAGATCGTGCGCGGCCAAATTCTGAACGGCGAGCCTCGAATAGATGGTCGCGATACGCGCACTGTGCGTCCGATTACAATCCGCTCGAGCATACTGCCGCGCGCTCACGGCTCGGCGCTTTTCACGCGCGGCGAGACGCAGGCGTTGGTGGTTGCCACGCTCGGCACCTCGCGCGATGAGCAACGAATCGATGCGTTGCAGGGCGAGTACACCGATCGCTTCATGCTTCATTACAACATGCCGCCATACGCCACCGGCGAAACCGGTCGTGTCGGCTCGCCCAAGCGTCGCGAGATCGGGCACGGACGCCTTGCCAAGCGTGCGCTGCTTGCGGTGCTGCCGACTCCCGAAGAATTCGCCTATTCGATGCGCGTGGTTTCTGAAATCACGGAGTCAAACGGATCGAGCTCGATGGCATCCGTGTGTGGTGGTTGCCTCGCGTTGATGGACGCCGGCGTGCCGCTCAAGGCGCACGTTGCCGGTATTGCGATGGGGCTGATCAAGGAAAATAATCGTTTCGCGGTATTGTCCGATATCCTCGGTGATGAAGATCATCTCGGTGACATGGATTTCAAGGTCGCCGGCACCGAGAAAGGCATTACTGCGTTGCAGATGGACATTAAGATTACCGGGATCACCAAGGAAATCATGTACGCCGCATTGTCGCAGGCGCGCGAAGGCCGCATGCATATCCTGCACAAGATGAAAGACGCGCTTGAAACGCCGCGTACCGAACTCTCGGCTTATGCGCCGCGCATGATCACGCTCAAGATCAAACCGGAAAAAATTCGCGATGTGATCGGCAAGGGCGGGGCGGTAATTCGAGCATTGACCGAGGAAACCGGAACTTCGATCGATATTGCCGACGACGGCACCGTGACAATCGCGTGCGTTTCTTCTGAGGGCGGCGAACTTGCCAGAAAGCGAATCGAGGAGATAACGGCCGACGTTGAAGTTGGACGCATCTACGACGGCACGGTACTTAAGTTGCTGGATTTCGGAGCGATCGTCAGCGTGCTGCCCGGTAAAGACGGCTTACTGCACATTTCGCAGATCGCGAACGAGCGTGTTAACGCGGTTGCCGATCACCTGAAGGAGGGGCAATCGGTGCGCGTCAAAGTGATCGAAGCCGACGAGAAGGGCCGTTTGCGTTTGAGCATGAAGGCAGCTGCCGCCGAGGCGAAACCGCAGCCGCAGACTGCATAAATAATCGCCGCAGGCGAAAAAACTAATAAGGGCAGCCGTGGCTGCCCTTATTCATGCGGATCTCTCGCTCTACTTGGCTACTTGTTTTTCGCGCAGCTCGTCGAGCGTTTTACAGTCGATGCACAGGGTCGCGGTGGGACGGGCCTCGAGGCGCTTGAGACCGATCTCGACACCGCAGCTTTCGCAGTAGCCGTATTCGCCGGCATCGATTTTGACAATGGTCTCGTCGATTTTCTTGATCAACTTGCGCTCGCGGTCGCGGTTGCGCAATTCCAGAGACATGTCGGATTCCTGGCTCGCGCGGTCATTGGGGTCGGCAAATATTGTCGCCTCGTCCTGCATGGTGTGCACCGTGCGGTCGATATCCTGGCTCAAATCGCGCTTCATTTCCTCAAGCATTTTTTTGAAATGCGCAAGTTGTTTTGAATTCATGTACTCTTCCCGCGCCTTGGCTTTATAAGGCGGGAACGGTTTGTGCAATTCTGCAGCCATGATGCTTTCCGATTCTTCAAAAAAGCTGCTTTAATAGCAGAAATCCAGGGGTGGTGCAAGTAATTACGCCTGAAACAGCAATTGCATTGACCCTGTGCGCCACCGGAGTTATATTACGCGCCTTTCCGGGGTGTAGCGTAGCCTGGTAGCGCGCCTGGTTTGGGACCAGGATGTCGGGAGTTCAAATCTCTCCACCCCGACCACTTTTAACTAGGGATCGTATGAACAAATGAGCGACGCCTGGGGCCCACACCCATTCAGAGGCTGCTCTGATGCCGGCGGGAGTGGATCGGGGCACTCAGTATACGCCCGATACCGTGCCCGTAGCTCAATCGGATAGAGCACCGGCCTTCTAAGCCGGGGGTTGTGGGTTCGAGTCCCGCCGGGCGCGCCATATTGCACATGCTTTGAAGTTTTGATGGTGGCTGTAGCTCAGTTGGTAGAGTCCCGGATTGTGATTCCGGTTGTCGCGGGTTCGAGCCCCGTCAGCCACCCCATTGATACTGATATCAGCGCGAGTGCAAGTTGCTTGCGCATTCATGGCTCCGGTCAGCTCAACAGATAGCCAAAATTTCATTCTTTGTAAGCGTTACGTTTCGCAGCGCACCCGCGTGCCGCGACCACGAAGATAGCCGCTCAAGGCAATCTGCAGCGGAGTTTCAGCGCGATAGAAAAACAATTGGGGTTTTGTGAAACAATCCAAAAGCCAGGAATTTGATGCGACTAACCAGCCCATCCTTTGAGCCGTTATGGCCATGAGGGTTCGAATTTTGGAAATTTCAGCGTGGCAGAGTTGAACTACGAGGGCGCTCCGCCGGAGCGCGCATCGGTCACGATCCTGTTCGCCGAGACGCGCGGATTCACGCGCATGTCGGAGGTACTCGAGGCCCCTGTGGTGCTCGCGTGCACGTCCGCATTTTTTGCCTTAGTATCGACCGCAGTTAATCGCCATCAGGGTTTCGTGGCCAGTGTGTTCAACGATACTATAATGGCGACCTTCGCAGGCCTAGACAATGCACAGCACATTGTGCTTGCGGCGCAGGAGATTCAGCAGCATTTCGGTCCCCTCGCCGAGACATGGGACCGCGATTACGACATTCGCGCCGCGGTTGCGATGGGCCTACATTGCGGCGACGTAGTGGTCGGTCTTGCGGCGCAGCCGATGCCGGGTCAGCTACTCATCATAGGCGATACCGTAAGCGTCGCCGAGCGCCTCCTGCATCGCGCCCGCGCCGGCGAGTTCGTGCTATCGAAAGCAATTATGGACGAACTGGCGGTCGCCCGATTTGAAATTGAGGCTATCGCGCTGCCGCCGCTGAAAATACCGCCGCGCGAGCCGATCCAGATATTCGCGGCGCCACTCGACACGCGCCTCGATTTTACATAGCAAAGCCAAATATGTTGCGGCGGCTGTGGTCGTGGGTCGTAGCAGATGTGGATTCGCGCAAGGCGCTTCGTTATCGGTGTTAGCGCTCATCTTGCCTTTAGGAGACGCTGCTTCTCGCGCTGCCAATCGCGTTCCTTTTCAGCCTGACGCTTGTCGTGCTGCTTCTTGCCTTTGGCAAGTCCTACTTCGAGCTTAATGCGGCCTCGCGTGTAGTGCATATCGAGTGGAAGCAGAGTGTAACCGGCGCGCTCGACGCTTCCGATCAGGCGATTGATTTCTTCCGTATGCAGCAATAGTTTGCGTGTGCGAACCGGATCTGGCTGAAAATGCGTGGACGCGCTCAGTAGTGGACTGATGTGACAGCCGATCAGGAAGATTTCGCCGTCGCGCACGATTACGTAAGCTTCCTTGAGTTGTACGCGGCCGGCGCGGATAGCTTTTACTTCCCAGCCTTCGAGCACGATCCCCGTTTCAAATTTCTGCTCGACGAAATAGTCGTGAAAGGCTTTTTTGTTTTGCGCGATGCTCATGTTGAGATATGGTTAACGTCAATTTAGAATTGTATCAGCAAGTGTCGTGCGAACTTCGACGCCTCTTGTTGCTTGCGCGATATTGCTATGGCTGTAGTGAATAGTTCGGTGCTTGTCGCTCATTCGGCAGCGCGCATGTTTGCGCTGGTCGACGCGGTAGAGAAATATCCGGAGTTTCTTCCCTGGTGCGGAAGCACTGAGCTCATTTTTCGCGATGCTCAGATAACGCGCGCAATCATCGAGATCAATTATCGGGGTATCAGGCAGCGTTTCAGCACGGAGAATGCCAAACGAGAGCCGGAGCTGATGCAAATCAGATTAATTGAAGGACCATTCAAGACTCTCGATGGCAGCTGGCGGTTTATCGATCTCAATGGCGCCGGTTGCAAGATTGAATTGAATCTGCATTACGAATTTTCAAATCGCCTGCTCGAGAAGCTCGTTGGCCCGGTGTTCGGCTATATTGCGAACAGCCTGGTGGATGCTTTCGTCAAGCGCGCGCAGAGCGCTTATGGCTGACAGGCAGGACGCATTGATCGAGGTCGACATCGTTTATGCATTGGCGCTGATGCAGAACGTGGTAACCCTGAAAGTGCCCATCGGAACCCGCGTCGGGCAAGCTATTGCAATGTCCGGACTGGCTGAACGGCACTTCGGGAGCGACTGGCATTCTGCGGCGGTGGGAATCTTTGGCAAGCGCACTTCGATGGCGACGGTCCTGCATGATCACGACCGGGTCGAGATTTATCGTCCGTTAATCGCAGACCCGAAGCAGTTACGCCGCCTGCGCGCGCGGCGGCGCGCGCAGGTCAAACGCTGAACTGCTACACCGCCGTTATTTTTTCTTGCACCAGCTGTCGGCCGATTTTTGTGCACTTGCGATTTCAGCAGGCCGGTCCTTGTCCTCGAGGAATGACCGCTCCCCGGTGTTTGGATCGGTGCGTGCAATGCGCATTCCGTCCTGCAGTTGCCTCAATTGCGCACGCGCGTCGTTGCAGTGACGTTCCGCGTCCTTGGATTCGGCTTTTTCCTTCTCTGCTTTGGCTTCAGTCTCCTGCCGTTCCAGATTTCGCTTGCGGAATTCGGCGTCGCGTTCGGCGAGCGATTTCGCGGCAGGAACAGGGGCAGTTCCCGCGCCGGATGCAGCGCCGCCACCTTTCATCAGCTTGGTTTCCTTGACTGTTCCTGGCGGACAGATTTGGGCGTATTCTTTTTTTCCCTTGGCATCCACACATTCCAGTATCTGAGCAGTCGCCTGGCCGGCCAACAGCATCGTTGCACAGCTTATCAGTAGTCGTTTCATCGTCGGGTCGTCCTCGCTTTTCAATCGGCGCAGCGGACTTACGCGCGCCAAAATGCGGTAGCCGAAAAGTTAGCCGGTAATAGAGATTTCGTCAATGATCTCGGGCCTTTAACGCGCGTCCTCGGTTGGCGGTTTACACTGACTTGCGTATAATATCGTTTTGCGAAGGATCACACGATGCGCGTGGTGCAAAAGGCCCTGACCTTCGATGATGTCCTGCTAATTCCCGCCCATTCCAAAGTCCTGCCCCGCGATGTCAGCCTGTCCACCAAGCTGACGCGCACGATCAGTCTTAACATTCCTCTCGTATCCGCCGCCATGGATACCGTTACAGAGGCGCGACTTGCGATTGCGATCGCCCAGGAAGGCGGAATCGGCATCGTGCACAAGAATATGACCTCGCGCGCCCAGGCCGCGGAGGTTTCCAAGGTCAAACGATTCGAAAGCGGAGTGGTCAAGGACCCGATCACAATATCGCAGATTATGACCGTGCGCGACGTGTTGAGTCTTACAAACCGTCACAAAATTTCCGGTCTGCCCGTCGTCGATGCTGGCGGACGCGTAGTGGGTATCGTTACAAACCGTGATTTGCGCTTCGAAACCAATCTCGGTCAGCCGATCAAGAACATCATGACCCCACGCTCGAAGCTCGTCACGGTGCGTGAAGGGGCGACGCGTGAAGAAGCGATGACATTAATGCACAAGCACCGGCTCGAGCGCGTGCTGGTGGTCAACAAAAATTTTGAATTGCGCGGGCTGATTACAGTCAAGGACATCCAGAAATCCACTGAGCATCCTCATGCGTGCAAGGACAAGCTGGGTCGCCTGCGCGTCGGCGCGGCGATTGGTGTTGGCGAAGGCAGCGAAGAACGTACCGAACTGCTGATCGAGGCCGGCGTTGACGTAATCGTCGTCGACACTGCGCACGGCCATGCCCAGGGCGTGCTCGATCGCGTCCGGTGGGTTAAGAAGAAATATCCGAAGACGCAGGTCATAGGCGGCAATATCGCCACTGCGGATGCTGCCAGAGCGCTGGTCGACTGCGGTGCCGATTCGGTCAAGGTAGGCATCGGCCCCGGCTCGATTTGCACCACGCGCATCGTTGCCGGTGTCGGTGTGCCGCAGATCACTGCCGTTCAAAATGTCGCCAAGGCGTTGCAAAAAACCGGGATACCTCTGATTGCCGACGGGGGTGTGCGTTTCTCGGGCGATATCGCTAAAGCGATTGCCGCGGGTGGTTATTCAATCATGATCGGCGGACTGTTTGCCGGCACTGAGGAAGCGCCCGGCGAAATCGAGCTCTATCAGGGACGCTCCTATAAGACGTATCGCGGTATGGGTTCACTCGGCGCGATGCAACAAGGCGCAGCTGACCGCTATTTCCAGGATGCGGAGGCAGCAGTCGAGAAACTGGTGCCTGAGGGCGTCGAGGGACGCGTGCCCTACAAAGGCGGTGTAGTACCGCTGATTCAACAGTTGGTGGGAGGCCTGCGGGCGAGCATGGGATACACCGGCTGCGCGACCATCGATGAGATGCGCAGCAAATCTGAGTTCGTCGAAATTACCCATGCCGGTATCCGCGAATCGCACGTCCACGACGTGCAGATTACCAAGGAAGCGCCGAATTACCGCATTGAATAGGATCGGGGATTCAGAATTTGGAGTTGGGTTTAAAAACCTTGGAATCTGGCGCATCTTCGATCCATGGTCCATCCTGAAGTGATGCACCAGAAAATACTCATTCTCGATTTCGGCGCGCAATATACGCAGTTGATCGCGCGCCGCGTACGCGAGACCCACGTCTATTGCGAACTGCATCCCCATGACGTCAGTGACGATTTCATCCGGCAGTTCGCCCCGCAAGGCGTGATTTTATCGGGCGGCCCGGCGTCGGTATGGGAAGACGCTACGCCGCGGGCGCCCAAATCCGTATTCGAGCTGGGTGTGCCAGTGCTCGGAATTTGCTACGGCATGCAGACGATGGCCGCGCAGCTTGGAGGCAAAGTTGAAAGCGGTAGAGTGCGTGAGTTCGGTTATGCCGAAGTGCGCGCGCGCGGCCATTCTGCTTTGCTGCGCGACGTCCAAGATCGCGTCAACAGCGAGGGGCATGGCTTGCTCGACGTGTGGATGAGCCACGGCGACAAAGTGATCGCGGTGCCACCTGGTTTTAAGGTGATTGCAGATAATAAGGCGACGCCGATCGCGGCGATGGCCGACGAAAAGCGCCGTTTTTACGGCGTACAATTTCATCCCGAAGTCACACACACGCTGCAAGGCAAAGCGATCATCGAGCGCTTTGTGCGAATTATCTGCGGTCTCGAAGGCGACTGGAGTATGCCTGCCTATCTCGATGAGGCGATCGGCAGAATTCGTTCTGAAGTCGGAAGCGAGGACGTGATGCTCGGCCTGTCGGGCGGCGTCGATTCTGCTGTCGCAGCGGCGTTGATCCATCGCGCGATCGGCAGGCAGCTTACCTGCGTATTCGTCGATAACGGGCTGCTGCGGCTAAACGAGGCTGAGCAAGTCAAGCAGACATTCGTCAAGAATCTGGGTGCCAAGGTTATACACGTCGACGCGCGCGAGCGTTTTTTAAGCGAGCTTGCCGGCGTTGCCGATCCCGAGCAAAAGCGCAAGATTATCGGCCGCGTATTCATCGAAGTATTTCAGCGTGAAGCCTCCACGCTGCCGCAGGTAAAGTGGCTCGCACAGGGCACGATTTACCCGGATGTGATCGAGTCCGCTGGTGCAAAGACCAAGAAAGCGCACACCATCAAGTCGCATCATAATGTCGGCGGTCTTCCCGATACTCTGCACCTCAAGTTGCTCGAGCCATTGCGCGAGTTATTCAAAGACGAAGTGCGCGAGCTGGGCCTCACGCTCGGCCTGCCGCACGACATGGTGTTCCGCCATCCATTTCCCGGGCCTGGGCTCGGCGTGCGCATACTGGGTGAGATTAAGATCGAGTATGCAGAGCTGCTGCGGCGCGCGGATGCAATTTTCGTCGACGAGCTGCGCGCTGCCGGCTGGTATGAAAAGACCGCGCAAGCGTTTGCGGTTTTTCTTCCGGTGCGCTCCGTCGGCGTCATGGGTGACGGCCGCACTTATGAATATGTCATTGCGCTGCGTGCGGTGCAGACGCAGGACTTCATGACCGCGCACTGGGCCGAACTCCCGCATAGCCTGTTGTCCAAGGTCGCGACCCGTATCATCAACGAAGTGCGTGGCGTTAATCGCGTGGTTTACGATATTTCGAGCAAACCACCGGCGACGATCGAGTGGGAATAGCGCATTGTGCGCGATGGCGGAGACACAGGGGCAGGGGACGCATTGCGGTGCATGAAGTCTGAAGCTTGCTTGCGTCGGAACCTGAGTAGTAGACCTACTATTAGGCGCGCATGATCGACGACGACATCATGCGCGAGGCATTGGTGCTCGCACGAGCTGCCGAAGCCCTCGGCGAGGTTCCAGTCGGTGCTGTCGTCGTTCAGGATGGCATTGTGATCGGCCGTGGCTTTAATCGGCCGATCTCCGCCCACGATCCGACTGCGCACGCCGAGGTTGTTGCAATGCGGGATGCCGCGACCCGGATTGGAAATTATCGTTTAACGGGCTGCGACCTGTACGTAACCCTGGAGCCGTGCGCGATGTGCGCGGGTGCCGCAATACTCGCAAGAGTGCGCACCGTCGTCTATGGCACTGCGGACCCTACGACGGGGGCTTGCGGAAGTGTTATCGATATCTTCGCGGAGAATAGGCTAAACCACCACGCCGATGTCAGGAGCGGCGTCCTGACCGAAGAGTGCGCAGCCGTGCTCAAACAGTTTTTTGCGTCCCGCCGCGGACTTAGGGGTAGCTAATAAGAGACTATACATTAAGAGGACTATATAATATATTGATATAGATAATTATATTTGTTTTTTGGTTCGCCTTAACGGCAGTTTCTGATTTCGCTTCCGACCCGCAGCAATTTCAACGATTTTTCGCACGGAATCACCTGGTTGCTGCACACATTGAAATATGAATATCTTGCGGACTGATTGTGCGGTGCACTAGAATCGGATATTGCTGCGACGCAGCGACGACGCGAAGGGCAGTTCCATGAGACTGTACGGGAAAGTTGCAATCATTACCGGCGCGGGCCGCGGCATCGGGCAGGCCACTGCGGTCAAATTTGCCACGGAAGGTGCCAAGGTTGTGATCTGTGACCTTACTCCCGAGTGGATCGACAATACCATCTACCTGTGTAAAGAAACCCGCGGCGAAACCATGGGCTACGTCGCCGACGTGCGCGATATCAAGGCACTCGAAGGAATGGTAGCGGCGACAGTGGCGAAGTGGGGCCGCGTCGATTGCCTCGTCAACAACGCGGGTATCGTGCAGGACGCCCAGCTCAAAAACATGACCGAAGATCAATTCGACCGCGTAATCGAGATCAAC
>Ga0070681_10002295_pt1 | contig 17491 bp, 10 predicted proteins | sample KBSC83BmetaG_FD_65650 | JGI IMG/M metagenome (GOLD analysis project Ga0070681, IMG submission 65650) | Corn rhizosphere microbial communities from Kellogg Biological Station, Michigan, USA - KBS C8-3B metaG | ecosystem: Host-associated > Plants > Roots > Rhizosphere | place: USA: Michigan...
ACGACGAGCGCGAGCTGCGCCGCGACGATGCCCCGTCGTACGCGCTGTCCCCCGCGACCCGAAGTCCCACCGCGCCCGCCTTCGCGCAGGGTTTCGCTCAGTCTCGTGCGCGACGTCTGCACCGCCGGCACGAGACCGAACAGCAATCCCGTAACAACCGTCACCGCGGTCGTCACCAATAACACAGTTCCATTCACGTGTATCGCCGACAGCCGCGGTAGATCCGACGGCGCGAGCCTGGGCAGAACTTTGAGCGCGCCGAACGCGAGCGCGATCCCGGCGACGCCGCCGAGCGCTGACAGGAGGAGGCTCTCGGTGAGCAATTGCCGAACGAGACGGCGGTTGCTCGCGCCCAGCGCCATCCGCACGGTCACCTCGCGCTCCCGTACCGCCGCTCGCGAGAAGAGGAGGTTCGCGACGTTCGCGCACGCGATCAGCAGGACCGCCGCGACCGCGCCGAGAATGACCCAGAGCGTCGTTCGCAGCGTCGGACCAACCACCTGCTCGGGAAGCGGCGTCACCGTCACGCCATAGTCGCGATTCGTCGGGTATTGGTCCGCGAGGCGTTTCGCGATTGCGCCGAGGTCCGCCCGCGCCTGCTCGAGCGACACGCCGGGCTTGAGCTTTCCGACGGCCCACCATGAAAACCACGAGCGAGCCGTACGCGCATTCTCGGGGACGACCAGCGGCACCCACAACTGCGTCCGCTCGCTCGGGAAGCCGAACGTCCCCGGCAGTACCCCGATGATCGTCCGCGTCCGCCCGTTCAACTCGATCGGTTTGCCGAGCACGGACGGGTCTCCGGCAAAGTTTGTCTTCCACAACCCTTCGCCGATCACCACGACAGCATCGTTCCCGCTCTTCTCGTTCTCAGCGGTGAAAAGTTGCCCGACGATCGGGCGCGCGCTCAGGGCGGACAACGCCTCGGCAGACATGACACCCGCGGTCACCCGCACCGGCTCTCCGGTACCGGTGAGGTTGAACCCGGCCTCGCGATACGCATTGAGGTGTGACAGCGACCGGTTTTGCGCCTTGAGGTCCATCAGGTTCGGATAGGAATGCACGTCTTCGTGCAGGGCAAGCTTGCGATTGTCCATCCAGACCATCACGACGCGATCCGCCTCCGGATACGGCAGCGGCTTCAGAATGAGCGCGTCCACGACGCTGAAGATTGCCGCCGTCGCCCCGATGCCGAGCGCAATCGTCGTCACGGCAACAGTCGTGAAGCCTTTCGACTGGCGAAACGTGCGGAGCGCGAAGCGCGCATCCTGGCGCAGCATGTCGAAGAACCCTAATCCGCTCATCTCTCGTGTCTCCTCGGAGTAGCGTGTGACATTGCCGAATCGTCGTCGTGCGGCGTAGGTCGCCTCGCTGGGCCCGTCCGGTCGATCTATCGCCTGGTCCTTGGTGTCGAGCTCGAGATGAAAGTCGATCTCCTCCCGCAGCTCCCGCTCGTAGGTCCCCGGCCTGAACAACGTCCGGATTCGATGGCGCAGCGCCGCAAGGAGAGACATCGTCAGGTCGCCGTCGGCCGGACTACACGCCGTTCATCACGCCGTCGATCGCGGCAAGCACGCGGTCGAACGCGGACACCTTTGCTCCCAGCATGTGCCGGCCGGCAGCGGTGATCGTGTAGTAACGCGCCCGCCGGCCCGTTGGCGACTCGCCCCACTTGCCGACGACGAGGCCGTTTTTCTGTAGCCGCTCGAGCGCCGGATACAGCGATCCGTGCTCGATGTTGAAGACGCCGCCCGATAGGCGCTCGATGTGGCGCACGATCGCGTAGCCGTGCATCGACTGCACGGTCAGCGTCCTGAGCACCAACATGTCGAGCGTCCCCTTGAGGAGCTCGTCCTGTGCCGGCGCGGCCTTACGCGTTGGAGTCATCGTTATGGGTTATAGGTAGAACCTCTTGCTATCATAGGTAGCACACCTACCTGTGACAGCGCAAGCCTGCGCGGCGGGAGTCTTTCCGTACTGCCTTGATCAAGGTTGTGAACTCACTCCTGGCGTAACGACGCGCATCAGAGTTTGGCGGCCACTTGCGCATTTCGCGCGAACGGTCAGCCGACCAGGTTCCTCAACAGCTGCGATCCCGCGCGGCTCGCCACGACGGAGCCACCGGTGGTGAGCTCGATGCGCAGTCGCGCCGCGTCGTGGGCCACGAAGCGCGCGGCGTACGCGAGATTCACGACGTGCTGGCGATGCACTCGCACGAAGTCGTCGCGGCGGATGCGTGCATGTAGTGTTTGGAGCGGCATGCCGACGAGATACCGGCGATTGCCGGCGATCACCGCCGTGAAATCGCCGTCCGCCTCGAGTCGCACGATCGACTCCACTGGGATCGGGACGATCGCGTTTCGATCTCGCACGAACAGGCGCGTCAACGGACCGCCGCCGTCGCGCACCGATTCGACGCGCGCGAGGACTGCCGCCGATTCATCGACGGCTCCTGTGGATCGCTCCCGTGCCCGCGCGAGCGCCGCGGCGAGGCGCTCCGGCCCAAACGGCTTGAGCAGATAGTCCACCGCGCCGAGCTCGAATGCTTCGATGGCATAGTCGCGGAACGCCGTCGTGAACACGATCCTCGTCGGGTGCCGCAGCGCGCGCAACACGTTGAGACCGTCGCGCTCGGGCAACGCGATGTCGAGAAGCACCAGGTCGGGGCGCAGTTCGTCGATCACTCTCACCGCCTCGGAACCGGTGGCTGCCTCGCCGACGACGTCGATCGACTCGTCAGCCGCGAGCCACGCGACAAGTTGGCGTCGCTGCGCAGCTTCATCTTCCACCACGACGACGCGGAGCCTCGTGTCGGCTTCACTCATCGAGCGAGACCGGCAATCGCACCGTGACCTTGAAGCCGCTTCCCGGCGACGTTTCGACCACAGCACCACCGTTTTCACCGAAGCGAAGCCGCAACCGCTCGCGAAGCACGGAAAGACCAACCCCGCTCGCCGATCCGACACTCGCCGCATCCGCGCCGTCGCCGTCGTCCGCGACGCTCAGCATCCATCCGGTCCCGTTTCTTCGCGTGGCGATCGCGAGGTTTCCCCCGTCCGCGCGGCCGGCCAGCCCGTGTCGAATCGCGTTCTCGACCAGCGGTTGAAGGAGAAAACGCGGGACCATGAGTGGGAGCGTCTCCGGATCGACGTCCTCGCTGACTCGCAATCGATCGCCGAACCGGAGCCGCTCGAGCGCCAGATACTCGCGCGTGTCGGTGAGCTCGTCGGCGAACGTGACGCCATCGGCGTCTTCACCGCTCGCGTCAATGCGGCGCCGCAGCAAATGCGAGAGATGCTCCAGCGCCGTATGGACTTTTGACGGCTGCTCGGTGGCGAGCGCGCCGACGGTCTGCAATACGTTGAAGAGAAAGTGCGGATCGAGCCTCGCCCGAAGCGCACCGAGCTCGGCTCGGAGACGAAGCGTCTCCGCCCGCTCCGCCAGGGCGGCGTGTCGCGCCTCACTGTCCATGGCGCCGCGGGTGTACACGACACCGACGACGAGCGCGTAGACGATCGCCCCCGTCACGAGCTGCCAGGCGAGGCCTGCCTGGAGAAAGCCGTTGACCGCCTCGCGCGGCGCGCCGCTCCAGATCTCTGTGACAATCGCCGCGGACCAGAGCGACGAAAAAACCACCGCGCCAACGACGTGCGCGGCGGCGAGCCGCGCCGTCGGGGTCTCGCGCCATGGCAGCCGCGCGCACAACCAGATGACGCCGAGTCCGAGAGCGGCCGCCGGTAGAGCGCTGAGCACTCCCGCCAGGAGCGCGCTCGGCCACGGTAGTCGGTCGGTCAGCGCCAGCGCGAACGCAAAGCCCAGGGCGACCGGCGACCAAAGCGCGGCGTAGACTGCAATGGCTCGAGGAGTCTTCACGCGAAACAACTACGGCAGTTTGTCGAGTGAGGGCAAGAGCGTCAGCGTAATCCATGCGTTGCGCGGCTGGAGGTCGCGCGCCGCCTCGAACTCCGCACGCGCGGCGTCGCGCTTCTTTTGCCGCGCGTACACCTGTCCCAGCCAAACGTGCGCGTCCGCCAAACCCCAGGCGGGAAGCGGCGCCTCGGGTTTGTCCGTGGCAAAGAGCTCGATTGCGTGCTTGAGGTGCGCTTCGGCTTTGTCCAATCCACCGCCGAAGGTGCTCGGCGTATTGAGTGCGCCTATGCCTCGCATGACCCACACACGAGGATTGTTCGGCCCGGCCGTGACGGCCCGCTCCATCATCGAGTTGGACTTCGAACCCAGGCGCATGCCGGCCAGCATCTGGATTTTTGCTGTCGCGATCTGCATACCGTACACGGACGCGAGCAACGCGTACGATTCCGGGATCGTCGGCTTTTCGACGAGCTGCTCGAGAACGTCGCGTGCCTTGTCGAAGTACGGACGCGCGCGCCCGGAGCCGAACCGCCCGAACACCATGGTTCCGGCCCGGTACAGCGCGTACGCGCGATAGTGCCGCAACATAGCGTCGTTTGGATAGAGCGCGACCGCTCGCTCGGCGAGCGCGGCCGCGGCGTCCGCCGCGTCGACGTCGGATGCATCGGCGGCCGCTTCGATGCTGAGTCGCAGCGAGTCGGCAAGCTTCGCCTGCGGGGGGGCGACGTCAGCGGACTGCGCGCGCACCGCCTGGGCCGCGAACAGAATCATCGTGGACACGAGAAGGCGCATGTGCATCGTCAGTTTCCTGTCAACGTGAGGACGCCGCCGAAGTAGACGGCGCGGTTGAAGATGCTTCGAACGTCGTATGCGCTCGTGTAATCCGCCGTGTACTGACGCACGTAGACGTTCGAGCGGTCGAGGACGTTTGTGACGGCGACATACGCCACGAACTGCCCGTGCGACGCGAGCGGCCGATACCAACTGGCCGAAAAATCGACCCGTGCGAACGCGGGAAGCCGCTCGCTGTTCGGCGCCCCGTAGCGCGGAATCCACGTCGGTGAGTCGGGCGAGCGCGTCGCGCCGATCACCGGTGTGTATGGACGACCCGAGGCATAGCGGAACGACGCGCTCGTCGAGATGAACCTGGCGAAGCTGCGCGAGAAGACCGACGTGATGTTGTGCGGCACGTCGAACGGTGCACGCGCCAGCGCGCCGGAGTTGGGATCGGTGCGCACGCTCCGCACGTAGCTGTACACGAGCCGCGTGGAGACCCCGGCAACTTGAGGAGCCCGCGCCATCACGTCCACGCCACCGGCGGTTCCGCTCCCGCCGCCAATCGTGATGAAGTCGCGACTCTGCGCCGCAAGGTCGCTGTATCGTTTGTGATAGGCCTCAACGCGCAGCATCGGTGTGCTCTCACCGATCTGCACGCCCACGATGGCATGGCCGGCTCGCATCGATGGCAGCGACGCACCGGCCGCGGCAAGCGTCTCGAGCAACGGATCGACCGTCTGGTGATACACGCCGAGCGCGCCGGTGACGGTGAGCAGCTCGCGCACCCGGAGGTTGCCGCTGGCTCGCGGATCGAGCGTGGCGCCCTCGCCCGACGCCGACCAATCGCGCCGAAAACCGATCACGGCGTGGCTCGCCTCCGTGGGACGCACATCGAGCTCGGCGAACGTCGCCCGATGCCGGCGCGTTTCGTCCACCTCGAAGAGGCGTACGCGCGAGCCTGGTCGCTGGTCGGCGCCCGACGCCGGAACGGAACCGTCGATATGCGACGCCAGCCGCCCGGTCTCGCCGCCGACGCGTCCAACGACCCGATCGCCGAGCGCAACGTCCAATGTCATCACGCCTTGCTCGAGGCGTTGGGGCTGCGCGAGCTCATACGACCCGAACGATTCGGTTCGGCGGATGGCGCTCGATGAGAGAACGATTCCGGGCGAGAACCGACCGACGACGTCCCGCCAGGAAAGCACCACCGCCCGCTCGCGGCCCGCGGTGGCGAACGTATCGGACACGCTCGGCGTGGTGTTCAGCGCGGCAACCCGCCCCGTTTGTTCGGTGGCAAACAGCGAGAGCTTGGCGGTGGGACGGTAGTCCCAGTGCAGGCTCATCGTACGGTCGGCTCCGCGCGGCGGCGTCGAGAACTGGCGCGGGCTTCCGTTGAGCCGAAGAACGGGCGTGAGGTCGTTTCTATCGGCGACCAGTGCGAGTGAGGTACCGCCCGGTCCGGGCAGGGCGACGTTCGCACCAATCGCGGCGAGTCCGGTGGACACCGTCAGCTCCGGACGCGTCGGACGTGACCGGGTGTTGAGCAGCGCGATCGCTGATAGTGCGTCTCCATAGCGCGCGCCGAAACCGCCGGAGGTGAAATACACACCGTCGAGGAGAAAGGGGTCGAGCGTGCCGACGAAGGTTCCGGCCGGACTCTGGATTTGCGCGGGCGTCAAGAGCAGTCCTTCATTCAAGAACACTCTCGTCTCCGTAAAATCCCCCCCGCGAACAAACAACCCTGTCCCTTCATCGACCTGCTGCACCCCCGGCAGGCTTTGAATGGCGCGGTTGACGTCGGCAGCGGTGCCGGGGATCGTCACGATCTCGAGCGGCGTCAACGCGGCCCCTGCCTCATCACCCGCGACGTATCGGCTGGCCTGGACGTTCATTGCGGCGACGCGAGACGCCTCCGGCTCGAGTATGACGTCGAGCTCACGCGCCGGATTGACGATGTCGATCTGTCGGTCGCGAAAGCCGAGACGCCTGATCGCAAGCGTGAGCGACGCGGATCGCGGTGCGCTGAAACGGAAAGCGCCAACGCTGTCGGTTAGCGCGCCATCGAGCGACCCGACGACGAACACGTTCGCCCCGGCGACCGGCACACCGTTAGTCGTATAGACGCGGCCGCGCAGGACAACCGGCTGTGCCGCGGCGCCGGACGTCGTCAGCGCGATCAGAAGGGCCACCAGACGAAGCTTCATGTCCGAACGCTGTGGCCGAGCGCCACACCCCGGCAACGACCAATCGCCGGGCCGCGATTCGAGGCCGACGAATGGACAACGCTGCCGGTGAGCAATCGCGATGGCGACTCCTGTCGCGCTACTATACGGGCATGAACAGCTCGAAGATCTGGATCGTGGCGGTCATCGCGTTGGTCGGGTGCCGTCGCTCTCCCAACGCGGCGGCTCCGCCGCCAGCGACAGACTGCAACGCGCCGTCGCGCGACGCGTCGGTTACCGTCTCGACTCCCGGCAACCCATTTCAAGCGCTGCCGAGTGCGGACGGATGCTGGGTGTTCGTCTCGATCACTCGCGGCGCGGACAACGCCTCAGGGATCGCCGTGTACCGGCGCGCGAACGGCACGCTCTCGCTGGTGCGCGAGACGCGACTCGCCGGTTCACCCGCGGGCATGGCCTTAACGAGCAACGGCAAGCTTCTCGTCGTCGCTGACGCCGACCGCGTCGCCTTCCTCGACACCGATCGCCTCATCGCCGGCCACAGTGGCGCGGTCCTCGGCTACCTCATCGACACCGCGGCCAAGGGTCGGGTCTACGCGAACGTCACACCGGACGACAAGTTCGCCTTCATCGCCGACGAGAACTCGGCGAGTGTCAGCGTGATCGATCTCAGCAAAGCTCGCGCGAGCGGGTTCGCCGCGTCGTCAACGGTCGGGAAGATTCCAACGGGCGCGGCGCCGATCGCGATGATCTTCTCGCCGGATCGGAAGTTCGTGTACATCACGAGTCAGCGTGCGCCGGCGAGCTACGGTTGGCCGATCGAGTGCAAGCGTGAGGGGAACAATCCGGCGAATGACGTCACGCCGGTGAATCCGGAAGGCGCGATCCACATTGCAGACCTTGGGCGGGCCGAGAGCGATCCAGCGCATTCGATCGTGGCGAGTGCGCCGGCCGGTTGTAGTCCGGTGCGCTTGGTCCTGTCGCCCGACGGCTCGCGTGCCTATGTGACGGCGCGGAATTCGAATGCGCTCCACGTGTTCGATACCGGCAAACTCGCTGGCGACCCCAAAAACGCGTTGATCGCGCGCGTTCCGGTAGGGACAGCCCCGGTAGGCGTTGCGGTGGTAAACGGGGGTCGGCAGGTGATTGTCACCAACTCGAACCGGTTCGCCGGGAGCACGAGTGACGGTCAGAGCCTGACGGTGATCGACGCCGGCCGAGTGTCGGGTGGCGCGGGAGCGGTGGTCGGCTCGGTTCCGGCGGGGGCGTTTCCGCGGGAGCTGAGAGCCACGCCGGACGGGCGGACGCTTGTCCTGACAAATTTCGGGTCCCGTACGGTTCAAATGATAGATCTCGCACGACTCCCCGCCTCGCCGGGCCGATAGCCGGCGCTCAATTATTAGAGCACTTTAATCTGCCTCGGCATGGCGCGACTCGTTGCGGCGCGCCATGTTAGGGCGCGTTGGGCCTTCGGCCTGACGTGTCCATGACGCGCGCATGACGCCTGGGCCTAGCGTTGCCGTCTCGGCGACGCGGCCGTGGTGAGCATTTCAGCCGGAGGGGGGCCGGCCAGATGATCTTCGTCCATACGCTCGGCACAGCGTCGATCGACGTCGGTTCCTGCTCGATCACTCCGACGTCGCCGCGGAAGTTTGCGCTGTTGCTCTATTTGGCCGCGGAGCGCGGGCGCCGCATCCCACGGTCAGTCCTTCAGGAACTCATCTTTCCTGATCAAGCCGAGCGCAACGCGCGGCACTCTCTTCGTGAACTGATTTATCAGCTGCGGCAGGTAGGCGTAGAGATAGACCCAAGACCAGATGCCCTAGAGCTCATCACCGCGGTCCGACTTGACTACGACGCCGCGCTAGATGATCGAGCCATTGACCCGGAGCTTTTAAATGCCGTATCCGGCGGCTTTATGCCTGGCTACGCGCCCACTCACTCAGAAGCGTACGTAGACTGGTATGAAGCCTATCGTGCTCGATCCGTGTCGGTGCTAAGTCGTGCCTTGCTTAAAGAAGTTGATCGGGCACGAAATGGTGGCGAATGGACGCGAACCGAAACCGCGGCGAGGGCATGCCTAGCTCTCGACCCACTCAATGAGCAAGCGACATTTGTCTTGGCGGAAATGTTGTTCCTCGGAGGATCAAAGGCCGGGGCCACGCGGTTGCTCGATCGATACACGGAGGAGGTCGGTCGGATTTATCCTGAGCTCAGTGAATCGGCGCAAACACTCCGACGCCGCATTAGTCAAGCACAGGAAAGGGCGACCGGCCGGTTCGCGCCGCGCTTCGTAGGGCGAACTGAGGAAATGGACGCGCTGCGAAGGTCGGTCCAACAAACTCGCGCGGGCAACAGCCAGTGTGTCGTTGTGTCGGGGGAACCTGGAATCGGAAAGAGCCGACTTGTGTCAGAGCTTTGCTCGATCGTGCAGCTTGAAGGGTTTCGATGTGAGACTGTTGCAATGCATCCGCACGACGCGTATAGGCCCATGGGTGCGTTTGTAGATTTGGTTCCGATGCTCTTGCGGTTGCCGGGCGCATTGGGCTGCGCCCCAGAGTCGATGGAAGCTCTACGGCGACTAACGCGTGCCACAATTCCCGTTGCCGTGGAAAGACCGGAACAGATCGATCTGGATGCGATCGCTTTCGGAGTAACCGCCGCCATAGTCGATGTATGCGAGTCAATCGCAGACGAAGGTCCATTGGCCCTCATCATCGAGGATGCTCACTCCGTCGACTCCTACTCGCTTAACGCGTTGTCAGCGCTACTCTCATGTGGGCGACAAGCCCGGGTCCTGATAATCATTACCACCCGTGAGGCGAGACGACTGCGTCCTAAACTTTGCCACGCCGGAAAGGTGACCTGGATCCCGCTAAGGCCCTTGTCGCAGGACGCAATGAGTGCGCTGATCGATGATATCGTCTCTCCTCCACTGTCGCCCGAGGCACGCCTACGCCTGGTGGAGACGGCGAATGGCAATCCGCTTTTTGCATTATCGCTAGCCACTCACTGCCGACAATCAGACAATACATGTGGCACCCCCTCGACACTCTTCGAACTACTCGCGAAACGCATAGATCCTGTATCAAATATCGGCCTTGGCGTGCTAGCAACGTGTATCGCGCTCGGTAAGCACTGCACGACTGATCGAATGCTCCGCGCAATAGAGGTCACCCCGATCGCGCTGTTGGATGCACTTGCCGAACTCGCGGAGCTCGGTCTCGTTGATGCGCATTCTGATCACGCGACCCCGGTGCATCCCTTGATTGCCGAAGTCGTTGGAGAGCGACTCCTACCTGCGGTGCGCAGCGTCGTGAATTTTCGTGTAGCCGAAGTCTTCGAGAACGATGCGCGCTCGCTCGGTTCTCCAGCATACTGGTGGGAGGCAGGAAACCGCTGGCGCGACGCCGGTGAGCCCGACCGGGCTCTAGCAGCCTTCCGTGAATGCGCGCGGCACGCGATGGAAATCGGTCAGGCTGCTGACGCCGCACGCATCCTCAACGAGGCACTCTCACTGCCTGCTTCTGAACGAGCGACCCTTGATGCGGCCAGGGAGTTGATCAAGGCAGCGGACTTGTCCTCGGATACTGGTTTAGTACTCCGAGGACATATGGTGCTTACTAGCGCCGGTATTGCCGATCAGCACGATGACTTCGAGCTGGCTGCGCGGCGCGCAGTTGTTAGAGACAGTTACCTCCCCGATCGCATCTTTGAGATGACGTTGGGATGCTTGCGCGCAACAAAATGCAGCGCGGAGCACCGCATTCTGGCGGCAACGATCGGTCTGAAATACATTCACGTGGCGCAAGGTAGCAGCCGCGTGGCCCGCATGATTGAAGAGCAGGTGTCGCCGTCGGACCTCGAGGTGGTCGAGGACGTGGTGCGGCTTGAGTTTGAACTGCTAGTGTACGCCGCGACCGATAATTGGGAAGGTGCCGCTCGGACTGCCGAAGAACTGATGCGTGCGGCGGAAGGAAAGCGGCCAGGTCGCCAAGCGACGATTCAACAGAATTGCGGAATTGCCTTGACTCTGGCCGGCAAGCCGCACGCAGCGATCGATGCCTTTCAAAGAGCATTTCATGGTGCCTGTCTCGCGCAGTCACCGTCGCAGCAGGTTCGGCTCGCATGCCTAGTGGCGGGGGTGTATGCTGACTTGCTCGACGACGAGAACTGGGATGCGTGGCTTTCTCGGGCAATCGAAGCAGACAGCCGCGCGAGCGTGTTGATCGAGGTTTTTGACATCCCCGTCATGCAAATCTGTCGTAGCTTCGCGCGCCGGCGGATTTCGGAAACGCAAGAACTTTTGTCAAGAGAAAACAAGCAGCGCCACTTCTCCGGTAGCCCGATTCGAGAACGATGGGGTAAAGTCTTCTCGTTGTTAGCTGAGGTGAGGTCCGCACCGACTTCAGCTGAGCATGAGCGAGCGGCAAGAGAACTCATTGACGCGTCAACTGGCGGCATCTCGGGCGTGCGGGATTTCGAAATTGCGACGGCGGCGACAATCCTTGCGGTGCGCGACCGAAACGCCGCCTTGAAGGCAATTCGGGACTATTTGGCCAGCGAGCGCCGCGGTCGCCAGCTCATTGACCGTCAGCTCACGGAAACCATTCGAGAGCTTGAGCCAACAAGCAAAGGCACTACGCTCCCTTTATTTGCGTTGACGCTACCCGACTTGCAATCGGAGTCTTTCGGAGTATCGACATTGCCGGACGGACCACAGGCAAAGCGACATTCGGGGACGTGAAGATCGCCGTCCACAGCGGGCTCGAAAGGAGCCGATCCGCGATCTGTGGGTCGAACTGACTGGAGCGGCACCGAATCACTTCGGCCCGAACCTGAGCCTCGGTTAGCGGTGCTCGATACGGGCGCTCCGTTGTCATGGCATCAATGGTGTCCGCAAAGCGAATGATTCGCGACGCGACAGGAATTCGCTCGCCCGCGAGCCCATCCGGATAACCGGTTCCATCCCAATTCTCATGATGATGCCGAATCGCGGGGACAACATCGCGGAGCCGCGTCATTGTGCTTACCAGGTTCGCCCCGTCTGCAGGATGATCCTGAATAATCGCCCACTCCTCCGGTGTGAGCTTGTCCTGCTTCGACAGAACCGCGGCATACTTCTCATAGATCTTTCCGACGTCGTGAAGCAAGGCCGCTCTGCTAATGTGCTCGATTTGCCTTTCACTCAGACCGATCGCACGAGCGATAATAGTCGAGTAGTGTTGCACCCGACGCGAATGTCCCGAGGTGTAGGGATCTCTAGCCTCGAGAGATTTTACCATGAGTTCGAGCAATTCTTCGTTCGTCTGCTCGAGTTCAAGGTTCGTGCGGTGAACCTGACGAAGACCGAGAATAGGTGCCCAAAGAGCAGCGGCTGCCACGGGCCCGAACACGGTATAGACCCAGGCGAAGATGAAGATCAGCGGGACGGCGATGACATCGAGTCCGGCGATAGGGCGTCGATTCTCACGCATTAGCGAAGACATCGAGCGGCCGGAATCGATGGCGATGGCGGCGTGAACCAGCAAATTGTTGGTGACCATTGCCAACGCGAACGCGAGCATCGCCTGGCCGCCAGCGACACGCGTGGCTTGCGTAAGCGTCATCCGATCCAATTCCCGTAACGCAACGCCGCCGAAGCCGGTGTAGACAGTGATTGCCACCAACTGCATCAGGGCGTAGGCCGAGACATTAAGAAGGGTCTTGATCGCCGGTTTTCGACGCCAGACCTCAATGGCTGCCTTCACCAGAACGACGCTAAAAACGCTCGTCCAGTTCGGCGCGATGATCGCGGCGGAAAAGTACGGGATGAACGATATCGAACCAGTTGCCGCCTTTGGCAGCAAGTAGTTGAGCGCCTCCGCCGTCACAGCCAATCCGCACAACAAGAGCGCGTCGAACAGCATCCCCGAACGGACCTGGGGTGCAATGCGGTATGCAATCACAGTCCATACAATGGCCGTGAGTGTCACGCAGGCGACGTAGATACGCGTCTTGTTATGCATAAGAAAGGACCCCCGTCCGCTCACCTTAATTCCAGGTTACGATGCTCGCGAGAATTCCAAGCAGGAATGCCCACATATCGCGTCACCCCCTTTGGGTACTACGAGTCACGGGTCATCCCCGTGCTCCAAAGTGAGCTCCGCTCAACTACCCTGGACGGAATTGTCCTCCGCTCGTCTTCGCTTTAGCGAGGGAGGGGGTCGTTATTCGATTTCTCTAAAGGTTGCTCGCGTGGAAGGAAGGTCCATCTCGCAACGCGTCAGCAACCAACTCATTCCAAATCTGGAATGAGCCAGGTCCACTTCGGACCCTTTCAGCGCGTGAGGAACTCCGTGCGCCGGTTCACCGCCACGTCGCGTCTATTGTCTGTGCCGCTTCTCTAGTATCGGTCGCTCGCCAATCGTTTCCATCAGGCGATTGCCCGACACACTACCGTTCCGCCGCGGCGCGTCGCCTCAGCGGTCCAGCCAACGATTCGTTGCGTCCAAAATCGCGAGCACGCTCGCCGTCTCCGGGCTCTCGCGGATCTCCGCGCTGCCCGTCATCAGCGTGCTCTCGCGACCGACCTTCGTCGTGACACCAACAAAGACGAACGTGTGATCGAATGCCTCCACCACCCGGCATCCCTCGAGCGCCAAAATCCGGTCGTCCCCCTCAGCCAGTCGAATCGCCTGGAGGGCCGCCCGCGCGGCTAACTCGATTCGCAAACGTTCGTTTTCTATCCCCTCCGCCTCACCGAGATACGACTCATCGCCTTTCCGCAGGGTAACTCGGCAGGTCACGCCCCGGCTCCTCGAGCGGCGGACTTCCACGTCCTCGAAGTAGATCCGACGACCGGTCTTCGACGGCTCGGGTAGCGCGACGGGTGCGGGCGCCGGTGACGGCGCTGGTGCCGCGGGCTGTCCGATCGCAACCGTCCTGTCCGTCACCACGGGCGTCGCCATCGCCGGGGCCGGCGTCGCGAGGGGCTTTCCCATCGTCGTCGCGCCAAAGCGCGACTGCCGCTCTTCGGACGTCGCCACCGAAATCTTCTTGTGGCTCACGTGCATCCCGAGGTGCGCGATCAACGCGCTCTCCACGTTGCGCACCGTCTGCTTCGGCGTGACGTCGGTCGACGTCAGGATATGAATCTCGTCCACGGCGCCATTCGGGCTCGCGACGATACGCGCCGAGATGACTCCAGGCAGCGTGGCGAGGAGCTCTTCGGCGCGCTGAATAGGCAGAACACTGCCGGCGATCATCGACGGTTCAGCGGGAATCGCGGTGTGTGGATTGGGGAGCGACACGCGGGCTCCAACGTCGGGGCGGGTTTAATACCGGAAGATGACGACAACCTCTGACTCGCGTCACCTTCATCGGCGTCGCTTGCTCGCTGGACCAGAGGGAAGGACGGGCCGCCAATATTGCCCTAAAGAAATCACTTGGCAAGGCGTTGACAGTTACCTTCGTCTTGACAGGTGAAGAGTTTGCGCGATGCCACCATTTTTGTGATCGTCGGCTGACGGCTGTTAACCCGAGGGACCAGACGGCCGATACTGCCGCCACTTTGCGCTCGGACGCCACCAGCACCAGCTTTGGCTCGCACATGTCCATCTCTCGTCGCGACGCCGTCTCCCGCTTGGCCGCGCTCACCGCCGCTCTACCGTTGGCGAGCCGGTTACCTGCCCTCACCGCGGCGAATCCGCTCGACGGTACGATCGCCGACTACCAGGCCGGACGCCGACGCGGCGAGTGGACCGCCGTCGAGGTGACGACGCACGCCCTCGAGCGCTGCCGTGACGCCGGCGCGCGATTCCGAGCGATCGATGTCCTCGACGGAGACGTCGCGCTCCGCGCCGCGCGCGGCTCCGACGATCGCCTTCGCGTGGGCAAGACGCTTGGTCCCCTCGACGGCGTCCCCGTGTTCGCGAAAGCCATCTACGATATGAATGGCTTGCCCACAACCGGCTCGAGCGCCGAGTGGGCGCGCCTTTTTCCGGAACCGGTCCGCCGCGATGCGCTCGAAGTGGCGCGGCTCCGCGCCGCGGGTGCCGTCATCCTCGGCAAGACCGCCGCCGACGATTTCGCCTATCGCGGCAACGGCACGAGTAGTCACACCGGACAGGTTCTCAATCCGCACGACAAGACTGCTACGAAGACACCCGGTGGCTCGAGCGCCGGATCGGCCGTCGCCGTTGTCACCGGAATGGCGTTCGCCGCATTGGGCACCGACGACGGCGGCTCGAATCGCATTCCGGCGCAGTTCACGGGGGTGGTCGGAATGAAGCCGACGTTCGGCCTTGTCCCGCGCACCGGAGTGATTCCGACGTGGCCGTACCTCGACACGCACGGCCCACTCGCGCGCTCGGTCGCCGACGCCGCATTGCTGCTGGCCGCGATCGTCGGTCCCGACGCATCCGATCCACTCGCGCTCACCACCGGGTTCGATGTCGCGGCGCTCGCGACGCTGCGCGGCGATGCGCTCAATGGTGTGAAGCTCGGTGTCGTCGACGCACATGTCCCGCGCGAGCAAATGACCGCCGAAGCGTTGGCGGCCTGGGACCGCGTTTTGGTCGACCTCCGCGCTGCCGGTGCGACGCTCGAAGCATTTTCGCCGCCAGTAACACGTCTCACGTATCGCGACGCCTTCAACGCCGCGGCAAAAACTCGTGGGGACGTGGCCGTCGACCCCGACTCTCCTCCACCGACGGCAAACGCGCTCTATCGCTATTTCGCCGGACGCGCCGACGATCCGCGCGGCGCGATCCGCCGCGGATACTCGGCTTATCAGAAGTTTTATAACGTGTTGCCGGCGACGTACGAAGAGTGCGAACCGTTGTTCGAGCGGCCGATGACGGAGGATCCGGCTGGCCGTTCGTTCGCGCGGTCGCGCGCCGAGGTTGTGGCGCAGTTCGAATCGGCGATGCGGAGCGCGGGTGTTGCGGCGATGGTGTACCCGACAATGCCGTTCAACGCGCCGCGCGCCGTAGATCCATGGCCTAACGTTCGCACGGCGCTCGGCTTTGGGAATTGGCTCGGGCTGCCTGAGGTATCGGTGCCGGCGGGCTACGGCGCGGATGGAATGCCGGCGCTCAATCTCTCGGTCGTTGGCCTACCGGGAGCTGACGCACGAGTACTTGCCCTCGCCCACGCATACGAGGGGCGTTCGCGGCGGTTTATCGCGCCCCGTTGAGGCGGGGCTACTCCGCCAAATACGCCTCTTCCGGCATCCGATATTCCTTGATCTTCCGGTAGAGCGTCCGCTCGCCAATGCCGAGCAAGTCGGCGGCTCGGCGACGATTGCCGCGCGTTTCCTTGAGAGCAGCCTCGATCACCGCACGCTCGATCTCCGACATCTTCATGCCCGGCGCAACGGTCACGACATTCGGCGGCGGGGGTAGATCCCGCGGCTCGATCGCGCGCACGACCGGCGGGTTGTATCCTGGCCCGAGTGCGATCGACGGGTCCATGTCGCCGATCCAACGCGCGTCCGGCCCGCCAACTGTTGGCGTCGCGGCCGCAGGCTCGCCTACCCGACGGCGCAGCTCCTCGACCTGCAGCTTGAGCTCGAGCAAGCTCCGCACGATGAACTCCAGCTCCCGACCCGTCGCCTGCTCCTGCCCGCGCACCAACGGTCCGATGTGCACCGGCAGGAGCCGCGCCGCCCCACCCTCGCGAATGTGGCGCGGGAGGTCGCCAACCTGGATCTCGTGATTGGGCGCCAGCACGACCATGCTCTCGACGAGGTTCCGTAGCTCGCGCACGTTCCCGGGCCACGGATACTCGACCAGCTTCTGCATCGCCTCCAGCGCGATACCATGGAACGGCCGGTCGTACTGCTTCGAGTAATCTTGAATGAAGCGACGAACGAGGAGCGATACATCTTCCGGGCGATCCCGTAACGGCGGCAGGTAAATGCGCAGCACGTTGAGACGGTAAAACAGGTCGGCGCGGAAGTGGCCGCTCTCCACGGACTCGCGAAGCGGCTGGTTGGTCGCGGCGATGACGCGCACGTCGACGCTGATCGGCGCCGTACCGCCCACGCGCATGAACTCCCGCTCCTCGAGCACGCGCAGCAGCTTGACCTGCGTCGCTGACGGTACTTCGCCGATCTCGTCGAGGAAGAGGGTCCCCGTGTCGGCCAACTCGAATCGGCCGAGCCTCCGTTCGGCAGCTCCGGTGAAAGCGCCCTTCTCGTGGCCGAACAACTCGCTCTCCAACAGCGTCTCCGGGAGCGCTCCTACGTTTTCGGCGATGAACGGCTTGGCGCGGCGCGGGCTGAGCATGTGCAGGGCGCGCGCGACGAGCTCCTTCCCCGTTCCGCTCTCGCCCTCGATCAGGACGGTGCTCGACACGGGCGCCATCTGCTCGACCTGCACCATCACCTCACGCATCGCGTCGCTCTCGCCGATCAATCCGGTGAGGCGTTGGAGACGCCGCCGCTCGAGCACGCGACGCAGACTGCCCGCGACGTCGTCGACGTTGATGGGCTTCGCGAACACGTCGACGTAGCCGGCGGTTCGCAGCCGCTCGATGTTGGATGGATCCGCGTTGTCGGCCAGTCCCACCGCGAGCGCGCCATCCCACGACTGCTCCTTCACGATCGCAATCGTGGATGGATCGGCCAGGTCGCCGCTGAAGACGATCAGGTCGGGGCGTTCGCGCCGAAGGGCGCCGCG
>Ga0070681_10002297_pt1 | contig 17488 bp, 13 predicted proteins | sample KBSC83BmetaG_FD_65650 | JGI IMG/M metagenome (GOLD analysis project Ga0070681, IMG submission 65650) | Corn rhizosphere microbial communities from Kellogg Biological Station, Michigan, USA - KBS C8-3B metaG | ecosystem: Host-associated > Plants > Roots > Rhizosphere | place: USA: Michigan...
ACGTAGTGAACGGGCACAGCGTCCCGCTTCGGTCCGAGCTGCGGACGGAAGCGGTTTCGTTGCGTCTCGGCAGTCCACGAGTCGGCGAGCATCGACCACGCCCGGTTGAAGTAGCCACCCCGCACCGCTTGATAGTCGACGACCTCGATCGTCGAGGCGTCGGCGAGGAAGTCGGCGTCAATGATGTTCGTGCCGAGGATCGCTCGCAACGCGGACTCGAACCCGACCGACGGGTCGATCGTGTTGGCGTCGTTGGAGTAGTGGGCGTGAACTTCGGCCATCATGCGGTCCCGGGCCTCAGACACGTTCGCCGGAGAGATGTCGACGCCGTAGACGGAGGCGACAGCCTGGAGGATGCGGTGCTCGTAGACACCCCCGGAGCGGGTGCTGCTGAACCGGATGTGTTCCAGTTTGCGGCGCAGGATCTCCTCCAGGAAGTTCCCTGAGCCGCAGGCGGGTTCCAGGAACTTGATATCAGCTCCCGCCGCGCCCGACCGGAACATGTCGGGAATGAGGTCGAGTATCGCCTTGACCTCTCGCTCATGGGTGGAGACGTCGGCGATCTCGCGGACCCTGTCGCGTGTCTTGGTCTGACTGCGGCGGTCTCGCGTCCCGGTCCGCACCGTGGCGATTCCTGAGATTGTCGCTCGGGTCACGATGCCTCCTGGCGGCTGAAGGATCCAGGGCGAAGTGCGATCCGGCGAGGGGGTACCGGCGGTCGTTTCGAAGGCGACGTCGAGATGCCACCGGGGCGATGCCGCGTCGCCCCACAGCTGGGGCTCCGACAACCACGCGCCGGCTCGGCAAGCTTTCCTCGCTCGTCGCCTCTGCAGCGGGCCGATCTCCTGGGTCATCCGAATGGATTTACGCCACCAGGGTCTGGAGGAGCGCCGCTCACGACCATACCAGGGTTGGGCCGGATGCGCTTTGCCTCGACGGCGGCCCTGTGACTCCCGCAGAGCCCGCCCGGCGCCGTCAGTCGGCGGCGGACGGCCTGCGTACGGCACCGGCGCACACCGCGATCCCGTGCCGGCCGTTCGTCAGAGGCCGGGCGTCGCTGCCGGATACCGCTCGTTGGCCCGAACACCTTCCTCCGCACCGACGTACACGGCCGGGGCGGCGTCAGGGCTCCGGTAGGAGGGTTCGCTGGCTGTGGCGTGCGTCGCGTCCGCCACCGCGGTGATCGGGAGGGCGGCGATCAACACGACGAGGACTCGACGGATCTTGACCATGGCCTAGCCTCCGATGGGGGTGGCGGCCGCCCCCATGATGCGGCCGACGTGTTCGGGGTGGAAGAACTCGATCGGCGACACCGTCCCGGCGGTGATGCCGGCGAAGGCGTCCATGGCATCCTGGTTGCCGTGCACCGCGCCCAGAAGCTGCTGCATCTCCAGCGGCGGCGCCTGCAGTGTCGCCAACTGCGCCGTGAACTCGTAGATCGGCAGTACGGCGGCGTCCCTCGTGCGGTGGTAGTCGGCCATGGCGTCGTCGAAGGGCCGCCCGCCGTTGAGGACCTCGTCGAGGGCGGTCGAGCACAGCTCGGCGTGGCGGAAGGCGTCGCTGATCCCCTGGGCCGTGATCGGGTCCTTGGTGTATCCGGCGTCGCCGACGAGGGCCCAGCCGGGGCCGAACGGCTTGCGGAAGAAGTTGGGGACGGCGCCGCCGGTGAAGCGCGCCTCGCGCCTCGCGGCCCGCACACGGTCGGCGAACTCGGGGGCGAGCTCCAGGGTCTTCAGGTAGTTCGTCTCGACGTCGGCCTTGTAGGCCTCCGATTCCCCGTAGGGCCAGCCGACGATCAGCAACGTGAGCCCGTCGTTGGTCGGGAAGGCGCCCCAGCCCCGGTCGGGACGGACCACGATCTCGAAGCCGTCGACGGGAAGCCCGCTCCAGTACGAGTAGTAACTCCACTCCAGCATCGGCTTGTCGTGGTACTGCTCCGGACCGACCGCCTGGGCGACGCGGGAGTTCCGCCCGTCGGCGCCGATCACGACCCGGGCCCGCTCGGACACCGTGCCCCCCCGGCCGCCGCGGCCCCGGATGCCGACGACGCAGCCGTCCTCCACGACGACCTCGTCGACGGCGAAGTCTTCCCGCACCTCGGCGCCGGCCTCGCCGGCGGCATCGACGAGGATCTTGTCGAGGACGGTACGCCTCGGGGCGTAGGCGGTGGCGATGCCACCGTGGGCCCGGGGATTCCCGGTGATGGTGAAGGCGCCGAAGTCGAACGAGTAGGTCTCGATCGGCGGGCACCCCGTGGCCATCACCCGGTCCAGCAGCCCCCAGCGCCGCAACGCGGCGATCCCGGGGCCATGGACCATGTGGCTCGACACCGTGTCGCTCGGGAACGTCGCCCGGTCCACCACCAGCACCCGGTAGCCCCGCCGGGCCAGCAACATGGCGGTCGGTGCGCCGGCGCAGCGGGCGCCGACGACGATGGCGTCGTATTCGGTCGGCACGGTGATCAGGCCCCCGTCCAGGACTCGGTCTCGTAGGCCGTGGCCAGGTCGTAGAGCGCCTTGCCGCCGTCGCCCCGGTAGGACGAGCCGTGCATGAGCGCCAGCGTGGTCGGCGCCAGGTCACCGAGGCGGCGCATCACGTCGGCGGTGTGGGGGGCGAGGCTGGTCGCCCGGAAGATCCTCTCGGCCACCATCGCCGGCTCGACGATGTCGTCGGTGGTGACGGCCGGTCCGTCGCCGAGGTGGGTGAAGAGGTCGCCGCAGAGCAGCGTGTTCGTCGTCTCCTCGTAGAGCACCCGTGCTTCCCAGCCGTGGGGGACGTGCGGCGTGTCGATGTGACGCACCCGCTTGCCGCCCAGGTCGAGGACGTCGCCGTCGGCCATCGGCCGCGGCAAACGGTCGCAGAGGTCGTCGAGCGAGACCATGCACCCCAGGCCGCCGTGGGCCACCTGCGCCGCCGGCGCCGCCGCCAGCCACAGGTTCATCGAGCCGCACTCGTCGGCTTCGACGTGGCCGAAGGTGATCCACCGCAGCCGGTCGACGGGCACAACCCGGGAAACCGCCTCGGCCACGAGCGGGAACATGCCCCGGGGCCCGGTGTGGAACAGCAGCGGCTCGTCCGCCAGGATCAGGAACTGGTTGAAGGTGAACCCGGCCGGGGGCGCCACGGCGGCGACGTACGTCGACAGCCGGTAGATGCCGTCGGCGATCTCATCGAGCTTGGTTTCCATGCCCTCAAGCATGCGCTTGTCCGAAACCTCGATCGATCACCCATTCGAGCCATTTCCATGACCATTGACAGCCGTGCCGGGTCAACCCCGGCGCGCCGGGCCGGTCGGTGTCCTGGGCAGACCGGGGCGAAACGCCTGTACCGGCGCCGAGCGGCGTCGTCGCCGTGGTCGGAGTGTGGGAGAGTGGGAGGAGCACCCGCACCGGAGCAGTGAGGACGCTGGACCGAGCGGCCTCCGGCGGTGCCGGGTGAGACCACCGACCGGGCAGGACCGACCGTAAAGGAGGTCCGGCGGGACATGACCATCACGACCAGGCGAGGCCCACAGGCCTGAGCAGGCCGGTCGGAGGATCCGTCCTCCGACCGGCACCCCAGGCCCACCCGGTGACGGGTCGTCCCCGGCGACCAGAGGGCGCCCGACAGGCCGGCGGCGGTCGGTGGATCGAGCCTGAGAACGACGGTGGCGGAGGACACGGGGGGCGCTGGCGAGCCCGCCCGTCGGGCCATTAGGATGCCGCACCGCGCTGCACCGCTCCGGACCCTGGCGTCGCGTCGCACCCGCGACCACCCATCATCGGAGCACCGCATTGAGCGACGGCGGCCCCGGCCACCCCCACCCCCAGCCGCACCCCCTCCCCCGGCGCCGGCGGCGACGGATCTTCCGAGCGGCCCGCCGGGCCGCCGCCGCCTCCGTCGTCATCAGCGTGGTGGTGGCCGCTGTGCCCCCATTGCGGGAGGCCGTCCTGTACGGCGCCACCGCCGGCCTGCTGCGGGCCGCGCAGCGGTGGGCGCCGCCCGTCCCGCCCTTCGGTGACCTGGCGTCCGACACCAGGATCGTGGCCGCCGACGGGAGCCTCCTCGCCACCGTGGCCCAGCAGAACCGCCGGCCGCTGCGCCTGGCCGACGTCCCCGTCCCCGTCCGCCGGGCCGTGCTGGCCGCCGAGGACGAGCACTTCTACCGCCATCCCGGTGTCGACCCGCTGGCGCTGGCCCGGGCGGCGTGGCGGGACGCGCGGGGTGGCCACCAGGGGGGCAGCACGATCACCCAGCAGTTGGCCAAGACGAACTTCACCACCGGCGCCCGGACCTTCGACCGCAAGATCGACGAGGCGCTCATCGCCGGCGAGCTCGAACGGCGCTCCACCAAGGACGAGCTGCTCGAGCGGTACCTGAACCAGGTGTACTTCGGCGAAGGCGCCTACGGCCTCGACGCCGCGGCCCACACCTTCTTCGGCGTTGACCCGGCCGGACTGTCAACGGCGCAGGCCGCGACGCTGGCGGGCAAGATCCGGGCGCCGGACCGTCTCGACCCCCGAAGCGACCCCGGAGCCGTCATCCGCCGCCGCGACGCCGTGCTGGCCAACATGGCCAGGCATGGCTGGCTCACCGTCGCCGAACTGGCCGGGGCCCGGGCCGAGCCGCTCACCCTGGTGCCGCCCCGGGCGCCGGCCGGCGCCACCCTGGCCCCCCATTTCGTGGAGCTGGTGAAACGGGAAGCGCAGACGCTCCGGGCGCTCGGCGAGGACGCCGCCACCCGGCTCCAACGGCTGGCCATCGGCGGCTACCGGGTGGAGACCACCCTCGACCCCGCCGTCTTCGAGGCCACCACCGCCGCGGCCCACGATCAGCTCGGCCGAGCCGGCGACCCCCGGGTCGCCACCGCCACCGTCGAGCCGGGGACCGGCGCCATCCGCAGCCTCTTCGGTGGGTTCGACTTCGACTCCGCCCAGTTCGACGAAGCCAGTCTCGGGGCCCGGCAACCCGGTTCGGCCTTCAAGCCCTTCGTGTACCTCGCCGCCCTGCGGGCCGGCATCGATCCCCGCAGCACCTTCGACGGGACCTCGGGCCAGAAGATCAAGTGCTACGGCGACCGGCCCGTCCACAACGCCGGGAACCGCAGCGCCGGAGGACGCATCGACGTCGACCGGGCGCTGGTGCAGTCGGTCAACGTGGTGTTCGTCGCCCTCGGATGCGAGGTCGGCGTCGAGCCGGTGCGGCGGGCGGCGGCCGACGCCGGCATCCCCGACGCGGCGACCGAGGCCCAGGGCGCCATCTTCCTCGGTGGCCTCGACCGGGGGGTCAGCGCTCTGACCATGGCCGCCGCCTACGCCACCTTCGCCGCCGGCGGCGTGTATGCCGAGCCGTACTCCATCGCCCGGATCGTCGACGCCAACGGCGCCGTCATCTACCACCACGAGCCCGTCCGCCGGCAGGCGTTCCGCCCGGAGGAGGTCGGCGTCCTCAACCGCACGCTGCAATCGGTCGTTATCTCGGGGACGGGCGGGGCGGCGGCCATCGGCCGGCCGGTGGCGGGCAAGACCGGAACCACCGAGGACAACGGCGACGCCTGGTTCGTCGGCTTCGTCCCCCAGTTGTCGACGGCGGTGTGGGTCGGCTACGAGCCCCGCCGCCCCATGTGGCAGGTCCACGGACGGGCGGTGTTCGGCGGGTCGTTCCCGGCGGCCATCTTCGCCGCCGTCATGCGCCGCGCCCTCGACGGCGTGGCGCCCGAGCCCATCCCCACGACCGAACCGGACGCCCTCGACCTGCACCGGCTCCGCCAGAGCGCGCCGTGGCTCCGGCGGCGACCCCGGGCGCCCCAGCCGCCCGCCGATCCGCCCGCGTCACAGGCCGATGGCCTCGACGCATCGCAGGCGCAACCCCAACCGGCCCCCGACGCGCCCGCACCGACCGCCCCGCCACCGGCGGGGACACCCTCCCCGAACGGTGCGGCCCCGTCTCCCCCAGCGGCGCAGGCCGACCCGACCGGGCCGCCCACCGACCACGGCCGGCGCCCGGACCCCCTCCTCCCCTCTCCACCATCGCCCTGAACGCCGGTATCCCGCTGGCTTCTTTCCGGCGTCGACCGGGCGCGGAGCTGTTCGTGATGGCGCGCTGTGCCATCGGAGGAACACGGAAGAGGCCATGGTGAACTCCGGTCACGACCGGCGCAGAGTGGCCAGGATGGAACGCATCGTGGGTCGACTTCGACGACACCGCTCAACAGTTTGTGAATACCTTGTGAACGCGCCCGGCTCGGCGGTTGGGCGACGGCGGGCGCTGTACGCTACGGCGTTTGTTGCGGCACGACTGACCATGGCCGTTCGCCCCGAGCGTCGCTCCAGACCCCGGCGTCGCCACATTCATTCTCGGCGCGCCGTGTGGAGGTCCGAGAACGATGGACGCTCGAACGTCGGAAGGCACCTGTCACCGGGCGGCGCCGCTCGGCGGTCTCATCGACGACCAACGCAGGTGGGCCAGGCCGCCTGACCACATCCGGTGGACCGGCGACGGCCCGGGCTGTCAGGAATCGGCTGGGCTATCGGGTCTTGGGGACCCCGAGCTGGTCTTCGCCGCTGCTGAGTTGGACGGGCAACTCCGGGGTCGGTGCGCCGGCGACGGGAAGCAAACCGCCCAAGGCCAGGAGTGTCTCGAGCCCGGGGGCGGGGGTGGGACGGGCGAGGAGGTACCCCTGGCCCATCGAGCAGCCCAGGGTGCGCAGGAGGTCGAGTTGCTCGGGCTCTTCGATGCCTTCGGCGATCACGGCGAGGGACAGCTTGTTGGCGAGCCCGAGGATTCCTTCGAGCATGGGTACCGACGGCGAGGTCCCATGGCCGGAGACGAACGAGCGGTCGATCTTGAGGATGTCGACGGGGAGGCTGGCCAGCGTGCTGAGGGAGGAGAAGCCGGTGCCGAAATCGTCGATGGCGATACGGACACCGAGGCGCTTGAGGGTGTTGAGCGCCGCGATTCCGCCGTCGACGTCGGCCGCCACCGCCGTTTCGGTGACCTCGAGCACGACCTTGTCGGCTCGCATCGCCGGGTCGGCCAGAATCCGTTCGATCGTGGCCAGGCTCTGCGGGTTGCGGAGTTGAAAGGCGGAAACGTTGACCGACACCCAGAGCCCGGCGCAATGGTCCATGGTGTCGCGCCAGCCGGCCACCTGACGGGCGGCCGTCTCGAGCACCCAGCAGCCGATGGCATCGATGTCGCCGGTCTCCTCGGCGAGGGCGATGAACTCGGCGGGGCAGAGCAGGCCGAGGGCGGGGTGCTGCCAGCGCACGAGAGCCTCCACACCGAGCACCTCCCCCGTGCGCAGGTCGGCGACGGGCTGGTAGTCGAGGCGCAGCTGGTCGGAGGTGACGGCGACGGCCAGGTCGGTCTTGAGGGCCGAGCGGCCCACCATGGTGTCGTGCACCTGGGCGTCGAAGAGCTGGTACCGGCCCTTGCCGGCGCCTTTGGCCATGTACATGGCGAAGTCGGCCCGCCGGAGCAGTTCGCCGGCGTCGCCCATCTCGGGACGTCGCTGGGCCACCCCGATGCTCACCGAGACCACCAGGCGCGCCCCACCGACGACGAACGGTGTGCGCAGGGCGTCAAGGATCCGCTCGGCGAGCTTGACGGCCGTGGAGCCGCCGTCTTCGACGACCAGGACGGCGAACTCGTCGCCGCCGAGGCGGGCGACCAGGTCGTAGGGGCGGACGCAGCTGCTGAGCCGGGCGGCCAGCTCGATGAGCAGCGCGTCGCCCCCTTCGTGGCCCAGCGAGTCGTTGACGTCCTTGAAGTCATCGATGTCGATGAAGAGCACGCTCTCGTGGCGGGCCCGGCGATCGCTGCCGGGCCTGAACGACGCCGTCAGGCGTTCCGTCAACAGGGCCCGATTGGGCAGGCCGGTGAGCGAGTCGCGGGTGGCCCGAAACACCAGCGCCAGGTGACTGTCGTGGAGGTCGGCGGCCATGGCGTTGAACGCTTCGGCCAACTCCCCCATCTCGTCCCGGCGCGCCATCTCGATCCGATGGTCGTAGTCGCCCGTCCGCAGCTTCAAGACCCCCTGATGCATACCGGCCAGCGGCCGCACGAGGTCCTTGACCATCCGCCGGCGGAAGTACACGGTCACCGCCAACGCCAGCCCGAACAGGCCGGCCAGGGCCAGCATCAAGATCCGCTCGGTGTCCTTGTCGTGGGCCAGCCCCCTGCGCATGGCATCGAGGGATGTCTGCGGGAGACCGTCGACGAGATCCCGGGCCTCGTCGCTGTCGGCGCCGAGCCCGGCCTGGAGCTGTTCGCCGCCGGTGGCAGCGAACGTCCTCACCTGGTCGCCCCACAGCCCCACTTTCGTCAGAGCGGCCTGCCATGACCGCTGGGCCCGAGCCAGTGCGCCGGTCGTGTCCCGGCCGGCCGGGAAGATTCCCAGGGCGGTGTGGAAGACAGCGGAAATCTCGTCCTGTTGGCGCAAGAACGCCTGGCGGTCCGCAGGAGCCCCGGCCAGCAATTGATGGGCCGTGGCCTCGTGGTCAACGAGGGCAGCCCGCAGGGACGCCACCACCGTCGCTTGGCGGTCGAGCTGGCGGTCCGTGCCGCTGAAGTCGCCGACCAGCGCTCGAAGGCCGGCGAAGGTCCCGACGCTCGCCACCAGCAACAACACCAACATGACGGTGAAGGCCCTGGACCACTCGCGGCGCAGACTCCACGTGCGTCCGGTTCCGTCGACGCCGACCACTTCCTGACTCACCATTTCATTACATCCTGATTCGGCGGCCCGGGTGCCGTGCCGTCGACGACGGGGTAGGCCCGATGGCTTTGCGTCCCCGGATTTCCCCGGGTTTGCCGTTTCGGTCGAAGCAACGCGATTGGCGTCCTCCACAACCGATCGACCAATTCGCGTCGCTTCTTGACCGCTCAGTTCAATGCGGGCAGGGCCTACGGACCATCCGCGTCGCCGGCGTGGATCTCGATGTCTTCGGTTCGCGATGGTTTCTACTCCTTGAGGCTCCACGGGGGTCAGACCGTGGTGCGCTTCCGCTTCAGGTCAGTCTCGCAGTCGAAAGTCAACCAGTCGGGGTGCCAATCGGTGCCGTGGACACGAACGACGGCGACCCCGCCCGGCTCCCTCGGACTTGGCGGAACGGGGAGCCCGGCGGCGGCCGCCTGAGAGGCGCGCTGAAGGGGGGCACAGCGGCGCCGCTCCTCCTCGGCCGTCACGACGAAGGCCAGAAGGAGGAAGGGACCAGGGATGAGGCCAATGGCGAAACGCGGCGGCGGGCGGCTCCCTGGGTCATCCGAATGGATTCACGCCACCAGGGTCTGGAGGAGCGCCGCCACCGACGATACCAGGATCGGGCTGGAGCTGCTTCGCCACGCCGGCCGTTTCGCCTCCGGCAACGACGGCATGGTGGGTGGCTCGGAAAAAGGCGCGTGGCGCAGCGGTGTACGGTCAACTGACCGTTGCCCCTCCGAGGGAGAAGATCATGATCGGCCGCATCTACGACGTTCCGGGTGCCACCATCGAGCAGTACGAGCGGGTCGCCGGGCAAGCGAGCATGGAAAAGCCCGGCGGTGCCCACGTCCATATCGCGGGAAGAAACGACCGTGGCCTTCAGGTGATCGAGGTGTGGGACTCGCAAGAAGACATCGGTCGGTTCATGGAGGCCGGTTTGGGTAAGGCGATGCAAGCGGCTCAGATTCCGGAGCCGACCATCACCGAGTGGGAAGTCCACAAGCTCGACTGGATCGGCTAGGCGCGCCGAGCGCCAGGGAGCGAGCATGGTGAATTCCAAACCAGTCACGACCCTGAGCTCGTTCAGCAGCGCCGAGGCCGTCCCGACCGCCTGGACGCGGGGAAACGCCGAGCTGCGCGATGCCGAGGTGTACTGGTTGTCGACGGTGCGTCCCGACGGCCGCCCCCACGTCACCCCGCTGCTGGGCATCTGGCTCGACGGGGCCCTGTGCTTCTGCACCGGTTCAGACGAACGCAAGGCCAAGAACCTCGCCGACAACCAGCGCTGCATTGTCACGACGGGACGCAACACCTTGGCTGACGGTGTCGATATCGTGCTGGAGGGCGAGGCGATCAGGGTCGAAGGTGGCGCCCGGCTCCGGCGCGTCGCCGACACGTACGAGTCGAAGTACGGTGCACGGTTCACCGCCCCCGAGGGCACCTGGTTCGGTCTTGGCGACGCCATTCGAGGCGGTGAGGCACTCGTCTACGAGGTCGTTCCCGCAACGGTCTTCGGCTTCGAGAAGGGTGCGCAGTTCAGTCAGACCAGATGGCGGTTCTCCGACGACCGTTCCGGATGAGCGGCCGCCCCTCACGACCGGGACGCCCGTGCCGGTGCTGGTGGCCAACATGTCCGGCCGATGACAATGCCTGACGCCGTGCACGTCATCGTCGTCGGACGATCACCCGAGAAAATGGAGGTCGCCGCGGCGGTCCTCGAGTCGCACGGCTTCGCCACCACCGGGGTCTTCTCCGAAGACCAGGCCCGGCGCGCCATCGCCGAGCAGGAACAGCTCTTCGCGGTGATCGCCGGCGGCTCCATCGACGAAGCGGCCCAGGCCCGGCTCCGAGCGGCGGCGGCACCGAAAGGGGCCGTGCTCATCACCGCGTCCATCGGCCGGGACGACCCCAGGGTGCACTTCACCGAGCATGTGGTCCCGAAACTCATCGAGGCCCGCGACAGGATCCGGTAACGAGGTTCAGGATGAGCAGCAGCGACGACGGGTGGCCGGGTGGATTCCCTGTCACGGCGGCGGGAACCGTTGCCGAGGGGATCCGCTCGGCCTCGCCGGCGGGCCCGCGACGCAGCAACCTCACGGCCCCGCTGGACACTCTCGGCACCCCAGCCGCCCTCGGTCTGACGTCGAGCCGGACCCCTCCCCCACCCTCCGCTGCTGGCCACGTTTCGCACCGGGCTCCTCGGACCCGAACTCGCCGCCGTTCCCGACGCCCTCATCATTCCGCTCGGCGCTCGAGTCAGCGCCTGCCTCGCCTGGCTCGCCGCTCAGAACCTCATCGACGCCGCCCGGTTCCTCCCCGGGTTTCCTCACCCGTCGGGTGCCAACGGCCACCGCGTCGCACACTTCGCCACGGAAGGCCGCCGAGTGGCAGACCAAGCGCGCAGTCATGTCCCGGGCCCCCGGCTCGGACGGGCCCGCGTCGCCACCGCCAGCCCGACCTAAGCAGTAGCCCCGAGTAGGCGCGGGCGCGCCATGCGAGCAAACCGGCGTCCGCCGGGCCGACGAGTTGCTGGCCGGGATGGAGTGGCGCATGGACTGGATCGGACGGCGGCGGTGATCGGCACATAGTGGGGCCTTCCGTCGCCAGCTGGGGCGAAATGGTCATTCGTGGCCATGGCTTCTGGGCCCTCGATAGCTCACGGTGAGGGCAACAACCCTTCCTCGGACGGCACCGCGAGGTCGGCGTGCCCGCCGGACCGGAGGCTCCCCCAATGATGCCAACCGACTCCGACGCCCCCGGCGCTCGTGACCCCGGCCGGCCGATCCGCGTCCTCGTCGCCGATGATCACCCCCTCACCCGCCTCGGGATCCGCCACGCCCTCGGCGACGGATTCGAGGTGTGCGCCGAGGTGAGTGACGCCGAGAGCGCGGTGCTGGCGGCCCGGCAGGAACGAGCCGAGATCTGCCTGCTCGACGTGGGCATGCCCGGCAACGGGATCTGGGCCGCGACACGCATCACCACCGAGCTCCCGGGGGTCGCGGTGGTGATGATCTCCGCCGCGCAGGACGACGAGACCCTCCTCGACGCCCTCCGGGCCGGCGCCGTCGGCTACCTCCCCAAAGAGACGGCCTTCACCCGCCTGCCGGAGGCCCTGCGAGGGGTCCTCAACGGCGAGGCCGCCGTCCCTCGCGACGTGATCGCCCGGCTGCTGGGGGAGCTCCGGCACCCCAGGCGGCTCGGCCCGCACCACCGCACGCTGCCCGCCGGCGCCGCCCTCACCAGCCGGGAGACGGACGTCCTCGAGTTGCTCCTCGAGGGTCTCGGCACGGCCGAGATCGCCCGGAAGCTCTTCCTGACGCCGCCGACCGTCCGGAGCCACGTCGCCGCCGTGATGCGAAAGTTCGGCGTCCGTGACCGCGCTGCCCTCCGGGGCGTGTTCGAGACGGCCGACCCCGTCCAGGAGCGGGCCACCTGACCATGCTCAGAGCCTCACGCTCTCACGGCCCGCCCAAGGGAGCGGAACCGTGGGGCGCAGGTTCACGCCGGCACCGGTGCCATCGGGGACCGACATGGCCCGGAGCCGCTCGCAGAGCTCGTGGATCCGAGGCCCGAGGGCGCCGACCGGCGGACGAGCAGCACCTTGGGGACATCGGCCAGATCGTCGAAGTTGGCCACCGACTCCACCGGCAGCCCCTCGGCGCGCCCAATCGGCAGCTGACTGGGGGCGGCCCGCCCGGTGCCGGTCACCGGGGCCACCATGACCCGCTGCAGAACCGGGATGCCTCGTCCCGGGAAACCACCAGCACCGGACGGCCCTTCTCGTCCGGGGTCTCCAGCCACCACCGGTCCCCCCGGGCTACCACCACCGCCGCCCGGACCATCTCGGCCCCGGTCACACCCTCCCGGGCGGCCAGATCATCGAGGGCGGCGCAGCTAGGCCCGGCCGCCGTCAGCTCGCCGTCGACGGTCGGACCGCTTCTCGAGGCTGTCGAGGATGAGATCGAGCCCGAACTCGTACTCCGCTCCGTAGTCATAGCCGGGCTGGAGGACGTGCTCGACCGTGAGTTCCGTGAGGTGGGGGTACTCGTCGGGGGGCATCTGCCTCAGGATCGCCTGAGCCATGTCCTCGGTCTCGGCGGCGGTGTGAAACGGGAGGCTCGCCTCTTGGAGGGCGAAGCCGTAGATGTAGCTGTCGAGAACTGAGAAGGCGTGCGCGGCCATCTCGATCGAGAAACCGGCCTCCCGGAGGCAGCCGAGGACGGCGTCGTGGTGTCGCAGCGTCGCGGGGCCCGGTGAGCGGCGCGACTCCATCAGGCCGACCGCCCAACGGCGACGTGACAGCACCTGTCGGGCCGAGACGGCCCGCTCACGCATCGCCGTCTTCCACGACGTTCCTGTCGAGGGCAACCCGATCTCACCGAAGACGAGGTCGACCATGCCGTCGAGAAGCTCGGTCTTGTTGGCGACGTGATTGTACAGCGACATGGCCTCGACCCCGAGGGCTTCGCCGAGCTTGCGCATGCTGAGGGAACCGAGGCCGTGTTCGTCTGCGAACGCGACCGCGGCCTGGAGGACCCGCTCACGGTTCAGCGGGACGCGAGCCTCGTTGGCGGTCTTTGGGGAGGCCATCGTCGGTTCCTGGCAGGGCCTTCGGCGGAACTTACGTCGTACGTGTACACTACTTACGACGTAAGCAAACGACAAGAGAGATCCATGGCGAGCACAGCGACGGACCCCCAGCCGGAAACGACCGTCGCGGCCGCAGTCGAGACGATGACCGCGATCGTCCAGGACGAGTACGGCAGCGCACCCGAGGACGTGCTGCGAATCGCCGAGGTCACCCGGCCAACGATCGGCGGCCACGAGGTCCTCGTGCGGGTGCGGGCCGCCAGCATCGACCGGGGGACCTGGCACGTGATGGCCGGCCTCCCCTATCCGATCCGCATGGCGGGCTTCGGACTCCGCCGGCCCAAGGGTCTCAACCCGGGCAGGAGTGTGGCCGGTGTCGTCGAGGCCGTCGGCGCCGACGTGACCGGGTTCACGCCGGGCGACGAGGTGTTCGGCGTGTGCGAGGGCGGCTCGTTCGCCGGGTACGCGCCCGCCCGTGCGGACAAGCTGGCGGCCAAGCCGGCGAATCTCTCCTTCGACCGGGCCGCTGCGGTCCCCATCTCGGGGCTGACCGCGCTGCAGGCCGTGCGCGACAAGGCGAAGGTGACGGCGGGGCAGAAGGTGCTGGTCATCGGGGCGTCCGGCGGCGTCGGCACGTTCGCGGTGCAGATCGCCAGGGCCTTCGGCGCCGAAGTTACCGGGGTCTGCAGCACCGCCAAGGTCGACCTGGTGCACTCCATCGGCGCCGACCGCGTGATCGACTACACACGAGACGACATCGCCACCGACGAGCAGCGCTACGACGTCATCCTCGACATCGGAGGCAACCGACGGCTGTCCGGCCTTCGCCGAGCGCTGACCGCTGGCGGAACACTCGTGATCGTCGGAGGCGAGACCGAAGGACGCTGGCTCGGCGGTGCCGACCGCCAGATCCGGGCCGTCCTGCTGTCCAAGCTCGTGAGACAGACGCTCGGCAGCTTCGTGGCATCCGAGAACGCCGAAGACCTCATGGCGCTCCGAGAGCTGATCGAGGACGGCAAGGTCACCCCGGCCATCGACCGGACGTACCCGCTGAGCGAGACCGTGGCGGCCGTCCGTTACGTGCAGGACGGTCACGCACAAGGCAAGGTCGTCATCGCCGTGTCAGCGCACTAGGGCTCGGAGCGTCAAGTCGTCGACGGACCCGTCTGCCACCTTCCACCGAGACCCCCCAGAACGAGGCCTGCTCATGTCCATCGCTGCTCCATATCCGGCTCTGCTGGAGTTCCACGGCGACCGCCACATCAGTCGCTGGCGTCCGCTGGTCCAGTGGCTGCTGGCGGTGCCGCACCTCATGGTCGCCCGAGTCCTGAGCGCCCTGCGGGGCGTGCTCACGCTGATCGGCCTGTTCACGGTCCTGTTCACCAAGGAGATCCCTCGCCCGCTCTTCGACGCGATCGCCATGACCTACCGCTACGAGTGGCGCGCCATGAGCTACGCCCTGTTCTTGCACGAGGACTATCCGCCGTTCTCGTTCCGGTCGGACGCCACCGACGATGGTGTCGAGCCCCACACGACGTTGAGCCTGACGTACCCGGAGGAGCTGCACCGCTGGGCGCCCCTCTACAAGTGGTTCCTGGCCATCCCCCACTATGTGGTCGCCCTTGCGCTGGCGGTCGCCGCCGTGTTCGCCGTGATCATCGGCTTCTTCGCCGTCGTGGTCACGGGCGAGTTTCCGCTTGGACCCCGCGATTTCATCGTGAACGCCTACCGGTACGGCCTCCGCGTGCAGGCCTATGTCGGCTTGCTCACCGATCGATACCCCCCGTTCGTGCTGCGCGCCTGACCGTGCCGACCGGGGTGACGAGTCCTCTGCTCGAGACCAAGTTCCACGTCCCGACTCGGCGTCGAGGTTGGGTAGCCCGCTCGCGGCTGAGCGAGCGCCTGGGCCGGGCTGGTGAGTCGGCGTTGACGCTGGTGGCGGCCCCGGCCGGGTTCGGCAAGACGACGCTGCTGGCCGACTGGTTGACGGCTGCCCCCGGCGATGGACGCGTCACCGCCTGGCTGTCGCTCGACCCGGGCGACAACGACCCGGCGTTGTTCTGGGCGTACCTCATCGCCGCGCTGAGGACGGCCGCGCCCGGCGCCGGGGAAGGAGCGCTGGCGCTCCTGGCTTCGACGGAGGCGCCGACGGGGGCGTTGGTTGTGACGCTGCTCAACGACCTCGGCGCCCGCTCTGACGAGTTCGTGCTGGTCCTCGACGACTACCACGTCATCGAGGAGCCCCACATTCGGGACGGGATGACCTACCTGGTGGAACACCTCCCGCCGCAGCTACGGCTGGTCATCGCCGGTCGGGCCGACCCGGCGTTGCCGCTGGCGCGCCTGCGGGCGCGGGGCGAGCTCGTCGAGATCCGGGCCGCCGATCTGCGCTTCACCCTGGATGAGACCGCCGCCTATCTCAACGAGGTCATGGGACTGGAGCTGACGACCGCCGACGTCGCCGTTTTGGAGGGACGCACCGAAGGGTGGATCGCCGCCCTCCAGCTGGCGGCGCTGTCGATGCAGGGACGGGACGACGTCGCCGGCTTCATCGCCGGCTTCGCCGGCGACGACCGGTACATCGTCGACTACCTGGTGGGAGAGGTCCTGCAGCGTCAGCCCGAGCATGTCCGGAGCTTCCTGCTCCAGACCTCGATCCTGAGCCGGCTGAGCGGCTCGCTGTGCGATGCCGTAACCGGCCAGGACGACGGACGGGCCATGCTCGAGGCCCTCGAGCGCGGAAACCTGTTCCTGGTCCCGCTCGACGACCGGCGCCGTTGGTACCGCTACCACCATCTGTTCGCCGACGTGCTGCGAGTCCGGCTGCTCGACGAACAGCCCGGCCAGATCCACGAGCTGCACCGCCGGGCGAGCGACTGGTACGCCCGGAACGGCGACCAGCCGGCGGCGATCGGCCACGCATTGGACGGCCAGGATTTCGAGCGGGCCGCCGACCTCATCGAGATGGCCGCCAGGCCCGCGTTCCAGGCCCGACAGGAGGCCACGTTCCGCCGCTGGCTGGAGGCGCTGCCCGAGGAACTGTTCCGCGTCCGGCCCGTGCTCGCCATCGCCCTCGTCGGCGTGCACATGGTCAGGGGCGACATCGAAGGGGTGGAGGCACGGCTCGCCGACATCGAGCAGTTGCTGGAGACCACCGCGGCCACGGAGGGGCCGGGCGTCGCATCGACGGCGATGATCGTCATCGACCGGGACGAGTTCCGCCGTCTCCCGAACCAGATCGCCGTCTTCCGCGCCGGAGTCGCGCTGCTGCGCGGCGACGCCGCCGGCACCGTCACGCAGGCCCGCCGAGCGCTCGACCTCGCCACTGACGACGATCACCTCGGGCATGGTTCGGCGTGCGCTCTGCTCGCCCTCGCCCACTGGACCCTCGGCGATCTCGAGGCCGCCCACCGCCGGTACACCGAAGCGCTCTCCAGCCTGGAGAAGGCCGGGCACCTCTCCGACGCGCTCGGTCTTTCGCTCGCCCTCGCTGACATCCTGATCGCCCAGGGCCGGCTCCGGGAGGCGATGCGCATCTACGGGCGGGGACTGGAGGTGGCGGCCGGGCAGGCGCCACTGGTATTGAGGGGCGCAGCCGACATGCACGTCGGCATGAGCGAGCTGCTCCGGGAACGCAACGATCTCGATGCCGCCCAGCAGCACCTGCAGGCCAGCACCGCGCTCGGCGAACACGCCGGCCTACCGCAGAACGCGTACCGCTCGCGGGTCGCGCTGGCCCGGATACGCCAAGCGCAGGGAGATCCGGCCAGCGCCGAGAACCTGCTCGACGAAGCCCAGCGCCTCTACACGGGCGACTACTCACCCGATGTCCGGCCGGTGGCGGCGGTACGGGCACGCGTCCAGCTCGCGCAGGGCAGAATCGCTGAGGCGAGCGCCTGGGCGCACGACCGACACCTCGCAGCCACCGACACGCTGAGCTACCTCCACGAGTTCGAGCACATCACCTTGGCCAGGATCCTTCTGGCCAAGGACACCACGGCGCGCCGTGAGGGCCCCGGGCGTGAGGCGACCCGACTGTTGGAGCGCCTGCGGGCCGCAGCGCACGACGGGCAGCGCACGGGGAGCGTCATCGAGATCACGGTGCTGCAGGCCCTCGACCACCAGGCGCACGGCGACATGCCCGCGGCGGGCGCGGCCATCGAGCAGGCGCTGGCGCTGGGCGAACCCGAGGGCTACGTCCGCGTCTTCCTCGAC
>Ga0070681_10002298_pt1 | contig 17488 bp, 18 predicted proteins | sample KBSC83BmetaG_FD_65650 | JGI IMG/M metagenome (GOLD analysis project Ga0070681, IMG submission 65650) | Corn rhizosphere microbial communities from Kellogg Biological Station, Michigan, USA - KBS C8-3B metaG | ecosystem: Host-associated > Plants > Roots > Rhizosphere | place: USA: Michigan...
CGCCGAGCCGCTCTACGAGCGCGTCTGCGAGCGCCTCCGCGCCGAGGGCGTGCGCGCCGTGGAGCGCGGCCGCTTCGGCGCCCATATGCAGGTGGAACTCGTGAACGACGGGCCGGTGACGATCATCCTCGACGACTAACTGGGCTTCGTCGGCCGCAGTCGCTAGCGTCCCGGTGTGATGGGCGCGCGCCTCGTCACGGTCGGCCTCGTGGCGATGTACCTGCTGGCGCTCGTCGCGATGGGCGGCTGGGGGCAGTGGGGTCGACTCGGTGTTCCCCCGGGGAAATACACCTTCGAGGACATGCGTTCGGTCACATCCGGCTGGGAATGCACGCGCCGCGGCGTGCCGGTGCTTGCGACGAACCCGTGCGACCCGCTCAACCGCCCGGCGAACTATCCGCAGATCTGGATGCGGATCGCGTTTCTCAAGCTCGACAAGCACGTGGTCGTGCTGGGGCTCGTTGTCGCCGCGGTCGCCGCGCTCGCGGCTCTGCTGATCGTGCCGGCGGACGCTCCAGCTTGGAATGGGGTGGTCTACGCCGCTGCGATCTGCTCACCGGCCGTGATGCTCGGCTTCGAGCGGGGGAACGTCGACCTGCTGCTGTTTGGGCTCGTCGTTGCCGCAGCTCTTGTCCTACGACGTGGGCTTCGTGGCTCGGTGACATCCCATGCGCTGGTGCTGGTCGCCGCGATCCTGAAGCTGTTCCCGATCTTCGCAGCCGGGATGTTCGTGCGCCGCGCCCGCGACCGGCGCTCGCTTGCGCTGCTCGTCGGCTTGCTCGTCGCTTTCGCGATCTACGCCCTCGCGATCCTCTCCGAGATCAGGACGATCGGGCGTGTCGTTCCGCAGACGGACCTGCACTCATACGGCGTTCGCACGTTCGCCATCTGGTGGTCGACGGAGGTTCCGCCGAACTCGGCGCGGTTCTGGGGCCTCGTCGTCGTCGGCGCGGCGGCTCTGTTGGCTTTGATGTTCCCGCCACGACTACCTCGCACCAGCGCCCCGCCCACCGACTCCGAACAGCGCGACCTCGACCTCTTTTGGGCGGGAGCCTCGGTCTACGTCCTGACGTTCGCGCTGTTCCAGAACTTCGACTACCGGCTCATCTTCCTGCTGGCGACGCTTCCGCAGTTGCTGCGCTGGTCGATGGCGGGCAGTCGGCTCGGCGTCACGGCGCTGGTGTTCGCGTTCCTGACTCTTTGCCTCGCAAGCCCGTGGAACGGCGTCCCCGTCATCGGCTGGCTGGAACCCGGATGGCGGTATGTCACCGCGTTTCATCCGGTCGCGAACTACAACCCGCTGAGCGCCGCCGCCACGGCACAGCTGCTGCTCGCGTTCGCGCTCCTCGCCGCTCTCGCCGGCTCTCTTCGGCCGCTAGCCTCGAAAGATCGCTAGGCGCCAACGAGGTCTCGAAAGCGCGGCTCGTCGCGAATCGGATCGAAGTCCGAATCCTGCGCCGCCATCTCCTTGAAGCCGTCCCAGCGCTCGATCGCCTGTCGAAGATGCTCGATCGCCTCGTCCTTCTGTCCCGCGAGGCTCTCGCAGCACGCGACGTTGAAGTAGAGGAACGCCTGGTCGGGGCGCTGCTCGATGAGCCCGCGCCCGAGCTCGGCTGCCTCGGCGTACTTCCCTTCGGCGAAGAGCGGGCGCGCCGGGTCCCACACCTCCGGCGCATACAGCGAGACGGACTCGGGCAGCCGCACCCACGGATGACGGCGCGAGTCGTAGCCCGACTCAGTCGGCGGCGGGAACGACGGGTCGGCGAAGCAGCCCACCGAGACAACGACGAGATCGGGATCGTCCGGCTCGGTGTAGAAGACCTGTGACCCGCACTCGGGGCAGAAGTGGAACGCGTGCTCGCGTTGATCCGCTTCATCGGAGATGCGTGAATAGTCGTCGTACGAGCCGCTGATCGTCACCTTGGGGGCCTTGAATCCCGCTTGCATGCCGAAGGCGCTCCCGGTTCGCCGCTGGCACGCGAGGCAGTGGCAGATCGAGACGGCGAACGGCTCGCCTTCGACGGTGAGCCGCAGTTGACCGCAGTGGCAGGTCGCTTCCCGCGTGATCACACCCTCGAGCCTAAAGTCGCGCGCGTTCGGCGTCGATAGCTCCAGCGGGCGCGGCCGCGCAAGGGGAGAGAATTTGCGCGCCGCGCCCCTTCTTTTCAGGCTCTCTGCTACCTTTCTGCCACCACAGTTCGAGCAGTTTTCGAGGTGGGCGCGTCGCGCCCATTTTTCGTTAGAAGGGGTGGTTTCTCGACGGTGGCGACGACACCGCATCAGAAAGAACGAGAGTTGCAGCGCGAGATCGCTCGATCGGTCGAGTCGGCCCTGCCCGGGGTCGAGGTGCTCGCGCTGGAGCTCACGGGCAAGGAGCGGTTCTGCGTCTACGTCGACCATCCTCAGGGCGTCGACCACGCTCTTTGCGAGCGGGTGACCGCGGTTCTTCGGAACTACCTCGACCGCTACAGCGTCGAGGTCTCGTCGCCAGGGCTCGATCGACCGCTGCGGACGCGCGCGCATTTCGAACGCGCAGTCGGCCGAAACGTCCGGTTGAAGACGGACAAGCAGAAGGCCCGCGGCGAAGTGGTTGCGGCAGGCGAACGATCGGTCCAGATCCGCACCGGACCGGCTGCAGCAGACATACCGTACGACGAGATCGTGCGGGCCAACCTGATCGATGAAGGGAACTAGGGATGAGCCAGGAGATCGTTGACGCGGTTCGTGAGATCGAGCGCGAAAAGGGAATCGAGAGCGGCACGCTCGTCGCGGCGCTCGAGGACGCGCTGCTCGCCGCCTACAAGAAGACGCCGGGCGCGACGCGCCACGCGACCGTGGAGCTTGACGACCGCGGTGACTTCCGCGTGTTCTCGATCGAGATCCCGGGCGACCTCGAGGAGCGGCTGATCGACGAGGCGCGCGAGCGCGCGATCGACGAGTTGGAGCGCCTCGAGGAAGAGACCGGTGAGAAGAATCACACACTGCTCTCCGACGACGACCTCGAGCTCGACTGGTCCGAGGTTCCCGATCACCTGATCAAGCGCGACGACGTGACGCCCGACAACTTCGGCCGCATCGCCGCGCAAACCGCGAAGCAGGTCATCCTGCAGCGGATCCGCGAGGCGGAGCGCGAGATGATGTACGACGAGTACATCGACCGCGTCGGCGAGGTCGTCACCGGCATCGTCCAGCAGACCGGCGACCGGCGGAACATCCTCGTCGACCTGGGCAAGGTCGAGGCACTGCTGCCCGGGCCGGAGCAGGTCGACGGCGAGCGCTACGAGCAGGGCTCCCGCATCAAGGCGGTCATCCGCGACGTGCGCACCGGGACGAAGGGCCCGCAGGTGATCCTGTCGCGCCGCGACCCGGAGCTGATCAAGACGTTGTTCGAGCTCGAGGTGCCGGAGATCGCCGACGGTCTGGTCGAGATCCGCGGGGTCGCCCGCGAGCCGGGCTATCGCTCCAAGATCGCCGTCGAGTCGCACGCCCAGGGCGTCGACCCGGTCGGTGCGTGCGTCGGCCCCCGCGGTTCCCGCGTGCGCATGGTCGTCTCCGAGCTCCGCGGCGAGAAGATCGACATCATCCCGTGGAACAACGAGCCGGCACGTTTCGTCGCGAAGGCACTCTCGCCGGCCCGTGTCCGCGAGGTGTACCTCGACGACGAAGGCCGTGAAGCGACCGTCGTCGTGCCCGACGACCAGCTCGCGCTCGCGATCGGCAAGGAAGGCATGAACGCCCGCCTCGCCGCGCGCCTCACCGGTTGGAAGATCGACATCACCTCCGACAGCGAGTTCGCCCAGCAGGAGGCCGAAGCGGCCTTCGGTGGCGAGGACGGCGAAGAAGGCGACTTCTCCGGCCGCTGCGGAGCGGTGCTCTCGAACGGCAAGCGGTGCCCGAACGCAGCGCTGCCCGGCTCGAAGTACTGCGGCGTGCCGGCGCACCAGGAGCTCGCAGCGCACGAGACCGACGAGGAGGACAATCCGATCGTTGCGGAGAGCGAGCCGGAGCTCGAGGCGATCGCCGACGTGTCGGCGCCCGAAGCCGTCACGGAGGACGCCGCGGCGTTTGGCAATCCCGAGCCCGAGGAGTTCCCGGCGGGTCCCGGCGACGCACCGGTCGAGGTGAGCGTCGACGACGAGTAGCCCGATCCGCACCTGTGCCGGCTGCGGCCGCCGCGCACCGCAGGCGGAGCTGCAGCGCTTCCACGAAGAGGCGGGGTCGCTGATCCCCGGCACAGGTGACGGACGCGGCGTCTACACGTGCCACCGCTTGCTGTGTTTCGAGCGAGCGCTGTCGCAGCGGGGGTTCAACCGCATCCTGCGCAAGACCGTCCGCGTCGACCCCGATCTCTCCCGTCTCTACACTGGTTCCTGACGAAATGGCCAACGGCAAGCCAAATAGACCGATCAGACCCCGCGGAGGCGGCCCGAAAGGGCGCCGTCGCGTCGTCATCGACGGTGGCGGCGGCCGTCCCGGAACCGGGCAGCGCCAGCGGCCGAGCGACCGTCCGGCCGACCGCGGGCCGCGCCAGCCGCGCGAGGTCGCGGCTCCGACGGGTCCCGCGACCGTCGAGTCCGGCGTCACGCTGCGCGACTTCTCGCAGGCGCTCGGCGTCGCCATGCCGCAGATCATCAAGCTGCTGATGAATCTCGGGACGATGAAGACTGCGACGCAGTCGCTCACCGACGACGAGGTTCTGGTGATCGCCGCCGAGCTCGAGCGCGAGGTAACGATCAAGCACGCGGACGACGACGACACCGAGCCCGAGGTCTTCGAGGACGCCGAGGACACGCTCCAGGCGCGGCCGCCCGTCGTCACGATCATGGGCCACGTCGACCACGGCAAGACGACGTTGCTCGACGCGATCCGCCAGACGTCGGTCGTCACGACCGAAGCGGGTGGGATTACGCAACACATCGGCGCCTATCAGGCGGACCATGCAGGGCGCCTCATCACCTTCCTCGACACACCGGGCCACGAGGCGTTCACCGCAATGCGTGCCCGCGGTGCGAAGGTGACCGACATCGCGGTGCTCGTGGTGGCAGCAGACGACGGCGTCATGCCGCAGACGAAAGAGTCGATCTCGCACGCTCGCGCAGCCGAAGTGCCGATCGTCGTCGCCGTCAACAAGATCGATTTGCCGGACGCGAACGCCGACCGCGTGCTCAGCGAGCTCGCAACCGAAGGGCTGCAGCCGGAAGAGTGGGGCGGCGACGTCCAGATCGCGCGGGTGTCCGCGAAGCAGGGCGAAGGCCTCGACGATCTGCTCGAGCGCATCCTGCTCGTCGCCGACGCCGAGCTCGACCTGCGCGCGAACCCGAACGCGGAAGCATCCGGCCCGATCATCGAGTCTCGCCTCGACGTGGGCCGCGGCCCCGTCGCGACGATGCTGATCCACCGCGGGACGCTGAAGGTCGGCGACGCGATCGTCGCAGGCGACGCGTGGGGTCGCGTGCGTGCGCTCTACGACTATCGCGGCGAGCGAATCCAGGAGTCGCGCCCGGGTGAGCCCGTCGAGATTCTCGGCTTCGACCGTCCGCCGCCCGCCGGCGAGCTCGGCCGCGTCGTCGAGAGCGAGCGCCGCGCCCGCGACCTCGCACAGCAGCGGGGCGAGCGCCTGCGCCGTGAGGCGATGGCGAAGCAGCGCACCGGCGGCGTCTCGCTCGAGAAGCTCTTCGAGCAGATCGGCACCGGCGCGGTGCAGGACCTGAACATCGTCGTGAAGGGCGACGTCCAGGGCTCCGTCGAGGCGATCGTGTCGGAGCTCGGCAAGATCCAGCACCCCGAGGTTCGCGTGAACGTGATTCACACCGGTGTCGGCGGCATCACGGAGAACGACGTGAACCTCGCGGCGGCGTCGAGCGCGATGATCGTCGGCTTCAACGTGCGGCCGTCGTCGGAGGTTCGCGGGGTCGCGGATCGCGCAGGCGTCGAGATCCGCCTCTATCGCGTCATCTACCAGCTGACCGAGGAGATCGAGCAGGCGCTCGTCGGCTTGCTCTCGCCGGTCGAGACCGAGGCCATCCTCGGCGAGGTCGAGGTACGGGCGCTCTTCCGCGCGTCGCGCGTCGGCACGATCGCGGGCTGCATGGTCACGAGCGGTGTCGTCCGCCGCGGCGCGAACGTGCGCCTCTTCCGCGAAGGCACGCGCATCCACGAGACGACGGTCGCGCAGCTGCGCCGGTTCAAGGACGATGTCCGCGAAGTGACCGAAGGGTTCGAGTGCGGCATCCTGCTGGAAGGCTTCAACGATCTGCGCGAGGGCGACGTCTTCGAGGTGTTCGAGACGCGCGAGGTCGAGCGGACGTCGCTCGACGAGCCCGCTGAGTGAGTCAGTCCGGCTTCGTTTCGATACTCACGGCCGAGCTCCACTTTCCCGAAGCGTCGTCGCTGAAGGACAAGCGCCACTTCGTGCGCTCCGCCAAGGACAACCTGCGAAACCGGTTTGGCGCGGCCGTCGCAGAAGTCGACCATCACGATCTCTGGCAGCGGGCGACGCTCACGGTCGCCTGCGTCGCCCGTTCGGCGCATGACGCCGAGGATCTCGCCGCCGGCGCCGAGCGCTGGCTCGCCTCCGGCGACTGGACGCTTGTGCGTTGCGACCGGCTCCTCGTCACGCCCGGCGACTGAGGGGCTACCGTCCTTCACCGTGAGCGACCGCATGCGCAGAGTGAATGAGGCCGTACGCAGCGTCGTTGCGGACGGCGTCGGCGATCTGAAGGACCCACGGATCGGCCTTGTCACGGTGACGGGCGTGAGCGTCACGCCCGATCTGAGCGAGGCAACTGTGTTCGTGTCCGTCCTGGGCAACGAGAAGCGCCGGCGGGCGACGCTCGCGGGCCTCGCCTCCGCGCACGGTGTTCTCCAGGCACGCATCAACCGCGAGCTCAAGCTGCGGAGGACTCCCACGCTCGCCTTCGCATACGATGACGCCGTCGAGCGCGGCGTTCGGATGACGAAGCTGATCGACGAGCTTGCGGCGGACCTTCCCGAGGAGCCAGGATCGGCCGACAGTGACCGAGACGCAGACGAGTGACCTTCAAGCAGTTGCCGACGTCCTTCGCTCGCAGGAGCGGTTCGTCGTCGTCGGCCACGAGAACCCGGACGGCGACGCACTAGGCTCGCTGCTCGGCGCGACGCTCGGGCTCCGCGCGCTCGGCAAGGACGTCGTCATGTACCTCGCCGGCAACGGGCCGATGCCTGCTGAGTACCGATTCCTCGACCTGTCGGAAGTTCTGCACGACCTCCCAGCCGATATCGAGGATCGCGTGCTGCTGGCGGTCGACTGCGCGAACGAGCGCCGCATCGAAGAGGGAACGCAGGTGGTCAGCCGCGCGCGGTTTGTGATCGACGTCGACCATCACCACGACAACTCGCGCTTCGGCGACGTCAACCTTGTCGTTCCGGAAGCATCGTCGACGGCGGAGGTGATCCGCGACATCCTCCGCGAGCTCGACGTCGACCTGACCCCGCAGATCGCCGAGGCGCTCTATGTCGGGCTCGTGACCGATACCGGCCGCTTCCAGTACACGAACACCACACCGAAGGCGCTTCGCCTGGCCGCCGAGCTCGTCGAGGCGGGGGCGGACGTGCACGGGATCTTCCAGCACGTCTACGAGACCGTGCAGTTCGCGAAGCTGAAGCTCCTCGCGCGTGCGCTCGACCGCGCAGGCGCGTACGAGGGCGGGCGGCTCGTCGTCTCGTATCTGCTGCGCGAGGACTTCGCGGAGGTCGGAGCGGAGGAGCCGTACTCCGAGGGGATCATCGACCATCTGCGCGCGGTCGAGGGATCAGAGATGGTTGCGCTCATCCGCGAGCCTCCTCGCGAGGAAGGGCCGACACGGCGAGTCTCGCTGCGCTCGAGCCACGACGAGATTGACGTCTCTGCGATCGCCCGCAAGCGAGGCGGGGGTGGGCATCCGCAGGCCGCGGGCTTCTCGTCCGAGGAGCCGGTCGAGCGGATCATCGAGTTCCTCCGCCGTGAGATCGCGACCGTCCACGGCAGCGGTGCCGATCCCGAAGGCTAGGGCTCGCGGATCCAGCGCGCGCTCGACTCAAGGTTCATGGTTCCGCGAGCCCTAAAACCGGTCGGGGTCGCGCTGGTCGACAAGCCGGCAGGTCCCTCGTCGTTCGCGATCGTGGCGGCGCTCCGTCGCCGAACCGGTGCGCGCACGGGCCATGCGGGGACGCTCGACCCATTCGCGACCGGCCTGCTGGTGCTGTTGTCCGGAGCGGCAACTAGACTTGCGCCGTGCTTCGTCGGCCTGGACAAGCGATACGTCACCGACGTCGACCTGACGGCGACGACGTCGACCGGCGATCCCGAGGGCGAGGTCACCGAACGGCATCCGGCACCGGACCGCTCGACGGTCGACTCGGCGCTCGAGCGCCTCCGTGGTGAGATCGAGCTGCCGATCCCTGCCGCCTCGGCGGTCAAGATCGGCGGTGAGCGCGCGTACAAGCTGGCACGGCGGGGTGTCGACGTGGAGATGCCCCTGCGGCGTTCGCATGTCCACGCGCTCGACGTCACCTCCTATAGCGGCGATGCCACCGCGACCTCGGCAGTGCAGCTGTCACTGCATGTCAGCTCGGGCACCTACGTCCGCTCGATCGCCCACGCGCTCGGGGGCCACTGCACAACCCTGCGCCGCACGGCGGTCGGCCCGTTCGACGTGAGCGACGCCGTCTCGGTCGAGCAGGCGGAGCTCATGTCGGCCGGCGCGGCGCTCGGGCGGCTGTCCGAGCAGGCGCTCGATCGCGTCGCGGTGGGGATCCGCGGAGCTGTGATCGCGCTCGAGGAACGGGCGTGAACGTGGCCCGCCACCCGGGCGAGCTCGAGTCGCTGCCGCGCGCGGTCGCGATCGGGACGTTCGACGGCGTGCACACGGGTCACCGCGCGGTGATTCGCGCCGCGGTCGACGCCGGGCTGCGGCCGACCGTCGTCACGTTCGATCCGCATCCGCGGACGGCGCTTGGCAACAGCGTTGAGCTCTTGTGCACGCTGGGACGAAGGCTCGAGCTGCTCGAGACGTGCGGCATCGAGGACGTGCTCGTCATCGAGTTCACGCCCGAGACGGCCGAGCTCGCAGCAGGGGAGTTCGCCGAGGGCGTCTTGGGCGCGATCGGCACCGAGATCGTCCTCGCCGGCGAAGGGTTCCGCTTCGGACGCGGGCGAGAGGGAGACTGCGACCTCCTGCGCTCGCTCGGTCTCGACGCCCGCGAGGTGCCGCTGGTTCCCGGCGTCTCGTCGACCCGAATTCGCGCGCACGTGAAGGCGGGGGAGATGGAAGCAGCGGCGAAGCTGCTCGGCCGCCCCTTCGAGGTCGACGGCGTGGTCGTCGGCGGCGACCGGCGTGGCGGCACGCTCGGGTTCCCGACCGCGAACCTCAGACTGGAGCCGACGCTGCTCGTCCCCACCTACGGGATCTACGCCGGAGCGGTCGACGACCGTCGCGCGGCTGTGTCGATCGGCGTCAACCCGCACTACGGCGGCACCGAGCGCCGCATCGAGGCGTACCTCCTCGACTGGGAAGGCGACCTCTACGGCGACAGGCTCGTCGTCGAGCTCTGGCGGCGTCTCCGCGACGAGCGGGCATTCGAGAGCGAGGCCGAGCTGATCGCCCAGATCGCCCGGGACGTCGAGGAGACCCGCGCCGCCACGCGCCCGTGACCGCTGTGCCGAAGCTCGTTCTCCTCAACGGCCCGCCGGCAGTCGGCAAGTCGACGCTCGCGCGGCGGTATGCAGACGAGCATCCGTTGACCCTCGTGCTCGAGATCGACGTGGTGCGCGCATTGCTCGGCTCGTGGCTCGAGGACTGGCAGCGTTCGGGCACAGTCGCACGCGAGATCGCACTCGTGATGGCGCGCACACACCTCGAGGCCGGTCACGATGTGATCGTTCCGCAGCTGCTCGTGCGGCGCCCGTTCGTCGAGATGCTTCAGGCAGCCGCGGAGTCCGTCGATGCAAGCTTCCACGAGTTTGCCCTGCTCGACCCGCGAGACGTCGTGCTGACGCGGCTCGCGGAGCGCGATGAGCCGGTGGGTGCGTTCAGCTCGCGCGCACTGATGGAGAAGCAGGGCAATGCACCGGGCGACGCATATGACGACTTCGTCGCCGCGCTCGCCGAGCGGCCGGACGCGATCGTGATCCAAGACCCGCTCTCGCCCGCGGCGTACGCGTCGTTGCTCGAGCTCCTCACGTAAGGGCGGCTGCGAGCTCCGCCCGGTGCTCGCTCAGCCACTCGAGGTTGGCGACGACCGCGTCGCGGCCGGTGACGCGCCAGTCGCTGCGCTCGAGGCGTCCCTCGCGTTGTGCGACGAGCTCGTCGAGAACCGTCGCGCGCTGGTCCGCGGTCAGACCGTAGGCGTCGCAGAGGAGGCGAAGGCGTTCGCCACGCCGGCCGAGCGGCACGCCCCAGTCGGCGAGTTGTGCGTCTGCGCGGATGCCGGCCCAATACGTCGCGGCCAGCGCGACGTCGAGAACTCTCGTCGTCGGGGCGGCCAGCTCCCAGTCGATGAGAGCGTGCGGCATCCCGTCTCGGAAGATGACGTTCGTCCAGAAGAGGTCAAGGTGACCGATCACCTCGCCGGTGCTCGTGCCGGCGACATGCGTGTCCCACGCAGCATCGGGTGACGGCTCGAAACCCCGCTGCGCGTCGTGTGCGCGGCGCAGGAGGTTGCCGATCGCGATCACGACGGCGTCAGAGCACGGCACCGGGGCGAATGCCGGCTCGCCGTCGATGTACGAGAGGATCTCGCGGCCCCGGTCATCGAAGCCGAGGAACCGCGGCGCGCCGTCGAAGCCGACCTGCTTGTACCACTCGAGCAACTCGCGCACGCCCGAGGGCTCGGGCGGCCTTCGAACCGTGTCGCCGATGCGAACGACGAGGTTGACGTCCCCGCCGACGAGACGTTCCTCGTTCACGGACGAACGGCTCCGCTCCGCCGCGGATCCGCCCCGGCGCCTGCACGGCCGACCGCGCTGACCCCGCCGAAGTAATGGTGCAACGCGGGCCACCGCCGCACCGTGCGGCCGTTCGCTTCGAGCGCCGACAGGAACGCCTCGTCCACGCCCGGCTCCGCGTTCACGAGCGGGTCTGCGGGATGAAACCGCGGCCGGTCGATCGCGTCTTGCACCGTCGACCCGTCGTGCAGCACCCGGCCGAGCACGCCAACGAGTGCGGTGCGCAGGCGCGTCCCACCGGCTGCACCGAGCGCCAGCTCGAGCCCAGACTCGAAGACGAGCGTCGGGGCCATCATGCTCGCCATTCGCTCGCCGGGACGGAGCGGCTCGCGGATCAGATCGGTCTCGCCGAGCATGCTGTTCAGGTGTAGGTCGAGGCCGGGGAGGAAGTCTCCCGAGCCGAGACCGAGGCTCGTCGTCAGGACGCACGCCGACCCTTCCGCATCGACCACGGTGAGGTTCGTCGTGTGCCCAGCGCCGGTCGCAGCGTCGTCCAGCGCCGCGAACAACGCCGGGTCGCCGCCCGATGGATCGAATCGGTCGAGCGTCTCGCCGATGCGGCTGAGACCGCCGCGCGTCGCAACGCGTCGCCCCAGAAACGTCGCGCCGACCGGCGGCGACCAGCGCGGTGCGTACGACTCGAGATCTGATCGCAGCAGCACCCCGTCACGCTCCTCGATAAGCGAGACGAGCGAATCGGCAATCGTCCCGCTATAGACGGACTGCGCACCTTCGTCGCGGACGAGCTCGAGCGCCGCGACGAGCCCGGGTTGCCGCAGCATGCCGCCGCTCTCGAGCAGCGTGCCGCCCGGCGCGTAGATCGCAGCGCCCTCGCGCATCGTCATCACGGGCGCGAGCATCGCGAGACACGACGCGTGCGCCGGAGGCATCGGGACGCCGGTCCGCGCGAGGCGGAGCGCCGGCTCGACGAGCCGCGCCCACGGGATGCGACCGTGAGCCCGCCACAGCGCGTCGAGCCCGGCGGGCACACCCGGCACGGCGCACGACGAGGCACCGACGGCGTAGTGGACGAGCTCCTCGCCGAACAACACCTCGAGCTCGTCCATCGGCGCGCCCGTGCCTGATGGAACAGCGACGAAGCAGTCGAGCAGCTGTGCCGATCCTGAGACTGCGTCGAAGTAGATCGCGTGGCCGCCGCCGAGGAGCCCGGTCATCACAGTCTCGGCGATGCATGAGGCAAGGCACGCTGCGACGGCGGCGTCGGCTGCCGAGCCCCCTTCAGCGAGGATCTCCGCGCCGGCCTCGGCGGTCGCAGGATGCCCTGCTGCGACGGCGGCGATCACGAAACGCGCGCGGCGAGCCGGCTGCCGAGTCGCACGAAGCCGTCGCGCGGGAAGTCGATGCGCTCGCGCACGTGAGGGCCGTCGGGCACCCGGAACCGCCGCTCGCCGATCGGCCGCAGGAATGCCTCGTCGTCGCCCACCTCGACGACGAGCCCGCCCGGCACGGCGCGGATGTCCGCCGCCGCGTCACAGTTCTCGTACCGCCCCGCGAATACCTCGAGCTCCTCGTCTCGGAGCTCGACGAACGGCGCGAGAACGCGCCGCGCGCCGAGCACATCGTCGAAGAACGCCTGCTCGACGTCGTACAGCGCCTTCGAACCGAACTCCGTGTTCGTCAGACCGACGAAGACCGCATCGGCGTCGGGTATGAGCAGCAGTTGGCTCTCGAAGCCGTCGTACGAGCCCGGATGACCCCACACCCCGACGCCGCCGACCCGTTCGCCGAAGAGGCCGAGGCCGTAGACACCGCCGATCGGCTTGCCGTGCGGCCGTCGCATCGCCGCGAAGCCCGGCTCCGCGAGGAGGCGCTGTCCGAAGCGCACGAGATCCTCCGCCGTCGAGACGAGCCCGCCGGACGGTCGCCGCGCGCGTGGATACGAGCCCTCGCCCGCGTTCGGGCCGCTGCCGGCGAGATCGGGCTCGCCGAACGACGTCGCCTCGAGCCCGAACGGCCGGCACACCCGCGCGGCGATCGCGTCCTCGAATGTCGCATCTGCACGTTGGGCTGCGAGATGCCCCGCCAGCCAGTATCCGGTGTTCGCGTACGACCAGATCTCGTCGACGCCGACCAAGCGCTGCACCGTCGGAAGCTCTTCGACGGCAGCGGCGAGGGCGCCGTCACCGTCGCCGAAGCGAGCCAAGTCACGCTCGCCCAACTCGCAATCGAAGCCGCTCGTATGCGAGAGCAGGTGGCGGATGCGCACGTCGTCCGGCCACACGCCGGTGACGGCGTCGAGGTCGAGCAGCCCGGACGTGAGGAGCGCCGTGAACGGCTTCGTGATCGATGCCGCGCGGAACCGGGTCTCCGGCTCGCAGCCCACCGTCACGGTCGCGACCTCACCACCGACCGCGGTGGCCACGGAGAGCGCCGGTACCGCCCAGGCCGCGGCCGCCGACTCGCACGTCTCGCGAAATGACGTATTCATCGGGAGTTCGCTACCCTACTGGCCGACCCGGTCTCGGCCGTGCGCGTCCTTCCTTCGCGGCGGCGGTGACCCGGGTGACACCTGGAACGAGAGGAGAAGCATGACCCTCACCAAGGAAGAGAAGCTGGAGCACGTCGCGAAGTTCGGCAAGAGCGACAAGGACACCGGTTCACCCGAGGTTCAGATCGCGATGCTGACCCACCGCATCAACCAGCTGACCGAGCATCTGCGCACGCACAAGCACGACCATTACTCACGTCGTGGCCTGCTCAAGCTCGTCGGCCGCCGCCGCAGGTTCCTGAACTACCTGCAGCGCAAGGATCTCGAGGGCTACCGCGCCCTCATCAAGGAGCTCGGCCTCCGCCGCTAGCTCCTGCAAATCCAAGGAGGGTGGAGCTTGGGCGAGCTCTCGTCGAACCTGCGAGCGCTGACCCAATCTCCACCCTTCACTCACAGCACAGTGGAGGAATAGGAGAGATATGAGCATTGTCGAAGCTGAGCGCCCCGCCGGGGTGCCGGTTTCCGTGTCCGTCGAGATCGGCGGACGCGAAATCAAGTTCGAGACCGGGAAGCTCGCGAAGCAGGCAGACGGCGCAGTCGTCGTCTCGAGCGGGCAGACCGTCGTTCTCGGCACGGCGCAGGGCCGGACAGAAGCGCGTGAAGGCGCGGACTTCTTCCCGCTCACCGTCGATGTCGAGGAGCGTATGTACGCAGCCGGGAAGATTCCCGGCGGTTTCTTCAAGCGCGAGGGGCGCCCCACCGAGCGGGCGATCCTGACTGCGCGCATGACCGACCGCCCCGTTCGGCCGCTCTGGCCGAAGGGCTACCGCAACGAGGTGCAGTGCGTCGCCACGGTCTTCTCGGCCGATCTGGTGATCCCGCACGACGTCCTCGCGATCAACGCCGTCTCCGCGGCGCTGCACGTCTCACCGCTGCCCTTCCTCGGGCCGATCGGCGCCGTGCGGATGGGCCTGCTCGAGGGCCAGCTCGTCATCAACCCGACGCTCGAGGAGACCGAGCACAGCTCCGATCTCGACCTGATCGTCGTCGGCACGAAGGACGGCCTCACGATGGTCGAGGCGGGGGCGAACCGCGTCCCCGAGAACGTGATCCTCGAGGCACTCGAGATCGCCCACCGCGAGATCGTGAAGCTCTGCGAGGCGCAGGAAGAGCTGCGGACGAAGGCCGGCAAGGAGAAGTGGCTGGACGCAGCGACCACGGAGAAGCTCGAAGGCCAGTACGGCCACGAGATCTGGACGCGCATCCAGGAGCAAGGTCTTCGTGAGGCGAGCGCGATCGTCGAGGAGATCGTCGCCAAGGAGATCGGCGAGCTGACGATGAGCTCCGACCGCGGTCATGTCCTGCGCGAGCTGCAGACACGCATGTCGCTCGCCCAGATCCTCGAGAAGCAGCGCTCGAACGCCGTCGAGACGCCGGTGCGCGAACAGTTCGAGGCAGACCTGCGGGCCTTCACGGACGCCGAGCAGGACTCGAAGGAGCTGAAGTCCGCGAAGCGGCACTTGCTCTTCGAGCGCATCGTCGACACGGTCGAGCTGCCGTTCCCGGTGGGACCGGCCACGGTCGACGGCGAGCCCGTCGTCAAGGACTCGCTGACGAAGTCGTACGTCAAGAAGGGATGCGAGTCGATCTACAAGAGCCTCGTCCGCCAGAAGATCGCGGTCGACAAGCGCCGGCCGGACGGCCGCTCCGAGACGGAGATCCGCCCGATCGAGGTCGAGGTGTCGGTCATGCCGCGCACCCACGGCTCCGGTCTCTTCACCCGCGGGCAGACGCAGATCATGACGCTGCTGACGCTCGGCACGGCGAAGGAAGGCCAGCGGATCGACGACCTCTCGCTCGAGACGGACCGTCGCTACATGCACCACTACAACTTCCCGCCCTACTCGGTGGGCGAGACAGGCCGCATGGGCTCGCCGAAGCGCCGCGACATCGGCCACGGCGCGCTCGCGCAGCGTGCGCTCGAGGCGGTCATCCCGCCGGCCGAGGAGTTCCCCTACACGATCAGGCTCGTGTCCGAGACGCTCGAGTCGAACGGCTCGTCGTCGATGGGCTCGGTGTGCGGGTCGACGCTCGCGCTCATGGATGCCGGCGTGCCGATCAAGGAGCCGGTCTCCGGCATCGCGATGGGGCTCGTCAAGGAGGGCGACGACTACGTCATCCTCACCGACATCCAGGGTGCGGAGGACCACCTCGGCGACATGGACTTCAAGGTCGCCGGCACGCCCGACGGGATCACCGCGCTCCAGATGGACATCAAGATCACCGGCGTCAGCCGCGAGATCATGGAACGCGCGCTCGCGCAGGCGAAGGAGGCTCGCACTGCGATCCTCGGCCGCATGCTCGAGGCGATCTCGCAGCCTCGCGAGGCGCTCGCCGAGCATGCACCGCGCATCTCGACGATCCAGATCAACCCCGAGTACATCGGCATGGTGATCGGCAAGGGCGGCGAGACAATTCGCTCGCTCGAGTCCGACCACGATGTGCAGATCGACATCGAGGAAGACGGAACGATCCTCGTGTACGCCACCGAGGGCACGAAGGGCGACGCGGCGATCGCTGCGATCGCTGCGCTCACCAAGGAGCCCGAGGTCGGCGACGAGTACACCGGCCGCGTCGTCAAGACGACCGACTTCGGTGCGTTCGTCGAGCTGAAGAAGGGCACCGACGGGCTGCTGCACGTGTCGAACGTCGGCCCCGGCCGCGTCAACCACATCGAGGACGTGATCCAGCGCGGTGACATCCTCGACGTGCTCGTCCAGGAGGTCGACAAGGCCCGTGGCCGGATCGGCCTCAAGCTCGTCCAGAAGCACGAGAACGGCGGCCTCGTCTCGCCGGAGGAGCTCGTCGAGCGGGCGAAGGACGCTCCGCCGCGCGAGCCACGCGAGGACCGGCCGCGCCGGGACGGCGACCGCGGGCGCGGTCGCGGCGGCCCGCGCCGCGAGCGGTCGGAGGCACGCTCCGAGTAGTACGGTCGGCGGCGTGAAGCCGCCAGCCACGCTGACCGACGGCGTGGTCGTCCTCCGCGAGTTGCGGGAGGGCGACCGCGCCGTCGTTCTTTCCACGATGCGCGACCCGCTCGTCGCGCAGTGGCTGAACATGCCGCGCGCCCCGACCGACCGCGACTTCGACTCGCTCGTCCGGCTCGCGCACAATGGACGCTTGACGGGCGACCGGTTCGATTTCACCGTCACCGAGGCCGGCGACGACGTCTCAGTCGGTGCAGTGATCGCTTCGAGACGGCATCGCGAGAACTACGAGGTCGCCTACCTCGCAGGGCCTGACGGACGTGGTCGTGGGTTGATGACGCGTGCGGTGCGGCTCGTGTGCGACTGGCTCTTGAGCGCCGGCATCGGTCGCATTGAGGTGCGGACGCATCCGGGCAACGAGCCTTCGCAGCGCCTCGCGGAGCGCTGTGGCTTCGTGCGAGAAGGGCTCGAGCGGAAGTCGATCTGGCTGCACGGCCAGCGCGCCGACGCGATCGTCTGGTCGCTCCTGCCGGGCGACCCGCGATGACGCTGCATTCGCTGCGCGACCGCGCGCTCTACGTGACGCCGATCCGCATCATGCTCGGCGCCGTGTGGCTGGTCGCCGCCCGGATCGCCGGTTCGCCCGGAACGGGCGCGCTGCTTGCGTTCGCAGGCGGTGCCTTCGTCACCGTCTTCACCTTGTTCAACGACCCGCGGTCGCGGTTCCTCCGTAGGGGCGAGGCGAAGGACGTTCCGGGCGATGCGTCGATTGCAAGCCCCGTGCGGCAGGCGCTGCACGCGACGCTCCCGAGCACGGTCGGCGTGTCTGCACTCGCCGCGGTCTCGCTCGCGTTCGAGCCGACCCTGTCCGCGCTCCTCGGTGGCATCTCTGCTGGGCTCGGGATCGCTGGGGCCTTGTATGCGCTCCGCGCCGATCCGAGCCTCCTGGTGGAGCCGAAGTCCGGCGTCGTGTACCGGCGGAGGTAGAGCGCACTACGCTACGCCCGTGCAGAACTGGGTGCTGACCGAGCTCGACTCGGGCGAGCGGATCGTCTCCGAGCGGCTCGATCACGTCCGGTCTGCGGCGGT